>ERZ791917.48-NODE-48-length-174030-cov-67.922949_pt1 | contig 174030 bp, 132 predicted proteins | sample MGYA00510138_ERZ791917 | MGnify/ENA primary metagenome ERZ791917 (study PRJEB30046, sample SAMN00792102) | human gut metagenome | study: EMG produced TPA metagenomics assembly of the A metagenome-wide association study of gut microbiota in type 2...
TCGAAAGATTGGCTCCTTTTTTTGGTATATACACCAGCCGTTGTAGAGATGTGGCACGCTACGTCTTTACAAAGAGGGAACGTGGATAGATTAGTCGTTTATTTCTTTAGCTAGAGATTCCCGTAGTTTTCGGACTGCCGTGGCGATGTGGGCTTCTAATGTCTTTACTGATATTTCTAGGATATTTGCCGCATCCTTATATTTCATCTTATCTTCACGGATCAGTTTAAAAGCCATCTTGCATTTATCCGGGAGTGTATTGATCGCCTCATTTAAATGATCGATGCATTCTTTGGAAATAAGTTCTTCCTCGGGCGTAGTATCGGTATGTGCGAATAAATCGATCGTATTCTCATCGATCTGGACTTTCTCCATATGCTGTGTCCGGTATAGGCTGATGGCTTTGTGGCGGGCTATGCCATAGATATAAGAATCGAAGTTAGAGATCTCCGGTAATGACTTTCTATTATTCCAAAGACTTAGAAATGTATCAGAGACAATTTCCTCAGCTTCTACAGAGGAAGGCACATAAAGGGATGTAAACCGCATTAGCCTCTGAAAATAGGCTAAATAAAGCGATTTAAAAGCAGTTTGAGAATCGGATAGCGCGATTTCACAGACCCATTGCATTATTTCTTTGGAGTGTTTTTCCAAGTAACTAGAATCTTGTTAACTTATTTCCCTTCTAAATATATAGTCGCAAATGTATATAAAAACCCTTAGTAGATCTCTCTCTTAAAAGAGAAATACTTGATGTTAATTTCAACCTAATTTCATATCTGGTTGTTTTTGAATCTAATCCGCAGGTTGTAACATCATTGTAATATGTATGTAACGGATGCGAAATAATTGTTTCAGAACTTTGCGCAAGAATTGTAACAATCAGTATGGAAACATTTTATTTGTTCTTGGTCATATTTTTGTTTGTATTGGCCATCGTAGATTTATCGGTCGGTGTTAGTAATGATGCCGTGAATTTCTTGAATTCAGCTATCGGCGCGAGAGCCGCATCCTTTAAAGTTATTATCGCTATCGCTGCTGTGGGAGTCTTTGTTGGTGCGGCGTTATCCAATGGTATGATGGATATCGCCCGGCATGGTATTTATCAACCCCAGCATTTTTATTTCTCGGAGATCATGTGTATCCTTGCGGCCGTTATGCTTACGGATGTGGTGCTACTGGATATTTTTAACTCGTTAGGTATGCCGACCTCGACAACGGTTTCCATGGTGTTTGAGTTGGTGGGTGGAACGGTAGCGATCGCCTTGGTAAAGATCGCTAGTTCTTCAGGCGCTTTGCAATTGGGGGATCTGCTGAATACCGAAAAGGCTTTTACCGTGATTCTGGGTATCTTTCTTTCTGTGGCGATCGCTTTTTTCTTTGGTGTGATCGTGCAGTATCTGTCCCGGATCTTGTTCTCGTTTAATTATAAGAAAAGCTCTAAATATTTTATTGGTCTGTTTGGAGGTTTAGCGGCCACTTCCATCATTTACTTTATGCTGATAAAGGGATTGAAGACAAGTTCTTTTATGACGGGTGAGTTCAAGGATATGGTGTATGCCAATACGGGGATGATCGTTTTGGGATGTATGGTATTTTTTACGATCTTGATGCAGGTATTGCATTGGTTGAAGGTGAATGTATTCAAGGTGGTCATTTTGATGGGTACGTTTGCCTTGGCGTTGGCTTTTGCCGGGAATGACTTGGTGAACTTTATCGGAGTCCCCTTGGCTGGCTATTCCTCTTATATGGACTTGATGGCGCAGGGAGGGACCACTACCACGGATACATTTTTGATGACCTCCTTGTTGGGACCGGCCCAGACACCTTGGTATTTCTTGGTGGGTTCCGGGGTCGTGATGGTAATCGCCTTGGCTACCTCCAAAAAGGCTCAGAACGTGGTGAAGACTTCCTTGGATCTGTCTCGTCAATCGGATGGAGAGGAGTCTTTCGGTACATCGCCTGTCGCACGGGTATTGGTACGGAATTGCAGTAATATATCCGCTACGATATTAAGTATCGTGCCCACTCCGGTTAAGAACTGGATTGATAGCCGTTTCAACCAAAGCGAGATGATCATGGATGACAAGGCTAGCTTCGACTTGGTACGTGCCTCGGTGAACGTGGTTTTGTCCGGATTGCTGATCGCTTTGGGAACCTCCTTGAAATTGCCTTTATCTACGACGTATGTGGCTTTCATGGTCGCTATGGGTACTTCGTTGGCAGACCGTGCTTGGGGGCGTGAGAGCGCCGTATATCGCATCACAGGCGTATTGTCCGTGATAGGTGGTTGGTTCATTACGGCAGGGGCTGCTTTTACGATCTGTTTCATCGTCGCTCTTTTGATTTATTGGGGAGGTATTCCAGCTTTGGTCGCTATGATTGGTTTGGCGATCTATTCGTTGGTTCGTAGCCACTTCGCTTATAAGGCTAAATTGCGGAAAGAGGCATTGAAGGAGGAGGTGAATTCTACGGTGTCTAAACTTCGTAAGGCTACGGATACCCGTGAGGCTTTGGCACTGTTCCGCGAGCATAGCCGTGAGGAATTACAATCCGATCTGGATTTTACGGCGGAAGTATTCGGTAAGGCGGTAAATGGATTCATGAATGAGAACCTCCGTGAGTTGCGCAAGGTCTTGACTGCCGTGGAGGAGAAGAAGATTCACTTGAAGCAAGTGAAACGTGTCGGTACGCTTGGCGTTACCCAATTGGATCACGATATCGCCGTGGAGAAGGGGCTTTATTATTATCAAGGAAATGACTTCGCCAGCGAGATCATATTCAGTATCCGTCGCTTGGCAGAACCGATGAAAGATCATATCGATAATAATTTCAGCCCGTTGAGTCCGGTACAGAAAGATGATTTTGGTAAGGTATCTGAACAAATCATCTCCTTCTTGAGAAATTGCGCTACTATGATCCGTAAAAACGATTATATTGGTTTTGAGGAGCTGATCGCTGAGTCGATTACTTTGATGAACCAACTTACCGCCTTGAAGAAAGGGGAGTTGAAGCGTATCCAAGGGCAGTCCGGCAGCACGAAGGTGAGCATGGTTTATTTGAACATGGTACAAGAGGCCCAGAACGTGGTTTCTTTTACGGCGAACCTTTTGAAGGTGAGCAGGAAGTTCCAGAAGGAATAATCAGTCTCTATTCTATTGGGATGGTGGGAGACGGGGCATGCCCCGTCTCTACTGGTTTATAGGGTTAGCATCTTCTTTTCTTTGACTAAATCACTCTCGTCCATCCGCAGGGATGGGACTGTACACATCTTGATAAAATCTCCTGTTTGGCAAGTATAATCATAGTAGGCCTGTTGTTCCGGGGTAAAATCTTCTTTATCGATCAGTCCGCTTTTCCGGCTCATGAATTCATCGATCTCCGTGCTTTCTGATTCCTTGATAAGAAGGATTCGGCGGGCGATCGGGTTACGATTATAATCCTGCCCGATGTATAATCCTCGTAATTGGCGGGGATTCTTGAAAAATGGTATTTGCAGGTATATCGTTACCATCGTGAATTGGGGCGCTTGGTTCTCGTTCAGCATGCAATGGAAATTCTGAGGATCGGGCATGATCCCGAATCCCCATTGAGCCTCTCCATAAGCGCTGATCCGCCCTACACGGACTTGATTATCCGAGGGGGAGAGTAGGAAGGGTTCCATCTTGAGGCAGTCCGAGGAGGAAGAAAGGCTGTAACTGGTATAGATTCCTTTGAAAGCCTCTATTTTAGAGGCGGAGAGCCGTGTCTCCTCCATCAATTGCTTGGCGAAAGGATTATCTTTTAGGCTATCCGGTTCGGCGAGCTCCATCTGGTCTAGGCGAAGGATCATCTCCTCTATATGGGAAAGCAAACGTTTTTTCGACACGTTATTCACTAGGGCGAGCGCCGAGTCCAGCGCTTCTTCCGGCGGGTAACTCTTGATGCCCTCGAAATAATTCGGCAATACGGTCGTATATAGGGAGGACAATATGCTGGGAGCCATATTGATCCAGTCGGCTATCTCTTTCATCTTAACCCCATTGCTTCGTAGATATTCGATCTTTCGGTAGAATTCTTGAAGATTGTTCATGTGTTTATATTCTTGATTTACCTTACAAAATAAGAGGACATATGTTGCGTTTCCGTTTTATGAATGTTACATAAATATTTCTTTATAATTTATTGATTACTAGTTGGGTATTAATAATATACATTCATGGGTTCAGTAATATGTCTGTAACATGGCGGCTGTACTTTTGCCTTCGAAAATAAAACGACAGAAGATTATGGACACTGCGATACAGACAAATAAAACATCCCGGAGGCGGGTTTCCGATCTCTTCTTCATCCTATGGGCCGGAGGGGCCGCTTTGCTTTCTTATTCCTTGGTATATATGTTGCGTAAGCCTTATACGGCTGCCGCTTTCGAGGATCTGGAGGTATTCAATATGGACTATAAGGTGGCGGTTACGATCGTGCAGATCTTGGGGTACGTGGTGTCGAAGTTCATGGGAATTAAGTTGATATCGGAGTTGCGGCGGGAAGAGCGCTTGCGGTTCATCTTGATGTCCGTGGTGATGGCGGAACTTTCGTTGGTATTCTTCGGGTTGCTCTCGGCTCCTTATAATATAGCGGCGATGTTCTTGAACGGGCTTTCGCTGGGATGTATGTGGGGGATTATTTTCAGCTTTATAGAAGGACGTAGGATGACGGATGTCCTCGCTAGTTTGTTGGGCGTAAGTATGGTGATCAGTTCCGGTACGGCAAAGTCTGTCGGCTTGTACGTAATGGATACGTGGCAGGTCAGCGAGTTCTGGATGCCCGCCTTGATCGGGGCGGTGGCATTGCCTTTGCTAGCCTTGTTGGGATATGCGCTGAACCGACTTCCACAGCCTACGGAGGAGGATATCGCCTTGAAGTCGGAGCGGGAGACCTTGAACGGGCGGCAGCGTTGGGAGCTTTTTAAGCATTTCATGCCTTTCTTGACGATGCTTTTCGTGGCGAATATAGCGATCGTGGTATTGCGGGATATCAAGGAGGACTTCTTGGTGAATATCATCGATATGTCCGGTTACTCGCCTTGGTTGTTCACGCAAATAGATAGCGTGGTGACCTTGACTATCTTGGCGATCTTTGGTTTGATGGTGCTCGTGAAAGATAATTTTAAGGCGCTTTCAGTCCTGTACGGTTTGATTATTACGGGCATGATGGTCATGGCGTTCGTGTCGTTCGGGCAGGAGCGGATGGGATTGAGCCCGGTGACATGGCTTTTCTTGCAGAGCCTTTGCCTGTATATGGCTTACTTAACCTTCCAGACGATTTTCTTCGATCGCTTCATCGCTTGTTTCAAGATACGGGGAAACGTCGGTTTCTTTATTGTCTTAACAGATTTTCTGGGGTACACGGGTACGATACTGGTATTGGTGCTAAAGGAATTCGTGGGTACGAGATTGGACTGGGCGGTATTTTATAACCAACTTGCCGGATATGTAGGGATCTTTTGCTGCGCCACTTTTGTCGCTTCCTTCGTATATTTGCGGCAACGCTATCGCAAGGAGACCGCTTTATGTGGCTGCGAGGAAATAGCAACTCTTGAACCTACCGAAAACAATGTCCTTACGATCGCTTAAACAAGAAAATTATTAAATACGATACATACAGAATATGAAGAAGATTTCAGGTGTCATTATGGATTGGGCCGGTACGGCCGTGGATTATGGATGCTTCGCTCCGCTGAACGCTTTTCTCAAGGTATTCTCGGAAGAGAAAGGGATTGATATCACTTACCGGCAGGCCCGTGAGCCGATGGGTCTCTTGAAGATCGATCATATCAAGGCGATCTTGAGCATGCCGGAGGTGAACGAGAAGTTCCGTGCCCTGTATAAGAGGGACTGGAACAAGGGGGACGTGGATGAGATGTACGCTAGTTTCGAGAAACATTTGTTCGCTTCCTTGAAGGATTTCACCACTCCGATACCGGGAGTCTTGGAGACGATGGCGATGCTTCGCGAGCAAGGTATAAAGATCGGCTCTACGACCGGGTACACGGCGAAGATGATGGAGATTGTCCGTCCCGGAGCCGAGGCCAAAGGATATAGGGTAGATAATCTGGTGACACCAAACGAGGTCCCGGCCGGTCGCCCCGCCCCGTATATGATCTATAAGAATATGATAGATTTAGCGATTCCTTCCGTAGATCAAGTGGTGAAGGTAGGAGATACGATCGCTGATATTAAGGAGGGCGTGAACGCCAAGGTATGGAGCGTCGGTATCGTGACCGGTAGCAACGAGATGGGCGTGAGCGAGGAGGAATATAACAGCCGTCCGGCGGAAGAATGGGAATCTCTGAAGAAAGAGGTGCGTGAGCGTATGTTGGCGGCGGGGGCTCATTTCGTCTTGGATACGATCGCCGAGCTGCCCGCTTGCATCGAGAAGATTAACAACAGGAATTAAGCTTGATAACCGAATAGAATAAAACAATCATATGAGAAACTATTTATTATTGACACCGGGCCCGTTGAGTACGTCGCAGACGGTGCGTGAGGCCATGCTTCAAGATTGGTGTACGTGGGATAAGGATTATAACGAGGGTATCGTTACCCCGATCCGTAAAGGCTTGCTGGCGATAGCGGGACTGGACGGGGATGAGTACACCAGTGTCCTGCTGCAAGGTAGCGGAACGTATTGTGTGGAGGCTACGATCGGGGCCGCCGTGCGTCCGGAGGATAAATTATTGATTCTCGCTAACGGCGCTTATGGCAAACGTATGGCGCAGATCGCCGATTATTATCATATCAATTACGTACTGGTCTCTTTGCATGAGACGGAACTGGTAACCGGCGAGGTAGCCCGACGTGCCTTGGAGGAACATCCCGGTATCACGCATCTCTCAATGGTACATAGCGAGACCACGACCGGTTTGTTGAATCCGATTGAGGAGGTAGCCGAGGTGATCAAGGGCCGGGGGATTACCTTTATCGTGGATGCGATGAGCAGCTTTGGCGGTGTCCCTATCGACGTGAAAGGTTTAGGTATCGACTTCTTGGTCAGTAGCGCGAACAAATGTATTCAAGGAGTTCCCGGCTTCGGCTTTATCCTCGCTCAAAAAGATAAATTGATGGCGACGAAGGGGAATGCCCGCTCGCTTTCCTTAGATATCTATGCCCAGTGGGAAGCGATGGAGAAAGGGGGAGGCAAATGGCGTTTCACGTCTCCGACGCACGTGGTTCACGCTTTCTACCAAGCGATGAAGGAATTGAACGAGGAAGGCGGTATCACGGCTCGTTATAAGAGATATCAGGAGAATCACCAGATATTGGTGGAAGGTATGCGTGGATTGGGTTTCAAGACCTTGCTGCCCGATGATGCCCAAGGGCCTATTATCACTTCGTTCTTATATCCTTCCGCGGATTTCGATTTCACCTCGTTCTACGCACGGCTGAAGGAGAAAGGCTTCGTGATCTATCCGGGTAAGATCTCGGATGCGGATACGTTCCGTATCGGTAATATCGGAGATATCTTCCCGAAAGATATGGAAGCCTTGATACAAGCGATTAAAGAGATCCGGTAATCGATGCCCGTAACGTAACGAGTCCTTCGGGGCCCATATTGAACAGCAAATCAGCAATACTCAGATTGGGGAGGAATCCGAATTTCTCCCGGAATACTTGATAATAAGGTTCCGGGTGGAAGGCGGGATCTTCCCCTTCGTGTTTCGGGCAGATCGTTTCCCGGAAATCGTTGGCTACCTCTGGCTCATAATGCTCGGTGTAGACGACTGCGGGTTGCATATCCAACAGGTCACAGACTAGACGGCGCAGTTCCTCGTTGAAGTCGAGGAGGAACTCGTATTTCTTTTCGTAGAAAGGAGCGAAGTCATCGGCATAATACTCGAAAAACGGACTCATATTGTAGGCCGATACCAAAGCGTTCCAGTGTAGGTGCCGCCAGTTTCCGTGGTCGGAGATACGGATGTCCTTGGTCTGGCATTTCAAGGTATCCGGCTTGACGATGGGGATGGATAGGGAGAGTGGGCCGTTCGCGGCGGCGATGACGCAGCGGTTACGATAGGTTTGCTTCACGTAATTCTCGGCGGTCTCGATACGGACTTCCGGGTATTGGAGCATCTTGCAATATTGTTGTATGGGGCCTAGATAGGCGGTCGCTATATATACAGGTCGCATGATTAATGAACGGGTTTAAAGATTCGTTGTTTGTCGGGGCTGTACCAGCAGAGCCAAGCGTTGCCGACGATATGGTCGGCCGGTATGAAACCGAGATGGCGGGAATCTACCGCCTCGTTGGTATTATCGGACAGTACCCAATAGTAGTCTTGTTGGAAAAAGAAGAAATTAGTCTCCCGCCCGTCCAGATATAACTTTCCGTCACGGAAGGAAGCTTTACCATCCGTCTCCCGTATGATGATCTCCTTGCAGGCGGTGAGCGAGGCGGCGTCCAGCGGGTAAGCCCGGTCTTTCCGGGGGACGATCAACATGTATTCTTGCATTTGTTCCCCGATAAAATGACGGTTTATGGCGTCGGGCAATTCCTCCCTCAATTGATATTCCTCGAAAGCCGTGAGGCTGAGCATACAGCCGAAACTTTCCTGCCTGAAATCCCTAAGTGGGATGTCCAACTTCTCTAACGTCTCCAAGAACGTCTCCTTGGCGCTCAGTGTTATGAAATAGGAACAGAGGGAGCGGGGAGAACGGGGGATTTTCTGCCCGTTTATCGTATATCCGTCCATGCTGACCCGGATCGTATCGCCCGGCATACCGATGCAGCGGCTGATGAATAAGGGAGCATCCGCTGAATCCCGCGAGAGCGGGCTGGTAAAAAGCACGACCTTGCCCCGGACGGGCTTATTCTTCCCCGGTATTTTATTGACTAGGATATAATCCCCTTTATGCAAAGCCTCTTCCATAGAGTCCGTGGAGATGCGATAGGACTCTATGCAGAAAAGGCGTATGAGCATGACGATCCCTGTGGCTAGCGCGAAAGCTGCCAGCCATTTCATGAGAACTATCAGGAATCGTTGGATTGTCATAATACGAAGTTTTCACCTCTTAATCCGGATGCACCCAACGGAACAGGCGGTTCCAACGGATACCACCGTCGAACAGACTGCGATCCTTGTCCAAGGATAGCCAAACCAAGATCGGCTTGCCGACAATGTGATCCTCCGGTACGAAACCCCATGAGCGGCTATCCGCGCTATTATGGCGGTTATCGCCCATCATCCAGTAATAATCGTATTTAAACGTATAGGAAGTCTCGGGCTTGCCGTTGATGTAGACCTTGCCGTCCTTCACTTCCAAGGTGTTGTTCTCGTAATTCTTGATACAACGGCTGTACAACGCCAGATTACGTTCGTCCAACGGGATGGTAGCCCCTTTCTTCGGGATCCAAAGCGGCCCGAAGTTATCACGGGTCCAGCCGGTATTGTATCCGACCGGATAGGTAGGGCCGCCCAACGTCTCCGGCTCGATGATAACCTTCTTCACGGTAGGTAACTTCTCCGCTATCGCCAAGGCCTTTTTCGTGAGTGGCAGGCGATATACCGGGTTGTACTGTCCGTTTGCGTTAGGCGTAAAGCCTAGGTATGACAATAGGTTCTGGTAATAACCGCCGCTGGAGGCCAGCATACGGTCATCCTTGCTTACGTCCATCAAACGGAATTGCTCCTCTGTGATCGGGGAACCGTCTGTTTCGATGAAGTAGTTGAATTGCATATCTTTCGGGTTCTCGGCGGGTTTACCGTCTATGTACACTTGGTTGTCTATGAGTTGGAGCGTATCACCCGGCATACCGATACAACGCTTCACGTAATTCTCCCGTTTGTCGACCGGGCGGTACATAACCTCGCCGAACGTGGCCTTATCCAATAAGATACGTTCCCGTCCGTACTCCTCGACCAAGGAGTAGTAATCCGGGTTTTGCACTTTCACGGCGATCGTGTCGCCCGCGGGGAAGTTGAACACTACGATATCATTACGTTTCACATGGCCCAAACCTTTCACCCGTTTGTAGCCCCATTCCGGCCAATCCAGATACGATTTACAGTTTAAGATAGGCAACGTATTTTGTACCAACGGGAAGGAGATCGGAGTGTTCGGAACGCGAGGGCCGTAACTTAATTTGCTGACGAACAGGTAATCTCCTACCAGCAAGGATTTCTCTAGGGAAGAACTCGGTATCTGATAGTTCTGGAAGACGAACAAATTGATGAAATAAACGGCTACCAGCGCGAATACGATATCGTCCACCCATTCCAATACGTTGCGTACCGCCGGGTTCTTAGACCGTTTCCAAGCTCCCCAAGGGATGTAGTGCGTCAAGAATATATCGACTAGGACGATTAATCCCAGCAGTAACCATAAGTTTTGCATCCAGATAGCGAACAACGTGTATAATACGGCCGCTATACTAAACTTGATCCATTGTTTTTTCGTGAACTTCTTCATCTTTTAGCTAATACGTTTAGAATTTGAATAAGTCATTCATGCCTAGGAAACCTTTCTTTCCGGCGGTAAACTCTGCCGCTATTACGGCGCCTAGCGCAAATCCGGCACGGCTCTTGGCATCATGCTTGATACTGATCGTATCCACGTCCGACTCATACGTGATCTCGTGGATACCCGGAACCTCACCCTCACGGATAGCGTGGATCGGCAGGTCGGTCGCGCTCTCGGCGTTCTCTAAGGTCCAGCGGTCTTTACGATCGATGTTTTCCAAGATTCCTTCGGCCAACGTGATAGCTGTTCCACTGGGTGCGTCCAGCTTGTGGATATGGTGGACTTCCGTCATTTTAACGTCGTAGGAGGGGAAGTTGTTCATGATTTTCGCCAGATACTTATTCATGGCGAAGAAGATATTTACGCCGATGCTGAAGTTGGAGGCGTAGAAGAAGGTTTTGCCCTCTTTCTCGCATTTCTCCTTGATCTCGCCGATACGGTCCAGCCATCCGGTAGTACCCGATACGACCGGCACGCCTACCTCGAAACATTTCATATAGTTATTGAAAGCGGTAGCCGGGGTAGTAAACTCAATCGCCGCGTCGGCGCTCTTGAACGCTTCTGAATATATATCCTCAGCGTTATTGATATCTATGATGGAAACAATTTGATGTCCTCTTTGGATGGCGATCTGCTCGATTGTTTTGCCCATTTTCCCGTAACCTATAAGTGCAATTTTCATACTTTAATTCAATTAATGTCGCAAATATACAGAAAATGAATTACATTTGAATCCAAAATCTTAACTCTGAAAGAATATGGAACGTTTATTACACTATGTTTGGAAATACAAACTCTACGCGAGTACTTCATTGGCTACCACCGAGGGGCTTCCTATCGCTGTTATCGATCCCGGAATACAAAACACCGACGCCGGTCCCGACTTCTTCAACGCCAAGATAAAGATTGACGGCACGGTATGGGCCGGAAGCGTGGAGATCCACGAAAAAGCTTCCGATTGGTTGCTGCATCATCACGATTCGGATAAGGCATATGACTCCGTTATCTTGCATGTAACGGGTGTGAATGACGCATCTATCTGCCGGATGAACGGTGAGCCTATTCCTCAATTGATATTACCCGTTCCGGAACCTGTCCGGAAAAATATCGATTGGTTATTGGTAAGAGAAGTGCCAGTTCCCTGTCTGGAACGGATTCAAGAAGTAGACTCCGTGCATCTGGCCTCGTGGATGGATACCTTACTCAGTGAGCGGCTGGAACGAAAGACAGAGGATATATACCGCCTGCTGGATCAGTACCAAGAGGATTGGAACGAGGTATTCTATATCCTATTGACCCGTAGTTTCGGCTTTGGCGTGAATAGCGACGCTTTCGAGTGGTTGGCCAAAAGCCTCCCCCTGCGATATATCCAAAAACAAAGAGCTAGCGAGTCGCAAGTAGAGGCGATGCTTTTCGGACAAGCGGGTATGCTCTCGGAAGAGGGCTCCTGCCATTACTATCGTCTGCTGAGGCGAGAATATGAGTTTCTCCGCCATAAGTTCGATCTCAAGCCTTTGGATGAATCCTTGTTCAAAAGCCTTCGCATCCGTCCGACCAACTTCCCGCATGTGAAGTTGGCGCAACTGGCCGCTATCTGGCATCGGTACGATACGTTGTTCTCGATGATCCTGTCCACTTCTTCTCCTAAAGAGATCAAGGATTATTTCCGTATCCAACCCTCGGATTATTGGAAGAATCATTATCATTTCCGTTATGCCTCTCCGGAGAAAGAGAAGGAGATCGGGGAGAATGCTCTTGATATATTGTTGATAAACACGGTTGTCCCTTTACTTTTCGCTTATGGGGGGCGGAATAAATTACCGGAATATTGTACCCGTGCGACTCGTTTGTTGGAAAGTATCCCACCGGAACGAAACCATATCGTAACCGCTTTCACTCGATCCGGTATCCATGTCCATAACGCTGGTGATACGCAATCACTCATCCAGCTGAAACGAGAATATTGCGAGAAGCGAAAGTGTTTGTATTGCCGGATTGGGTTTAGGCTGCTGAAACGGAGTGTCAATCCTCCTCCTTGATGGGGGCATGTATGTATTTGCCGTCTTTGTGGTTGTTAGTAATATAATGTACTATATATAAGTCTTCCTGCCGGGAGAAAAATATATACCAAGTGGTATGCTTACTACTTTTCCTTTTAAAAAAGGTATATTGTAAATTCTGCCCGTATCTGCTGAAATAGACTTGAGCGTAGGGGGTGAGATGATAATGTGGCGCATAGGGGATCGTTTTTACGAAGTCAATGATATCATCTACGATGTTTTCTCCATGTTCTATGTATGAGACGTAATCTTTCTCAAGTAAGGTTTGGGCTAAAACATCTAAAAAATCGTAAACTTCAGGGAGTAAGGCTACTTTATTGGTTTGCTTCATGGCTATGTTTTTGATTGAATAACTCTCTTAATCGTATTTTCGCTTCTTTCCGGAATGTCTCCGGGTCGAGTGCTCTTTCCCAATCCTTGTCAAATTGAGTTTGTCCGATAACCCCTAGCTGTTTCAATATAGGATTGATCATATCCCCATATTTCTTTAAGTCGATACGGACGTAGCTGTTGTTCCCTGCCGCGTCTTTCTCCAATTCGATACCTGATACTTCTGACATAGTTGCTCTATTAATTTGGTTATATTTCTATTAGACGCAAAGATAAAACAAATAATCGAAATATGTTCATAATGATAGGTTTATCTCAAAATGCTGGTAATCTTTCAATGAAGTCCAATCACCACCCCATTCAAACCCGGCTTCGGTAAAGAGTTTGTACGCCAAATCATCGTGGTCTATTTTATACGGGATGTCGGTTCTACTCTCGCGGTCGAAAGCATACGGTTCGGCAGTGGCAGGCTCAATGTGCCAAGTACCGTCGTCTTTTCGCTTGACGTATGGATTGTAAAGCGTGTTGATGTCGATGGCAAGCCCAAGGCCATGTTTGGATATTTTAGTGGTCGAACCCGTCATGAAGCGGAAATTGAATGAGGAGGAGTTGTTGGCGCGCATCGATGTCTCATCATCGGCGCCATAATTATCAATCAACGCCATCCTCTCGATCCGGTAATCCGCTTCATAGAGCCGGCGGAATATCCCCAGTACTTTATCCGCGATAGCGGCGTTTACCACCATCTCGCCGCATTGCGGCAATCCATCGGCATTGCGATGCAGCACTTTCAGGTAACGGAGATCGGATCTGTCCAAGGGACAATCCTCTTTCCACGATTTCAGCCACATGCGGTCGAAAACGTCATCGCTGATTTCCTCTGATTTGAACCAAGCATCCAAACCAGTCCGGTTGATTTCAGATTCATCAACAATCATCTCCGCTTTCCATTCGGTAACATGAGCGGGCTCAGACTCATCACTTGAGCAAAACGAAAAAACAGCCAATTGCATAAAACAAAACGCAAAGCATATCAGAAAATGTTTCATTAGTATATTTTTTATTTAAGTTTCGCAAATAAATAATGTATTCGGATTTAATGTCCGAAACAGCCTTATATGAAATTTGCGAAACAAATGTAGTATAAAGTTTATAAAAGGAGGGAAATTTTAGACCTATAAATAACCCAGTATAGCCTCCCTCCTTGAAGGATATATACTGCGAGTGGCATAGGATATATACTTCATTGGCAAGGTAAGTATATCTTCTATGGCATGTGTGTTAGGGTCTCTGCGTTTGTTCCATCAAATTGCCGAAAATCAATTGGAAGAAGAATCTTTTATGGCACCTAATGCGGTTTTGTCTAATAAAATCTCTTATCAACTTTATAGTCAAGCGACGGGTCTGTTGGTCGCTGAGGGGAAAATGGAACGAAGCGGGGGTACGCTTGATTTTAGTCAAGTGAATTCCGGCATATATATTTTAAGGATACAAGTAAGCGATGCGATTTTTGAGGTTCATAGAGTAGCGTTCAAATAATTGAGATACTTGTAGAGTCCCTATCTCTTTTATTTAATAGGAGATAGGGACTTTTTCATTTTAAGATAGATTAATTAGCGTATATATCCTTATCGTTCACGGGATTTTTCCCTATTTTTGTCCCTCAATTGAAATGAGAGCATTGAATGGAAGATAAATACGTAAGAAATAGTTTACGGTTCTTTATAGGGGTACTTCTGCTGGCCGTGCTGTACTCGTGCGCGAATATAGCCTCGCCGAACGGAGGGCCTTATGATGAGGCTCCGCCTAAGTTCGTAAGCAGTACGCCGTTGCCCGGCCAGATAAACTATAAGGGAAAGAAGGTGGAGATTATCTTTGATGAGTTGATCCAGATCGATAAGCCTACCGAGAACGTGATCATCACTCCACCCCAAATGGAGCAACCCGTTATCCGGGCGAACGGCCGGAAGGCGGTCATCGAGCTGATGGATACGTTGAAGGAGAATACGACCTATACGATAGACTTCACCAATTCGATCTCCGATAATAATGAGAAGAATGTATTGGAGAATTATTCCTTCGCGTTTTCTACCGGCGAATCCATTGATAGTATGGAGGTGTCCGGAGTCTTGCTGAACGCCGAGAATCTGGAGCCTATGCCGGGTATTACGATCGGTGTGCATACGAATCTGGAGGATTCCGCCTTTACGACGATCCCATTTGTCCGTACTTCCCGTACGAACGACAAGGGAGAGTTTACGATTCGTAATATGGCCCCGGGGACCTATCGGATCTATGCCTTGGAGGATGTGATGCGCTCCTATAAGTACAGTCAGCCCGGGCAGCAGATCGCTTTTTACGATTCCTTGATCGTCCCCGCGTTCGAGTTGACGACCCGTCAAGATACGATTTGGAAAGATAGCTTGACGATCGATACGGTGATGACAGTCGGTTATACCCATTTTATGCCGGACAATATCGAGTTGCGCCTGTTTAAGGAGAAAGTAGAGCGTCAATATATGTTGAAGCCGGAGCGTACGGATGAGAAAATACTAACCTTGCGTTTCAATACCTCCTTGGATACTATTCCGGTACCGGTTCCTTTGAATTTCACCCCGGCGGATAGCAATTGGTATTTCTTGCAGACAGCGGAGGAAGGAAAAGCCGTGCATTACTGGTTGACCGATTCTTTGATCTGGAAGCAAGATACGCTACAAGTGGAGGTGAATTACCTGAAAAGTGATTCCATGAATATACTTCGTCCGCAGACCGATACGGTACAATTTACCGTGCGTCGCCGTCCTGTGGAGAAGAAGAAAAAGAAAAAAGACGATGAGCCGGAACCCATCGAGTTTCTGGGAATGAACGTAAACGCTTCCGGTTCGATCAACCTGTATGATACGGTCGCTGTTACGTTTAGCGAACCGGTAGCGGGGTTAACGAAAGATCATTTCTATCTGGATCAGAAAGTGGATACGCTTTGGGAAGCCGTAGACTTCGATTTCTTTCCGGATACGACGAATTCCTTGAATTTCTTCATCAAGCGCCCGTGGAGATATGGCGAGGAATTCCGTTTGGAAGTAGATTCCGCCACGATATTCAGTGCCTATGGTAAATGGAACGATGTGTATAGCGGGGAATTCAAGATCAAGAAGGAAGATGAGTACGGGCATTTATATATCAATATCGAGGGAGCGGATACCACCGCTTTCGTGGAATTATTGAATAGCAGCGACCAGCCGATCCGTAAGGTGAAGGTAAAAGATGGCGGCGTGCTTTTCATGGACTTGAAACCGGATAAATATTATGCCCGTTTAGTATTAGACGTGAATGATAACGGTGTCTGGGATACCGGTAATTACGCCGATAAACGGCAGCCGGAACTTGTCTTCTATTGCCCGAAGATATTCAATATCATGCAGAACTGGCAAGTGGAGGAGACTTGGAATATCAAGGCTACACCGATGAAACGGCAGAAACCGATCGATATCACGAAGAATAAACCGAAAGAGCTAACGAAAAAGAAAAGAGATTACAAAAATGAGGGAACACAGTCTTCGTCCAATAGGAACAGCGGTGTGGGCGGCTTGCGCTTCTAAACTGTATATATGCGTTTTCTTTTTGTGTGTAGCGAGTCTTACGTCTTTGCGGGCACAAACGTTGCCGTTATCCCATGGGGAACGGGTGGATTACGATCTTTATTTCAAATGGGGGCTGATCATGTCGAAGGCCGGATTGGCTACCCTTTCCGTGAAAGAATCGGAATACCAAGGAGCGCCGTCATGGCATTATAACCTGTTGTTCCGCTCTGCCGGCGTGATCGAGAAAGTCTTCAGGATGCGTGATACGATGGATTGCCATTACTCAAAGGAGCCTCGGCTCTTGTTCAGCTCGAAGCGCACGAACGAGGGAGACTACTATCTGGTGGATAATCTCCAGTTTGAGTATCAAGGAAGCGGTAGGATCGATATCCACTCGCATCGCCATACATTAAAGGAGACGAAGATCGACACGATGCTAATGGCGAAAGGACGTGTATTCGATATGCTGGGAGCTACGATGTATCTCCGTTCGCTGGATTGGCGGACGATGAGTTATGGTGCGGAGTTCCCTTTCATGATCGCTATCGGCCGGGAGCTCGTGAACGCTCGTTTCCGCTATACGGGACAACAGATCGTCGAGCATAAGGAGGCGAAATTCCGTACCCGTCATTTCTATATCGATATCTACGATGAGGCATTTTCCCAAGCCAAGGAAGCGGCGGAGGTTTGGATCGGTGATGACGAGAACCATATCCCGGTAAAGATCCGGGCGAAACTGAAGATCGGGGCGGCCGAGGTCTATTATAAAGACTCCTATAACCTGCGTGCCCCGCTTACTTGCCGTATCGTGGTGCAAAAGAAATGAAAGCTTTTAGATAGGCTTGTGTTTCTCGCACCCAGCTCATCACGGAGCTGGGGCGAGAGCTTTTTATATTGATAGGGTAGTTGTCGTGATCGTGTAGCATTGATGTAGACAAATATAAAAGATGTTTTATAATAAAGGGGGCTCATAAAGGCAGAGGTTATGACATGTGAATAATTTGTTTATGACATATTGTTTATTTAGATTGATTTATAATGTGTTGCGTATAAGCATAAAAAAGCGAAAGCCTTTGGGAACAAACCCCAAAGGCTTTCGCTTTTTATAGAATTTCTTTTTTAAACCAACGGAGTGAAGGGTAATTCCGTGTCTTTGCGGTAACCTGTACCATTAAAAGTCGCGATTAATTCTCCGGCTTCATTGGTGATACGGACTTCGCAATTCGCCAGTCTCTTATGGCTGAACGCTTCTTTCGCTTCCGCATATAAATATCCCTTACTCTCCGCCTTAAAGAAATTGATGTTTGAGGTAATGGATAATGTCAGGCGTGCGTGGCTATTAGTCGCCGCGGCGAAAGCCAGATCCGCCAACGTGAAGATCGCCCCACCTTGACATACGCCTCCACCATTTAAATGTTCGGGCTTGATGAGCATACGCGCCTTGGCGTAACCGTTGCCCGTTTCTAATAATTCAACGCCCGCAAGCAAGGCGAATTTATCGCCTTGAAGAAATTCATGGATTGTCATAACCTCTTACTATTCGCTTGGTGGATTATTTGCTTAGTTTCCATTCCGCACCATCCTTGGTATCCTTTATCTCGAATCCCATCGCGGTTAATTCGTTACGGATTTTATCGGAAGTCGCCCAGTCTTTGTTTGCCTTCGCTTGTTGGCGGATGGATAATAATAAGTCTACGGCCTTGCCAAAAGTCTCATAGCTGTTACCACCGGCGGAAGCCTCGTCTTTCATACCTAGGATGTCGAACAAGAACAAGTGGAATACCTCTTGTAATTCTTTCAGGTCCTCCTCGGTTATTGTAGCCTTGCCGTCTTTTATCGAATTGATCGCACGGGCGGCGTCGAATAGATGAGAAATCACGATTGGTGAGTTCAAATCGTCATTCATGGCCTCGAAACATTTCTCACGAAGACCTTTCGTGTCTACGGTAGAGGTAGCGGACGGCTGCAACTTCATCAAATGTCCGTATGCCTCCATCAAGCGTGACAAGCCCTTCTCGGCAGCCTGTAAAGCCTCGTTGCTGAAATCGACCGTGCTGCGGTAATGCGCTTGCAGGATGAAGAAACGGATTGTCATGGCGGAATATGCTTGTTGCAACGTCGGATGATCACCCGTGAAGAACTGCTCCAGTGTGATGAAATTACCTAATGATTTACCCATCTTCTGGCCATTGATGGTGATCATATTATTGTGCATCCAATAATGAACCATGTCATCCCCTTGGGAAGCCACGGCTTGTGCGATCTCGCATTCATGGTGCGGGAAGATCAAGTCCATGCCACCCCCGTGGATGTCGAAATGCTCCCCGAGGTATTTCTTGCCCATAGCGGTACATTCGCAGTGCCAACCGGGGAAGCCGTCGCTCCACGGAGACGGCCAACGCATGATATGCTCCGGCTGGGCGCATTTCCAAAGGGCGAAGTCGATGGCGTTATGCTTCTCGTCCTGCCCGTCCAACGCACGGGTCGTATTCAACATATCCTCGATATTGCGACCCGAGAGGATGCCGTATTTATGATCTTTATTATATTTCTCTACGTCGAAATAGACGGAGCCTTGGCTTTCGTAAGCGTAGCCGTTATCCAGAATCTTCTTGACTAACTCGATTTGTTCGATAATATGTCCGGAAGCGTGCGGCTCGATGCTGGGAGGAAGTACGTTCAGCGCATCCATCGCTTGATGATAACGATTGAGGTAATATTGAACCACTTCCATCGGCTCCAACTGTTCTAGCCGTGCCTTCTTGGCGATCTTATCCTCCCCATCATCGGCGTCGTGCTCCAGATGCCCTACATCCGTTATATTACGTACATAACGCACTTTATATCCTAGGTGGGTAAGGTAACGGAATAGCAAGTCGAACGTGATCGCCGGACGTGCGTGTCCCAAGTGGGCGTCACCATAAACCGTGGGGCCACATACGTACATACCTACATGCGGCTCGTGCAGGGGTATGAATTGCTCCTTCTTTCTCGTAAGCGTGTTGTAAATATTCAATGGATGTTCCATATTCTATTATATATTTAGGAATCGCGAACTTACATAAAATCCTTGGTATTATCAAGCTGATCGTGAATAGTCTGTAGTTTTCATAGGCATTCATTGACTCTTGATGACTTCCGACGGATTCTCATTGGCTGCCTTACATACCTGTTCACGTATCGTACCTAGAACCATGCTGGTAATGGTGATGAATATTCCCACCAACCACCAGATCTGGATTTGGATGCGATAGGCGTAGCCTTGCAACCAGTAGTTCATGACGAGATAGCTGATCGGGAAAGCGATGATTCCGGCGATGACAATTAATCGCATGTATTCCTTGAAGAACAAGAAAATGATCTCGGAGGCTTTCGAGCCTACTACTTTCCGGATAGCGATCTCTTTACGCCGCCGTTTCGTGGAGGCTGTAGCGACGGCGTAGATGCCGAACAAGGAGATTAGCAAACAGGCGAAAGCGAGGAACGAGAATATTTTCAGCCCGACGATCTCGGATTGGTTCAGTTGATCGTAAAGCGTTCCGATCGGGGTGATCCGGGTATCCGCTAATGTCGGGTCTATCTTGGGCAGTAGCTCCGTGATATGGTGGGCGATGTTTCCTTCCTCGCCCGGTATGACCCGGATATACAGATTATTCACCAGTCCACCCGAAGGAATGAATAGCATCGGATGAATACTTTCCCGGAAAGATAGCGCATGGAAATCGTTGACGACACCGACGATCTCGTATTCTTTGATCACGCTGAAATCTGACCACCACGGCATACGGATGATGCTGCCGACTGGGGCTTGTAAGCCCATGGCACGAACCGCCGACTCGTTGAGCACGACACTAAGTTCGTTGCCTTCTGTCCACCACCGGCCCATTAACATCTTTAGGTCGAAGGTCTCACCAAATCGGTGATCGGTTCCATAGAGGTGGAAGTCCACCTTTGTGTCCAGCGGTTTTCCCTCCCATTCCACATTCGTGAAGATCGCCATGGGATCGACATGATGTTGAGGCTTAAAGTTCGTGTCGGTGAAACTTTTGACTTGCGGCAGGGCACTTAACTCTTGCATCAACGTGGATTCTATTTTCCCGGATACGTCTACGAAGCCGGATAGTTGGATAAGGCCTTTTGGGTCGAAACCTAAATCTTTTTGATTTACGAATCGCATTTGCTCCATGACAACCAGCGATGCTACGATGAACAGGATACTGATCATCAATTGTAAGGTCACGGCCATGCGGCGTAACAAAAGGGGTTTGACTGTCTCTTTGGGAACGAGCGAGGTGGTTGCCGTATGGCTGAACTGCCCGAAGAATACTAATCCTGCACATTGGAGGATGAGGAATGTACCTATACCTACCCCTGCGAAAAGAAACAGGAACCGGCCCATCTCCAAATCAATCTCCAGCCATCGGGCGAAAAGCGGCTTGACTTGGACTATGAAGATCAAGGCTACCAACAAGGATGCAAGTACGGAACAGCCTAGCTCGACAGACATTTGTTCGATCAATTGCTTTCTCGTTGCGCCGTTGACCGTCCGTAAACGCCATTCCCGCACACGTTGCCGAAAGAGATCCATATAGGAATTCAAGAAATTGAAGAGGGCGGCAAACAATAATAGGGCACCAGATACGACAAACAAGCCGATGAAATTTAAGGTGAAGGGTGTATCTTCATTCAGATGATGCCGGATCTCACGGATGGGGAGTGTTCGCAACTCGATCTCCTTGTTCACCCCGATACGTTCAGGTAGCTCTTTTAGTTGATTGGCGAAGGCTTTTGGGTCTGAGCTTGGATGGAGTTTCACGTATAAGTCCATCACGAAGAAGCTCCATTGTGCCTCTGGAGGTAACTGGGAGAAATGCTGTATCATGTTATGGTTGATGATCGCGTCGAACGGTAGATTGGTATGGGGTGATGGGTCTTTCACCACAGCCGTGACGATGTAGGGAGGTAAGGAGGCTCTCATCAAGGTGTGTATCGGTTGCCCGATCGCCTTTTCCGCGTCGCCAAATAGACGGACCGCCGTACGTTCGCTCAAGATCATGTTGTTTACGATTTGTAGCGGATGATTCATTTCTCCACAAACGAAAGATTGCGGGAATACCTCTAGGAACGTGCTGTCTGTATAAAGCATATTCATTTGGATATAAGGAGTCGCTTGGGTACGGCAGTTTTCGGTTGAAAGCATAAGCGTGGTGGAGGCTTCGATGGCTGGGACTTGCTCTCGTAAGCTATTCTCGATACCTTTCGAGGCTCCTTTGTTCACTTTCCCGGATTGTTTCTCGGCGCTATAGACACGGTAGATGGATTCGGAATCCTTGTAGAAAGAATCGTAAGTGGTCTCATGATCCATCCAATAGAGTATGGGCACGAAACAGACGAGGGCGAAAGCCAGCCCTAGGATACTGATGGAGGCGCTGACTTTATACTTCCAGATGTTTTTGAAGGCAATGACACAGTAATGTATTAACATGGCAATTCCGTTTTTTGATGATATCGCTGATGACTCAATTTCGCTGAATCCGATTCAAATATCATGCCATAAATGTAACGTATTAGAAAATAGAATCATAGAAAAATCTGTATTTCTTCATGTAGTGCGATAGCGTACATTTTTTGTGCGATAATGCACGTACAAGCTGTCTTTATTCCCTTTATCTTTGTCCGTATGGAAGAAAAAGGAAAGATATTGATCATCGACGATAATAAGGATGTGTTGTTCGCATTGAACTTACTGTTGGAGCCGTACATGCAAAAGGTGAAGGTAACGACACAACCGGCACGCATTGAGTATTTCATGCGAACGTTCCAACCGGACGTGGTCTTGCTGGATATGAATTTCCATCGGGATGCCGTGAGCGGGCAGGAGGGTTTTGAGTATTTGGGACAAATCTTGGAGATCGATCCGCAAGCGGTCGTGATCTTCATGACGGCCTATTCGGATATAGAGAAGGCGGTCAAGGCCATTAAGGTAGGAGCTACCGATTTCATCTCCAAGCCGTGGGAAACGGAGAAGTTGCTGGCTACCCTCTCGTCGGGCATTCGATTGAGCCATTCCCGTAAGGAGGTCGGACGTTTGCGGGAGCAGATGAAAGCCATGAAGGCGGACGACACATTGCCGGAATTGATCGGTGAGTCGCCAGCGATGCTGAAGGTAAAGGATACGATCTACAAACTCGTGGAGACTGACGCGAATATATTAATTACCGGCGAGAGCGGTACGGGAAAAGATTTGGTGGCTCGTTTGTTGAGGCATTACTCGCCCCGGCGTGACGATGCTTTCGTGACGATTGATTTGGGAAGCATCCCGGAACAATTATTTGAGAGTGAGTTGTTCGGCTATGAGAAAGGTGCCTTCACGGATGCCCGAAGATCCAAGCCGGGACGTATGGAGATGGCTTCCGGCGGTACGCTCTTTCTGGACGAGATCGGGAATCTATCTTTGCCGATGCAATCTAAATTGCTGACAGCTATAGAGAAACGTCATATCACCCGTTTGGGAGCGGTGGAACCGATCTCGATCGATGTTCGTTTGATCTGCGCCACCAACGCCAATCTGCGTCAGCTGGTGGGCGAGGGGAGTTTCCGGCAAGACTTGCTCTATCGGATCAATACCATAGAGATAGCCATACCACCGCTGCGTGAGCGGGGAGAGGATATCTTGATGCTGGCCGATCATTTCCAGAGGCTGTATAGCCGGAAATACAAGAAAACGATCAAAGGGTTGAGCCGGGAGGCGGGGAGTAAGCTGATGAAATACCCTTGGCCCGGTAATGTCCGGGAGTTGCAGCATGTTTTGGAGCGAGCCGTGATCTTGAACGAGGGTACGGTGCTGAGACCGGATGATTTCCCTCTCTATACGGCCTCTTACGAGCGGAAGAAGGAGCTGGACCCTGATTTGAATCTAGAGCAAGCCGAGCGGAAAATCATCGAGCGAGCCTTGCGGCAAAGCAATGGTAATATGAGCTATGCCGCCGAGCTATTGGGTATCACCCGTTTTTCCTTGTATCGTAAAATAGAGAAGTTCGGCTTATGAGATCGTATGCGTTCACGGTCATCTCGCACATCGTAGGCATCGTCTTGTCTACGGGACTCCTGTTCTATTGCGTGCATGAGGAGATTATCTTTTGTCCTACTTTTTGCGGGATCGCGATCTTGTATTTCTCGATTCATCTTTATTTCATACAGATGCGGCAGGTGAAGTATTGGCGTTATGTGGTGGATTGCTTGCGGCAGCAAGACTTGATCCAGATCGTTCGTTCACCTTACGAGGATAAGGTGATGCGGGAGTTGGCGGACGATTTGTCCGAGGCCCTGCGATCCTTGCGTGGCCGATTGATGGACGAGGAGGTGAGGCGGCAGTATTTTGAGAGTCTGTTGAATAAGGTGGACACTGCCGTACTCGTTACTGACAGGGAAGGGGCTATTGAGTGGAAGAACCGGGCCGCCGACGCGTTGCTGGATACGAGGTGTCGGTTACCCAATGAGTTCTTGGAGGCTATCAAGGCGGGGAAGACGGTGGTGCGTTACGGAAAACCATCCGTTCCGCAAGATTGGGCGATCGATGCCACTCGTATCGACTTGCGAGGTTGCGAGCGTTGGATCGTCAGCTTGAAGAACATCCATTCTACCTTGGAGCGGAATGAGATGGAGGCTTGGCAGAAATTGATCCGTGTCTTGACGCACGAGATCATGAACTCCATCACACCCGTTATCTCGTTGTCCGAGACCTTGAGCAAACGTTGTAAAGCAGATCCGGATGATGTCCGGAATCGTTCGTATATCCAGCATGGGGTGAATGTCATCCATCGCCGGAGTAAAGGGTTGCTGGATTTCGTTGAGAATTACCGGAGATTGACCCGGATCGCCTCTCCGGTAAAGACCCGTATCTTAGTGAAAGATTTCTTTTCGGATTTAAGGCGTTTGTGCCCGGAGCCTTCTATCCGTTTCCGCTTGCCGGATGAGCCTCTGGAATGGTTTGCGGATCGGGCGCAGATGGAGCAGGTCTTCTTGAACTTACTGAAGAATGCTTGTGAGGCTTGTGCGGAAAAGCCAAACCCCGAGATTATCGTGGCGGCTCAGCGGGAGGGAAACGAACTCGTCTTTACCGTGCGAGACAACGGTATCGGTGTCTTACCCGAGGTTATCGACCGGGTTTTTGTACCTTTCTTTACCACCAAGCCCTCCGGCTCGGGTATCGGTTTAAGCATCTGTAAGCAAATAATCACCTTGCATGGCGGCCATATCTCGGTAGAATCCGAGAATGGAAAGGGTAGCTGTTTCTTTTTGTACTTTAATTGATTATCAGCCTATTGCAGTTTTTCTAAATTTCTTATACGGAAAACTTTAGTTTCTTCAAGGAAAAACTTTCGTTTCTATATAGGGAAACAAAAGTTTCTTACTGAGGAAACTTTTGTTTTATTAGGAGAAAACTCAGGCTGCTATTATAGGAGATTCGTGATAGGATTCATGAGACGGAAAGTTATTGTCTGTTTTTAGTGCGCTTACCCTGTAAAATACATACCTTCGCGGATATATTTAATTGATTTTCTATGAAATGGTATCTATGGGGGGCAGTTGTCCTGCTTTATTCCCTGTTTGGAAGCGCTTGTTCTACGGAACGGAGGTATGATTTGTCGGCTTATGGTTTATCCCCGGTCGAGAATGTGGATAATGCGCCCGCTATGGCGAGGGCATTGGAGCAGATACGGGAGAAATGCGAGGAAAACCAGACAATTGTGGTGACCTTGCCTAAGGGCCGCTATGAGTTTTATCCCGATAGCGCGGCGGAGCGTGTCTATTTCATCTCGAATCATGATCAAATGAATCCGAAGAAAGTAGGTTTGCCTTTCGAGGGGATGAAGAATATGGTGTTCGACGGGCAAGGCTCGGAGTTAATCTTCCACGGCAGGATGTTGCCGGTCTCTTTGCTGGATTCGAGGAATTGTGTCTTGAAGAATTTCAGTATAGACTTCAAGCATCCTCAGATTTCACAGGTAAAAGTGGTGGAGAACGATACGCTGAAAGGCGGGATCACCTTCGAGGTGGCTCCATGGGTACGCTATGAGATACGGGATAGCGTGTTTGTAGCGAAGGGAGAAGGCTGGGAGTTGACTCCCGGTTCCGGTATCGCCTTCGAGGGAGATACACGTCATTTGGTGTATAATACAAGCGATATCCCGGTAGGCGTGCGGGGCTTGATCGAGGTTTCTCCAAGGCTGATAAAGTCTCCCCGTTGGAAAGACAGCCGTTTGGTGCCCGGTACGGTGATCGCCATGCGTTCTTGGGAACGTCCGGCTCCCGGTGTCTTCCTGTATCATGACGTGAATACGACTCTGGAGAATATCAAGGTTCATTATGCCGAGGGAATGGGCCTCTTGGCGCAAGTGAGCGAGAATATCACGCTGGATGGTTTCTCCGTTTGCTTGAAAGGGGCGGACGATCCGCGGTATTTCACGACACAGGCGGACGCTACCCATTTCTCGGCCTGCAAGGGAGCGATCATCTCCAAGAATGGCTTGTACGAAGGGATGATGGACGACGCTATCAATGTGCATGGAACTTACCTGAAAGTGGTGAGACGAGTGAATGACTCTACCTTGGTAGGCCGGTATATGCACCCGCAATCGTATGGTTTCGAATGGGGAAGGGTAGGGGATTCCGTGCAGTTCATCCATTCGAGCACCATGGAATTGATAGGGGCGAGAAACCGGATTACCGCTATCAAGGCGGTAGATCAACCGGATTACCGAGGGGCGAAGGAGTTCGAGATCCGGTTTGAGAATACGGTGAATCCTTCGATTCATGAGGGAAGCGGTTTCGGCATAGAGAATCTGGAGTGGACACCGACGGTCCTATTCTCGGATAACGTGATCCGGAATAACCGTGCCCGTGGTTCCCTGTTCAGCACGCCTCGGCAAACGGTCGTAGAGAATAATGTTTTCGATCATACCTCGGGGACGGCGATCCTGCTGTGCGGTGATTGCAACGGCTGGTTCGAGACCGGCGCTTGCCGGAACGTGTTGATCCGTAAGAATAAGTTTATCAACTCCTTGACGAATATGTTCCAATTTACGAACGCTATTATCTCTATTTATCCCGAAATCCCGGATTTAGCGTCGCAAAGGAAATATTTCCATAGTGATATCGTGATCGACGCGAACGAGTTTATTACGTTCGATAGGCCATTGGTATACGCCAAGTCCGTGGACGGGTTGGTCTTCACGAATAATATTGTCAAACAAAATAAGGAATACCCAGCCTTCCATTGGAATAACCATCGTTTCTATTTCCAGCGGGTGATCCATTCGAAAATAGAGAACAACTATTTTGATGAAGGGTTTATCCGGGAGAGGGATGTCTTAGAGGAAAATAACGGATATGATATATAGGAAATTAATCGTCTTGGCAAGCCTTTTGATAGGCTTCGTAAACATTGCGTTCGCCGGCGTTGGTGATCTCGATACGTTAAACGTACGTTCTCAAGCCCCTGTCAAGGAGAGAATGCCTGTCGTCGCCTATAAGTTTAACCCGAAAAGCTTGATTCTTCCGGCCTCATTGATAACGGTGGGAGCCGTAGGCACGGCGATCGACGGGATGAATGACTTTCACCTGTTTTCACGGAAAGATTCCGTGAAGCAAATCCATATCGATAATTACTTGGAGTGGGGAATGCTGGGTTGGGTATTTGTCTGCGACCTTATGGGAAAAGAGAAGCATAACTGGGTGGACCAACTTTGCTTGGTTGCTTTAGCGGAAGGGATGAACGGATTGATGGTGCATGGGCTGAAGAACTGGGTAAACGAGCCTCGCCCGGACGGGGCGCCTTATTCGTTTCCGTCCGGACATACCTCGAATGCTTTCTTAGGGGCGCATATGGCTTATAAGGAATTTAAGGATAGCTCGCCTATACTCGCTTACTCGGGTTATGCGATAGCGGCGTTCGTGGCGGGTTCCCGCTTATACAATAACAGGCATTGGGTGGCGGATGTAGTAGCCGGCGCGGGTTTCGGGATCTTGTCGGTAGAGTTATCGTATCTGATCTATTTCCCGATTCGTAACGCTATCGCCCGGCGGATCAATCGAAATGTGAAGAACTGCCCGATCGTGGCCGCTCCGGTATTCAGTTCGAATATGGCGGGATTCTATCTGACTTATCAATTTTAATGCGTCTTATGGATCAAGCGCATGTCGGCTTATAGAGACTGGTTGATGCGCAAAAGCTCCTCTATATGCGTGCGGTCGTTGCTGAGGCGTGGGATCTTGTGTTGGCCGCCTAATTTACCTTTCTGCTTGAGCCATTCATAGAAAGCACCGTCGTGGGCGATAACGATTTTCAGCGGTTGAAGGGAGATCTCTTTATACCGCTTCGCCTCATAGTCCGAGTTCAGCTTTTGTAAGTTCTGATCTAATAAAGTGGCGAATTCATCGAGAGATTCCGGTTTCTTGTCAAACTCGATAAACCATTGGTGCCGTCCTTTCGCCTTATCCAGCATAAAGAGTGGGGCGGCGGTATATTCTTTTACTTTCGCCCCGGTTCGTAGGCAAGTCATGGCGATCGCCTTATCGGCGTTATCCACCATTAGCTCCTCGCCGAAGGCGTTGATAAAGTGCTTGGTACGTCCGGAGATAACGAATTTATGAGGGAATAACGAGGTGAAACGTACCGTATCCCCGATCTGATAGCGCCATAATCCTCCCGAGGTCGTGATCACCATCGCGTAGTTTTTCCCGGTCTCTACCGATTCCAGCGGCAACACGGTCGGATGGGCGCTACCCACCTCGTTCATCGGGATGAACTCATAGAAAATACCGTAATCCGGCATCATAAGCAAACTGGAGTCCGTAGGATCGTCCTGCAGCCCGAAGAAGCCCTCGGATGCGTTATAGGTCTCCATATAATGCATCTTATTCGATGGAATCAAGGTTTTATATTGCTCCCGGTAAGGCTCGAAACTGATTCCCCCATGGAAGAAGACCTCCAGATTAGGCCATACGTCCGTAAGATATTCCCTACCCGTTTTTTTCAATACGGCCTTGATCAAGACCAACATCCAAGAAGGAACACCGGATAGGCTGTTTACATCCTTATTCCAAGTGTTCTCCACGATCGCCTTGATCTTGCTTTCCCATTCATCCATTAGGATAATGGGTTTCTTGGGGACGCGTATTAAATTGACGAGCGGATTGAGATTTTGAAGTAATACGGCGGATAAGTCGCCTTGATGAGCCTCGGAGTTTAGCGGGGAAGGGCTATGGCTACCGCCCAATATCAAGCCTTTCTTGGAGAAGAAACGGCTTTCTGGGTTGTTCCGCAGATAGATGGCTACGCAATCAAAGCCGCCTTTATAGTGGCAACCCTTTAATATCTCGGGGGTGACGGGCAGGAATTTACTTTTGTCGTTCGTGGTCCCGCTACTCTTAGCGTACCACCGCACCACCGAAGGCCAGAGAATATTCCTTTCTCCGTTTATCATTCGGGTGACATACGGCTTTATCTCGTCATAAGTCTGTAAGGGAAGACGTTGGCAGAAGTCAGAATAAGAGCGAATGCTTTTATAATCATATTTGAGTCCCCATTCCGTCTTGCGTGCCGTCGAAAGCAGAGCATGCAGCTGTTTGCGCTGGATATGGTCTATATCCTGCCCAAATCGTCCGATCTCCGTTTGTCGATGGCGGAAAAGGAGCGAAATCGTCTGTGTTAAAATATCCATGCTCTTTTTATTTGTTCGAGTGCAAATGTAGGCATTCTCTTTTTATTTATATCTTTGCTAGGTACTAAATTAACGTTACGATGAAAATAGGGATTCTCTCATCGGGTGGCGATTGCCCCGGTATCAACGCTACGATCCGTGGTGTTGGCAAGACCGCTATCATGCATTACGGCATGGAAGTGATAGGTATTCATAGCGGTTTTATAGGTCTTTTGAATAAAGACGTCCAAGTTTTCGATGAACGGAGCTTATCCGGCATATTAAATTTAGGGGGAACCATTTTAGGAACGTCCAGAGAGAAGCCTTTCCGTAAGCTCTTGGCCTCGGGAGATTCGGAAAAGCCGGAGATCATTAAGAAAAATTATGAGGAGCTGGGGCTGGACTGCTTGGTTTGTATCGGAGGAAACGGTACGCAGAAGACGGCCAATCTGTTATCTCAGATCGGATTGAACGTGATAGGCGTTCCCAAGACAATCGATAATGACATATGGGGTACGGATATTACGTTCGGTTTTAATACTGCCGTGAATATCGCCACGGAATCTATAGACCGTCTTCATTCTACGGCTAGTTCACATAAGCGGGTGATGGTCGTGGAGGTGATGGGCCATCATGCCGGATGGATCGCCTTGTATGCCGGGATGGCTGGAGGTGCCGACGTGATCTTACTTCCGGAATTGGGATACGATATCGATAAGGTGAACGAGGCGATCTTGGATCGGGCTCGCAGGGGCAAACCTTATTCCATCGTTGTAGTAGCCGAGGGTATCGAGACTCCGGATAAAAAGCGTCCTTCTGATTATATTACCCGGGCTATCGAGGCGGGAACGGGTATCGAGACCCGGGATACCGTATTGGGATACACCCAACGGGGTGGAAACCCCTCTCCGTTCGACCGTAACCTTGCGACTCGTTTGGGAGGCCATGCCACGGAACTGATCGCTAATGGTGAATTCGGACGTATGGTTTGTATGAAAGGAGATAGGGTAGAATCCATTCCCTTGTTAGAAGTAGCGGGAAAACTAAAATTAGTGACACCGGATCATGATTTGATCGTACAAGGAAAACGGATGGGGGTAACATTCGGGAAATAAAATAAAAAAGGTTGTGTGTCAGAGAACGCACAACCTTTTTTACTTTATACTAGTAGGCGGCCGTTTATTTTTTAATACCTTGAACGGTTTGGCTTCCCTTTTCGGTAGTCAAGCGGAAGATATACATTCCAGTGGCAAAATCACCCGTGCTGAGACTGCTTCCCGGTTGCGGGACGCTACGTATCAACTTTCCATCGGCCCTGTAGATCTCAAGCGATTTCAGTTGTTGATAATTCTGGATCTGTACTTCATTCGAGAAGATACGTGGTTGAATATCTACTTCTTCGCCTGTTGGCTTCAGTTCGTTACCTACGCTCGTTTCCGGAATTACCGTAACCGGGGCGCTCTCATCGGTACCATAAAGTGCCGTTACTTGGAGCAGAGGGGTACTTGTTGTCAGATTTTTCACCGTATAATTCCGTTGAGAAACAGGTAATGTCGTCAGTTCCCGGGTATCTTGATATACCTTATAACCGGTCAGCTCCGGAAAAGCCGTGATCAACTCTGCTTCTTGCGCATCAGAGGCGATAGCCAGTTTCCGGAATGATAATCGGCCCGTTCTCATGGGTTGCGGTTTCTCCGAGAAAGTGCTCGTGGAGAATACGGAACTTGAGGGGAGCTCACCTTCTTCTGCGCTTATTACGATCGATAACACAACATTGGCATCTAGCTCATCATCTGAGAATGTTTCCCATTTTTTTCCGTCCAAAGAATATAAATTCCCTTTTCCGTCGACTGCGGGGCCTTCATCGGAGCATGCCGGGTATGTGTTATTGGCATAGCTTATCACATGAATGGCTACCAGTAAATCCTGCTTCGCGTCGATTACGAATGGTGTTTTAAGTGTGACCGAATTTATTTTACCTGATTTCAGTTGAGTGAAACTCTCTTCATACTCCCGGTTTCCCTGTTTGATATAGACTCCATAAGTGACCCCTTCCTGTGGATAGAAATTAACCTTCCGGATCGTTTTTTTATGCACCGGTTGTAGATCTTTCGTATCCCATTTCTGAGCGAAATAGAATGGATCTCCTCCGAGACCGAACTGTTGATAACGATCTTGTGATCCCCAACCAGCTATTTTTTCGAGGACTGGGGCATTCCATGTCAGTTGAATCTCACCCGTGGAGATCTGTTTGTATTTCAAATCAGTCGGACCTTCATACTCGTTTCCGATCGTTTTCCCATCCTGCGTCATTCCCTGCAACGAGGTGACGCCCGTTCCGAGTGGATCTAGCCAGACATCCATCCGGGCTGTATCATTATCACTGTATTTATTCCAGTGATAATACAATTTACCGTATAAATTCAATCCTTCGGGCAGTTCGCAACTGGAGCTTCCACCGCTCAGCGTACCTATAATCAAGCCTTTGCTATTAAATAAAGGCGAGCCGGAAGAACCTCCCTCGGTCACCCCGTGTCCGTTTAACGTGGCATCGAAAGTAGCGTTCCAATGAGCGTTCGTAGCCCCGGTTTTCCCAACATCACTATTACGCCATGTAATCGATTCTGTCGGATAATTTCCATAGGTGGAGATTTTCATATAATCGCCGGAAGGATGATGGATGCCTACGCCCGAGAGTGAAAGCATATTTGAACGATCCCATCCGTTAAAGAATACATTATAATCGTCGGGGATCTCGTCGTTAAGCAACAGCAACAGTCCGTCGGAACCGTTTTCGACAGGGGTAGAGGCTTTCCGTGTACATCCTACCATGGTTTTTATCGGATAAATGGGTGACTCATTATCGCAGCCCACATGTTCTTGGTGGAAATAAAACAACCAGACCGCTAATTCCTCGGGAGTAACCGTCTGTTCGCCCAGTATATCTTGCGAACAATGGAAGGCGGATAATACATAAGGCTTTTTGTCACGGGCCGTATTATTTACCAGAGAAGCCGTACAAATATAGCTTCCTCCTTCTCCCTCTTTATTACGGATGTATTGAATCATTTGTATCACCCCCTTCTTTTGCTCCTGCCAATCGGTTCCCTCCTCGCAATTGATATTCACTTCGCAAGCTTCTGAATAGCCGGCTCCCGGCGCTTCCTGTACTTCTGGCATGATCGCTTCAAGATGATTATACCCGTAACCGACCTCCCGGATGCGTAGTCGAGGTGTCTCGCCGGATGGTGCAGGTACATATTCGAGGATCACTTCATCGCCTGCTACGGCTTGGGTTGCGAACGGTCCGTTTTTAGGATGCGTACGATGCGTATAGGCACCCAATACTTGGGTCTTCGCTGCGTTATACAGGTATAACCGGGCACCTTTGGGTATATAAAAATCGGAGTAATACAGGATCAAGGCGATCGCTCCTTTCGCTTGAAGGTGAAGTTGCCATACTTGGCTGCCGTCGGGTAGTGAAATCCAATCGCCACTATCGGCGATGTCGAAGCTGGTTGGGATCGACTTGGCTACACGCAACGGAGCGCCTTGGCTGACCCTCCACGCATCGACCGTCTTGAGGTCTTCCACACTGAAATTCACTGGAACTTGTTCCGCTAGCTTTTCACTTCGAAGTGAACCCGCAAATTGAAAGCTGGGGGGGAGTCCTCCTTCGCTGATCTGCGCCAACGAACTTGAAATCGAGAAATAACCGATACATAACATGCCGGTTATTAATATTCGGAGGAGTTTACTGTACTGGTTTTTCATACATACAACTTTATATGAACTTATTCTTATATAACGAAGAACTTGGGTATATCAAACGATATACCCAAGTTCTCCTGTTTATCATACAGTTTCTTCCTCGGGGAGCTCAGAAAACTCTTTTTCATCGGTTAGTTCACCAGTCTTCTTTTTCTTTGTGGCAGAGATACGTTGCTGGAGTTCTTTGTCTGTCCGCAATCTTTTGACCGCCATTTTAGAAGCCGCTTGCTGGGATTCTTTTTTGGAGTAGCCGATACCTATGCCAATTTGCTCGCCGAGCAATTTAACCGCGCTTTGGAATACAGGATTCCCATCATGATCCGTAAAAGACTCTATTAGATCGAACGAGATCGATATTTTGTTCTTTTGGCTCCATTCAATCAAGTTTGACTTGAAATTTATCTCTTTCCGGATGAGCGTATCTACATCGATATACTTTCCTATCATCACGTCACGGATAAACTTATAACAAACGTCATAACCTTGATCCAGATAAATAGCGCCGATCAAAGCCTCGAGCGCATTACCATACATATGATTGTTATGAGAGTTTATCTTGGTTGAATAGACTACCATTTGATCGAGGCCGAGTTGTACGGCGACCTTATTCATCGTTTCCCGTTGTACGATCTTGGAGCGTGTGTTTGTCAAAAAGCCTTCCCGCTTATTCGGGTAGCGCTTATAGACAATATCGGCGACTGCCGCATCCAAAATGCCATCTCCTAAAAATTCAAGACGCTCATTGTTAAGCCATTTACCATCATCCGTCTCTACTGATGATGATTTATGCAACAAGGCCTGCTCGTAAATCTGGAGATTATCCGGATAAAAACCTAGAATCTTTGATAAAGACAAATAAGGCTCCCTACCTTTATTATGCAGGAGCCTTATTCTTTTATGTAGCTGTTTGTATAGCTTTCTAAACACGTTATTTCACGAATTTTTTAACAATGGCGCAAGCGTTGTGTCCACCGAAACCAAACGTATTCGATAAAGCGGCTTTCACTTCTCTCTTTTGAGCCTTATTGAATGTGAAATTCAGTTTATAATCTATTTCAGGATCATCGTCGCCTTCCGCATGGTTAATGGTCGGCGGGATAATACCATCGTTTATAGCCATAATACACAGGATCGCCTCTACTGCTCCGGCAGCACCAAGCAAGTGACCGGTCATTGACTTTGTAGAACTGATATTCAGTTGATAAGCATGTTCTCCGAACACATCTTTGATCGCCTTAACCTCTGAGATATCGCCTACGGGAGTCGATGTTCCATGAACATTGATGTAATCAATATCTTCCGGAGTCATTCCCGCGTCTTCCAATGCGTTGCGCATAACCAACTTCGCCCCTAAACCATCCGGATGAGAAGCGGTCAAGTGATAAGCATCGGCAGACATTCCGGTTCCTGCGATCTCGCAATATATTTTAGCGCCACGAGCCAATGCGTGCTCCATTTCTTCCAATACCAAGCAAGCTCCACCTTCTCCCATCACGAATCCGTCACGGCTAGCGCTGAACGGGCGAGATGCGGTCTCGGGAGAATCATTACGTGTCGATAACGCATTCATGGAGTTGAATCCACCTACACCCGATTCAGAAACAGCAGCTTCCGCTCCACCGGTGATGATGACGTTAGCCTTGCCTAAACGGATATAATTGAATGCGTCACTGATAGCGTTTGTAGAAGATGCACAAGCTGAGACGGTCGCAAAGTTCGGGCCGTGGAATCCATAAAGCATGGAAATATGTCCAGCCGCGATATCCGAGATCATTTTCGGGATGAAGAACGGGTTAAACTTCGGACCGATCGTATCCTTGATCTTCGCATAACTCAATACTTCCTCGTCAAATGTCTTGATACCACCGATACCTGAAGCGAAAATAACGCCGATACGGTTCTTATCTTCGTTATCCAAGTCCATTGCCGCGTCCTCGATCGCTTGTTTCGCCGCGTCGATCGCGAATAAGCTATAACGATCACACTTGCGGGCTTCCTTACGATCCATAACTTTCAACGGATCGAAGCCTTTAACTTCGCATGCAAATTGTGTCTTGAATTTGGATGCATCAAACTGAGTAATAGGTCCAGCGCCACTTTTTCCGTTGATAATACCTTCCCATGTTTCGGGGAGGGTATTACCAAGAGGAGTAATAGCTCCAAGACCTGTTACTACAACTCTTTTTAATTCCATACCTTTAGTTAAAAGGATTGATTACTTCGCGTTAGCCTCGATGTAAGCGATAGCGTCACCTACAGTTGTAATCTTTTCTGCTTGATCGTCAGGAATTGAGATACCGAATTCTTTTTCGAATTCCATAATCAATTCTACAGTGTCAAGAGAGTCTGCTCCTAAATCGTTAGTAAAGCTTGCTTCGTTTGTAACTTCTGTTTCTTCAACACTTAACTTGTCAACGATGATAGCTTTTACTCTTTCAGCAACTTCAGACATAACTTTTTCAATTTAGATTAATAAATACGAATATACTTTTTAAATTTGCAGTGCAAAGAAAAGAATTTTTTATGTTACAAAGCAAATTTAATAAGCTAAAAATGCGGAAAACTGCACATTTTTTCTTTTCTTGTGCATTTAAACATCTGAAAATATGAAAAACATAGCGATTTTTGCTTCCGGATCTGGTACGAATGCCGAGAACATCACCCGATATTTTGCTAACAGTGAAAACGTTAATGTTGCGGTTGTTTTATCAAATAACCGTAATGTTGGCGTGCATGGACGGGTAAACAAGTTGGGCGTTCCTTCTTTCGTGTTTTCACGGGAGGAATTTATTGCCGGTGTGCCGATCTTGAAAAAGTTGGCGGAATATGATGTCTGCCTTATCGTGTTGGCCGGTTTTATGAATAAGATCTCAGACGTTATTCTTCAGGCTTTTCCCGGTAAGATCGTGAACATCCATCCCGCGTTACTCCCTAAATATGGCGGCAAGGGGATGTATGGCATGCATGTGCATGAGGCGGTCGTGAAGGCTGGTGAGCGGGAGTCGGGTATTACTATACATTATATTAATGAGCATTATGATGAGGGCGCTATCATCTTCCAGGCTTCTTGTCCGGTATTACCTTCGGATACGCCGGAGGAGGTAGCCTCGAAAGTGCATGCCCTGGAGTATGCGCATTATCCTCATGTGATCGAAAGTTTATTGTAAGGCTTTTTTGTCATTAGCCTACTTGAAAACCTAGTTTCTGGAGTACGGCGAATTCTTCCGGGGCAGCTTTGATCGCTTGGTAAGCATGGAACTCACGGGGATGGTCATACGCTGCCCTAAATCGCTCGAAATGATGAGGATTCGCTCTTAGTGCTTGGTCGATTACTTCTGGGTTGAAACTTCTCAAGATGGCTTCTTCCACCCGGTGCTCCTTGAATTGTCCCAAATCGATGAACGGGTTGGTTGGGGCAGGTGGAATGACTTCCTTGATCTTTTCGATACGGATACCGAAAAAGCATCCTATATTCTCTAGGCACATTCGTGTCCCGTTCGCCTTCCCGTCGGCGGAGAAACCGGCTATATGAGGAGTGGCGATCGTGGCTTCCGACAGTAATTCCCGGTCGATATCCGGTTCGTTCTCCCAGCAATCGATGATCAGTTCGCTGATCTTACCGGTTCGTTTGGCCTGCAATAAGGCTTGCGTATCATGTACGGCACCCCGGCAACTGTTGATAAACCATGGTTTTCGTTCCAATCTGTCGAAAAAAGCATGATCGGCGAGATGGCGGGTGGCGAAACGTCCCTCTTTGGTCAACGGCACATGCAAGGTTATGATATCCGCCTCTTTCGCGATCGTGTCCAAGGATACGAATCCATCCTCACCTTCCTGCTCGGCACGGGGCGGGTCATTGCGAAGCACACGTATCCCCATGGCCTCGCATAGCCTCTCCACGATACTCCCTACATGGCCTACGCCAACGATACCGATAGTCTTCCCTACTAGTCTCTCTCCTTTGCGGAGGGCGACGGCTACCAAAGAGGATAATACATATTGCCCCACGGAAGCGGCGTTGCAACCCGGGGCGTTCTTCCACGTGATCCCTGCCTTCTCGCAATAATGGATATCGATATGGTCGTACCCGATCGTGGCTGTCGTGATGAGGCGAACCCGGCTACCTTCCAATAGCTCGCGTGTACATTTATCTATGCTACGTACGATCAAGGCATCCGCGTCTTTTATGTTAGTGGGTGTAAACTCTTTGGAGTCAAGGTAGGATACGTCCGCTATTGGCTCCAAGATCCCTTTTAGGTAAGGAACCGTGTTATCTGCTATTATTTTCATCTTATCAGCTTGATTATCGTTACGCGATATTAAGTAAAAAACAGGGGATATACAAGTGATGATGGCTTCTTGTCGATTTCTATATGCGCTTTTGTTCTCAGCCGAAAGATTCGGGAAAACACGTACGAGTTTCATCCAAAACACGTACGACTTTTTGAAAAAACATGTACGTGTTTTGACGGAAAGATTCTCGTGTTTTTTTGACGCTGATTATTAGCTTCTTACGTGCGCAGCTCATGAGTAGGCTTATTGTATGGAATTAAAGCTTCTCGGCTTAACTAAAACGGATAGATTAATGGAAGAGCCGTGCAGTACTTATCTCAGCTTGTGCCGGTTGAAATGCGGCCCTGCCTTGAACAAAAAGAAAAACGTAGACAATACCGTAAGGCAAGCGCCGGACAGGTAGGCGTAGTTGAAGCCACCCAGCTCTTGTGCGATGCTGCCCCCGGCCATCAACCCGATACCGATACCTACATCCCAACTAGTTAGATATGTAGACGTGGCCGTACCCCGCTGGTTATTGGGTGCCAGATTCACGAAAAGCGTGTTGAAAGCAGGGAACATGGTTCCGAACGCCACGCCTTGCGAGAGGGCTATACCTATGTAGAGATAAGAGGAAAATACCGGATTCCAATGCATCAACTCCTTGAGCGCCGCAAGAAGAAAGAATGTGGCCGCCGCCAAATACATCCCGAGGGAGATAACAAGCGTGATCCGTCCTTTATCCACTTGCCGTCCGGAGAACAGGCGGGAGACGGCGAGTCCCACGGCCATAAAGGTGAAATAAAGTCCGGAGTTTACGCTGATCCCGATCTCAGCGGCGTACATCGCTACATAAGTGGTAGTCATACCATAAGGAATGGAGAGCAATAATAGGGAGATACCCGCCCAAGTTCCCTTCACCAAGAAAAAGCGGTCTAGGGAGATCGGTTCTCGTTTGACCGGTTGCTTATAAGGAGTCTTGACCATATAGGCCATGATAAAACCAAGGCTTCCGGATAGCAACGAGCAGGAAAAGATCACGTCGTATGTGAAGTTCCCTTGCATGAACAGACCGATCATCGGTCCGAAACTCATGGCGATGTTATTGGCTAGACCGTAATAGCCAATACCTTCCCCACGGCGGGAGGAGGGCAAGATGTCGATCAGTATCGTATTTCCGGCCACCGTCACCATGCCGAAGGCGAAACCGTGTACGACGCGTAAGGCGATAAAGAGGGTAAGCGCCGTGGCTACCATGTATCCGCCAAATATGGCGGTGAAAATGAAATAAGCCACCAGATATAAGGGACGGCGGGCGAAAGTATCCAGTAAATATCCGGCGAACGGACGGATACAGAGCGCCGCTAGCGTATAGCACGACAAGATAAACCCGATCATAGACTTCCCGATCATGAATTCTTCCTTCAGATAAAAAGGCAAGATCGGCAGGATTAGATAGAAAGCGAAAAAAAGCAGGAAATTCGCCGCTAGTATATAGCAAAAGCTGGGTGTGACGATCTTATCATTATTCATAGAGACGTGTCGTTTATAAATGACGCGAAATTAGATGAATTTATTGAATAAAAGGGCTTAAAGTAAGTTTTTTGTACGGAATCGGTGTGTGGAATGCGGCTAGAGCGTATTCCAGCGCTTTCTTCTCGTTTTTCAACCGGGCGTATGCCCGTGACCGGATGATATGTGCTTTGTATTCCGGTATGATCCGTAGGTTCTCGGCGCTATCGGCTAGGTTTATCGCTTTTTCGGGGGTTGCGATGATCTGATTGAATATGGATTGGTAAGATAATTTTTCTTGGGGGCGGTTATCTGCGGAAGGGTTTGCCGCTCTCAAGAGTACGATAGAAAAAAAGAATAAAGTTATATATGTTAGTTTCATTCATTTACTTTTTAGCGAACAAAAATATAAATTTTTCTTTGATTTATAAGTGTTTTTTGTGACGATTAGATATGAAAAGGGCCTAGTTTACCTCGAATCCGGATTATATGTCACACTGTTTTTGGACTAAATGTCGTAAGGTAGCGGGGTTTCTTAATGAAAGTCCGCATTTAAAAGCCTTACTTTGTATCACAATAAGACAGATAAAATGGCGCATTTAAAATGTCGTGGCTGGCGTGATGAGACGAGCTTTACGTCTTAATTGAAATATAATGGAAAAGATGGTTAATATGAAGAAAAAATCTATTTTGTTATCGCTGCTTCTAGCGATTTTTGTGGTAGGAGGGATGTTCGCCCAAGAACCTACGTATTCCAAGATGTCTCCCTATACACGTATCCTTTTAGACAAATTAGCGAAGAAAGATACGGCGAACTCGTTGTTGAGGAGTTCTATCTCGGGAGATTATCTCTCGGCTTTCGTGAATGTGGCGACGGATGAGGGATGGGCTTCCTTGGATTCGGCCGGGTGCCGTATCCGGACAAGGACGGGAGATATCGCTACGGTGTTGATCCCCCTGTCTGCCGTGGAGTCGGTGTCTGGGCTGGGTTGTATCCAATATATATCAGCCTCGCAGCCGATGAGGGCCAGTATGGACTCGGCCCGTTACTACTCGGACGTGGCGGACGCCTATGCGGGGACTAAGCTTCCCCAGCCTTATACGGGCAAGGGGGTCATCGTGGGTGTGGTCGATCAGGGATTAGATTTTACTCACCCGAATTTCTATGACAAGGAGGGTAAAACGTATCGTATCAAACAAGTTTGGGATCAAACGAGTCCTTATAGTAAAGCAGAATACAGGACGGAAGAGGAGCTGCTGGATGCGGCTTGCTCGTTTGATTCGGATGTAAATACGCATGGTACCCATGTCGCGGGCATAGCTGCCGGAGGAGGGTTTGATACGCCCTATCAAGGTGTTGCCAACGAGAGTGATATGATCTTAGTGGCTACTACCCTGCAGAACTCCGATATCGTAGACGGAGTGGACTATATATTCAAGGAGAGCGAGAGACTGGGTAGACCTTGCGTGGTGAATCTTAGTTTAGGGGATGGTATTGGAGGACACGATGGTACTAATTTTATGGATATAATGTTGGACCGAATGGTCGGGCCGGGTAAAATTATCACGGCGGCTGCGGGAAATGAAGCAGACATGCCCATCTATACCGAACTGATGTCGCCTAGGGATACCTTGCATACTTTTGTTAATAGGTCTAATACGAATATTTCTTATGGATTGGTGGATATCTGGGCGGACGAGCCCGGGGAACCTTTTTCTGTTTGTCTGGATCTGTATGATAGTGAAAGCGATGAGATATTAAATACTACCGGGTTTTTCGCCTTGGATACAATGCCTAAGTCTTCTGTTTTTACTAGTGAGAGCGTGGATGGCACGTGGGTGTATGAGGCGCGAATGGAATCTGAATTATATGTGTTTAATGGGAGATACCGTCTTTTTATTCAGTTCAATTATCCGGAAGGCACCAAAAATGAAAAGATATTCTTACTTCATGTGGCGACAAATAACACGCCGGTCCGGGCTTGGGGCAACAATGGCGAGAGTTTGTTTACGGACTTGGGAAAGGGGGATCCCTATACGATCGGAACGGGAGATTTTACTATCGGCTCTCCGGCATCGGCCAAAAACGTGATAGCTGTCGGGGCTTATGCCACTCGTATATGCTCGATAAATGTAAATGGGGATACCTTGTATTGGCCAGGTGCTAGCCTGGGTGAGTTAACGCCATTTTCAAACGTAGGTCCTACGCTTGATAATCGCATGAAACCGGATATAACGGCACCCGGACTTTCGATGATATCCTCTTATAACTCATTCTATCTGGAGGGTGAGGCCGGTGAAGGAGACAAGGTGGCGCAGGCTCGCTATTCCACTTTCAACGGACGTCAATATCCGTGGGGCTATATGGGTGGCACATCGATGGCTTGTCCTTTCGTGACAGGCAGTATCGCTCTTTGGCTACAGGCGAACCCTACTTTATCCCCGGATGATATCAAGGATGTTTTCTCCCATACGGCTGTTCAGGATAAGCCGCTCTCTTATCCGAACAAGCAATGGGGATGGGGAAAGATAGACGTGTATAAAGGTCTGCTGGATATATTGGGAATCCCTACCTCTACGGAGAACGTATTCGAGGAGGCTCCGCAAGAAGCCGTGTCCGTATATGCTAGCGGTACGAAAGGAAGTTTCCATGTCCGTTGGGCGGAGGTCCCCGGTTCGTTCAGCATCCATGTATATGACGCTTCGGGCCGTCATCTGTATGGTGAGAAGGTAGATTCTCCAGCCTCGGTGGATTACGCTGTTTCCTTGGGAAATGTCCAGCCCGGCGTTTATTTCATACGGATAGATACGGCAGAGGGTACGGTGGAGCGGAAGATACGCCTATAACCCGGACTCGTCTGGATCGTTTATAGCTGGTAGCGGATCGCTACCAGAAACTCCCGGGGACGGATACGTACCCATGAGGTATAGCTTTCCAACGATGCGTATCGTGTGTATGCGTAGGTACGTTTGTCGAACAGGTTTGTCGCCGTGGCGGTGATTTGCCAACGCCGGGATTTCCATAAGACCGAGAAGTCTGCGAAAACGGCGTTGACGGATTGGTCTTCATTCACGTCATTGTGATAATGATCTACGGAAAGGCTTGCCTCTATGGGTGACAAAATGTAGGAGAGTTGTACTTGTTGGGTGACGTTCCATAAGGGCGCCAAACGGGTACGTTCTCCTATTTTATTTCCTCCGTACCGGATATCGGTTTGGTAGCTGGTCTCCCAATGGCGGTTGGGAGTCCAGATCACTTTGGGTTCTAGGCGCATGAGACGATATTGATAGGGAAGCCTTTGTCCCCCGCTGATTTGCTCGGCCTTGCTGATATTGAGGAGCACCAGGAACGAGGTCTTTAGCCCTAACTCGTAAAAGCCCTTGGATAGCGTGCTTTTGACGGTATATCCGGAGCCGTGGTTGGATAGTGGTAAGGAGACTCGTTGTACCTGTCCGTTCTCTATACGTTGCTCGTATATACGATTGTACCACTCCCGGTTGTGTGTCAGGTTTACCGTGGCGAAGAATTCCCGTACCGTATTCTTGTACTCCCCATAAACGGAATAAAGCTGTTGTCTGTAAACCGGGAGGATTCCGCAATTCCAGACGCTATTCCGGTAATCCGTTTGATAAGGCCGGTCGTATAAGTCGGTCATCTCTCCGTATCTTTCCTTATAGGAGGCGTGTACCGTGAAACGCCATGCGTAATTCAGTTTGTAGATAATGGACAGGGAGGGATTTACCGAGATGCGGGAGAAACCGATCCCTGTATATCCGGTCCATCTGAGTGGGGCGTTGAGGGATAGGGTCCATTTATAGGTATTCCATTGGTAATCGGGTGAGAGATAAGTTTGCAGGCTTTTCTCGATATTACTGATCTCCCCGTTTATGCCCGCCGTATATCGCTGGGTGAGGGAACCGCTCTTTTTCAGGAATGAGAAGGAATTATCGGTATAAAAGTCGCGTAAGTTCATTGGATAAGGGTGGTTATCCAAGCGAAGATCGGCCGCGTCGCTGTGGTAACGGAGCGAAGACTGGGCTTCCAACGTGTATTTGTCCAAGCTCCACAGGGTCCGTAAATTATTACGCAAGCCGAGGTTCGGGGTTTTGATGCGTTGGTCCAATGTTGTACGGCCGGTGGAAATTGTATTTCCGGTTATATGGGAAAGGCTGGATTGCCAATCTCCGGTGGCTGAGAACTGGTTCTTGAGATACCTTTCCTGCGAGTTGTTTTCCACTCCGATATTGAGATTGGCTTGATCCGAGCGAATGCGGCCATCGCTTTGCTCCGTTAGATGAATCGTGTCCTCGGATTGGTAATAAGTCGTCTCACTCCCCCTTTCCTGTGTTTGCAGGTCGTGGATATAACCGGCGTTTATACGGAGTTGGGTGTTCTCGTTCAGTTTATATAGGCGATTTGCGGATAGGCTGTGTATGTGGTTGAACAGCCAGCGCTCTTTCTTTAGCGGGGCGGAGAATGAGGGCTGTAGCAGAAATTGGGGAACCTTGTGCTCGGATAAACGGGATTCGGGTGATTCGGTAAGCGTATTTTGCTCGCCCGATACATCCTGCCCGGTATTATTCCCTTTATATAGATAAGCGGATTGGCTGCTGCGGCTGATCTGCAAGGCGTCAGCAGCTCCTTTCCATAAGAACGGGGATGCGCCGAGACCGCCTTCGGCATTGATCAGCCAGCGATCCCGGAATTCCGGTCTCAGCTTGAGGTTCAACGCCACGTCTTCGGTCTTGATCTTTCTCTGTAACACACGGATCGGTTGGTGGTTCTCCATCACTTGTATGTTCTGCACGGCGTCGGCTCGCAGGTTCTCGCTGATTTGCTTGTATTTCCCGTTGGTGAGATCCAGTCCCTCCACATAGAAATTACGGATCTCTTTCCCGTTGTAAGAGATCTTTCCCAGATCATCGATATCGATACCCGGAAGTTTCCGTAGTACGTCCTTGATGGATTGATCCTTTGGGGAGAGAAAGCGGGTGACATCATAATTGATCGTATCTTGCCGCCCCCAGACACGTCCCGGACGGATTTCCACCTCCTTTAGGCTGAATACCTGCGGCTCCATCTCAAAACGGAGCGTTTGTCCGGCATGTACGGCTTGTTGCTGGGTTTGGTACCCTAAGAGCGAGACGGAGACGAGAAGTGAGTCCGTCCGCTTCGGTTGGGTGAGGGTAAAGGTAAAGGTCCCTTCATTATTACTTAACGTATAGTTGATCGGAAGGGAGGCGTTGCCTCTGGTTAATTGCACGGTGGCCGCTTCTACCGGCAGTTGGCTTTCCCTGTCGATCACGATCCCTCGGATGACGGATTGGGCGGCCAATCCTGCCGGGCAGAGCAGCGTAAGTAAACAAAAAGTGTGTATATGTAGTATGATCCGTTTCATCTTTCTTCCCTTTCTATAGGGTTATACGGCATGTTCTTGGGTTGGTAAGGTTTCCCGTTATCGTCGGTGACGGTCACTTTCACCTGTGGCGAGGTCAAGGCGATATATCCGATAGGATCGGCGGCATATCGTTCGTAAGCCTTTTGCAGGTTCTTGCGGCTGATCGGCTCGAAATCGTTTCCCCCGAAAAGGATCGGGTTCTTATCCCGGCTCAGTTCGATACCTGTGCAGATGAAAGTGTAATGTCCTTGGCTGTCTTGGGCTTTTAAGATCAGGCCCGGTAATCCGCATAATTTCCAAGGACCCTCGCTTTTCGGTATCTCCGGCGTGTACCAAGCCTCATAATGCCTGCCCTTGAAATGACAGGTCGCTTTCCGGCAAGGATAGGACAGGATGGTCATCGTATCGGGCAGTAAGGTCCATTCCGGGCGTTCCTCCTTTTCCTCGCAGCGGAAGCGACTGGCGGCAAGGGCATCCAAGGTCGTGGTCTTTCCCGCCGGATAGTTCTTGTAGACCTGTGCATTGGTCTTGGATGAATATTGTTGCAGGTGTTCATTGATGACTTCTTGTGAGGCTCCGGCGGCTTTGTCGGCCTCTAGTACGGAATCGGTGAGGAATTTGGCGTAACTATAGTAAACGGAGCATTTATCCCCGACCTTCAGCATGAGGGTCTCTTCCTCTTTCTTGTCGGGTTGGAGCGTGTCCGGCATGGACGTGGTTTGGTATTGTACCGTGAAACGTGTCTCGTCGATGGGCTTGGCTCTTAGTACGTCGTTTAGGTTGAAGATGTTGATTGTCACTTGGGCGTTCGTCTCGTGTCCCGCCCCTGACAGACCTACGCAAAGCAGGCCGATTGTCGCTATGATTCGTTTCATGATCTGTTGGTTTTAGAAGTTATTTGTCGCAAATGTAAGAGAGGAACGTTTGCCGTAAGGAAGATTTTTATTACTGAAATATTACTCCGCTTATAAAAATGGCTACATGTACGTTGTAATCATGGAGTAGCTATCTATCTTTGCCGGAAAGGAATGAGACATGGGAAAGAGGATTCGATGGATATGGGTAATCTCGTTGTCGGCGGCTTTGGCGGCGATCGGGGTACAAGGCTATTGGCTGTTCAATCAGTTCCGGTATGAGATGTGTACTTATGCGGATGAGATCGCCGGTGAGGTATTTCATGCCGGGCAGGAGGAATTTCGTATACGGAAGGAAGAGGCGGAGATGACGAAAGGTACTTATATCATAGAACGCCAGTCGAAATACCAGTCTGGTGATAGCGTGTTAAATGGGTTGAAAAACTCGTTCGGTTTCCAGCTTTATCCCAAGGATACGACAAAGATCCATAGTTTTCGGCTTCATCTGGACCCGAATATGCCGGAAGATAGCTTATTGGTTGGGGTAGATCGTTCGGTCGTGGAGTTCTTCGTGCCTTTCTCCGCGGAGCGTTTGGACTCCATCTTGTCTGTCGGTCTGCCCGGTCTGGATTATCGGGTACGTCCGTTCGTAGCGGGCGATACCTTGTCCGGGCAGTCATCGGCCTTATGGTTGCCGTTATCGAAAAACCTGCTTTCAACCTCTATCTCGATATGCTATTTGTTCGCCCCGATCGAGCGAAAGGCGGTGTGGGTGGATGTGGATCTTCCCATGAATCCGTTATTGGGCCGGATGGGATGGCAGCTTTTCCTAAGTATTTTCCTTATCTTGTTATTGCTGGCTTGTTTGAGTTTCCAGATCCGTACGATCTGGGAGCAAATGCGCTTGAACGAGTTGCGTGAGGGATTCGTACATACGATGATCCATGAGCTGAGGCGACCGGTACAAACCTTGAAGGTATTCGTCTCTTTCTTGAATGACCGGGAGATGCGGATGGATGAGGCCACGACGGAACGGGTCCTTCAAGACTCCATGTTCGAGTTGGATAATCTTTCCGCCTATCTGGGAAAATTGAAAGATATGGTCTGTGCGGACGAGCGGGAGACGCTTCTGAGACCTTCCGCTTTTAATCTCCGTGAGTTGGTGGAGAAGGTGGTACGCCTAACCAATATCCCTGCCGGGAAAAAAGTCTCTTTCTCGACGGCCTTTCCCCCGGATATGCCGGATCTGACGGCCGATCCGGTACATGTGGCGAATGTCTTGTCTAACTTGATAGAGAATGCGATCAAATATTCGGGAGAGGAAGTGGATATCGATATCGTAGTGCTTTGGAATCAGCAAAGGGTGGAATTGACCGTTTCGGATAATGGCTTCGGTATCGCTCCGGATGAGCGGCGAAAGGTATTCGAGAAGTTTTACCGTTCGTCTCATCTGCCGGATAAGCAAATTCCCGGTATTGGGTTGGGATTGAGCTACGTTCGCCAAATAGTAGAGGCGCATCATGGTTCAGTATCCCTGCGAAGTGAATTAGGTGAAGGCACTCGAATTACTATAAATCTACCGACTACAGCCTTATGAAATCGACATTGAAAATACTTTTCGCTGACGATGACCTTAAGTATTCCCTCGTCTTGAAGCGATTCTTGGAACGGGAGGGGTATGAGGTGACTTATACCGGCAATGGTACCATGGCTTTGGAGCAATTCCCGGTCGTGAAGCCGGATCTGGTCTTGCTGGATATCAACATGCCCGGCCTAAACGGTTTCGAGGTAGCGGAAAAGATCCGTGAGCAAGACCGCCATGTCTTGATCTTTTTCCTTTCCGACCGTTCCGATAAGAACGACCGTTTGAAAGGTTTTAGCTTGCGCGGAAACGATTACTTGGCGAAACCCTTCTATCCGGAAGAGCTGATCGCCCGTATCAAGGACCGTTTTGAGATCGGTGTCCATGAAAACGTGCAGGAGGAGAGCTTCCATTTCGGAAACACGACCTTCAACTATACCACGAACGAGATCCGTACGGGCAATAACAAGGTATTGATCACTTCCCGCCAAGCGGATCTTCTGCGAATCCTGGCTACAAACCTGAATCTGGCGGTGGATCGTGACCTTCTGCTGGAAACCGTCTGGGGAACTAGCTCATACGCCAACTCCCTGGCCTTGAATGTGCAGGTCACCTATCTCCGTAAAGCGCTTCATAACGATCCGTCTACCGGCATCGTATCCTTGCCGAAGAAAGGATATATGCTAAGAGGATAGAATTTATCCGGTAGAATTGGGTTTCTGATCCGTAAGCATTATCTTTGTCCCACAAAGTATTCACAGAAAGAAAATGAATCATATATGAACTTCAGCGAACAATGTTTCCGCATTTTTGAGCAAGCTACGGAGGCTTATCATGTAACTGACAATGTAGATGCTACAGTGCATAATCCCTATGCGGTAAAGAGCATCGAGTTTTATCTTTATCTTAAGAACTGGATCGATGCCGTACAATGGCATTTGGAGGACATTATCCGGAATCCGGAGATCGACCCGGTAGAAGCGCTGGCTATCAAACGCCGCATCGACAAGTCGAATCAAGATCGTACGGATTTGGTAGAGTTGATCGATAGTTTCTTTCTGGATAAATACAAGAACGTGAAAGTCTTGCCGGACGCTACGATCAATACGGAAAGCCCGGCTTGGGCGATCGATCGTCTGTCGATCCTTACGCTTAAGATCTATCATATGCGTGAGGAGGCGAGCCGTGCGGATGCTACTGCCGAGCATAAGGCTCGTTGTGAGCAGAAGTTGGCCGTCTTGTTGGAACAGAAGAAGGATTTGTCGATGGCTTTGGATCAATTGCTATCCGATATCCGTGACGGTAAGAAGTATATGAAGGTCTACAAGCAAATGAAGATGTACAACGACCCGGCCTTGAATCCTGTGTTGTACGGTAAGAAATAATGGCAAATATATTAGTAATACGACTTTCGGCTATCGGGGATGTGGCGATGACCGTTCCCGTTATCTATTCCGCAGCCAAGGCGAATCCTACGGACTCCTTTACCGTGTTGACGCAAGCGTTCTTGATCCCGGTCTTTATCAACCGCCCGAAGAACGTGAACGTGATCGGCATCAATACGAAGAGCACGGAGAAAACGTTGGCGGGATTGCTTCGTTTTGCCTCCGCCTTGGTAAAATACGATTTCGATATGGTGCTGGATTTGCACGATGTGTTGCGAACCATGATTATCCGTACGCTGTTCCGCTTGAACGGCAGACGGGTGTTTGTCGTGGATAAGGCCCGGAAAGATCGTGCCCGGTTGACCGACGCGAAGCATAAACGATTTAAACAACTTCGCCCGGTGATCGAACGTTACGCGGATGTGTTCCGCAACGCCGGGCTTAACTATACGGAATCGTTCACCTCGCTTTACGAGACCTCTATCCCGGATGTATCCGCCTTGGAACCCCTTGCGGGAACGAAGACGGGCAAATGGATCGGTATCGCCCCCTTCGCCAAGCACCGGGGAAAGATTTATCCGACCGGGGAGATGGAGCTGGTCATGGCCGAGCTTTCCGATCGAGAGGATTTTACCATCTTCCTGTTCGGTGGTCGTGGCTACGAGGAGGCGCTCTTGGATCAATGGGCTTTTGAGTATCCCCGGGTAAAAAGCGTGGCGGGCAAGTATTCCTTGGATCAGGAACTGGCCTTGATCAGCCGGTTGGATCTGTTGATTTGCATGGATTCCGCCAATATGCATTTCGCTTCCTTGGTCGGTACACGGGTGCTTTCCGTTTGGGGCGCTACCCATCCCTATGCCGGATTTTACGGATATCATCAGGATCCGGAAGATTGTATCCAGTTGGACTTACCTTGCCGTCCTTGTTCCGTATTCGGCCAAAAGCCCTGCCTGCGGAAGGATTGGGCGTGTATGAAACAGCTCAATCCGGATCTAATCATAAACAAGGTATTAACCTCTTTAAATGAAATGGTTTCGGATGAAGGAGATCATTAACCCGGCGTACGGGCGATTCGAGGATTTTGTAAGGCGTGTACCTCGTATATTTTCAGAAGAGGGAAAAACGATTTATAAGGCGAGGAATGAGATCAAGGTTTTTGAGGTAGATGGTGTGGAACTGAATGTCAAGCGGTATAGAATCCCCCTCTTGATAAACCGTGTTATTTATCGTTTTTTCCGTCAGCCTAAGGCTGTGCGAGCCTATGAGTACGCTCTGCGATTGGTTGCCAAGGGGTTTGAGACTCCTGCCCCGATCGCTTATATCCTTTTTAGGAAGAAAGGGTTTTTGGAATATAGTTATTTTATCAGTCTGCAATCCAGCTATAAGACATTGTATAAAGTCGGACAGCGTCCGGTAGAGGAGAACGAGGATATTTTCCGTGCGTTAGGTACTTATATGGCAAAGTTGCATGAGGCGGAGGTTTATCATGCCGATTTCTCTCCCGGAAATGTATTGTACGATCGTACGGAGGAAGGGGTTAAGTTCTCCTTGATCGATATAAACCGGATGCACTTCGGGCCTGTCTCGCTGAAACGAGGATGCGCGAATTTCTCCCGTTTGTGGGGACGGGAAGCCGCTTTTCGTTTAATGGCAGAGACCTATGCCGAGAGCCGGCATTTTGATAAAGCGGAATGCCTTCGTTGGATATTATACTATCGAAATCGTTTCTGGAAGAAATATGCGTTGAAGCATGAGATTGAATTTGAATTATAGACTTTTATGAAAATACAAATACTCCGGTTCTGTTTAGTTGTTAGTTGTCTTTTGGCCTATGTATCTCCGGTTAAGGCGTTAGAATGGTGGGAAAAGGTAGAGTATCTGACTTACTCGCCCCGTTATTTCGGGCCAAATGCCTTTCCGATTCCCGAGTTGGTAGGAGGAAGCCTGTCCAGCCGTTGGGAAGTGGAGCTTCGGGGGGAATATCATAAGATGCGAGGCGATCAGACGAAAGATATCTTTACCCGTTTGTACATTCCTGTCGTAAAGGGACGTGTAGGGGTGAATGTCAGTTGGGTATTCCAAGAATGGTATGAGATGTCGCCGGAAGTGCGGGATGAGCGTTATGCGGTAGAACTGAAATCCCCGATTGTTTGCCGGGGCGACGTGATCTTTAATTTTTATTTCCAAGCCCTCCGGAGCGAGAAATGGATGGATATCGTGGTAAGCGCCAACCTGAAAACCGCCAGTGGCGGACGCTTGTGCGACGCTCGTTATACGGATGCGGCCTCTTATTGGTTCGACGCCAATCTGGGACGTACGTTGTGGAAGCGGAAAGATGTAAACGCTTCGATCCGTGTGCAAGCTTTAGCGGGTTTTTATTGTTGGATGACTAACGATGTCGTTAATCGTCAGAACGACGCTTTCTGTTATGGGGCAGGTGTGTTAGGGACCTATCGGGGGTTCTCGTTGGATTGTAATTATGCCGGTTTCCGGGGATATCGGGATAATGGAGATAAGCCGATGATTCTACGGACAAAGCTAAATTATGAGCTTAAGAAAAATATCTTGTCCTTCCAATATAAACATGGAATGAAGGACCATCTTTATGATAGCTATTCATTAGCTTATATCCGTTGTTTCTGAATCTGTAAATAATCTATGCTTTCTTGATCGACCTGAATAACGTGGCGAAGCCGTCTGTATAAGCCTTTACGCTGAAATCTTGGATGATATGCTCACGTGAGGCCTTGGCGAACGCTTCCAATCGCTCCGGGTTATCGATAAGCGAGCGGATAGACGCCGCCATTTGTTGAGGAGAAGAAGGCGGCACTAACAATCCGGTGACTCCGTCTATGATTAAGTCTCTTGCTCCCGGTATGTCTGTTACGATACAAGGTACGGAACAAGCCATAGCCTCCCGCACGACTCTTGGGGAGGCATCCCGGTGCGAGGGAAGTATAAACAACTGGGACGTGACCAGAAAAGAGATGGCGTCGGAACGCTGTCCCAGAAAATGAATTTGTGCGCTTACCTTCGACTGTTGGGCTAATTGGAAATCATTTTCCCCATATTCTCCCACGATCGTAAGATGTACCCGTGGATCATCCAATAAGATAAACGCGTCGATCAAATCGGTTAAGCCTTTGAACGGCCTGTTCTTCGTCGCCCCGATATAGATGCAACGAAAGGTGTCGTCCGGAATACCGTCGGCTTGTTTGGGCGTACGGACTGCCTCCTTGATCCAATCGATATCAAATGGCTTTGTGCTGGTCGTTAGCCTTTTTCGTGCGATGAATCGGGAGAGATATTCCTCGATATCTTTGGTCTCGCATACGACATGCTCTACGGCGGGATTTAATATGCCTAGATAATAGGTCGGATCGAACCGCTTCAATTTAGCCTGCGTACCTCGGTATGCGATATTCTTCGCCCGTGTGCCTATGGAGGCGAATAGAGCGTTTGATAAACCGGAACTACTTGGTGAGTAGATAAGGTCGATCCGATAAGTCTTGATGATTTCGCGCAGGGCACGAATAACGTTCCAGTTGAACTTCGAGGTAATGACCGGCAGATCCAAGGGTGTACAATTCCCATAGATCTTTTTGTCGGTATACGATTGGGGGGAAGCGATATAGATGTTGAAGTCCTCAAGCTTGGACAATCCTTCCAGCATTTTGTAGGTCGCTATGTCGGCTTCTTTATAGACTAAAAGTATATTCATTGTGTATGGATAAAATGGGTTTGCTAAGATCGTGAGATATTCTCGTATACTCGCATGAAATGAGCCGCTAATACGTCGGGCATGAATCGCCGTATATTCTCTCGTCCGCCGGAACGCATGGATTCGGCCAGCTTCGGCTCGTTCAATACGGACTCTATCAAGCCGCACAGCTCTTGCTCATTTCTCGGATCGGTATATAGAGCGGACGATCCGCCCGCCTCTTCCAGACAAGAACCGGTAGCCGCTATCACCGGAATACCGGCAAGTTGGGCTTCTAAGATCGGGATACCGAATCCTTCGAAAAACGAGGGATAGACAAATAAGGTCGCCATCTGATAGAAAGCGGCTAATTCGTTAAAAGGTATATGGGTCAAGATACGGATGCGACCGGACAGGTTGTTTTCCCGGATATAGGTCTCTACCGTATCCGTATAAGGCGTATGCTTACCGATAGCGATCACGGAGATATCTTCTTTCAGGGCTTTCAGGGCTTTTACCAGAAGCAACAAATTCTTCCGTTCCTCGATGCTCCCTACATATAATATATAAGGCCCGTTTATCTGATATTTCTCGCGTACGGACGATTTCACGTCTTCTTGAACCGCTTGTCCGAATATCGGGTCACAACCTTGGTAAACCACCTCGATCTTGCTTTCCGGAATGTGGAAGAAGTCCCGGATGTCTCGCATCGTCTGCCTGCTGATCGCTATGATCTTGTCCGATCGTAAACAAGCTTGCTTGAATTTGTAGGTATAGATGGAACGATCGATCGGTTTATAAAGCTGCGGGTAACGCAAGAAGATCAAGTCATGTATCGTTACGACCGCTGGGATTCCGTTCTGTTTTAGATTCATAGGAATCTCATTACTCAAGCCATGGAACAGATCTACGTGTTCTTTTCGAAGCGTAGCCGTTAGGCCCGAGGTACGCCATAAAGACGGAAATAGTTTATCGAACCTGCCTTCCGGATAATGGAATGAGACACTTGGACGCTCCTCGATCCGTTTCCGTAACGCCTCTTTGCCTTTGCCCGGCGTATAGAGTTGATAGATATGCTCCGGGAAAGAAGCGGACAAACTATTCACTACGAACCGGCTATAATTACCCAGTCCGGTAGCGTTATGCGTAATCCGTTTTGCGTCGAAAGCGATCTTCATAGGCTTGAATTCGATATATTGGGCAAATATACGATATAATTTTAATTACCTTTACCTCATTTCCTTCCGAAATCCGCCGGGATCTCCCCCCATACGGATGTTTCCCATTTGAGGATCCGGGTGGTATAGGTATGGGTGTTCAACCATTTCTCGGCCCGCTCGATGAGGTCGAAGATAGGTTCGTTGATCGGTTTACGTGCTAATAAGGTTTTGCATTTCTTTTTCTTGACCCAGCTGATGGCGTTGCGGCTATCCGAATAGATCGGCAGGTCGCTTCCCTTTTGCTGTAGCAAGGCGAGGCCGTGTACTAAGGCGAGGAATTCCCCGACATTGTTCGTGCCCTCCTTCAGCGGGCCGATATGGAAGATCTCTTGCCCGGTAGCGGTATAAACGCCTCTGTACTCCATATCCCCGGGATTACCGCTACAGGCGGCGTCTACGGCAAGACTCTCATTGATCGGGTTTCCGATCGGGGCTTCCGGCGCGAGGCGGGCCACGGCTTTCGGGGAAGAGGCGGTCTTTAGGTAATGGGTATAGCCGGCCTCGAAGGCTTTGGCGGCTTCCTCCCGGTTCTCGAAGGATTTATATTTGGCTCCCTCTTGTCCGTCTACCTGTGCCTTGCATTCCGCCCAGTTATCATAGATTCCCGGGTTCAACCCTTTCCATACGACATAAAACTTATTCTTGGCCATGACTCTTACTCAAGATTTCTTGTGAGAATTGCGTATAGGTACCAAACGGCGCTCTTTTATCCTTGAAGAAACGGATCAAGGCGTCCAGCCTTCTTTCCATGCCGCAACCGGAATGGTTGGTCATGATAAACGGTAACTTTAGCTCTTTCCGATCACTTAAGGAGGTGAACTCCCACGGATGGAAATAGGTTAGGAAATAACCGTCCTCTTTCCAAGTCCAAAGCGCTAACTTACGGTACAAGGTGGCCGGAAGGTTATGGTAAGCCAGCCAAAATAAGGGGAAACGGACGATCGGGGTCACCGAGGCGGGCAGTTGCAATACGCCATCTTTCATGAAATAGGTGCGGGGCTGCCCCAGATGATTGTAACGGCCGGGAATACAAGTCGGGTTCAAGGACGAGTTGTATAAGTAACCGGCCTTATGTATCTCTTCTTCTTCGACGGGCATCATGCGGGCCATACGGAAACCGTTCACCGGTTGTCCGGTCAGTTCCTCCAACGCCTCTTTGGACTTGCGTAGATCGGCGGTCTCGAACGACGAGTGATAAAAACCATGCGAAGCGATCTCATGTCCACCCTTTTGGATGTCCAAGATCAAATCCTTTGCGTGAAGGGCGAAGTTCGCCGTGCAAAAGAAAGTCGCTTTTACCCGGTGACGGGCCAGACATGCCAGTATCTTCCGGGTTCCTTCTACGGAAGTACGCATTTGTTCCTCGAACGGCAATTCCACGCCGTGTTCCAATGGAGCGTCAAACTCCTCGATATCAAAACTAAGTAATATCATGTATGTCAATTAATCTCTATGAAATAAGATGGATAAGAAGTTCAACGCTTCCCGCCGCAGGACCTTGAATCCCATATCGGATACCGCCAGTCCTTCTTTGATGTTCGCGTTGATCGTCCGTAAGTTTATCTCTTTCCGGCGACTTGCCTTATAGATAAATTCCGTATCGAATAGGAAGCTATTGATACGGGTCGTTAGGAATATCGCCTGTCCCGCTTGGCTGAATCCCTTCATGCCCCCTTGCGTATCCTTGATCTTGATCCGCAAGACCCATGTATTGCATATGTGGGACAGTTTGGATAACATTTGCCGGAAAGGAGGTAGATTATCCTGATAACTTTTGCCGCGGGTAGCCACGACTACGTCCGCTCCTCCTAGCAACGCCTCGACCATCCTGCCGAATGAGTCGTTTGTATATGGAAAATCGTAGTCTGTATAAATAATGTAAGGAGAGGTACATCGCTTTACCGCCTCTCGCAAGGCATATCCTTTTCCCCGGTTGGGCTTATAGTCCACGACGCAGACATCCGGTATCAATTGCCGGAGGCGGTCGATCGTTTCCGGCTCGTATCCCCGTCTCGAACCATCACTGACAATAAAAAGGTGGAAACGTACCGGGCTGAATAATCGCTCCACTTTGCGGAAATGGGTGGCTACTCGTTCCTCCCAGCCCGAAGGCGGGTTGTAACAAGGTAATACCAAATCTATGTCTGCTCGTGCGTTCATTCTATTTATACCTTTACCGGATTATAATTCCTCGTACACATCTCAAATGTCAGCTTTAGCCAGATCAGCATACAAGGCAACGCTTTTAACGCATACGGGTATACATAATGCACTCGTATGTATTTCGGGAAAAGATCGGACGGAGACATGCTGGTCAATATAAAGGCGAAGACCATCAAGACAATATCCAATGTCGAACGTTTCCACGGTACAGCCGTATACCAAATAGCGACTCCGATAAACGCTATGATATAGGTACTGGACTCGCTACCCGTGCTGAACAGTACGACAAACATCAACACCGAGGCCAATAACGTTTTCCGGAAAGCCTCATATTTATATTGACTGATGCGTAGATAAGGCAGGCCGAATAATATTAATCCCCCTATTATCAGATAAATGTCCGAGTAACTGACCGATCCCGATATCTTACGAACCATTCCCAAGAAGGAAATGTTCTGCATGAGCGCGAATAAGTTCTCCGAATTTTTTCCGGATAAGTCCTCGAACCAACCGGTATATTGGGACATTATATAATCCGGCCCGGACAATATCATCGGGGCTACGACCATGACGACCGCCCATCCTACGCAAGATAGGCTGAACTTCATCTTATGGCGAGAGAAAAAGAAGAACGCCAATCCCGTGATCCCATACAATTTAGTAAAGGTACCCAACATGATCACGAAAGCGGCCCATACGTCTTTCTCTTTCTCTATCAATACGTAAGCGAGGACAATGATAGCGGCGATACTGATATTGAATTGCGACATGAAAAGCGAGGTAAGCAACTCGTGGGCACAAAACCAATAGATAAAGATGCGTTCCCGCTTGGTCCCCGGTAGCATCTTGACCGCCCAGAATAAAAAAAGGCTTTGCGCCACCGACCAAGTAAGCAGTCCTAACCATAACGGTGTAATGGCGAACGGAGCTACTACCAAGCTAAATACCGGCCCGTAGTGAAAAATATCGTTGTATTCTTCCGGATAGGCGGCATAGAGCGGTAACTCATTCAACGTATGCCAAAAGGATTGCCTGAAGATCGAGAAGTTGTTATATTTCCCGGGGAAATACTTGGTAATCCATGCGATAACCCCCAGCAATGCCCATAGCCCCATTAAGGTACTATATTTGCTGAAAAATGGCTTATGGATAATTGTATTGAACTTATCTATAAATTTCATCATCGAATCTACATCTGTCTACGGGGCAAAATTACATAAAAACGGTGACTTTTATGCGAGTTAAATAAAAATACTATTTTTGCGTCCAAAACTGGTAAGAGATTATTTATGAATGAAATGTTGAGATACACGATCATTCGTGTCATTCTGTTTGTAATGGGAGGCTTTCTTGTTCTCGGATGTTCGGATGAAGATGATGTGGATAATAGTGGAGGAACGAGTAAATATGGTTTAATACGGATGGCGGAGGAGGATTATGATTCGTCGAATACTTCTTATATCCTTCAGGATGAGGAACCGGACGAGGTTCTTTTCGATTCGTCGCAGCGAAAATTCAAGGTGAATGAACCTTTGCAGGTGTCGGTTACCGAGCAGAATGAGCTGATGCTTCGTTTCTATTCACCCAGGGCTATACATAACGTGATCGTATGGGCGACGATTGAAGGCTATGAGGACGAGGTACGGTTTGCGGAGTTTACTACGGTTTTACCTTTTCAGGAGTTTAAAATGAAGTTGCCTTTTCTGGAACAGGCGAAGGTTTATTATACGCGTTCCGGCGAGGAGGTTACCATAGAAGCCTATCCGGATATGGCGGCCGAGAATATAAGTTTGCGGATTGAATGTGGAGATCCGGTATATCAAGGAATGATTAACGTGAAACCAAAGTGGAATATTTGGTTTGGTAAGTATTCCGGTTCAAACTGGGGTAACTTCAGGCCACATCTGGCTCGTGAGGCGGTTGCCCTTTCCTTGAATATGGCGGCGATGTTTTCTTCCTCGCTTTTTGACGAGGAACTGGAGAAGTGGCGTGGTAAGCTGATAAATAACGAGCAAATCGTGGATATAGATGTATTGAAGAAAAAGATCTTGAATCATGGCGGATTGTGTTATGGGCGTGTGGTGAATGTTGTCGGCCTGGGCGGGGGAAATACCTTTGGATTAGGTGAATATGTCTATCTTACCCATTATGCGGATGATGCCAACGGGACTGATGTGCCGTATCATGAGCTGGCGCACTGCTTGGGATATGGGCATAGTGGGAATATGACGTATTATCCGGCGGAAGGAGGCTTCCCTACGATTTGTATGAAGGTTTACTCACAGCTTTCCGTGAGTAAGAAATTGCCGATTTATTCCCGCCGTTTCTTGCATACTCGGAGGAATAAGAACTTGGTAGAGAACAAAAGCGTGTATACCTCCTCGAAATACATTATCGATGATCCGGAACTGGATGCCATAGATGGTGGGCTTGGGCTTGCTCCGATGGAGACGGATAGAGCCGGCGATGAGGGTCCTTCTCTCTCATTTATACTTTCTGCCTTGGATATTCCCGGTGCCACTGTGGAAACTTTTCATCCGAAAGCGGTCTATCTTTATGGGAATACGCTATATGTAGTAAATGATGCTCCGGGACATTATAGTTTGGAGGTTTTTGATGTATCTTCCGGTAATGTACATCATGTGAAAAGTATGGTTGAGTGGATGAATGGAGATAAGAAAGAGACTTTTGCGGGGGAGCCAAACGGTGTGACTCGCTCGTATGGGAAAATATATGTCACGAATGCGGGAAGCCGTACGGATGTGTTCGATGCTGAAACATATGAGTTCATTACTTGTATCGGTACGGGTACTTGGGGTGAGGGTGGTTATCAGACCGTTCACGCATTTGATGTCACGGCTAGTCAAGGAGCTGTTTTTATTCGGGATAAACGCAAGTTAGTAGTTGTCTTGGAGCAAGATGTACAGCCCGGTTCCGCTACTCGAGTACCTATATATAGTCGTAGCGTGAATTTGCAAGAGGCAATGGGTACTTATGCGGTAGCGGCACGGAGTGATGGCTTTTTGTATGTGACGGCTCAGAATAAAAATATGATCTATTTATTCGATCCTGCGGACATTCGGGTAGGGAACGTGGGTTTCGAGCCGTATCTGGTGGCATTGGGATTTGAAAAGTCTCCCCAGTCGATAGCGTTTGTAGGGGATCGTTTGTTTGTTACGCTTCGTGTCGATGATAAACGGTCGGAGCTATGGGAGATCAGCCCTAAGAACGGAAAATTATTGCAGGACTTTACAGATTCGATGGTCTATCCCGAGAAAATAGCCGGTGCTCGTCATACTTTATTAGTAGTGGATCGTGCGACCCAGACCGTAAAAGCCATTGGCCTATGATTTTTTTATTGATTCTTAGGAATAAAGAAGATAGAGTTCCCGGAAAAAGTTTACATTTGCGAAAACTATTATAATAATGTATGAAACGTGTTTTTTTGGTCGGATATATGGGAGCGGGCAAGACAACGGTGGGAAAGGAGCTTGCCAAGCTCGCCGGTCTTTCGTTCATAGATCTTGATTACTATATCGAAGGGCGTTATCATAAGGCCGTTTCGCAGATATTCGCCGAGAGAGGGGAGGAGGCTTTCCGAGAGATAGAACGGAATATGCTTCACGAGGTCGCTGAGTTTGAGGACGTGCTGATCTCCACGGGAGGAGGCGCTCCTTGTTTTTTCGATAACATGGAGTTTATGAACGCTTCTGGCACGACGGTTTACTTGAAGGTGTCAGTCGAGGAGCTGGCGAAGCGTCTGGAGTTGTGCAAACATACCCGTCCGGTGTTGAAAGGACGTTCCGGGGAGGAACTGAGGGCGTTTATCGCCGAGAGTCTGGAGAAAAGGAATCCGTTTTATACGAAGGCGTCCATAACGTTTGATGCCGAGAAGATGTTAACAGAATCTGATGTACATGACATATCGAACGCGTTAATGAAAATCCTATAGCATATGGAAGCGAACGACGGCCGGCAGGCACAGGGGGCCTATATCCCGCAGGAATTATTGAAAGAGATCAGCAAGGTGAATAACCGTTTGCTTATCGGTATTCCTCGTGAACGATGCGAGGCGGAAAAACGTTTGCCGTTGACTCCGGAGGCGGTGGATATGCTGACCGATTGCGGTCACCGGGTGCTGGTGGAAAGTGGCGCCGGATTAGGCATCAACTATTCCGATAATCATTTCTCGGAGGCGGGGGCGGAGATCGTCGATACGCCCGCGGAAGTTTTCCAAGCGGATCTGATCTTGAAGATATTGCCTCCGTTGCCGGTGGAAATCGCGCTTATGAGACCTCGCACGACCGTTTTCTCATTGGTGCAGTTTAATTTATTCGCTCAGGAGGCTTTCGAGTTGATGATGGCGAAACGGATTACCGCTATCTCTTATGAGTTGATGGCGGATGAATATAATCGTTTCCCGGTGCTGAATGTCACTTCCGAGATCGAGGGGGCGGCTTCCATAACGATCGCTTCCGAGTTGTTGAGCAATACCCAAGGAGGTAAAGGGATCTTATTAGGCGGTATCCCGGGTGTATCCCCTACGGAAGTGGTGATCATCGGGGCCGGAAACGCCGGGACCGTGGCCGCGCGTGCTGCGTTAGCCTTGGGAGCATCCGTGAAAGTATTCGATGATGATATCAATAAATTGCGTATAATACAACAGGTCTTGGGACAAGGGCTTTTTACTTCCACGTTCCATCCGAATGTGCTGCATAACGCATTTCGTAGCGCTGACGTGGTGATCGGGGCGATGCGTTATATTAATACGAGACATCGCTATATTATCGCTACGGACTTGGTGCGTACGATGAAAAAGGGAGCTTTGGTGATCGATCTGAGGGTAAGCCAAGGCGGTTGCTTTGAGACGACATGCTGCTTGTCGAGGGAAGATCCTGCGGTGTTCGAGCAATATGGGGTATTACATTATTGTAAACTGAATATCAGCAACCGGGTGGCTCGTACTACCTCGATGGCTTATAGTAATATATTCGTGCCTTTATTATTGTCGTTGGGCGACGCCGGTTCCGTGCAAGGAATGATCAAATCGGATAAGGGCTTTAGGGCGGGAGTATATATGTATTACGGGAAGACAGTGAATAGTTATGTGTCTAATCATTTTAATCTATCATCTAATAATCTTGATCTATACCTCTCTGCTTTTTGATGCGGAAAAGTTTTGAACTCGCAAAGTTTATGCTTTACTTTGCGGACGATCTAAATACCAATAAGCGATAAAGCTAATAAAGTATATTATGGCAGAACAGACAAAAGTTAAGACGCTGGAGAAGGTTGTAATTCGTTTCTCGGGAGACTCGGGAGATGGCATGCAGTTAACCGGTACAATCTTTTCAAACCTGTCCGCGGTTTTCGGGAACGAGATTTCTACATTCCCAGACTATCCGGCAGAAGTACGTGCTCCACAAGGAACACTAAGTGGTGTATCTGGATTCCAAGTGCACTTGGGATCGCGCAAAATCTTCACACCCGGTGATAAGGCCGACGTATTGGTGGCCATGAATCCCGCCGCGCTAAAGGTGAACGTAAAACACCTAAAACCCAATGCGATTGTTTTAATCGACACGGACTCTTTCAAGAAAAGTGATTTGGATAAGGCCTTGTTTACGACCGATGATCCGTTTACTGAGCTGGGATTGACTGGCGTGCAGGTTGTTGCCGCTCCGATCTCTACGATGGTAAAAGACGGATTGGTTGAGTTTGGCTTGGACAATAAATCGGCTCTTCGCTGTAAGAATATGTTCGCCTTAGGACTTGTTTGCTGGTTGTTCGAGCGTCCGCTGGAGGAGGCTATGCACATGTTGCAGAATAAGTTCGCTAAGAAACCGGTTATCGCCCAAGCTAATATCAAGGCTTTGACGGACGGTTATAATTATGGTAATAACATCCATGCCTCGGTTTCTACGTATCGTATCGAGAGTAAGAAAGCCGAGCCCGGATTCTATACGGACGTGAATGGTAATAAGGCTACTTCCTATGGTTTGATAGCCGCTGCCGAGAAAGCTGGTTTGCAGTTGTTCTTGGGTAGTTACCCGATCACTCCGGCTACTGATATTTTACATGAATTATCTAAACGTAAGGATTTAGGCGTTATCACGGTTCAGGCCGAGGATGAGATCGCCGGTATCTGTACTTCTATCGGAGCTAGTTTCGCCGGTTGCTTGGCGGCTACGTCTACTTCCGGACCAGGTCTTGCCTTGAAGAGCGAGGCGATCGGTTTGGCTGTAATTGCCGAGTTGCCTTTGGTGATTATCGATGTTCAGCGTGGCGGTCCTTCTACGGGCTTGCCGACGAAGAGCGAGCAAACGGACTTGATGCAGGCTCTGTATGGCCGTAATGGTGAGAGCCCTGCCGTGGTAATAGCGGCCTCTACGCCGACTGATTGTTTTGATGCCGCATTTTGGGCGGGTAAGTTGGCCGTGGAGCATATGACTCCGGTTATCTTGTTGACCGATGCCTTTATCGCTAACGGTTCTTCCGCTTGGAGAATTCCGGAAATGGATAAATATCCGGAGATTAAGCCGAATTACGTAGCTAATTATCAAGACGAGAAAGTTTGGAAGGCGTATCGTCGTAACAAGGAAAGCTTGGTTCGTTACTGGGCGATTCCGGGAACGGAAGGTTTTGCTCATCGTCTGGGTGGTCTGGAGAAAGACTACGAGACGAGCGCTATCTCTACCGATCCGGCTAACCACCAGAAGATGGTGACGACCCGTCAGGCTAAGATCGATAAGATCGCCGACTATATCCCCGAACTGGAAGTGATCGGAGATGAGGACGCTGATTTATTGATCGTTGGTTGGGGTGGAACCTACGGACACCTTTACGAGACGATGGAGACGATGCAGGAGAATGGCAAGAAGGTGGCTTTCGCTCACTTCAAGTTTATCAACCCGCTGCCTAAGAATACGGCTGAGGTTCTTTCTAAGTATAAGAAAGTGGTGGTGGCTGAGCAAAATAACGGACAGTTCGCTAACTATTTACGTGGAAAGGTACCCGGATTTAACCCGTATCGCTTCAATCGTGTAAAGGGACAACCTTTTGTCGTTGCGAGATTAGTTGAGGAATTCACTAAAATATTGGAGGCTTAAAAGATGACAACAGAAGAAACTAAATTTCAACCGAAAGATTATAAAAGCGACCAGTACGTACGTTGGTGCCCGGGTTGTGGCGACCATGCGGTACTGAATTGCCTGCATAAGGCTATGGCCGAGGTAGGAGTGGCTCCTCACAATATGGCAGTTATCTCAGGTATCGGCTGTTCTTCCCGCTTACCTTATTATATGAATACGTATGGCTTCCATACGATCCATGGTCGTGGAGCGGCTATCGCTACCGGCGTAAAGACGGCTCGCCCGGACTTGAGCGTATGGTTGATTACGGGTGATGGCGACTGCTTGGCTATCGGCGGTAATCATTTTATCCACGCTGTCCGTCGTAATATCGATTTGAATATCGTTCTTTTCAACAATAAGATCTATGGTTTGACGAAGGGGCAGTATTCCCCGACATCCGACCGTGGTTTCGTATCCAAGAGCTCTCCGTATGGAACGGTGGAAGATCCGTTTGTGCCGGCTGAGTTGGCATTGGGTGCCCGTGGTAATTTCTTCGCCCGCTCGATCGATGTGGATTTGAAGAATACGACCGAGGTATTGACGGCTTCCGCTCGTCATAAAGGCGCTTCCGTTACGGAAGTGTTGGTAAACTGCGTGATCTTTAATGATGGTATCCATAAGGGGATCGTTGATAAGGCATACCGTGCGGATCGTACGATTTTCCTTCGCCATGGCGAGAAAATGGTTTACGGCGCTAACATGGATAAAGGCCTTGTGCTAGACGGCCTAAAACTGAAATCCGTAACGATCGGACAAGATGGTTATACGATGGATGACGTATTGGTACACGACGCCCATGAGAAGGATAACACCTTGCATATGATGCTTGCCATGATGAGCGGTGATATGCCAATCGCATTAGGCGTAATACGAGATGTGGAGGGACCGACCTATGATGAGGCTGTCCACCAGCAAATCGAGGAGGTACAAGCGAAGAATCCTACACGTAAATTACACGACCTTTTGATGAAAGGTGAGATTTGGGAGGTAAAGTAATATATTTCTGATCGGATATAAGAGAAGGCGCAAGATATTTATCCTGCGCCTTTCTTATATTTATACGCTGGATTTGTTTGTGTGGAAAAAAGTATATATCTTTGTTTCAGTCACAATAAAAGCGAATACCTATGATGACGACTTCGGAAATAGTTGAGATGCTAGCTAAAAGTATATGATTTGTAAACTCCATATTACAAATAGACTAAGGGTTTTGTTAATTGCATGGAAAAGAGTAATTATTACTGAAAAATTTCCTTAATAAGCTGTGTACGATAAAAAAAAATATTACTTTTGTACCGCGGTTAACAAGGTGGAGTCGCAGCAAGCTCCAAAAGGTCGGAAAGCCTCACCGTATCGAACTAGAGTAGAGAGAAAAGTTATATAAAGTCAATCATTTAAATTAAATTCAAGATGGCTAATTTAGATTTAAGCAAGTACGGAATTGTTGATGTGAAAGAAATCGTTCACAATCCGTCTTATGATGTTCTGTTCGCAGAAGAAACTAAACCGAGTTTGGAAGGCTTCGAGAAAGGCCAAGTAACTGAGCTAGGTGCTGTAAACGTGATGACTGGTATTTATACAGGTCGTTCTCCTAAAGATAAATTTTTCGTAAAGAATGAAGCCAGCGAAGATTCTGTATGGTGGACTTCTGATGAATATAAGAATGATAACAAGCCTTGTTCTGAGGCTGCTTGGGCAGACTTGAAGGCTAAAGCCGTAAAAGAATTGTCTGGCAAACGTTTGTTCGTTGTCGATACATTCTGTGGCGCTAACGAGGCTACTCGTTTGAAAGTACGTTTCATCATGGAGGTTGCTTGGCAAGCTCACTTCGTAACTAATATGTTCATCCGTCCGACAGCTGAGGAATTGGCTAACTACGGCGAACCTGATTTCGTTTCTTTCAACGCTGCTAAGGCTAAAGTTGACAACTACAAAGAATTAGGCTTGAACTCTGAGACTGCTACTGTTTTCAACTTGAAGACTAAAGAGCAAGTTATCTTGAATACTTGGTACGGTGGTGAGATGAAGAAGGGTATCTTCTCTATCATGAACTACTTGAACCCGTTGCGTGGTATCGCTTCTATGCACTGCTCCGCTAACACGGATAAAGAGGGCAAGAGCTCAGCTATCTTCTTCGGTTTGTCTGGTACTGGTAAGACTACTTTGTCTACGGACCCGAAACGTTTGTTGATCGGTGACGATGAGCACGGATGGGATAACGAAGGTGTATTCAACTACGAGGGTGGTTGCTACGCTAAGGTTATCAACTTGGATAAAGAGAGCGAGCCGGATATCTACAACGCTATCAAACGTGACGCTCTTCTTGAGAACGTAACAGTTGCCGCTGATGGTAAGATCGATTTCGCTGATAAGTCAGTTACAGAGAACACTCGTGTTTCTTATCCGATCTATCACATCGAGAACATCGTTAAGCCGGTTTCTAAAGGCCCGCACGCAAAACAAGTTATCTTCTTGTCTGCTGACGCATTCGGTGTATTGCCTCCAGTATCTATCTTGACTCCGGAGCAAACTCAATACTACTTCTTGTCTGGATTTACCGCTAAATTAGCAGGTACAGAGCGTGGTATCACGGAACCGACTCCTACATTCTCCGCTTGTTTCGGTGCTGCTTTCTTGTCATTGCACCCGACAAAATACGGCGAAGAGTTGGTTAAGAAGATGGAAATGACTGGCGCTAAGGCTTACTTGGTGAACACAGGTTGGAACGGTAGCGGCAAACGTATCTCTATCAAAGATACAAGAGGTATCATCGACGCTATCCTTGATGGTTCTATCAACGAGGCTCCGACAAAGAAGATCCCGTATTTCGACTTCGAGGTTCCGACTGCATTACCGGGCGTAGATCCGAAGATCTTAGATCCTCGCGATACCTATGCTGATCCTGCTCAATGGGATGAGAAAGCGAAGGATTTGGCTGCTCGCTTCCAGAAGAACTTCGCTAAGTTCACGGGCAACGAAGCTGGTAAGGCATTGGTTGCTGCTGGTCCTCAGTTATAATTGCTTAAAAAAACCTTGATCAAAAAAGGTCAAGGTTTAAAAATATCTTTATAAAAAAGCGTGGAATTACTAATTCTGCGCTTTTTTTATGATAACTGCGTTAATTTTATTATAAATGTGAAGTAGTTTTAAAAAATATTCCTACCTTTAGACCGGATTATCTGTTATAAGAAGAGCTTAAAAAGGAGTAATGATAAAAAAACTGACACTTATTATTGGCTTTATAATTTGTTTGTCATCTTGTGGCAAGGATTATGTCTATCGGATTGAAGGGGAACTTTCTAATCTGGAAGATCAAACCGTATATGCTGTATTTGAGAAGGATAATTATAAAGTGGTTGATACAGTGGCTTGTACGAAACCCGGGCAGTTCCAGATCGATCAAAATGAAGCGGGTTTCCATTGTGTGACTATCTTCTTCGCGGATAAAGAGCATTGGGTTACGGCTTATCTGGAACCGGGAGAAACCGTGAAAATCACGGGCGACGCTAACTCTCCATTGCTATTGCAGGTAAAGGGGGGACGGACAAATGATAAGTTGACCGCTTTTAAGAAAAAAATCGCTCCTTTATTGACGGAATTGACAAATTTATCAAATTCTTTAAATAGCAAGGATTTGAACGATACGATCGAGGAGACGGATATCGCCGCTCGTTTGGCGAATGTTAATATGCAATTGAGCGAGGAAGCGATCCGGTATGTGAAAGAGAACCCGAATGAAGAGGCATCCGTTGTCTTGATTCAATCTTTTTTCTCAGATCCCGATGATACTCGTAAAATTGAAGAGTTGTTGGCGTTGTTGAATCCAAGGTTGAAAGACTTTTATCTGGTGAAGGAGCTGGAGCAATATAGCGCCCGTGCGAAACGTACGGCTTTGGGTGCGGAAGCCCCAGATTTCTCCGTAAGGAATATTTATGGGAATACGGTAAGTTTGGATTCTTTCCCGCAGAAATATTTATTGCTGACATTTACCGCTCCTTGGTGTGATATGTGCCAGACAGAGGATCTATATCTGGATAAGGTAGCGATGAAATATCCGAAAGATCAGTTGGATATTCTTTTGGTTAGCTTGGACGATAATCCGGATAATGTCCGGGATGTACTGAAGAAAGATAGTATAGCGTGGAATCTGGTAACAGATTCGGCCGGACAAGCGGCTATGTTGATAGATCTGTATAACGTAAGCGTATTGCCACGCTGTTTCTTGATAGATGAGGATCATAAGATCTTGATGAAAACAGAGAATGGAATCGAGATCAAGCAAACACTGGAGAACTTGTTCGAAGACTGAGCGATTGAAAACAGGAGGTTCCGGTTTTAATTTGTAATTAGTAACTCAAAATTCTTAACTATGTTAGTAAAATCTTATGCCGCTGCCGTGCAGGGGATTTCCGCTACGGTCGTTACCGTAGAAGTGAACTGTTCCAAAGGTATCCAATTCTTTTTAGTCGGTCTTCCGGACGTGGCTGTTCGTGAGAGCCATGAACGCATTATCTCGGCTCTTCAAGTATGTGGTTATAAATTCCCCCGCAATCGTATCGTTATTAATATGGCCCCCGCAGATATCCGTAAGGAAGGGTCTTCTTATGATCTGCCTTTGGCGATCGGTATTCTGGCGGCGGCAGAGCAGATAGATTCATCCAACTTATCCAAATTCGTATTGATGGGCGAGCTTTCTATGGATGGGAGCCTCCAATCGATAAAAGGGGCATTGCCTATCGCTATCAAGGCTAGGGAAGAAGGCTTTAAGGGCTTTATCTTACCCAAGCAAAACGCTTGTGAGGCTGCGGTGGTGAACGATCTGGAAGTGTATGGAGCTTCGAATATCAAAGAGGTGCTGGAGTTTATGGAGGGGAAACCTACATTGCGACCTACGGTTATTGATACCCGTAAGGAGTTTTACGACCGCCAGCAATTGTTTGATTGCGATTTCTCCGATGTCCGGGGACAAGAGAACGTGAAGCGTGCGATGGAGGTGGCCGCCGCCGGCGGGCATAATCTGATCATGGTAGGCCCTCCCGGAAGTGGCAAGTCCATGTTGGCGAAGCGTCTCCCCACGATCTTGCCCCCTTTTACCTTGCATGAGTCCTTGGAAACAACTAAAATCCATTCCGTAGCCGGTAAGATAGGAGGTGGCACCTCCTTGATGGTACAACGTCCTTTTCGCTCTCCCCATCATACGATCTCTAATGTCGCTATGGTAGGAGGTGGCACTTTCCCGCAGCCGGGAGAGATCAGCTTGGCTCATAATGGTGTCCTTTTTTTGGATGAGTTGCCGGAATTTAACAGGAGTGTCTTGGAAGTCATGCGGCAGCCATTGGAAGATCGAGTGATCAATATCTCCCGTGCCCGTTTCACGGTGGAATATCCGGCCGGCTTTATGCTTGTGGCCTCCATGAATCCTTGTCCCTGCGGCTACTACAACCATCCGGACCGTCCTTGCCTCTGTTCTCCCGGAGCCGTCCAGAAATATATGAACCGCATTTCCGGCCCTTTATTGGACCGTATCGATATCCAGATAGAGATTGTCCCTGTCCCTTTCGAGAAGATTTCCGAGCAACAGCCCTCAGAGCCTAGTATCGCTATCCGTGAGCGGGTCATAAAAGCCCGTGCGATCCAGGAAAGGCGTTTTGCCGCTTATGAGGGTATTTATTGTAATGCCCAGATGAACTCCAAGCTACTCCATCAGTACGCCGTTCCCGACGCTTCCGGCCTTTCCATCCTCAAAACCGCCATGCAACGTCTCTGCCTCTCCGCCCGTGCCTATGACCGTATCCTGAAAGTCTCCCGCACGATAGCGGACTTGGACGCTTCCGAGCGGATCGAAGTACGGCATCTGGCGGAGGCGATACAGTATAGGAGCTTGGATAGGGAGAATTGGGGGATGTGAGAATTTGCGTGAAAGCATTATTGATCAGCTATTCCGATATTCCTGCGGGCTCATGCCCACATGGCGCTTGAAGTATTTCCCGAAAAAAGACATATTCGTGAAATTAAGTGCGTAGGCTATGTCGTGTATGGAAAGGTTTGTTGATTTCAGTTGAGCCTTTGCGTCCATGATTACCATGGAGGTGATGACCTCTACGCAAGTCTTACCTGTGGTCTGCTTAACGATCGTGCTTAAATGCGCTTGTGTGATGCCAAGCCGCTTGGCATACCATGCAACGGAGCGTTGCATGGTGTAGTTTTGCATTACTAGTTGAGTGAAGTTCTTACTGATTTGCTCTGCTTTGGAGAGATTTTGTTTATCGGTTGTTTGATCTTTATACATGGTGCTAACTCCCATTAATATACCGGTAAATAAATGATTGATAACACTTCTGTTCAGTTGAGAGCCACACAGCTCATAGGTCTTGATCAGCAACTCGAAATAATCTTTCAATAGAGGTAGTGCTTTCTCTTTCGGTTTATAGATCGGATTTTCTTTTACGATATAGTGTATATCTATGACCGATTTACTTACGTTTGCCTTTTCAAGGAAATCGGACGAGAATCCCATGAAATAGATTTGCAGATCTCCACTTACCTTATGAATCTGGAAAATATTACCCGGTAAGATCGTGATAAAACTTTCCGTCTCTACCTTGAACTGCATTAGATTGATGGAGGCCTCCACCTCTCCACCCAGACAGAGCACGAAAATCCCCGCTTTCAGCCGGCAGGGATAATTGGCATAGAGGTTCAGCAGCCCGATATCTCCGGCCGTGAGCTTCCCGATCACCCAATCTTGGGGCAGGTCTATTTTAGGGATGTCGTTTTCCATGTTCGCCTAATTGGTTCTTCTCGCAAAGATAACATTTTTCCCAGCAAAATGATCAAAATAAGCCGCATATCGTGACAAGGCTGTTTCTCGAACCTCCCAAAATAGAGGAAGGATTGGGCGGATAAGCGGCCTTTTATGTTAAAAAGCGGTGCTTTCGGCACACGTTAGGTGGCGAAACCTTGCGTGATAGGCGGCGTTGGGCAACGCCAGTAGTGCCGTTGGGCATTGTAAGTAGTCGCAAATAGGGTTGTAAGTAGTCGTGAATGGGCATTCTAACCCTGTTACTACCCAGTCGTAACCCTATTATTTCGCCAGACAACCCTTAGGATATGAATTAGGATGAATTATTTTCGCTAGAATGAAAGGCTGTTTTTCGGTATCTGGCTAATCAACAGTTGATTGCTGTTTTTTTCTTGCGAATTTGGAGGCGAGCCGTGTTTAGGGTCGAGATAATCGATTCTCGGAGGGTTCGGGTTACAAAGTGTCAGAATGTTAAAATGCTTTTCCCTCATGTTTTGCGGCCGTCCGGCAATCGTCTTTTGTGTGACTGGTCTTTGCCACATATATATTGTCTAGAAACTGATATTCTGATAAAAAGAATAGTGACTTGTAAAAATAGGACAGTCTAGCTCTTTTAAATCACTCTGTCTGTGTGGTGATGAAAAGCGAAATCTAAAAAAAAGAATAACTAATAATACAAATAGACCTTGTGAGATCTCTGAGGAAATGATTCTTTTGTACCCGAATTTGGACGGATGTGAGTCTGCTTAAATAAGAGTAATAGAAAAAGTATGTATATGAGAAAAAAAATGAGATTTGGGGGGTTGGCCTGTTTGTTGGGCGGATGCTTGATGCTGGGGGCTTGTTCCTCTGAAGAGGGAGGTGCGCTGGTTCCGGAAGGGAAAGGTGCGGTGAATTTGAGTCTCTCTGCTGAAACGGCTTTTGAACAAAAGACAAAGGCGGTAGATGAGGATGCTTACTTGACCGCTCATCCTACTAGTGGTTATAAGGTGAAGCTACTGAAAGATGGTCAGGCAAGTCCGGTTAATGAGTGGCTTTATTCGAATATCCCTTCAGGATTAATTGAGTTGAGCAATAGTTCGTATACTGTGGTTGCTTATGATGGCGAGGAATATAATACGGTGGCTTCTACCCGTGATGGTATTTATATGTATGGCTCTACGAAATTCGATGTAAATAGTGATCAAGTGGCTACCGTAAAGGTGAATTGTACGCCGGCTTGTGGAAAGTTGATCGTGGATTTTGGTGATGATATGGCTACTTACTTTTCCGACTACGCTGTTCATTTTTCTACGAAAGCGAGTGGTGAGAACGGAACGATTATCTTGCCGAAAGCAGACGATAACAATCCTCTTTACGTGAAGCTGGATGAGGCGGGAGAAAGTGTGACTGCTACCTTCCATGTAACCAAGAAAGATGGTACACAGGCGAATATCAATCCCTTGACCCGTACGATGAAGTGGGGTAGTCGTTGGACTATCACTGTTAATCCGAAAAAGGAGGATACGACTGGTAAGGTAGGCATCACGATTTCTTTCGATGATTCCACGAACAATAAGCCTATCGATATCGAGATCCCTTCCGATTGGCTTTAATAGATATTAAGATGTAAAACCAGTAGAACGAATTTAATGATGAATTTAAGATATACGATAGTGGCAGGTTGTCTCTTGATGATGGGGTTAGCTTCCTGCGAGATGAAGAACGAGATACTCGGGAAGGACGGAGACTCCACCGAGATGGGCTTGTTGAATTTGGGTGTGATCGTGGATGCGAGAAGCAATGACGTACAGACTAAGGCTCCTGCTGAAGGTGGGGAAGAGGTTACAGTGCCGGCGGTAAGTGCCTCGGGGTACACGGTAGAGATTAGTAATGCGCAAGGTGTTTACAAGACGTTGGCATACGATCCGACAAGTACGTCTGTGGAGCTTCCGGTTGGAGATTATACGATATATGCCCACAAACCGGGTGATCCGACAGAGACAGAGCCTTACTATGGAGGAAAGAGCTCTTTCGCCGTGAAGAAGGATGAGACGGCCGAGGCTAGCGTTACTTGCAAGATGGAAAATACGAAGATTCAGTTGGTTTACACTACGGATATGCAGACTTCTTTTAAGAAATGGGATATTACGGTAAGTGGAGGTGCACGAAGCAAGGTGCTGAGTTATGATGGGAAAAACTTTGCGCAACCCGCTCCTTTTTATTGGATGCTGGATGAAGGTATAAAGGAGATTAAGGTTGCTTTTGTTGGAAAGAACAAGGAAGGTAAAGATATACGTGAGAGCCGTACGATCACGAAACCTGCTGGTGCGGAAAATTCTAATTGGCTGGGGGGAGATGCCTTGGCTATTAACTTGAAACCGGGTGAATATGATCCGGAAAAACCGAATGGTGTGCAGGGTATCGAGATCTCCGCATCGGTGACGTGGAATGGTGTGGAGGATACCGTGGACGTGCCAGTGGTGGACGATAGTGGCGAGGAGCCGGAGAATCCGGTGGATCCAAGTGATCCTGCTGCCGGAGTACCGACTATCACAGGGGATTGTATCGGAAAGGAGCTGATTTATGTGATGGAGGGTACGGAGCGCCCCGTGGTCGCTATAGAGATGAATGTGCCGGACAAAATTAAGGATGTTAGGGTGCAGATCATAACGAACAATCCGACCTTTGAAAATCCATTGACAGGAATGGGATTGACCGCTGAAGGGGGGGCATCCTTGATCAATGATGAGACATTATCGAACCTATTCGATCTGCCGAAGGAGGGAGAGACGGCCTATTCTTTCTTACTCTCGGATACTTTGTTTGGTATGATGCAGAATTTGGTCGGAACCCATGAATTTATCTTGACTGTGGCAGATCAGGCGACCCCGTCTAAGACTGCGAAGGCAAGTTTTAAAATAACGATACAAGAAAAAACAGCAGAATAAACCATGAAACATATTTATCATATTCTAGTTATAAGTGCGATGGCTTTTACCCTCTTCGCTTGCCAAGGGGAGGAGGATGCTTTGCATGACGATATGGGTTACCTGCGTGTAGCTTTGGAACAAAGTGCGGATGTGAACACGAAAGCCTATAACCCGCAGCAGATGCACGTGGTGATCAAGAATTCGGAGGGTGTGGTCAAGTTTGAAACGCATGACCATACGGCGGATTTAGTAGGTAAGAAGATCTCGTTGCCTCAAGGTGAATATACCATTGAGGCAGTCTCTAACGATTGGGACGGAAGTTCTGGTGCGGATTGTGCTTACTATGCGGGCAAGGCTCCGGTGACGATTGAGAAGGGCAAAGTTGCGATGGCCGATGTGGTTTGTTCATTGGCGAACGTGAAGGTGACGGTGGCTTTCGAGCAGGCTTTTTTGGACAAACTGGGCAACGGTTCTATCAAGGTGCAGGTGAAGAGTGCTACGGTTTCGGCGGGTGCGATCGATTTCGATCCGAATACAGCGAAGAAGGTAGTCTATTTCCCGGTTTCAGACTTGACGGTGGCCTATACGGTTACTTCCTCTACTGGAAAGGAGAACTCTAGGGAACAAACAATCTCGAAAGTCAGTGCGAAAGATCATTATATCTTGAACTTTAAGAATACCGGCACGGGAAATGTAACTGTAACGGTAGATCCTACGATGAACCAGTACACATACAACTTTACGGTCGATCCAAACGTGAAAAACGGCGCAACTTTGTCTGTGAGTCCATGGAGTCGGCGTGTTTATTTGTCTGCATCAAATATCACGCTTGATTCTGGTGATCTTTCATCCTTGAAGTTCCAGTATCGTCCAAAGAATACGGATACTTGGATGGACGTGGAGACTACGGTCGATGCGACTGCCTTTTCCGCCATGGCTACCTTGACGGGACTGACTTCCGCCACGGCTTACGAATATCGGTTGACAGATGGAGAGATTGACGTAGCCAAGGGAGAATTTGTTACGGAGACGGAGATCGCTTTGCAAAATGGAGGTTTTGAAGATTGGTATAAAGCAGGAAGTATTTGGTATGCTGCTACGCAATCGACTTATGACGCAGGAACATATCTTTGGGATACCAGCAATCCTGGTGGTGGTTCTTTTGGTTTTAATCCTACTACCGGGGATGATAAGGTTAAACATGGCGGAACATATGCTGCGAAGCTAGAGACACAGTATGCTGTTGTAAAGTTGGCAGCAGCCAGCTTGTATTATGGGCGTTTTGTTGATTTGGTAGGAATAAATGGTGCTCAAATTAATTTTGGTCAGCCTTTCGCCTCTCGTCCGATTGCGCTGAAGGGTTGGTTTCAATACAAGCCGGAGGTGATAGATGATGAAAAGAAAGAAGTTGGTACTTCCGGGGTATTGAAAAAAGGCGACACGGATATTTGTTCGATTTATATCGCTTTGGCGAAGAAACAATATTTGATAGACAATACGAATACATCGACTTTTATCGATTTTAACGGAGATGAAAATATCATTGCTTACGGAGAGTTACCTTTGGAACAATGTGTAAGTACTGATGGACAGTGGAAAGAGTTCAACATCCCGTTGAAATATAAAACACTTATGGAGCAACCTACCCATATCATTGTGGTATGCTCGTCTAGCAAGTATGGTGATTATTTTACCGGAGGTATAGGTAGTACGATGTATCTTGATGATTTCTCTCTCATTTACGATGGAACGCCCACTCTTTGGGAATAATTCTCTATCTTTGCGGTCTAGTAAAGGACGAGTTTTGATTTTGAATCGTTTGGAAAAATACGATTAGACATAGAAGCATGAGAATAAACAAACTAATTTGCCTCATCCTCCTCCTCGCTCTTTGCGTGGGGGAGGTTTGGGCGCAACGTGGCGAGAGAGCCATCAAACGCATCGATCGGGAGGTACAAGAGGCTGTTTTCATTCCGAAGGGGACTTGGATGGCGGGTGGAACCGTTTCCTATGCGGAGCATGACGAGGGAAATCTTAACTTCCTTGTCTTGAAGAATGTAGAGGGTAAAGGGTATAATTTTGGTATCAGTCCATACGTGGGCTATTTTTTCCGGAACAATATCTCCGCGGGAGTGCGTTTTGCCTATCACCGTGATTACCTCGACTTAAAAAACTTCGAGCTTAATTTGGGTGAGGATTTTAATATCAGCCTTGATAACCTTTATTATCTGGAACATAAGTATGAGGCTTCCGGATTCTTACGTACCTATATTCCTATTGGGCGCAGCAAGATATTCGGACTTTTCAATGAGGCTCGCTTGACTTACGGATATGGTACGGGCAAAAACTCCACAGGTACGGGTGCTACTTACGATGGTTCTTATCAAAAGGTGCAAAATTTACAGCTTGGGTTCGCTCCCGGTCTTACAGCCTTCATTACCGATTGGTCTGCCGTGGAGGTGTCAGTTGGTGTGATGGGTTTCGATTTCAAGTGGATCGATCAAAAGACGAATCAAGTGGAAGAGGGGCATCAACGGGTCTCTTCCGGTAATTTTAAGATCAACCTCTTTTCGATTAATATCGGTATGACCTTCTACCTATAAGAGAATTTAGAATTGAATGAAGATACAAGACTTGATGTGTAAACAATATTTGCGTGCGGTTTGTCTGGCTAGCCTGTTCGGGCTGGCCTCGTGTGCTATAGAGAATGATATACCCTATCCGCTGGTGGAAGGGACGATCAGCGAGATCGTGACAGAGGGGCTTCGTGCCTCGGAAGACGGTACGGTGGCCTCTGGTGTGGATATTGACCGTACAGCACGTACGGTGACACTTTATGTGAATGATTCCGTGGATGTGTCGCGGCTGAAGCTGACACGTCTTATTTTGGATCCTCGCAACGCGACACTTGTATTGGATTCCGCACGTTGCGATGATAAGGATAAATTCCCCTTTCATGATTTCGCTTCCTTGGATAGTCTTCCTTACTCGGCCAATACACGGCTTGATTTGTCCAAGCCACTTGATTTGAGTGTCAAGACCTATCAAGAGAATCCATGGAAATTGACTGTGCACCAGATCGTGGATCGCAAGGTAGAGGTGGATGGTATGGTAAATTACGTGCTGGATCCGTCTAGCCGGGTTGTCGTGATCTATGTGAGCGCGGATCAAGATTTGGCAAATATCCGTGTACGTACGCTTGATCTTGGCGGAGCCTATGGGCGTGTTACGCCAGATCCAACTACGGTACGCGACTTTACTTACTCGCAAACCTTCTATGCGGCTCGTAGCGGTGAGGAGGTATGGCAGGAATGGACCGTGGTGGTGGAACACAGCGATGGTGGGCCTTCTACTTCGTCGGATGTTTTCTCAATGGTGACGAAGGCCATGCTGACCGGCTCGGTGCAGAGTGGTAAGACTCCTGTGGTTGAGTATCAAGAGCAGGGAGCTTCCGCATGGAATACCGTGGCGGATGTGACAACCTCAGGCTCTTCCTTTACGGCTACAATCAGCGGATTGCGTGGAAGTACGACCTATGATTACCGAGTGAGTGTGGACGGTTCGGAAGCGGGTAGCGGCTCGTTTACCACCGTGGCCGAGATCCCTTTGACAAACGGAAGCTTTGAAGATTGGTCGCAAGAGGGCAAGCAATGGAATCCGTGGCCCTCGGGCTCTTCTTCTTTTTGGGGGACAGGCAACCCGGGTGCGGCGGCTTTCATCGGCAACTTAACAACTCCAACTACTGAAAGTGTATCTGGAAAAGCAGCCTTGCTGGAATCCAAGAATGCCGTGATTAAACTGGGAGCCGGAAATATCTTCACGGGCGATTTCGAATTGGATGGTACGAATGGCGTGCTGCAATTGGGCCGTCCGTTCACCTCATTCCCTACCTCCCTCAAGTTCCAATATAAATATACCTCTGCTACGATCAATCGTATCGGGCAGGACGTGGGCAGTCTGGAAAACCTTCGGGGCCGTCCGGACTCGTGTCAGATATATATCGCCCTCTCGGATAAGCCGGAGCCTTACGAGATCCGTACCAAGCCTTCCGTGCGGAAGGTTTTCGATAAGAACGATCGTAATATCATCGCCTACGGCGAGTTCATCAGCGGACAGTCCACCACGAGCTATAAGCAGATTGAGATACCTTTGGAATACCGGGCAACGAATCGTACGCCCAAATATATCATCATCGTGGCGGCGGCTAGCAAGTACGGTGATTACTTTATCGGGGGCGAAGGCAGTACCCTTTGGATTGATGAGATGGAATTGGTTTATGAATAAAAGGTGACAGATAGATAATATATATGAAAAGAATAGTACGACAGATTCTATTTTGTGCTCTCCTCGGCTTTCTCTTGATGGGATGTAGCGACGAGGTTTTGGATCGCTCCAGCGGCGATGGCGAGGGGCGGTTGATTTTCTCCGGCTTCACGGTAGAGTCGGTGGTAGGCGACATTCAGACAAAAGCCTCGCTGGATGCGGATGCGATTCCTGAGGCGGGAGATTTCACGCTGACGATCGTGAAGGCCGATAATACTTCTGAGGTAGTGAAGACCCTGCCTGCCGGTGCTACGGATTGCTTCTTGCCCCAGGGCCGCTATAAGGTGCGGGCCACATACGGTGATGAGGCGGCCATGTCTGACATTCCCTATTTCTTCGGAGAGAGCAAGGAGGTGACGATCACGGCCGGAGCGAACCAGACGGTTGAGTTGGAAGCTTCATTGGCTTGTGCGGTGCTTCGCCCGGTGATTGATCCGCAGCTGGAGGCGCAATACGAGTCGTACACCCTCACGGTGATGGAGAGTACGGCCGGGAAGAGCGCGGCGACCGGTATCCTTCAGAACGGCCAAGACTTCTTCGTGCGCGGTGGCGAGGGGCGTACCTATACCTTGCTCTTGGACGGGACAAACAAGTTGGGCGATCCGGTTTCTCTTTCTTGGAATTATGATAAATTGGTAGTCCGCATCCGCTACATCATCAACTGTAACCCCGACCTGCCCGCCTTCACCATGCCTGACCAACCAGAAGGCAATGTGTGGAGCAAGTTCATGTATATTACGCCGATGACGGCGGAAAACATGACGGCTAAAGAGGAAATGACCGATAAGGTATTAGCCAATATCGTATATGAAGCATCTGCTGATGGGGGTACGACTTGGACCCCTTCGGAGAAAACCGCTGATGAACGTTATGTGATTAAGGGGCTTGAGCCATCCACCACTTATACGATCCGCTCCCGTTTTGGTGGCGTATTAAGCAGCAATACGCAAACTGTGACTACGGAAAGTGCGCAGCAGGTGGAGAATGGGGATATGGAAACATATAGCGAGACTGAAGTTTTTGGTGGTGCTGGAGCAGCATGGTGTACTGCTATTAATTGTGTGTATTTTGGGAAAAACTGGAGTTCTCGTAATGAAAAAACTGTTGATGGAGCTCAAAATGCTAATGGAACTTCTAACTATGGAGTATATTGGCGTTGGTGTTCTGGAACCGTATCGACAACAGATAAGAATGAGGGAAATAGAGCTATTGAAATATCCACATTGGCTTTTTATAATAATGAATTCTCGGGGACAGTGGGGCCTTCTATACTTAATAATAAGAGAGAACATGTATATTCTAAGCGTGTGAATGTTTCAGGAACAGCCTATGCTGGTTATTTATTTACAGGTACATTCAATAAGGATGCAGATTCTTATGATTTAGGTATATCGCATACAGCTCGTCCAGTTAGCTTTTCTTTCGATTACAAGTATGTGCCCATTGCTTCAGATCAATGTATCGCTTATGCGAAATTGTATGATGTTGATAAGAATGAGATTGCTTCTACCGAAATATTCAACTCTTCTACCCAAGATGCGTATGTAACGAAAACATTGCCGTTTACCTATACGGACACGCAAAAGAAAGCCGTGTATATCGGATTCTTTTTCCAGTCGGGTACTAATACGAATATAGGTGACATGAAGCAGGTTCATGGAGATGCCAATTCTACTCCATGGAAACGGGATCGTGTCGTCGGCAGCGTCCTCAAAATAGATAACGTAACATTGAATTATGATTATGAATAAGCGAATCCTATATATATTATCAGCGGTAGTTCTTTTTGCGTTCGCCTCATGTACGAACGAGGATGAGCCAATCGCCTCGATGCGACAGGGCGAAGTACGTTTCTCCGTGGTTGATACAACGCAGGTGGAAGTGGAGACGAAAGCGATCACCGGTCTTGACGTGAACGACTTCAATGTGGCGCTGTCTTGCGGCAACAACTGGATTTTCTCCTCACGGAAATACAAAGACATCGCTGGAACTTCCATTGTCTGCGAAGCCGGTACAGGCTATGTCATTACCGCCGAGAGTTGCACCGAGGGAGAGGCCGAACGTAACAACAACGGCTGGGGGCAAGTACGTGTGGCAGGCAAAAAAGAATTTACGGTGAAGCCGATTGAGCCAACCGAAGTACAGGTTCAATGCGCCTTGGCCAATACGTCAGTAAGCGTAAACTTCAGCGATTTTGTCAAGAAAAACTTCTCGGATTACACCATCACCCTGCATGCTGCTGATGCGGAGAATCGTAAATTAACATTCAATCGAGACAACCATAGCTACAAGACCGCCTATTTCAATGTCGGCGCAGAGGGGAGAGCCTTGCAATATACTGTCAGCCTCACCTTGCCGGGCGAGAAGCCTCATCCCTATTCAAAAAGCTTAACCTTGGAGCCTTCGCATAGCTATCATCTGACAGTGAAGCTGGATGATGAATCTAAGTCAAAGATTACGATCGGAATTTTGGTAGATGGAACACTAATTAGCGAAGAAATCTGTACAGAAGTTATCAATCCCTATGAAAAGCTGGGATACAGGCTTTTATAGGTGTTGAATATCTTCCGTTTACGGCTTGTAAAGTGAACAACTAACGGCTTCCCAAGCCGTTAGCTTACCACTAGGGGTAGCCGCTAGTTATTCACTCGACAAGCCGTAAGTTATTCACTTCACAAGCTATAAACAAGGGGGGTGTCGTTCTTTACATATAATATATAATGTACGTGCGTACATTAAAATATACAGCCTCTCTCTTTAAAGACAAATCCAAAAACATATCCAGTTACTTTTCTCCCCTTTTGGATTAAAAAGTATCTTAACTGTATCGTTCAACGAAACTAAGTGTGTTGGCCAAGTATCTTAGTTTCGTTGGCCAACGCACCTAGGTGCAAATATGTATTGAAGCATATGGACAATTTCCATTCCTCGTGCCCCAACCGTTATTCGCAAATTATTCCTTACCTTTTCTTGATAAAAGAAGATTTCTCAGCGAACAGGTATAAGAATTGGAGATTTTTATCTAAGTTTGTCAGTATACATCAAAAAGAAAGGAAGATCCTATGATACCTCAGATAACCATTCCTTATGGCGTAGCTGATTTTGCGGAGATGCGCGAACGTGGCTTTTATTATGTGGATAAAACTCAGTTTATCCCTTATTTGGAGCGTTATAAGGCTCCGGTATTCTTGCGTCCGCGGCGTTTTGGTAAGAGCTTGTTGGTCTCTATGCTCGCCCATTACTACGATCGCAGTAAGTCTCATCGCTTTGAGGAACTTTTTGGGGGAACGTGGATCGGGACCAATCCTACGCCGGAGCATAACCAATACATGATTATCCGCTACGACTTCTCGAAGATGGTGATGGATAGCACGGTGGACGGGTTAGAGCAGAATTTTAACGATCTGAATTGTTCCCCCGTGGAGATCATGGTAGAGCATAACCGTGATCTTTTCGGTGATTTTAAGTTCTCGGTGAGAGGTAATGCCACCAAGATGCTGGAGGAGGCGTTGGCTTATGTCCGTATGCGCGGCTTGCCCAAGGTTTATATCCTTATTGATGAGTACGATAATTTCACCAACCAATTGCTCACGGCCTATAAGGACCCGCTTTACGAGTCTGTCACCACTGGCGAGAGCTTCTTGCGTACTTTCTTCAAGGCTATCAAGGCGGGTATCGGCGAGGGAAGTATTCGTACTTGTTTTTGTACGGGTGTGCTGCCTGTTACGATGGATGACTTGACGAACGGCTATAATATCGCCGAGATTCTTACCTTGAAGCCAGACTTCACGGAGATGTTAGGTTTCAATCATGAGGAGGCTGCCGAATATCTGCGCTATGTTATTCGTAAATATGGCAATAACGAGGATCGTTTCGACGAGCTGTGGACGCTTATCGTAAACAACTATGATGGCTATCGCTTCCTGCCCAATGCACGTCCGTTATTTAATTCCACTATATTGACTTATTTCTTCAAGAACTTCGCCGAGCTGTCCGGAGGTGTCCCCGATGAGATGGTGGACGAGAACCTTCGCACGGACGTGAATTGGATCCGCCGCCTTACCATCACCTTGGAGAACGCGAAGGAGATGCTGGATGCCTTGGTGATCGATGGCGAGTTGATCTATTCCCAGCCGGACCTAAGGCGTAGGTGTGACAAGCAGAAGTTCTTCAAGCTAGGGTTTTATCCGATCATCCTGTATTATTTGGGCATAACGACGTTAAAAGACCGGTTTAGTATGGTATTTCCGAATCTGACGGCCCATAGCTTCTACATGAATTACTGTAGCCTATAGAAGGCATGTTTCATATAAAAGAGGGCGGCAAATCCCGTCCTCTTCATATACTTTGCTATTATTTCAATACCCTATCAATCCAATCTCTTCCTTTTTTTGTACTGATGAGTATGCAACCAATTATACCTATAAGGGCAAACGTGCCGAATGTTGCGACTGCGGGTGTTATCATATTAATTCCTCCTTGTCTTTTTCAATTAAATATAATCCGATACTTATTAGTGTAAAAACAGGCACACAACCTAATGTATAGATGATCCATCTGCTTGTCACATCGTTCATGATGGTAGCTAAAATGACACCAGCGATGATGAGTTTAGCTACATCAAGTAAGAACTTTCCTAACTCTTTTTTCATAAGTCAATAGATTTTGATGTTTATACTTATCGCAAAGAAAACCATTCTTTTTCAATAAACCAAATTATTCCGTACCTTTGCCCCTCAAAAAGAGAACACAAGGTATGGAAAAACATTTTAAGAGAACGCTGATTACTACGGCGTTGCCGTATGCGAACGGACCGGTGCATATCGGACACTTGGCCGGGGTGTATGTGCCTGCTGATATTTATGCCCGTTACCTTCGTTTGAAGGGGGAGGAAGTGTTGATGATTGGTGGTTCGGACGAGCATGGGGTACCCATCACGTTGAGAGCGAAGAAAGAGGGGATTACACCGCAGGATGTGGTGGATCGTTACCACGGTATTATCAAGAAATCGTTCGAGGAGTTCGGTATCACGTTTGATATCTATTCACGTACTACTTCCGCTACGCATCATCAGATGGCCTCGGATTTTTTCCGTACATTGTATGATAAAGGCGAATTCATCGAGAAAACAAGCGAGCAATACTACGATGAGGAGGCGAAGCAATTCTTGGCCGACCGTTATATCACGGGTACTTGTCCGCATTGTGGAAACGAGAAGGCGTATGGCGATCAGTGCGAGGCTTGCGGTACTTCCCTTAGCCCGACGGATTTGATCGATCCGAAATCCGCTATCAGTGGCAGCAAGCCGGTGATGCGTGAGACGAAGCATTGGTATCTGCCTTTGGACAAGTGGGAGCCGTTCTTGCGTAAATGGATCTTGGAGGATCATAAGGAATGGAAACCTAATGTATATGGACAGTGTAAGAGCTGGCTGGATATGGGACTGCAACCCCGTGCGGTGAGTCGTGATTTGGATTGGGGTATCCCTGTTCCCGTAGAAGGGGCGGAAGGAAAGGTGCTGTATGTCTGGTTCGACGCTCCGATTGGTTATATCTCTAATACGAAGGAGTTGTTGCCGGATAGCTGGGAGACTTGGTGGAAGGATCCGGAGACTAAAATGGTCCATTTCATCGGTAAAGATAATATCGTGTTCCATTGTATCGTGTTCCCTTCCATGCTGAAAGCGGAAGGTTCTTATAACTTGCCGGAGAATGTCCCTGCCAACGAGTTCTTGAACTTGGAGGGTGACAAGATCTCTACTTCCCGCAACTGGGCGGTTTGGTTGAACGAGTATCTGGTGGATATGCCGGGCAAGCAAGACGTGTTGCGCTATGTCTTGACGGCCAACGCACCGGAGACAAAGGATAATGATTTCACATGGAAAGATTTTCAGGCTCGTAATAATAATGAGTTGGTCGCTATCTTAGGGAACTTCGTGAACCGTGCGTTAGTCCTTACGGATAAGTATTTCGAGGGTAAGGTGCCGGCGGCTGGCGAGTTGACAGATTATGATCGTCAGACCTTGAAGGATTTCGCGGATGTGAAAGAGAATGTGGAACGCCTGTTGGATACCTACCACTTCCGTGACGCTCAGAAAGAGGCGATGAACCTAGCCCGTATCGGAAATAAGTATCTCGCTGATATGGAGCCTTGGAAGTTGGCGAAGACGGATATGCCGCGTGTCGCTACGATCATGAACATCGCTTTGCAGATTACGGCTAATCTGGCGATCGCTTTCGAACCGTTCTTGCCGTTTAGCATGGAGAAACTGAACAAGATGCTGAATGTAGAGCCGTTGGGATGGAATCGCCTAGGTGCTACGGATCTATTGGAGGCCGGTCATCCATTGGGCAAGGCAGAGTTGCTGTTCGAGAAGATAGAGGATAGCGTGATCGAGGCCCAAGTGCAGAAATTATTGGATACGAAGAAAGCGAATGAGGAAGCGAATTATAAGGCGAAACCGATCCGTGAGAATATTGAGTTCGATGATTTCATGAAACTGGATATTCGTGTGGGTACGGTTCTGGAATGCACGAAGGTTCCGAAAGCGGATAAGCTGCTTCAGTTCCGTATTGACGATGGTCTGGAGAAACGCACGATCGTATCGGGCATCGCCCAGCATTATAAACCCGAGGAATTGGTAGGCAAGCAAGTTTGCTTCATCGCTAACTTAGCTCCCCGTAAGCTGAAAGGTATTGTTTCCGAGGGTATGATTCTCTCTGCCGAGAATTTCGATGGAAAGCTGGCCGTTATCACCCCGGAGAAAGAGGTGAAACCGGGTAGTGAGGTGAAATAATAAGGTAAACGCAATAATGAGGGGGCTATTCCGTTTTAACGACGGGATAGCCCTATTTTTTGAATGGATAAGATGCTTGAGAAACAGATACAGATGGTAGATCTGCGGAAGCAGTATGAACGTTTGCGTAGTGAGATCGATCCTGCCATGCAAACGGTGATAAATGCTTGCGCCTTTATCAATGGCCCTCAGGTGAAGGGATTTTGTAACCATTTATCAGATTATTTAGGTATTCCTTATGCGATCCCGTGCGGCAACGGTACGGATGCTTTGCAAATCTCTTTGATGGCATTAGACTTACATCCGGGCGATGAGGTGATCGTTCCTGCTTTTACATATATCGCTGCGGCTGAGGTCGCTTTGGCTCTTGGCCTAGTGCCGGTATTAGTGGATGTAGATCCCGGTACATTCAATATAGACCCGGAAAAGATAGAAGATGCCCTGTCTGAAAAGACGAGAGCTATTATTGCGGTTCATCTTTTTGGCCAGTGTTGTGATATGGAATCGATCTTGAGTATCGCTGGCCGCCATAATTTATATGTGATCGAGGATAATGCCCAATCCATCGGTGCTAATTATACCTTCTCGGATGGAACGGTAAAGAAAGCCGGTACGATCGCCTCTATAGGTACGACCTCTTTCTTCCCTTCGAAACCGTTGGCTTGTTATGGAGATGGTGGGGCGATGTTTACTTCCGACGTGCGATTGGCCGAACGCCTGCGAATGATCGCCAATCATGGGCAAAAGATGAAATATCATCATTCTTTGGTGGGCTGCAACTCCCGTTTGGATACCTTGCAGGCCGCTGTCTTAGATGTTAAGCTTCGGTATTTGGATGAATTTGCCGCCGCTCGTTGTAAAGTGGCTGCTAGATACGATGCTGCCTTTTCCGGATTGAAAACTGTACGCAAACCGCTAAAATCAGTCTTTTCATCGCATGTCTATCATCAATATACGGTACAGCTAGCTGTAGAAAAGAGGGATCAAGTACAAGCAGCGTTAAAAGAACGAGGTATTCCTTCTATGATTTATTATCCATTGCCTTTGCAGGAGCAGGAGGTGATGAGGGGTCGATGCCGGATTTCCGGGGATTTGAATGTCGCTTCTCGCTTGAGCCGATCCGTATTATCCTTGCCGATTCATACGGAGATGACAGAAGAGGAGCAGGCTTATATTATAGAATCTATAAAGAGTGTTTTATGAATAAGAAGATACGTTTCGCCGTGATCGGCTGTGGTCATATAGGTAAGCGTCATGCCGAGATGATTACCCGGGATGAAGGGGCGGAGTTGGTCGCTTTGTGTGATATCCGTCCGAAAGAGGAGCTGGGGATCGAGGCTTATGCGGTCCCTTTCGCCCGGAATATAGATGAACTATTCCGTTTGGGATTGGATATAGATGTGGTGAATATTTGTACACCCAACGGTTTACATGCCGAGATGGCGATCCAAGCGATAGAAAGCGGACATCATGTGGTCATAGAAAAGCCTATGGCCTTGACCTTGGCGGATGCCGAGAAAGTGGTTTATACCTCGCTGAGATTCCGTAAGCAGGTATTTTGCGTGATGCAAAACCGATATTCCCCGCCTTCGGTCTGGATCAAGGAGATGGTTGAGTCCGGAAAATTAGGCCAGATTTATATGGTGCAGCTGAATTGCTACTGGAACCGTGACGAACGCTACTATAAACCCGGAGGATGGCATGGCGACGCTGCCTTGGATGGTGGTACCTTATTCACCCAATTCTCCCATTTCATCGACATTATGTACTGGTTATTCGGGGATATCTGTAATATCCAGACCCGTTTCGCCGACTTCAACCACGAGAAACTGACCGCCTTTGAGGATTCCGGTTTCGTGAATTTTAATTTCGTGAACGGTGGAATGGGTAGTTTGAGCTACTCTACGGCGGTATGGGACAAGAATCTGGAAAGCAGCATGCTGATCGTGGCTGAGAATGGCAGCGTGAAAATCGGCGGTCAATATATGAATGAGGTAGAATATTGCCATATCAAGGGGCATGAAATGCCGGAATTGGCCCCTACCAACCCCGGCAATGATTATGGCCCTTACAAAGGCTCCGCCCAAAACCACAACTTCGTGATCCGTAACGTAGTCAATGTCCTTTCCGGCGCCCCCGGCGAGATCATAACGACTAACGTCTTGGAAGGTATGAAGGTGGTGGATATTATACGGAGGATTTATGCGGGGAAGGCTTGAGAATCCATTCCCAGATAGGGACTACCTCGATCGTTCTCTCTTGGACTTGGATGGTTCGTTTCTCGTCTCGGGTGATAATCATCATACGTTTAAGATGTAGGAACGCATCCGCTTGCTTTTTGTTTTATATTGGAAACAATACGGTGGATTTACGTATTGAAAGCATAAATCCACCGCGAATAGAGATTGAGATTTTAGATCTCGTCAGGGCTTTCGCTGTCTTGGCTACCCCCGCTTTGCGGTTCGGAGAGTTCCTTTTTCTCGAAATTAGTGAGTTTCTTAGCTATTCTCAATGCCTTTCCGGGGCTAAAGACAACTTTAGGTTCTTTGATCAAACTGGTGGTAAATTCCTCGGTGGTAGGGGCTCCCGTAGAGCCTACCCCAAAACGGAAATTACCCAATTCGCCTACATTCACCCTGCGCCCTTGCGAGAGATTTCGTTTCAACACGATATTGATACGGTCGAGTACCGCCTTGACTTGGGCGGAGCCTACTCCACTTCCATCTGCCACTTCCTCAAGGAAAGTCTCGAACTCTACGAGATCCCCATAGACCACTTGCGCATACTGTTTCTTGGGTGTTTCTGTCTTGTCGTTACCCAAGTTCTTTCTCTCGATCAATCTGTACTTTACTGCCATAATTTCTAAATTTTAAAAGATGATTAAATGAATTACCTTGTTTTCTAAAACATGACAAAGGTATCGTAAGCCGTATGAGGCAAATCGGCCAGTGTCGGTTTATGTCTGTCAATGTCCGTGTATGTGCCTATTAGTCTACGAGTGCCTGTTTCGCATCCTTTAGTTCGCAAGACTAGTAAAATGTAAAAATGTACAATAAGCTATATTAGAATGGGCCTGTTTTGTATATTTCTGATTATTAGTTTATTATATCTAGTAGGTGCGAGACTTTTTAATTAGTATCAATAGAAATCCGGATTTCTATTGATACTAATTGGTGTTTTCTATTGATACTAATTCATATTTCCATACGTACTATTTGTTATTTTATACATAAAGTATGAAAAGCTTCCGGGTTTTGCCCGTTACCCAAGAGTAAATGTTTATCTTTGTGGCACTTTTACCGTAAATATCAAATGGCAGAACAATCACTAAAAGATAAGACAGCGAAAGGGCTCTTCTGGGGAGGGGTCAGCAATGGGGTGCAGCAGTTGCTGGGGATGTTGTTTGGTATTTATCTGGCTCGGATTCTTAATGCGGAGGATTATGGGTTGGTAGGGATGTTGGCGATATTTACAGGAATTGCTAATACGATTATAAATAGTGGGTTTACGGTGGCTTTAACTAATAAACAGGATGTCACACATAAAGATTATAATGCTGTATTTTGGTTTTCTTGTTTTGTTGGCCTCCTCTTGTATGTGGTTTTATTCTTCAGTGCTCCTTTAATTGCTCGTTTTTACAATCGTTCGGAACTGATTTCTTTGTCAAGGGTATTGTTCGTTGGTTTCTTTTTCTCTGGGATCGGGACTGTCGCTTTTACTGTGATGTTTAAAAAGTTGATGGTCAAGGAACAAGCTAAGATTGATATTACGGCACTCGTTCTATCTGGTTTGATTGGTATTGTTTTTGCCTTAAAAGGGTGGGCTTATTGGGCTTTGGTCTTTCAAAGCGTCGTGTATGTTAGTGTCAGCTCTGTGTTAAAATGTGTGATAGCGCCTTGGCGTCCTTCCTTAGAGTTCGATTTTCGTCCATTAAGAGATATGTTCTCTTTTAGTGTAAAAATATTTCTTACGAATATTTTCCAACAAATCAATAATAATTTTTTCTCTGTTTTATTAGGAAGGCTGTTTAACGCAACTTGGGTTGGATATTATTCTCAAGGCTATAAATGGATGTTGATGGGAAATACTATTCTTTGTGGTATGGTCAATTCAGTAGCTCAGCCAGTATTGGTGCAGGTACGAGAGGAGAGACAGAGACAATGCTATATTTTCCGGAAAATGGTTCGGTTTGCGGTTTTTTTGTCTTTTCCTTGTATGATCGGTTTGGCGTTTGTCGCTAAAGAGTTTATTTTAATCACAATTGGGGAAAAATGGATGCCAAGTGTCTCTTTCTTACAATTGTTTTGTTTACTAGGAACGATTTTGCCCATTTGGCTATTATATACACAATTGTTGATCTCATATGGTAAATCAAATATTTATCTGCTAGGGAATGTTAGCCAAGGAGTTATTCAATTGTTACTTCTTTATTTTACATCCCCCTTAGGAATTGAGACCATGATAAAGGCTTATATTTCGACTTATGTTGTAAGCCTGTTCTATTGGCATTATCAAGCCTATAAGCTTATTGGAATTAGCCTGAAAGACATTGTGTTTGATGTGTTTCCATATGCGGTAATCACGGCTTTGTCCTTGGGGAGTGCTTGGTTGTTGACTGCTGCTATCCATTCTGTTTATTTATTGTTTATCGGGAGGGTCTTGTTGATGGGGAGTATATATATAACGCTATTGTGGTTGGCTAATTGCGCTATATTGAAAGAAAGCTTGTCCTTTTTGAGGAATAAAGAGTCTTAGAAATTTTGTTTTTAGAATATGAAAAGTATGAACGTGAGAAAGATATTAAGTGTTTGTAAGAATAAGATTAATTTTTATTCTTATTTGTATTTAGGGGTTACCTTGATGTCAGGGCGAATGTCTTTTAATAAATACAAAAGATTAAAAGCTGATTTAAAGGTATTAAAATCTCAATATTCGGATATTTCTGAATTGTTCCCGGTTACATGTTTGTATCCTTGCTATAGCGATCAAGAAGAAAATGCCGGCTCTCTAAGTTTCCATTATTTTTTTCAAGACTTGTATGTGGCGAATTGTGTAAAGAATAATAACCCTAATCGTCATGTGGATATTGGAAGTCGTATAGATGGTTTTGTTGCTCATGTTGCATCATTTCGGGAAATAGAGGTCCTTGATATAAGGCCAATGCAGGATAATATTCCAAATGTAGTTTTCCACCAAGCAGATTTAATGCGGGCAGGTGGTCTGCAGCTTGGACCCGTTGATTCTGTATCTTGCTTACATGCGTTGGAACATTTTGGTTTAGGACGCTATGGAGATCCAATTTGTTATGATGGTTATTTTATCGGTTTTAAGAATATCACAAACTTGCTAGATACGGGGGGACGGTTCTATTTTTCGGTACCTATGGGAGAACAGCGCATAGAGTTTCATGCGCATCGTGTGTTTTCATTGAAGTTTTTATTGGAAATGATTACCCCATTTTTCGACATTCGTACTTTCTCATATGTGGATGATAGTAATTCTTTCCATAAAGAAGTGAAGTTGACGCAAGAGTTAATAGAGGCAAACTGTGGTTGTCATTTCGGCTGTGCTATTTTTGATTTGATAAAAAAATAAATAGAATGTTCAAAGTAAGTATTGTCACTGTTTCTTTAAACGCAAAGAAAGAGATTCAAGGTACGATTGAGAGTGTATTGTCACAAACTTATCCTTTGATAGAGTATATATTGATTGATGGTGATAGCACTGATGGGACAATTGATATTGTCAAAACTTATAAAGAACGTATATCCAAGCTATTAGTAGAGAAAGACCATGGCGTTTATGATGCGATGAATAAAGCATTGTCCATGGCTACGGGAGATTTTTTGATATTCATGAATGCGGGAGATAAATTTGTGGCTGAGTTTACGGTGGAGAATGCTATGAGGAGTGTACGAGATCCGAAGGCTGTTTATTATGGCGATGCTTTATTTGTTGATCCGACGCAAAGGCGATCGTATATTTATGGTGGTCCATATTCTGCTTATACGATTTGTAGTACTAATATCTGCCATCAATCTATTTTTTATCCTAAGGCCGCTTATAAAAATTATTCTTATGACTTGAAATATAGGCTCTTCTCAGACTATGCATATAATATTAATTTGTTTGCTAAACGATTCAAATTTGTATATTTGAAAGATATTGTATCTGTTTTCAGAATGGATGGCCTTAGCTCTAAAGAACATGATATAGTGATGTTAAGAGATAGAGGTCGATTGATTCTAAATGGCTTGGGATTTTTTTATTATATGTACTATTTGTGTAAGAAGCACTTGCGCATACGAAAATATTTGCGAAAGTTGTAATGGTAATTCTATGTTAAAATGAATATTTCTATCGTCTATGTGAATTATAAGACTGCGCGATTAATATTGGATAGTATTAAGTCGGTGAAAGAAAAAACGGAAGATGTTGATTATGAGATTATCGTTGTAGATAACGCCTCTGGTGATGGTTCATTGGAGTTAATACAAAAACAATATCCGGAAGTGATATGTGTACAAGCTGATGAAAACATGGGATTTGGACGTGCGAATAATTTGGGCATGACATATGCGTCAGGTGATTGTATCTTGTTTTTGAACCCGGATACCATATTGAGAAATGATGCGATCGATAAATTGTATGCGTATTTGATAGAGCACCCTGATGTTGGGGCTTGTGGTGGAAATCTATATGATGAGCGAGGGCTTCCTACGACTTCTTTTAGCAGGAGTTTCCCCTCTTTTATATGGGAGTTTCTATCTATTTTATATATCTCTCCGATTTGTTTGTCCTTTCCTCGGTCAGTGTATTTCAATAAGGAAGGTAAGCCCATTCCTGTTGCGTCTATTATAGGAGCTGATTTGATGGTTCGAAAATCGGTATTGTTGAAGGTCGGTGGTTTCTCTCCTGAATTTTTCATGAATTATGAAGAGACGGAATTATGCAACCGTATTACCCGGGCTGGTTTTTCTATTTATTCTGTTCCCTCTGCTCAAATTACGCACTTGGAGGGACGTGCTTCTTATATAAAGCAATCTCGTCTTTATTTTTTATATGAGGGGCAATACATCTATTTTCGAAAGGTTTATGGTATTTTTGGCTGCCGATTGATCTTTGCTATTACCCAGCTGAAAAGTTATATTCGTCTTTTTCAATTCCTTTTGTTAAGCAATAAGGAAAGACGTTCTTATTGGAGGATGAAGTTGGAAACAAATAGGGAGGTCTGGCATTCAACGAAGATAAAACATTTTTTGATATGAAAAAGAAACTTATCGTTTTCCATCCGGCGATCGCTCCTTACCGAGTTGATTTTTTTAACTCGATAGATGAGATATTTGATGCAAAGTTCTATTTTGAGTTTGACAACGCGTTGGAACAAACGTTCGATCAAAAGCGACTTCAAGAATATTTATCTTTTATTCCAAAGTACCTGAGCCCAGGCTTTCTGGGTATTAAGAACTTGCGATTTGATGTTTTATCTATATTGTGGAAAAATAAGGCTGATGTTGTTTTCATTTCTGAGTATAACTTGCTTGGGTTGTTGGTATGTTTGTTTAAGATATTGGTTAATTGGCGCCTGAAGATTGTTACGGTCTGTGATGATAATGTGAAAATGGCTCAAAATGCTAGTTGGGTGAAACGAATTATGCGTTATGTGATGTTGCATATTCTATCAGCGGTAATTTTGGCGGATCCGAAATCCATGGAATGGTATGGTACTTCTTTGAAATACAAGGCGAAATACTGTTATTTCCCTATAATTCAATCTGATGCCATTTTTCGTGAGCGTTTGAAGCAAGCTCTTCCTTTATCTGTATCTTTAACAAAGAAGTATGATCTGATAGGGAAAAAGGTTATATTGTATGTTGGACGTTTGGTAGAAGTGAAAAATGTATCTCTCTTATTAAAAGCATTTCATGATGTAATAGGAAAAAGTCCGGAAGCTCGGTTGTTTATAGTTGGGGATGGTGAGTTGCAAGCCGAATTAAAACGGCAGATACGGGGATATATATATATGCATTCTGTTCAATTTGTCGGGAAACAAGAAGGGCTGGATCTGTTCGCTTATTACAATATAGCTCAGATATTCGTGTTACCTAGTATCTATGAGCCTTTTGGGACTGTTATTAATGAGGCTTTGTTGGCAGGTTGCTATACGTTATGTTCTTCTGCGGCAGGATCGGCTTGTTTGATAAAGCCCCATAGGAACGGTGACTTGTTTGATCCTGACTCAAATACTGAGTTAGGGGAAAAACTCTTGTTTAGCATAAGGCATTGTGAGGGAGTTAAGGATGTCTTGCTTAAAGAGAATAATATGTATCATAGTTATGATCAGTATATAACATCTTTATTCAATCAGTTAAATTCTATAATAAATTAAGGAAGAATGGATATTCGTTTATATTGGGAGAAAGTTTATTGGGCATTGGCGAAACGTGCCTTTAAAAGAAAGCAGAAAACTTATGAGGATTGGTTGGCGAAAGGATATACTAATCAACCGCTTGTTAGCTTTATTATAGAATCTCATAATAAAAGCGTGGGAGTCAAACGTATTGTTAGTAAATTACGTGAGTACCCGAACGCGGAAATCGTAGTAATAGATGATGGCTCTGAATACAAACATACTAAGTCTCTTATGAGGTTTCTTACTCGTGGTAATGAGTTTTTGGTGCGTGCCAACGACTTGTATGAGAACGTGATGTATGACAAGACTATTCGTTTCGCAAATGGTGAATATATAGTCTTAATGCAGGATGATGATGAGATAACCGATTTGGACTGGGTGGACAAAGGTATATCTTATTTTAAGAAATATCCGGATATGGCTATTCTAGGTGGTCTGAATGGATTGGAGTTCGTTACCGATGATAAGGAAAAGTGGGGATATGTGGATTTATATAAGGATGATAGACTACGAGATAAAGATTTTTATTTTGTGCATGCTGTAAATCGGGCCCCCATGTTGTTAAACAAGAAATTATTCATTGAGCATTTAGGACATATTGATTTCTCTTTAGCCCCCTTCCAATGTGATGATTGTGAGTTGTGTTTACGTGCATGGTTGTGTGGCTTGAAAGTTGGATGGTATAATGCTGGTTTTAAGTCAATGATAGCTGGAGGAATGCGTATTTGGAATAAGGGGTTGATGGGATTTCAGGAAATCAAGAACCGGGGTAAATTGTATGAGATGTACCATATGAAGATAATGGAAATATCTCAAGCTATTAATTATGCTAATAAAGGCGTTATGTAAATATGATAAGCATAGTGATTCCTCTTTATAACAAAGCTGCAGTGATTTGTCGAACCATGGAGTCTGTTAAACAGCAGATCTTTTCTGATTTTGAAATTCTAATAGTCAATGATGGTTCGACAGATGACAGTTTATCTGTTTTGATGGATTTTCTTTCAGAAAATGAAGCTGTGTTTAAAAATTCAGTTCGATTGATTGAACAGGAGAACAAAGGTGTTTCTGCAGCGAGGAACCAAGGTATTAAAGAAGCTAGAGGTGAGATTATTGCCTTTCTTGATGCTGATGACGAGTGGTTACCTGATTATTTAAAAACTATCGCTTTCTTGGTTGAAAAATATCCGGAATGTGATATTTTTGGTACAGCTTATTCATTTAAGATGAATAATATGATAACTCCCGCATCAATTGATTATTATTCTTTTAAAGAGAATGAGGGTATTTTAGATAATTATTTTACGATGGCCTCAAAAGCGAGAGGACCTATTTGGACTTCAGCTGTGGCTGTTCGAAAAAAGGCTATTTTATCTATTGGTTGTTTCCCTGAGGGCATTTCTTTAGGTGAAGATGTAATCGTTTGGGCTAAATTAGCTTGCTTGTATAAAATAGCTTATTCGAAATCAAACCTAGCATTGTATAGAAGAGATAGCAGTTGCTATTTGAGTGTTAAGAAAAATATGCAGCCAGCAATAAAAGAAGACTATGTTGGTATAGAGCTTTGGAGGCTAAACTGCTCTTATCAGATAAAAGACTTAGATAATTATGTTTATCTTTGGTACAAGATAAGATTTGTAATCTTTGTTTTTGATAATGATAAGAAAAGTGCATTTTTGGAGTATATACGTTTATTGCCTTGGGGATTATTGAATTTGGATTGTAACTATCATTTGTTTTTAAATTGTTTACCATATTCCTTGTTAGTTAAATTAAATACTTGTGTTCGGAGGATATTTAGAAAAAAAGTTTGATATAATTTTAGATTATGGAAGAAAACCAACATACCGAATTCAAAGAGTCATGGCATGACGAATATACCCGTTATATATCAGCTTTCTGTAATACGGAGGGTGGTGTATTATATATCGGTATCGATGATAAAGGAGAAGTTGTAGGGATAGAGCAGCCAAAGAAGTTGATTGAGAAACTGCCGAACTTTATCGCTCAGAAAACGGGTATTATGCCTCTTATCCATTTGAGGGAGAAGGCCGGTAAAGAATATTTGGAAATAGAAGTCCAACCTTCTGCCATGCCGATTTCCGTGCATGGACGGTATTATACCCGGAGTGGAAGCGTTACTTCCGAGCTACAAGGGAATCAGCTAAATATGTTTTTGGCTGCGAAAATGGGTTTGACATGGGAAAGTGTGATCGAGGAGGATTTCTCATTGGAGGACATAGATACCGATACGGTAGAACGTTTTAAGCTATTGGCTAAAGACCGGGTTCCTTCCATCGAGCAGGAAACGGATCTGCTGGCTTTGATGGAGCGGTTGAATTTGGTCGTAGGAGGCCGTTTCAAGAGAGCCGCTGTAGTCTTGTTTGGAAAGAATGTGCAGAGATATGTGTTACAAGCTCGTATTAAAATAGGAAAGTTCCTTACCGATACGGAGGTACTGACAACCGATATTGTCGAGGGGAACCTGATTCAGCAGGTTGATCGGGCTTTGGATATATTGCGAACGAAATATTTATTAAGTTATATATCGTATGAGGGGATTCATAGGCGTGAGAAACTGGTTTATCCCTACGAGGCTCTGCGGGAAGCCTTATTGAATTCGATTATCCATCGAGAATATTTTGTTTCTTCCGAAATTCAGGTACGTGTTTACGAGGACAAGCTGGTGATAGGGAATGAAGCTCGTTTGCACGATATTACGGTTGAGGACTTGTCTCGTCCTCACCCCTCTAGACCTCATAATAAGTTGATAGCGGATGTTTTTTACAAAGCTGGCTTTATCGAGAGTTGGGGACGGGGAACACAACGTATTATTGACAACTGCTTGGCAGAAGGATTATCCGCTCCTGTATATGAGCATAAGATGGGTTTTTTATACTTGACTTTTTTTCATGAGCGGATAAATGAGCGGATAAATGAGCGGATAAATGAGCGGATAAATGAATTGTCGGATATGGAACGGGAGGTATATCAGATCTTGCGAGAGGAGCCTACTATCCGTCAAATAGATTTAGCAAATCGTTTGGATTTGACAGAGCAGTATATCCGGAAGCTTATAAAAAAGTTGAAAGAGCATGGTTGGATTGAACGCATTGGAGCTAGGAAAAATGGTTATTGGAAAATAATAGAGAAGTCATGAAGATATTGATATTAAATACCTCTGAATTAACCGGTGGAGCGGCAGTCGCCGCAAACCGACTAGCGAAAGCATTGGGTAAATCTGGTGTAGAGGTTTCTATGTTAGTACGTGATCGGAAAAGAGACCATGTAAAAGTTTTCTCTGTAAATAATTCATGGACTTCACATAGGCTTAATTCTTTTCGCTTCATTTGGGAACGACTGATAATCTTTATCTGTAACTTCTTTAGCAAGAAGAACCTCTTTCAAGTTTCCATAGCCAATACAGGCACGGACTTATCGAAGCACCCATTAGTGCAACAGGCGGATGTGATTCATCTGCATTGGGTGAATCAAGGATTTTTGTCTCTTTCTGATATTAAGAAATTAGTAAATACCGGAAAACCTATTGTGTGGACTATGCATGATTTGTGGCCAGCTACGGCTATTTGTCATTATCCGGGAGGATGTGAGAAGTATATATCGAATTGTTATCAGTGCCCGATGCTGAAACGAAATCCGTTTTTTGATTTAGCGGCTTCTGTTTTTAAGGAGAAAGGGAAAATTGGGTTATCTAAGATTACGTTTGTCGGTTGTAGCCGATGGATAATGGAAGAGGCCAAAAAAGGCAATTGGTTGAGAACTGCCTGTTTTACCTCGATTCCTAACCCGATTGACGTGACAGCCTTTAAGCGTATGGAAAAGCGGGTGGCCCGTAAACGATTCGGCCTGCCGGAAGATAAGTTCCTTCTTCTTTTTGCCGCCGCTAAGCTTTCAGATACTCGGAAAGGAGCGATTTTTTTGATCGAGGCTTGCGAAAAACTAAAAGAGAAATACCAAGATCGCATAGAAATCGTGTTGATGGGAAATAGCTCGGAAGAATTGATTAGCCAGTTTCCTTTTAAGGTGAATACGCTGGGATATATATCGGATCAAGACTCTATGATTTCCGTTTATGCCTGTGCCGATATGTTCGTTATTCCTTCGTTGGAGGATAACTTACCCAATACGATTATGGAGTCGATGGCATGCGGTACGCCTTGTGTGGGATTTGAGACAGGAGGGATTCCGGAGATGATAGATCATTTGAAGAATGGGTATGTAGCTAAATATAAGGATACAAATGATTTGGCTGTAGGGATTAAGTGGATAATTGACAACCAAGAGACTTTTCGATTTAGTGAGGCTTGCGTCCGCAAGGTGCATGATTGCTATAGGGAATCGGTTATTGCCGAAAAATATATAGCTTTGTATCAGAGCCTGTGTAATAAGAGAAAATAGCGTGAAAGAAGATCAGCATATCGAAGTAAGAATGAATGCTTGCTGGTAAGTGATTGAAAGCAAATGAAAATTGCTACATTTGTGGAAAAATGGAATAAATGGACGATCAGCATAAGCCTGAATGGATTAAGGTGGACGAGTGGGATTTTGTAGAATATGTGGATAGCTTGTTGCGTAGTCAAGAGGCTGTCGATTTAGAGTTTAAGACCGCTCGTGCCGGATTCCCAAATAGTGTGTGGGAAACGTATTCTTCATTTGCGAATACAGATGGAGGAACTATCGTTCTGGGAATAAAGGAGAAAAATGGGGCACTATTTGTGGAGGGACTTCTTCCAGAGCAAATTGTGTCTTATCGGCAAATCATTTGTAACCAATTGAATAATCCGGATTGCGTTAATGTTAATTTACTTACTGACAAGAATATTCAAGAGGTAGACTATAGAGGAAAATCTCTTTTGCTGATTTATGTTCCGAGAGCATCTCGTTCACAACGTCCTGTATATTTAACAAGAAATCCCTTGAATGGACATACTTATAAACGAAATAATGAGGGAGATTATAAATGTACGGATACGGAAGTTCGCAGAATGATTGCCGATGCGGATGAGGAACATCCGAGAGATTCTCGTATTTTATGTAATTATTCAATGGAAGATATTGATTTGGACTCACTTAAACAATATCGACTGCTACTTTCTAGTCGTCAGCCAGATCACCCTTGGTTGACACTTGATGATATGGCTTTTTTGAGAAAATTGGGAGGATATCGACAAGATAGGCAAACAGGTCAAGAAGGGTTTACTTTAGCGGGTATATTAATGTTTGGAAGGACAGAAAGTATAACGGATAATGAATGTGCTCCATCTTATTTTCCGGATTATCAGGAAAAAATGTCGGTAGATGAGAATGTTAGATGGACAGATCGCATTTGTATGGATGGAACTTGGGAAGCGAATCTTTTTCAATTCTATCGGCGTGTGTATCCTAAATTATCATCTGTACTGCCTAAGCCATTCCGTTTGGAGAATGGTGTGAGATTGGAAGATACTACCACGCATGTCGCTTTACGTGAGGCATTTGTAAATACATTGGTGCATTGTGATTATATGGAGGAAGGAAATATAACGATAGAACAATGGAAAGATCGTTATGTATTTAAAAATCCCGGAACACTGCTAGTGAGTAAGGCCCAGTATTATGCCGGAGGTGAAAGTATATGCCGTAATAAGAGCTTGCAAAAGATGTTTATGCTGATTGGCTTCTCTGAGAAAGCAGGAAGTGGGGTGAATAAGATTTTTATGGGTTGGAAAAATGCGAATTGGAGACCTCCATTTGTGGAGGAGCAAAGTCACCCGGATCGGGTGGTGTTGAATTTACCGATGGAAAGTTTGTATCCAGAGGAAGTCTTAGAAGAACTTAAGCGTCTGTTTGGACGGGAAATTGAAAGAATTCCATATGATCAATTCACGGTTTTGGCTCTTTGTTACTCTGAAAAACAAGTATCTAATGAAAGACTTCAATATATTTTGAACCAACATAGCTCAAATATTACAAAGCTACTAAAAAGTATGTGCAATGCTGGTTTTTTGGAGTCTATAGGAAATGGCCGGGGAACTAGGTACCGTTTGCTGTTTTTGGAGAAGGATGAAAGCAAGCCTCAAAAGGATGAATGCAAACTGAAGAAGGATGAAAGCAAGCCTCAAAAAGATGAAAGCAAACTGGAGAAGGATGAAAGTAAGAAATATATGCGTTATGAGGATTTGTCGAGGTTAATACTATCTGTTTGTGAGGATTATGTAGCTCTGGAAATAATAGCGGAAGCTGTTCATAGAGAGGCTTCTTATTTAATTAATCGGGTTATACCAAGAATGTTAGAGGATGGGCTACTAGAGAGATTATATCCGTCTTCTCCTAAGCATCCTTTACAAAAATATCGTGTGAGACAAGTCGGAAATTTATAAGAGATAATGGAAATGAATCAGCAACCTACATTTTCGATCATAACGATCACCTATAATGCGGAGCGATGGTTGGAGCGTACGATATTGAGCGTACTTAGCCAGTCGTATCCGAATATCGAGTATATATTGATTGACGGAGCGTCGAAGGATAAGACCGTAGAGATCATCAAGCAATATGAGTCCGGTATCGCTTCTTGGATAAGCGAGCCTGATAAAGGCTTGTATGATGCTATGAATAAGGGATTGAAGCGGGCTACAGGGGATTATGTGTGGTTCCTGAATGCGGGGGATACACTTTATACCGCAGATACCGTGCAAAGAATTGTGGCGTCTTTGAAAAAGAAAGTATCTTTGCCAGACGTGATTTACGGAGAAACCCGGATCGTTGATGCGGAGGGTAGATCATTAGGGATGCGCAGATTGAAAGCACCGGAGAAACTGACTTGGAAAAGTTTTCGGATGGGAATGTTGGTTTGTCACCAGTCGTTTATATCAAAACGGGAGATCGCTCCGTTATATAATACGGAATACCGTTTGACGGCGGATTATGATTGGTGTATCCAATGTCTGAGACGATCGAAAAGAATACATAATACACGTTTGATCCTGTCTAATTTTTTGGAGGAAGGGTTAAGTAGTGTGAACCGGAAAGCTTCCTTAAAGGAGCGATATGAGGTCATGTGTAAGTATTATGGCAAGGTGTCGACGATTCTGTTGCATGGTTGGTTCGCCGTGAGATTCTATTTTGCCAAATGGTTTAAAGGTAGAGTATAAACAATAAATTATAGATAAGTTTTATGCGGAGTATAATGAGTAAATGGGGAAAACATATCGCTGCGATAGCCGTATTCTTGGTATTGACGGTGATTTATTTTTCTCCGGCCGTATTTGAAGGTAAGGTAGTCCGGCAAGGGGATACGGAAAAGGCTATCGGTATGGGGAATAGCCAGATGGATGAATATGAGAAGACGGCCCAACCGGGAGAATTCAGCGCATGGTCCGATGCCATGTTTGGCGGAATGCCTTATGTGTCGGGATATGGCAATCCGGCTCCACGGTTTCCCGGATATCTTTTAGTGGAGAAGCCTTTAAAAGCGTTGGGATATATGGATGCGGGGATGGTGTTTACCGGATTCGTCTGTTTTTATATCTTGATGTGTGTCATGGGCGTAAATTGGTGGTTGGCGATCGCTGGCGCCATCGCTTTCGCTTTAGCGTCTTATAATCTGATCATTATAGAGGCCGGCCATGTCACGAAAGCGTATGTAATCGCTTATATGCCATTAACGTTGGCGGGTATGGCCCTGTTGTTCAAGCGTAAGTATTTATGGGGGGCGGTCGTGTTCTTGTTGGGTGTCGCTTTCTCTATCGCGAATACGCACCTGCAAATCACTTATTATTTATTATTACTTTGCTTCTTCGTTTATTTGGGATATTTGTTCAATAAACTGAAGGAAAAAGCTTATAAAGAACTGGGTACGGTAACCGCTATTATGGCTGGATGCGTGATATTGGCGGTGTTGCCGAATGCCCAGAATATGTATGCTCAATGGGATTTGGGACAGAACTCTATCCGTGGGGCTACGGAATTAACGACAACGACCCCTTCGGGCGAGAAGATCTCTTCCGGCTTGGACAAGGATTATGCGTTCGCTTGGAGCTATGGAAAAGGGGAGTTGTTGACCTTGTTGGTTCCGAATGCCTATGGTGGACGTTCGGGTGGAATGCTAGGCCCGGATTCTGAGTTATATAAGGAATTAAGGGCGAAAGGCGCTCAAGTCGGAAAAGAGGTACAGGCTCCTACCTATTGGGGAGAGAAGACATTTACTTCCGGGCCGGTTTATTTCGGGGCATTGGTCTGCTTCTTGTTTGTTCTGGGAATGTTCGTGATCCGGAATCCGATGAAATGGTGGTTATTCGGAGGTTCTGTCTTTTTGATATTGCTGGCATTGGGACGTAATTTTGATAACTTCAATGACTTTATGTTCCATTACTTGCCGATGTATAATAAGTTCCGTACCGTAGAGATGGCATTGGTTATTCCGGGTATGGTATTTCCTATTATCGCTATATGGGGATTGAAAGAGGTGTTATCCGAGACCGTGAGCGATGCCTTGTTGAAGAGAGGATTGATCGCTGCTTTGGCTATCACGGGGGGGCTTTCTTTAATCCTTTGGTTGATGCCGAGTATGCTGTTGGATTTCCGTTCTTCTTTCGACGCTCAATATCAGTTGCCGGATTGGTATTACAACGCCTTGTTAATGGATCGTGCTTCCTTGGCTTCGGCGGATGCGTTGCGCTCTTTGGTCTTTATCTTATTAGGGGCGGCTTTGTTGTTCTGGTTCTATACCTCGAAAGATCGGAAAAAGGTGGCGACATTCGTAGGGATCGGTGTTGCGGTCTTGATGTTGGTTGACTTATGGACGGTGGATAAACGGTATTTGAACGATAGTAACTTTATCCGCCAGAAACCTACAGAGGTATATAAAGAGACGGTAGCCGATCAAGAAATCATGAAGGATAAGGACCTTTCTTATCGTGTCTTGAATTTGAATAATCCTTTCTTGGAGACAACGACCTCGTACTATCACCATTCCGTCGGTGGTTATTACGCCGCGAAGCTGAGACGGTACCAAGAACTGATCGACCACCGTCTGCAAGGAGAGCTTAACTCGGTTATCGGGGCTTTCCAGAAAGCGCAGACTGCGGAGGATTTGATGGGGGCGTTCGCTGCTTGTCCGTCCTTGAATATGCTCAATACACGTTATATTATCTATAATCCGGAGCAACCGCCTTTGAGGAATCCGTTTGCTTTCGGCAACGCTTGGTTTGTGGATAAAGTGGAGGTCGTGGAGAATGCGGATGCGGAAATAGCGGCGTTGAATACGATCAATCCGTTAACGACGGCGGTTGTCGATAAACGTTTCGCCAATGAGGTGAAGGGTTTTACTCCTCAAGTGGACTCAACGGCTACGATAACGCTGGATAGTTATCGTCCCAATAAATTAGTTTATACGACGAAGGCTAATTCTGAGCAATTAGCGGTATTCTCTGAGATCTATTATCAACCGGGATGGGAGGCTACGATTGATGGGAAGCCCGCTCCGCATTTCCGGGCGGATTGGATATTAAGGGCTATGTTAGTTCCTGCAGGAGAGCATCAGATCGTATTTGAGTTTAGACCGCAAGGTTATATTACGGCGGCTTATATTACTTCTTTCAGTTCGTTGATTATCTTGTTGTTATTGATTGGTGCGGTAGGATATTCGGTTTGGAAAGCTAGAAAGCAAAAAGAGATATAAATTCCGGTTGGTTGTAGAGACGGGGCACGCCCCGTCTCTACAACTAGATGAAACCGCTATTGATAAAATCGAGCAGTTTTCTCGTTAGGGTTTCCCACGAGAGGGCTGCTTTTTCTTTGGATATGTTCGCAGGGATGGTGGCTTGCTGTGAGGGGGTGAAAAGTTCCTCGATACCTTGGGCGAGGGCCGTCGCAGATATCTCAGGCACTACGATGCCTGTACCCGGCTTTTCGATGCTGTTCTTGAAATCGCCTACGGGAGTACTTAACATAGGTAAATCGTAATTGTAGGCTACGGATACGACACCGCTTTGAGTGGCGGAGCGATAGGGGAGTACCAAGGCATCCGCCGCTGAGAAATAAATGGGGATTTCTTCGTCGCTGATATATTCACAGTGGACGAATATACGTTCTTTTGCCGGAGATGCATCGATCAGAGCCTGATACTTCTCGAAACTACCGTAACATTCGCCGGCTATAATGAGATGGTAATCCTCGTTAAGCTGTCCCATCGCTTCTATCAGCAGATCTAATCCTTTATAATCCCGTATCAGTCCAAAGAATAGAAGATTCTTTTTGGACGGATGGATTCCTAATTTCCGGCACGCCTCGTTCTTGTTGATCTTACTCCCGAAATGATTGTAAAGCGGGTGTGGGTTCTGGATATATTTAGCGCCCGGGTAAAGTTTCCGCAAATCATACCGCACGTTATCGCTCATCACGATAAAGCCATGGCATTGCTTGAAAAGTAACGAAGCTAAAGGCTTGTCGAAGAAACGCGGCTCATGGGGAATTGCATTGTGGATAAGGGTGATTACCTTGCAATGCTTCTTCATCCGGTTCGCTACGTGGGCGTATCCGGGAACGAAAAAGGACATCCAGTAAGAGATAATCAGTACGTCCGGCGCATAGGAGCGAATGGCGTTTACGGTACTGAAATAACTAATCGGGTTGACGCTATCTAATACTCGCACGCTCTCGATTTCGATCGCACGGTCTCCCGCTTCTACGTATTGAGTCTTGCCGGGAAATAAGATATCCGGATAAAGACGTTTGAAGTTGAAAGCCTTTACTTCATGACCTTCTTTTACTAATTCCGTATAGAGCATCCCGCTGAATTGGGCGATACCGCCACGATAGGGATAAATGGGGGAGAGAATAGCGAAACGCATGGTAATTGAAATTTAAGAATTGAAAATTGAAAATTAAGAATCGAGAACTACAGGAGCTGCCCTCCCTTCATTATCAATTCTCAACTTTCAATTTTCAATTAATTAGTATCTGTAATGATCGGCCTTGTACGGTCCTTCTACCGGTACGCCGATATAATCAGCTTGCTTTTGTGATAATGTAGATAATTTCACGCCGATACGTTCCAAGTGTAGGCGGGCAACTTCCTCATCCAAGCGTTTCGGTAAGCGGTATACACCTACCTCATAAGCCATTTGCCATAAGTCCATTTGGGCAAGCACTTGGTTCGTGAACGAGTTACTCATTACGAATGACGGGTGTCCCGTAGCGCAACCTAAGTTTACCAAGCGTCCCTCTGCCAATAAGAAGATGGAGTTTCCGTTCGGGAACGTATATTTGTCCACTTGAGGCTTGATATTCGTGTGCTTGATATTCGGATAGTTGACAAGCTTGTCCACTTGGATCTCGTTGTCGAAATGACCGATATTACATACGATCGATTGATCTTTCATCTGTGTCATATGCTCGATCGTGATGATATCGCAGTTTCCGGTGGTTGTAACGAAGATGTTACCCTCTTTCACAGCCTCTTCCATGGTAGTGACCTCGAAACCTTCCATAGCAGCTTGCAAGGCGCAGATCGGATCGATCTCAGTCACGAGTACACGAGCCCCGTAAGAGCGCATGGAGTGAGAGCAGCCTTTACCTACGTCACCGTATCCGGCTACGACTACCACCTTGCCGGCGATCATAACGTCCGTAGCCCGCTTGATGCCGTCCGCCAAAGACTCACGGCAACCGTATAGGTTATCGAACTTGGATTTCGTCACGGAGTCATTAACATTGATAGCCGGAACCAGCAACTCACCTTTCTCCATCATCTGATACAGACGGTGAACGCCGGTGGTCGTCTCTTCCGACACACCTTTCATCTCGGCTACCGTACGGTGCCAACGGCTGTTATCTTCTTGAAGGATACGATTTAATGTATCTAGAATAACCTGTTCCTCATGATTCCCGCCTTTGCGGTTGATGGTCTCCGCGTCGTTCTCCGCACGATAGCCCATGTGAATCAATAAGGAAGCGTCACCGCCATCGTCAACAATCATGTGAGGACCTTTGCCTTCCGGGAAACGAAGCGCCATGTCCGTACACCACCAATATTCTTCCAGCGTCTCGCCTTTCCAAGCGAATACCGGTACGCCATCAGCTGCGATAGCCGCCGCCGCATGGTCCTGTGTGGAGAAGATGTTACAGCTAGCCCAGCGAACGTCCGCTCCCAACGCAACTAATGTTTCGATTAACACTGCCGTCTGAATAGTCATATGCAGTGAGCCGGTGATACGTGCGCCTTTCAAGGGTTTCTGATCGGCGTATTTCTGGCGTAGCGCCATTAATCCCGGCATTTCGTGTTCGGCGATCTCGATCTCTTTGCGACCGAATTCAGCCAAACTCATATCTGCCACTTTATAAGGCAGATTAGTTGGAAATAATTGTGACATAAATTAATACTATAAATGGTTGAGACGCGAAGGTACGAAAAAGCGTTGATAGTAGGTGTTCTTTATCTATGAATTTCCATCTAGGGCAGAGGCTTGCCGAGGGGTACGGTGGGTTCGTTACTGCAACCTGCCTTGCAGCAGTTCTGCAACAGCCATGCAGCATTACTGCAACCCGCATTGCAGTAACACTGCAACGCCGTTGCAGTATTGGGCTCTCTGTAGTTTTGCGATTTAATGAATACTGAAGGCTCCATCTACCAATAGCGCATGGCCATCTACGAAGCTCGCTTGCGGGCTGCATATCCAAAGTACGGCGTTGGCGATCTCTTCCGGTTTACCGAGCCGCCCTGCGGGAATGTCGCGCACCAGCTCCTTCTCCAAGGAAGGGTCACGCCGCATTAAGTCTTCCGCCATCGGCGTACGGATAACGCCCGGACATACGGCATTGATGCGGATGTTCTTTGCCGCATAGTCGATAGCGGCGGTACGTGTCAGTCCGATAACGGCATGCTTACAGGCTATGTAGGCCGCTTGCCCCGGAAATCCCGTGACTCCGCCTTGCGATGAGGTGTTGACGATGGCGCCGCCGCCTTGTTTCAGCATTTGCAGGATCTCATAACGCATGCAGTTCCAGACACCTTTCAAATCGACAGCCACGGTACGGTCGAATTCATCGTCGGTGATTTCCGCCATTGGGCGTTGCGGTGTTTGTATGCCTGCGTTGTTAAGAGCTGCGTCCAGTCTTCCGTAGGTAGCTACGATCCAGTCGATCATCTCTTTTACGGCTTGCGTGTTTGATACGTCGCACCGATACGCTACGGCCTTATGTCCCTCGGCTACTAATTTCTCTACCTGTTCTCTCGGCTCACGGATGTCTGCCAATACGGTTATGTATCCAGCCTTGGCGAAGGCTTCAGCGCAAGCGAGTCCGATACCCATCGCTGAACCGGTTACTAAAGCTACTTTCTCTTCCATTGTCTTTGTCATGATCATTTGATTTACATTTTGTTATTATTTATGTCGCGAAGATAAGGAGGGAGTGGTATAGAGGCTTTGTTATGTGGTTCAAATAGCTTTGTTGTGTGGCCCATTATAAATATTATATATCCTCGGTTGGCGGTACGCCATACGCTATCTTATAGATTTTCGAGAAATGGGAAAGGTTCTTGAAGCCTACCTCGAAACAAATCTCCGAGACCTTACGCCCCCCTTTACGTATCAGCCCATATGCGGCTTCAAGGCGGCGTTGGATGAGCCATTCCCGGGGCGAGAGAGCGCTACATTTCTTGAAATCACGTTTAAATGTGGAGAGACTGCGTCCCGTATAGTTGGCGATTTCTTCCATGGAAATATCGTTCATATAATTCCGCTCCATGAATTCCAGTATGTCTATCTTCCATGGATCGGTAAAATCGAAGATAGAGGCATATAGATTCTTGTCGGTATGGAGCAACACATAAACGCCCTCGACCATTTTTAGTTGCAGCAATTCGTCTGTCGGTTGGATCTTGGAATTGAAATAAGGGGTCATCGACTCAAACAAGCTTACGATATCGGGACGGTTGGACGGTAGCTTGTAAAGGCTGACCTGATCTCGCTTGGCATCTTTAGGGAGAGTATTTCGATCTAATTTGCTGTAAAAGTCGCGTAGGAACTTCATGGTGAACATCAAGAAGATCGCCTTGAACTGCTCGCCATTCCATGCTTGTTTCGTCATCTGCACGCTGAAGTCCTTGCGGATGAAAGCGCATTCTCCTTTATGTAACCGGGTGATTTGGCCTTTCTCGTCGATTACCATCTCTCCGGAATATACATACACCAACACATGCGAATGATTCCGGTGCAGGCAGCTCTTTCCGCCATCGAAATACATCGCTAAAAATAAATCCGAGTAACGCAGTGTGTTGATTCCGTCCATCGTTCTTTAGGAAAATGGGCGACACGGGAAGATCGTGCCGCCCATTATGAAGATTTTAAAGTAACTGTCAACTGTTAGCTGTCCACTAAATCGTCAGGCCGGCGTGATACCTTGCTCTTGCAATAGTTTCAGCCCGAGGTCTTTCAACTTGAACTTCTGTATCTTTCCGCTTCCGGTCATCGGGAAGGTATCGACGAAGAAGATGTATTTCGGGATCTTATGCCGGGCGATCTTTCCGCGGCAGAAGTCTTTCACCTCTTCCTCCGTAGCCGTCACACCATCGTGAAGGATGATAAAGGCACCCACTTCCTCTCCATATTTCTTGGAAGGAACAGCGGCTACTTGCACGTCTTTCACGCCGGGGAAATGATAGAGGAACTCCTCCAGCTCACGTGGATAGATATTCTCGCCTCCACGGATAATCATATCCTTGATACGGCCGGTGATACGGAAGTTTCCATTCTCATCACGAACGCCCAAGTCGCCGGAATGCAGGAAGCCATCCTTGTCGATCGCTTCATTGGTAGCGGCTTCGTTTTTATAGTAACCTTTCATGTTATTATAACCGCGGTTACACATCTCGCCCTGTACGCCGACGGGGCATTCCTCGCCAGTCTCCGGGTCGATAACCCGTACCTCGGTAAATTCGAACTCATGGCCTACAGTATTATAACGCACCTCGGCCGGATCTTCGATACGGGAGTGGGTCATACCCGGTGAGGTCTCTGTCAATCCATACACGCTGGTTACACGCATGTGCATCTTCTCGTCCACGGTTTTCATGAGTTCAACCGGGCAAAGAGAACCTGCCATAATACCGGTACGTAACGACGTGAGGTCGAACATCTCGAACATCGGGTGGTTCAGCTCGGCAATGAACATGGTAGGCACGCCGTACACGGCCGTGCAACGCTCTTTATGTATAGAAGCTAATACCAATAGCGGATCGAATTTCTCGACCATCACTTGCGTACATCCATGCGTCAATACGTTCATGGAAGCTAATACCACGCCAAAGCAATGAAAGAGAGGTACGCAGCAACAAAGCTTATCGTCGGCGGTGAATTTCATATGCTCACCCGTCAAGAAACCGTTGTTGGCGATGTTGTAGTGAGTCAACATGACCCCTTTCGGGAAGCCGGTCGTACCGGACGTATATTGCATATTGACAACGTCGTGGCAATTTACTCTCGCTTTGGCAGCCTCTAAGGTCTCATCCTTTATATTTTGTCCGAGGAGCAACATCTCGGGCGTATTGTACATACCCCTGTATTTCTCCTGTCCGATATATACTACATTTCTCAAGCGTGGGAAACGCTCGCTTTTCAAATACCCCCGTTGAGAGGTCTTCAATTCCGGCAACATGGTATAGACCATGTCCACGTAACTTCCATCAAACACGCCGTCCGTGATACACATCGTATGGATATCGGCGTTCTCAACCAGATATTCCAGTTCGCTTTGTTTATAGTTGGTGTTGATCGTGACCAGTACGGCACCGATCTTGGCTCCGGCATATAAGAAAGTCAGCCAATCCGGTACGTTCGTCGCCCATACGCCGACATGTGTGCCATGGGTGATACCGATCGCCAGCATGCCTTTCGCCATGTCGTCCACACGCTTGTTGAATTCGCTCCAAGTGAAACGTAAGTCACGGTCCGAATAAACGATATATTCCTTGTCCGGTGTAGTCTCGGCCCAATGTTCCAGCCATTGGCCAAGGGTTCTGTTATGTAATTCCATAAAACGCCGGATTTAATAAGGTGTATAGACAACTCCTAAGATTCGAGCCCTGTTGTCGGCTGCCGCATGTACATGATGCGCCACGATAGAATCATAATAGATGCTATCGCCTTCCTCTAGGATATAGGTGTTTTTTCCGTAGTTAATCTCTACGACGCCACTCAATACGTAGATAAACTCCTCTCCCTCATGCGTGGACAGGATGAAATCCTCGCCTTCCTCGGAGGGAGCGATCTCGATCAAGAAGGGTTCCATATGGCGGCCGGACTTATCTTGTGAGAGCGAGTGGTAATCCATATGCTTGTGTCCTTGTGTCGCGTTGTTCGTGAACCCGATACCATCGGCCTCGCTGTCCTTTTTGCGGCATACGACTGGGCCTAGCTCCGCTTGATCATCCAAGAATGTACCCAAACGTACCCCTAATACCCGTGCTATTTTGATAAGAGGGGCCAAAGATGGAAAATCCAAGTTACCCTCGATACGTTCTATCTGTTCGATACCTAACCCGGAGCGTTCGGCTACCTCCTCGATAGAGAGTTGTTTCGATTCCCGGATATTTTTAATTTTCGCGCCTATAATTTTGTTGTTTCCCATGTGTATGATTTGTTATTTATAGTCCTGTAATGTTTGATAATTTGATACTAAACGGCGCAAATTTACATTAATATTTTATTATATCTAGGATTAAGACAAATAAAAAGGGCAATACCCATTTGGGATTGCCCTTTTTAATATTTTCGAGTAAGCTTTTTCTTACTTTCTGATACCAAGTTCTTTGATGATAGCGCGGTATCTCTCGATGTCAGTCTTGATCAGATAGTCCAATAAACGACGACGTTTACCTACCAACATCTTCAATGATCTTTCCGTAGCGTAGTCTTTGTGATTCACTTTCAAGTGCTCTGTCAAGTGAGAGATACGGAATGTGAACAATGCGATTTGGCTCTCAGCAGAACCTGTGTTAGTTGCTGATTTGCCATACTTTTCAAATAATTCTTTTTTCTTCGCTGAATCTAAATACATGATTCTTTTTACTTTAATAAATTAATACTATGTTATCTAAGCGGTCGCAAAGGTAGGCATTCCTTTTTGATTTGCAATAGATTCTACTATCTTTTTTGTGTTTTGAAGCATGAATGTCATATATATATCGTAAAAATATCGTATTTTTGCAGCCAATAAATTAGTCTTCAATGCAAAAGATCAGAAACATTGCGATTATCGCGCACGTAGACCACGGCAAAACGACGCTCGTGGATAAGATGTTATTAGCCGGTAAGCTTTTCCGTGAAGGACAGGCAGAACCGGATCAGTTCATGGATAACAATGATCTGGAACGGGAACGAGGTATCACGATTCTTGCCAAGAACGTGTCTATCAATTATAAGGGATATAAGATCAATATTATTGACACTCCGGGCCACGCCGACTTTGGTGGCGAGGTGGAGCGTGTCTTGAATATGGCGGATGGTTGTTTGCTATTGGTAGACGCCTTTGAGGGGCCTATGCCGCAGACTCGTTTTGTTTTGCAAAAAGCGATTCAATTGGGTTTGAAGCCGATCGTGGTAATTAATAAGGTGGATAAGCCGAATTGCCGCCCGTCGGAAGTGCAGGAAATGGTATTCGACTTGATGTTTAGTCTGGATGCTACCGAGGAGCAGCTTGACTTCCCTACTATTTATGGTTCCGCCAAGCAGGGCTGGATGTCCGAGGATTGGAAGGAGCCGAAAGAGGATATCACGGCTGTGCTTGATGCGATCATCAAGTATATCCCCGAACCAAAGATGTTGGAGGGTACTCCGCAGATGTTGATTACTTCTTTGGATTATTCTAAGTATGTAGGTCGTATCGCCGTAGGACGTGTACACCGTGGCGAGTTGAAAGAGGGCCAAGATGTCATGCTTTGTAAGCGTGATGGTAGTATGGTGAAATCGAGGATCAAGGAAGTGGATGTATTTGAGGGCTTGGGACGTACGAAAGTTGATTCCGTGCAGTCCGGGGATATTTGCGCTATTATCGGTATCGATGGTTTCGAGATCGGTGAGACAATCGCCGACGTGAACGAGCCGGAGCCATTGCCAACGATCGCTATCGACGAGCCTACGATGTCTATGCTTTTCACGATCAACAATTCTCCGTTCTTTGGTAAGGATGGTAAGTTTGTTACTTCCCGTCATATTTTTGACCGTTTGCAGAAAGAATTGGATAAGAACTTGGCTTTACGCGTAGTTCCTACTGATTCCGCTGATTCTTGGTTGGTATATGGTCGTGGTGTGCTTCACTTGTCTGTATTGATCGAGACGATGCGTCGTGAGGGATACGAGTTGCAGGTAGGTCAGCCTCAAGTTATCATCAAGGAGATCGATGGTGAGAAATGTGAGCCGGTAGAGCAATTGACGGTGAATCTTCCGGAGGAATGCTCTAGCCGTATTATCGATATGGTAACGAAGCGTAAGGGCGAGATGACCATGATGGAAAGCAAGAATGGTCGTATGCACTTGGAGTTCACGATTCCTTCCCGTGGTATTATCGGTTTGAACAACGCTGTATTGACCGCCTCTGCCGGTGAGGCTATCATGGCACACCGTTTCTTGGAATATCAACCGTGGAAGGGTGATATCGAACGACGTATGAATGGTTCGATTATCGCTATGGAGACAGGTCAGGCTTTCGCTTATGCCCTGAATAACTTGCAATCCCGCGGGCGTTTCTTCATCGCCCCGGGCGAGGAGGTTTACGCTGGACAGGTGGTCGGAGAGCATACCAAAGACAATGACTTGGTGGTAAATGTCACCAAATCCAAGAAGTTGACGAATATGCGTGCCTCTGGTTCGGACGACAAGGTTTCCTTGGCTCCTCCTATCGTATTCAGCCTAGAGGATGCGCTTGAGTACATCAAGGGCGATGAGTACGTAGAGATCACCCCGAATAATATGCGTATGCGTAAGATCATCTTGGATGAGACAGAGCGCAAGCGCCAAGGTAGATAAATTCTTCTATTGAATAAATATAAAAACGGCGACCTTTTAAAAAGGCCGCCGTTTTTACTTGTTATAGGATTTTAGAGATCCTTCAATGGGTTTGCGCAACTTCATTCTTTATTTTCCGGATCTTTCTTCTCTTCATCCGAAGTCGTGAATTTTATTACAAGCGATTCATCTTTAGGAGTCTCATACCAATCTCCGTGCGCTTTGCGGTAATCCTGATCAAAATTATAGGCATCGTCAATACTCTTATTCTCTATACACCAATGGAAAGGTTTATTTTCCGAATAAGGGATATCCAACACATATGGGTATAGATCCGTATTCTTTACGTTTTTACTTACCGGTCCCTTCCCGTTATCAATGTAAGGCATGATCAGTTGAGTTGAGCTATATGTTAATGTCTTTGTAATCCCACTTTCCGGTTCCTTGTCGAATTTTCTCACATTGACATATCCATTGACATCGGAGAAAAAGGGAGTTAGTCCATTGGCGTCCTTAAATCCAAATTGGTTGTGGAATGTACAGCCTTTAGCCAGTAACTGGGCATAAACATCTGCGGTACTCTTATCGGTATATGCTGTGATGCTATAATATATGACAGCGTCATTGAAATCGAAATCGCCTTGGTTTGGATAATTATCTTCGAACAAGAGGAATCCTTTCTTGTTCGTTTGCGATTCTATGACGGGAGGGGTTACCGGCTCTGCCGGCTCGATGGCAACGGGATTACTTTCGATTAGACAAAGCATATCGTTGTAGTCTCCATCATAGGCCCTATAGTTTGGGCAGCGATTTTCCATTCCCAGTACATTTCCTTCAAAATCACCTTCTTGAATGTGGTGAATGAAGCCGTTTGCTACGTTTTTCTCTATTTTGAAAGAGGAATTACCATATTTTAAGGTATGGCCTACGTAATTATGGGAGAATGTCCCATTATCTGGTACTTTATTGTTATCCGGCCCATTTAATGCCGGAGTGGAGAACTGTGGACGGTCTGTGCCTCGATATACGAAGCCGACGTTGAGCCCCTTGTCGAATCTTCCTAGGGGGATTCGGGTATATTCTCCTGTCTTAGCCTTTGGCTGTTCCTCTTTGGAGTAAAAGATATAATTCTCGCCTTGGTTGATCATATTGAAGTCAATGACTTGGATGGTGCCATTAGTCTTTCCATAGAAGGTGCAGTCGTCTAAAGTGAGATTCTCCATCTTCTCGAAGGGATATGTATAGAACCAAATTTTACCATACATATTGTCTTTGGACATTCCTCCATCGCTTATATAGGTCAGCCAAATATCCGCTTTCTCAAAGCTACTGGTAAAAACGGTTTCCGTGATTTTTAGATCAGAGCATCTATATAAATCCTCGCTTTTTACATTGTATGCCTTTTCTGGAAAGTATTTGTTATTGATCAAATGAAGGACTTCATCACTGATCGCACTTGTAGCCCGTAAACTACTTTTGGTATCGCTGCCGATCGTGATGTCCTTTACATCACTCTCGATAAGTTCCCCATCTCCTCTTAGGATATAGAGTTTCTTTACGTGTGTAGGTACTTCCAGGGCCATATGGATCGGAGTTTTACCACTTAAATAAGACTCCTTGACTAAAGCGCCCTCTTCATAAGGATATTCGTAATAAATAGAATATACGGTCCCTTCATGCTGAGAAGATATGTTAACCTGTATGTTCTCGAAATTCTCGAACTGGGCTATGTAATCTTCTTCTTCTTTGGTAGGTTCTTTCGGATCTACCGTGGGGTCTTCTCCTTGAAAAATGTCATGTTTAACGCATGACCCCATTAGAAAGAGCAGACAAAATACCCACACCATTTGTTTCCAGATTTGTGATCTCATAATTTCTTTACCCTATTTGATTAATATTTACAACAACTTTGTTAGATTTTGCAAATCTACGAATTTATTTCATGAAAAATCATTGATAATCAGTATTTATTTCAACCTGTTACGCTTTTATCAAATGTAGGATTGGATGGTGGGATATAAAAAAAGACCCCATCCAAAAGGATGAGGTCTTTTTCTTATTTAGAAAGAATATTTTCTAATTATTTTACTAAAGCTGCGAAGTCAGAGTTAGTCGCGTATTTAGCGAACTCTAAGTCGATAGCAGCTTCCTTAGCCATGTTCTTATCAGCGGCGATAGCAGCCTTCAAGTTGTTGATAACACCGTTAGCGTCGTTCGTACGAGCGGCAACAACAGCCTTCAAATAAGAAGTTACAGCGTCAGGATTAGCGACACCGTTCAAAGTCTGAGAAGCCTTGCTGTAATCCTTAACCAAGATCTGAGCCAAAGCGGCGTTGTTAGTCTTAACAGAACCGAAAGAGTTAACAGCCTTAGCATATTCGCCTTGCTCTAAGTAAAGAACGCCAAGAGCCTCGCTCAATTCGTTTACGCCGGCAGCGTTACCGAACAATTGTTGAGCCTTAGCTTGGTCACCCTTAGTTAATGCGATCAAACCTAAGTTCATGTTAGCGGAAGCGTTATTCTTAATAGAGTTAGACTTGTTGAACATTTGCTCAGCCTTAGCCAAATCACCAGCCTTGAATGCCATCATACCGATGTTGTTCCAAGTACGGTAGCAGTTAGGATACAATTCAGAAGCTTTTGTATAGATAGCCATCTTCTCACCGTCGTTGTTAGTCAATGTAGCGGCGTAAAGGATTTCCTCGATATTCAACTCAGAAGGATTGCTCTTTGCCAAAGCGCTGATCTCGTCGTCAGACTTACCGATGATCTCGATGTTAGCAGTCAAACGAGAACGACGTAATTGCGGAAGGATAGTCTCAGCCAAGTCAGAGTAAACAGCGGAGATATTCTTGATTTCTTTCTCTCTTGTCTCAGGATCTTGGTACATAGAGATCACACGCAATACTAAGTCTTTATCTTGCAAGTTAGAAGCAGAAACTAATTCCTTGAAGCCTTCCCAGTCTTGAGCTGTGTAACGAGCGTCAACCGGAGCGTCAACCTTCATCTTCTTCAATTCCTTGTTCAAATATTTCGTAGTGTTTCCTTCACGATTCTCAGCCAACGTGTTGTTCAATTTGAAACCACCATCAGGAGAAGCGTAAGCGCTGATCTCGATAGCTACATTCTGGTTCGGAGCCTCGTCAGCGTTTTTAACAAGATCTTTCCATTCTTTGATAGCGTCAGAATTCAATTCTTTAGCGCGAAGGTTAGCTTGTTGGATCAAGAACATGATGTTAGCGTCATGAGCCTCTTTGATAATACGTTGGAATTTATCAGCTGCGATAGCTGCTGTAGCGGTAGCTGCGTCTGCCAATTCGGAAGTAGCGATAACGCCTTCACCGATCTTTACGTCTGGCAATTTAACAGTCTTGTTTTTGATCTTCGCGTCGAAAGTCAAATACAATTCTGATTTTTTCATCTCGGGTTTGTAAGTGAAAGAAGACTTCATAGTTACGTTAGCGCCTTCTTTTTGAGGGATTACTTGGTTGTTACCTTTTACTTTCTCACCTTGGTAAGTGTAAGAAGTGCCCCAAGCTTCGCCACCCTGGTAACGCAATACCGGAGTTACAGTTACAACAGCTTTCTTGTTGAACCATTTAGCGGGGAAAGTCGCGTTGATCGTTACAGGAACTTTGCCTCCGATAGCCTCTAGCGGCTGCGGCTCTGCTTTAATGTACTGTTCTGCCAACGGTTTCAACTTGTTTGAACAAGAAGAAAGAGTTAAAATGGCTGCCAATACGAAGAATGGCAATAAAAACTTTTTGTTCATAATCTTGATGTAAGTTTAAAATGTTACTATGTTAATATATTCACTTCCAAATTATCCCTTAGCCATTATCGTGCAAAACTAAAGTATTTTTTTGTTATGGATAGCAAAGAAGCGATAAAATCTTTTTAATTAATACTTATTAATGAATCCTAGGCTTGTTTTATACATAAAATATGGGTAGAATTATTGAAAAAATATGGCTCTGTACCTCTTGCCATTCTTTTCAATGGATGGTTTCCCAGAAGTCTTATTGTATATTTTTTGATTAAAATATAATCTTTTGTGTATAATGCTCCTCGCCATAGTGCACGGTTAGAAAGTAGACTCCAGATGTTAATTTTAGGAAATGGAGTGTAGCTTGCCTGTCCGTGATCTCTCCGTTTTCCGACACTTTTCCTTGTGCCGAGTGCAATGTATAAGTCGCTTTCTCTATTCCATCCGGCAAAACAAGGTGTACCATGCCTTTCTCCGGACCGAGATGAATGAGTACCTGCTCGTTCGCCTCGAGCTTTTCGTTGCTGACGGGGTTACCGTATTGAATGACGGGATCGATAAACAAGGAGGTGCTAAAACCTGCTTGCGTATATTCGGTAGCTTGTCTCCAGCCGTTTTTATCATGAACCCAAGCCGTATTCCGGGTCGTTTTGCCTTTGGGCAAATTGTAAGCGGAGAAATACGTGTTCTCCGGGACGCTCTTGAGCTTATAGCCGATGTAGAACTTTCCGCTAACGTTCACGGGCTTGGAGAAATGGATATAACTTTCCTGTGACCGATTTAGGGATTTAGCGGTCTCAATAAACGTATCGTCCAATATCGATTTATTGCTGTAAGTGGGTTGGAATGTTTCCGTATATAATAATGTAGAGGGCTTAGAGTCACCGCTGTAAACGGTAACTTCCACTTCCATTTGTTTGTAATTCGCTCCGGCAGGCGGTGTTACGAAATAAGTTCCGTATAAGGTACCCGCTTTGGCTACTTGGTAAGCTTCCGCGTATTCAGTGATATTGGCGGGGTTGTTCCCGAACAAATACGCTTTTTCAGACCCGGGATAGAGCGTACATTCGGCGTTTTCTTGATTACCGGAGTCATAGATGTTGCTCAACCGGAAACAAGGGGTTGATTTATACGGATCAAGTCCCTCGCAAACCTTGGTCTCGTCATCGGACGGGTTTAGCCAATATTTGAGCTGTCTCTCGGGGGTATCGATCGCGTCCCAGGGTTTCTTCAAAGAGAAGAAGTAATCATTCTTCGGACTATTCTCACTGGACTGCCCGCCGGATAACGCTCCGATAATCTCTCCGTCGGCATTGAATAAAGGAGATCCGGAGGAACCGCTGGCCGTATAACCTACTTCCCAAGTCTTGACATGTAAATGAGCGTTCTCGTAAAAAATCATGTTTGGATCTGTCAAGGTAAAGGGAGCCAGATCCTCATCGGATATACTGATTCGCTTTACCGAGTATTGGGGATGTTGGATGCACGTATAGGGGGCAGGTCCTACCTCTTGTGCGTTCCAGCCCGCGTAATAAGGCCTGTAATAAACCGGAGGTGTGGCGGTAAGTTCCAACAAGGCCATGTCTGCCATTTCATTAACCGCCTTGAAGTAAGTGGATGCGGTAGACATCTCTTCCGTTCCTCTTAGGATCGGGTCGCAGAAAGGACTGTTGAAGTTGAAAAAGCAGACGATGCTTCCGGCTATTTTCTCATAATCGGGGTTTTTCATCGTGAATTGCTTGTTCAGACAATGGGAGGCGGTGAGTAGATAAGGCTTTCCGTCATTGTCCGTATTATTTATCAGGGTGCCCGTGCACCCTACACTTCCGTCTATGATCAGGAGAACGACGCTTTGCCCCCATTGGGCGTAATCGTTTGTCCCATCTTGATAGCAAGCTAACGGTGGGATTTTACCGATCAGTGAGGTGTTGTCTCCCGGTTCTAACCCCCGCAAGCTCCGGTAGCCATGGTTGACTTCCCCGACGGTCAGTCTTCCTTGAAAAGAGGCGTTGGCCGGTTCTTGATATTCTATGATCAGGCGATCCCCTTGGATAGGAGAGACCGGCAATAGGTTTAACTCCGAGTTGTTTAGGTGATTGAACGAGCCTAATATCTGTGTCTGGTCCTCATTATATAGGAAGAGCTGGGCGCCTTCGGGCAGTTCATATTCCGAGAAGAGCACGTTGATGGAAAGGGCCCCGGGCGAGTAGATCCCGAGTCTCCATACACGTGTCCCATCCGGCCCGGTGAAAGTTACGCCCGAGTTGTACCGATTGTAATCCGTTATGAATTTATAGGCAAAACGGAAACCGCTTCTTAGGTCGCTCTCATTCAGCGAGTCGATACGCAATTCCTCTTGGACGTCGAACGGAGGCATTTCTTTAAACATCTGTCCGTTTGTACTTCGCATGAGCGATAGCGGAAGCGGGCGGCCTCCGTGGCTAACCTGCGCTTTCAGATTTCCTTGAAAACCGAGCATCGTTAGCAGGAATACAATGTATAAAGAGGTCAACTTTTTCATATCGGGCAAATATAGCTATATTTCTTTACCCCATGATCTATATATCAAGTTTTTTCGCTAAGTTTGCCAATCGAAAAGTACGGACAAACTTAAATAAAACCAATATATAATTAAATTCTAAAGATATGGCAACACCTCCGTTTCACTACGAGCCGATGTTCCAAAAGGGACCGGACACAACAGAGTATTATTTGCTTACAAAAGATTATGTTTCCGTTTCTGAGTTTGAAGGAAAACCGATCTTGAAAGTCGCTAAAGAAGGTTTGACCGCTATGGCTAACGCCGCTTTCCGCGACGTATCATTCATGCTTCGCCGTTCTCACAACGAGCAGGTCGCTAAGATCCTAAGCGATCCGGAAGCTACGGACAACGATAAGTACGTGGCCTTGACATTCCTTCGCAACGCTGAGGTAGCGGCTAAAGGCGTACTTCCTTTCTGCCAAGATACCGGTACGGCTATTATCCACGGCGAGAAAGGACAGCAGGTCTGGACCGGTTACTGCGATGAGGAAGCGCTTTCCTTAGGTGTTTACAAGACCTATACGGAAGAGAACCTTCGTTACTCCCAGAACGCTCCGCTGAATATGTACGATGAGGTAAATACGAAATGTAACTTGCCGGCCCAGATCGATATCGAGGCTACGGAAGGCATGGAGTATGAGTTCCTTTGCGTGACAAAGGGAGGTGGTTCCGCCAATAAGACTTATTTATACCAAGAGACAAAAGCGATCTTGAATCCGGGTACATTGGTTCCCTTCCTCGTAGAGAAGATCAAGACGTTGGGTACGGCCGCTTGTCCTCCGTATCATATCGCGATCGTGATTGGCGGTACTTCCGCTGAGAAGAATTTATTGACGGTGAAGTTGGCTTCTACTCGTTTCTACGATAGCTTGCCTACGACCGGTAGCGAGGGTGGCCGTGCTTTCCGCGACGTGGAGTTGGAGAAAGAGGTATTGGCCGCCGCTCAGAATATTGGCTTGGGCGCTCAATTCGGCGGTAAATATTTGGCTCACGATGTCCGTATCATCCGTTTGCCTCGCCACGGCGCTTCTTGCCCGGTAGGTTTGGGTGTAAGCTGCTCCGCGGACCGTAATATTAAATGTAAGATCAATAAGGAAGGTATCTGGATCGAGAAGTTGGATAGCCATCCCGGCGAATTGATTCCGGAGGAACTTCGCCAAGCGGGTGAGGGCGACGCTGTCAAGATCAACTTGAACCAACCGATGGCGGATATCTTGAAGGAATTGGATAAATATCCGGTATCTACTCGTTTGTCATTGAACGGAACGATCATCGTGGGCCGTGATATCGCTCACGCTAAGTTGAAGGAGCGTCTGGATCGTGGCGAGGATCTCCCCCAATATATCAAGGATCATCCTATTTATTACGCGGGCCCGGCTAAGACTCCGGCAGGTATGGCTTGTGGCTCTATGGGCCCGACGACCGCGGGTCGTATGGACTCATACGTTGACTTGTTCCAGAGCCATGGCGGTAGCATGATCATGTTGGCGAAGGGTAACCGTAGCCAGCAAGTTACGGACGCTTGTAAGAACCACGGCGGTTTCTACTTAGGATCTATCGGTGGCCCCGCGGCTATCTTGGCTCAGAACAATATCAAGAGCATCGAGTGCGTGGAATATCCGGAATTGGGTATGGAAGCGATCTGGAAGATCGAGGTAGAGAACTTCCCTGCGTTTATCTTGGTAGATAACAAGGGGAATGACTTCTTCAAGCAGATCAAGCCTCGTTGCTGATTTCTTGATCGGTAAAGATAAATGAAAAGCGGTATCCGGCGGCAAGCTGGATACCGCTTTTTTGTTCTTAAAAAAAGACGTACGTGTTTTTTTAATAGGTTAATCCCACGATCCACAGCGGTAGTTTCTTGCCGGTGGCGAACTCCATATTGTCAGCCAAGATGAAGGAATCGGGGAGATCCGCTATTCTTATGATACGGGTGCTCGTTTGTGCCAGTAATCGTTCTTGTTTAATAAATAGGCTATCCATACGCTGATTGATTGAATGAGAAATATACGATTTGTTTAAGATAGATAGCAAAAAGTACCCAGATCTGTTAAGAGTAGAAAGCAAAACCTGTAAGTATCCGGTCGTAGCGTACTTTGCGTATTGGCTTTCAAAAGTTTGTATAAATATCAATGAAACTATTACACTTTAATTTTTTACCTTTGTTGCGTTTAAGTGATAAAACAGATTTCCAATGCCTCGTATATACATCCTCTTGATGTCGGTCTTGATCTCGGCTTTTTATGCTTGCGATCATCGGGGGAAGCCTTACCCCGCTACCCTGTCACGGATCGAATCCCTTGCGGATACAAATCCGGAGGAAGCCCGCCCTTTGTTGGATCGATTGCGGGATAGCCTTTCGTCCTTTGATGAGGAACAGCGTATGTATTATGACTTGCTCGACTTGAAGGTCAATGATAAGATGTATGTCCGGCATACTTCTGATTCTTTGATCAAACGAATCACCGCTTTTTATGAGGTATATGGCGATCGGGATAAATTACTGGAGTCTTATTACTATATGGGACGTGTCTACCGGGATCTGAACGATGCTCCGGAAGCGTTGAAGTATTTCCAAAAGGCATTGGATGTGGCGGGAGATACGAGAAAGTACCGATTATTGTCCAATGTCTATTCGCAGATGGGGATGCTTTATGATTATCAGAATGTATATGAAGAGGCGATCCGTATGTATGAGAAAGCGGCTGAGTATAAATTACTGAAAGGAGATAGTACTAGTTTGTCTCTTGTGCTGAGAGATATTGCCCGGGTATATGATATGGTCGATAAGAATGACAGTGCGCTTCTCTATTTTCAAAAAGCGGCAATTATAGCGAATGAAACAGGAAATAGACATCGATATTCCGGTATATTGACTGAGCAGGGTGATCTTTACCGGGAATTGGGAATGTATGATAAGGCATTGGAATGTTTGTTTGAATCATTAAAAGATTCCGTAGGCCGGAATATGTACCCCACTTATTCTACATTGGGACATATTTATTTAGAGGTGGGAAGATTGGACTCTGCCGACTACTATTTAAGGAGATGCTTGGATAGTCCTGATTTATATGTTAGAGACGCTATTTATGAGTACTTGTCGCTTTTGTATGAGCGTCGGTTGAATTATCGGGAGGCTATTCGCTATGTCCGTCTTGGCCAGCAAGTGCAAGATTCCATCCGCAAGATAACCGATTCGGAGGAAATCCGTAAAATGACCTCTTTATATAATTATCAAAAGCGGGAAACTGAGAATTTACGGCTAAAGGGCGAGAATGACCGGATGCAGATTCGTATTTACCGGATATTATCCTTGTTCGGATTGGGGCTTTCGATAACCTTATTGTTTATATATAGACTGAAACGGCAGAAAGAGCGGTTGGCTAGGCAGTTTGAGGCGCTTCAGCGGGAAAAGCAAGAACAATATGAGAGAAGTTTTCAATATGTAGAAGCGAATAACGCGAAATTGAATGAATTGGGAACTTTACTATCTAAAGACCATGAAGATACAAATTCATTGCTTCATGTGCGAAAAGAACTTTTGCAAGTGACCAATGAACAAATACAGTTGCGGCGTACCGAGCGTGATTTGTTAGAGTCGGATTTAAGGCATTCGGATATCTATATGAAATTCCATTCCACGAATGAGGCAGATCAGATAATCAGGGAAGAAGATTGGAATGCTTTACGGAAGGAGTTAGATAAGACATACAATAATTTTACGAATCGTCTATATCAGTTATATTCGGGAATGTCATTGATAGAACTCCGGATTTGTTACTTGATAAAGATATCAGTCAAGGTAACTGATATGGCAAAAATCTTGGGTCGCTCCAAACCCTCCGTATCCTCATCCCGTAAACGGCTTTATAAAAAAATAAAGGGAGAGGATGGAACCCCGAATGAACTGGATGAATTAATCGCTGGTCTTTAGCCTTATACAACTCTGCGAACAAAAAGCGAACAAAAAGCGAACAGTGTTTTAGCCCCGAATCCAACCTTATCGGATACTTTTGCAGTCAAAAAATGAATGGGATGAAAAGATTTTTATTTTTGACTTTATTGAGTTGTGTATGCTTATGGACACATACGGTGGCTGGAAGAGAGCATAAGAATGAGCGTGATGAGGAAGAGGAGCGCTCTATTTCTCCTAATCCGGTAGAAGTGAAGATTGTAAATGATGGAATCATGTTCTATTTTATGAAGCCATTAGACAATGTGTTTATACAAATTGTTGATGATAGTGGGATGCTCGTATATGAAGAGTCTGTACCTCTTTCTACTTCTCAGAGCTATTGTATTTCCATGCAAGGTCTTTTATTTAAACCTTATTTAATAAGAGTAGAAGGAGACAACATCTATGAAGAGTTTTTTATTCTTTTCTAAAATTGAATGTGAGGATGATTTGTAATATTTAATTTCTTTGATTATTCAATGTTTAATTTATAAATAGTTTTTTGTATGAAAAAGATTCTAATTTTATCATGTTTGTTTTTGTTTTTTGTGTCTTCTTGTTCTAACCAAGAAGAGGTTATCGTAGGAGATGGTCTTGACTATGATAACATGAGTGAAGAAGATTTGAGGAAATGTGCGGAAGCTAATGGTGCAATTACGTGGAATCAGTTTATTGAACTTATGGGTGAATTTATGGAATCAGAACAATCCCCATTAATTGAGACTAAGGCTACGAGTGAGACTTTTAGTGTGACAGGATATGATAACACATTCTTAGTGGAAGAAAATAAAAAAGTTCTTATCAACAAATCACCTACAAATATTCCTACTGGTTATTACTTTTGTGATATCTATATTGTTAGAAAAATGGTGACCCTTCCGGACGGAACCCTGGGAGTAACTAAAGAGTCTCCAAAATGTGGATTTGATCCGAACTCAATTGGTGGGGGACTGCGAGGTTGTGCGGTAGATGGTCAAACAGGTAATAGATTCTATATGAAAACGGCTGCATATCAAGTTAAATATGATATGCTGGGGCGTCAGTGGAATCGATGGGATCCCAGTTTGAATGCTTTGGTTTGGAATTACGCTTATATTTATTAAACGTTACTGTTTGTGCAGGCTAAACGATGATCATGGCCTGGATATAAGGTTTATGGTCGTTTGTTTAGTCTGTACTAGGTTTGCTATCCGGTAATTTTAGTAATAACATAAAAATTAGTGATGAGGATGTTGAGAATTTCTTTGTTTTGTATTGTTATATACTGATTGATATGTCTCTCACTCATGGATTGATTTACAATGTCTGTATATTTGCCTCCTTTTTCAAGGTAACCAATGGAACTTGATAAATAGAAATGTTTTGTTTGTAAATACTCGATATCTAATGATATTTGATAAGTCGTTAACTTATGGGGGTATAAATCTATATTTGCACCTTTGACTCCTTTTGTTTGTAATTTCGAAAAAGCTAAGCCGTTTTCTAATTTAAATACTTGTGCGTTCAGATTAGAGATACATGATAATAGATTAACATACAAGAGCAAACAGTTTCTCCTAGGGAAAACTAAAGTTTCGTAAGCACAAAACTAAGGTTTCCTCATGAGGAAACAAATGTTTCCATAGCGGAAAACTTTTGTTTTATACTAAGAAAAACTATAAATATCAATTAATCAGTTTTTTAGATGATATATGAAGCATGATCAAATAGATAGCTTGCCGGCTAAGCAATGTCTCCGTCTTCTGCCGCTTCTTGAAAAAGATAGGACTAATAATGCGGTTGGCGAGTAGGGGACGATGGTGTTTTGTGATTGAAAAGTAGTAAATGGTGGTAGATACGAGCCAATAGTGGTAGATGCTATTTATCTACCACCACTCGATAAATAACTTATGACCAATTGCTTATAGCTATAGTTGTAGGTGTGGTAGATGATTTGATAAAAAAATCCCGGATAGCGTTTAATCTACCCGGGATTATATATAATGTATAAGACCTTATCTTAGTCTCTGTACTCCCTGCGAGGTCCGCGATCACCACGATCTTGACGAGGACCACGGTCTCCACGGTCTGGACGAGGTCCACGCTCACCTCTTTCTGGTCTTGGTGGACGTTCCTCGTAACCTTCCGGTTTCGGAAGCAATACCTTGCGGGAAAGTTTGAACTTGCCTGTCTTCGGATCGATATCAACCAACTTGACAGAAACCGTATCGCCTTCCTTCAAGCCGGCTTGCTCAACGGTCTCCAGACGTTTCCAGTCGATCTCGGAAATGTGAAGCAAACCATCCTTGCCCGGCATGAACTCAACGAACGCACCATAAGGCATGATAGAGGAAATCTTTCCTTCATAAACCTCTCCGATCTCAGGAACAGCCACGATACCTTTGATCGCCTTGACAGCCGCGTCGATCGTAGCCTTATTCGTGCCGGAGATCTCGATCTTTCCTACGCCGTCTACCTCATCGATAGATACCGTAGCTCCCGTTTTCTCTTGGATACCTTGGATGATCTTACCGCCCGGGCCGATTACCGCACCGATGAATTCCTTACCGATAATCATCGTCTCGATACGAGGTGCATGAGGTTTCAAATCCTCACGAGCTTCCGGTTGAGCCTCCAAGATCTTGCCCAAGATATGCATACGACCCTCTTTAGCTTGAGCCAAAGCATTCTCAAGGATCTCGTAAGACAAACCGTCTACCTTGATATCCATCTGGGTAGCCGTGATACCGTCTTTCGTACCCGTTACCTTGAAGTCCATATCACCCAAGTGATCCTCGTCGCCTAAGATATCAGACAAGATGGCGTAGTTCGTACCCTTGTTCTCGGAGATCAATCCCATAGCGATACCGGATACCGGTTTCTTCATCGGGACACCTGCGTCTCTCAACGCCAAGGTACCGGCGCAAACCGTAGCCATAGAAGAAGAACCGTTAGACTCCAAGATATCGGAAATCACACGTACTACATACGGATAGTTATCAGGGATCATACGTTTCAGCGCACGGTGAGCCAAGTTACCGTGTCCGATCTCACGACGGCCTACACCACGTGTAGCCTTAGCCTCGCCAGTGGAGAACGGGGGGAAGTTATAATGTAAAAGGAAACGCTCGTAGCTATGATTCAATACGTCGTCTATCATTTTCTCATCAGACTTCGTACCTAAAGTTACCGTAGATAAAGACTGAGTCTCTCCACGTGTAAAGATAGCGGAACCGTGAGGACCCGGCAGGCAATCTGTCTCGATCCAGATCGGACGGATCTCGGTAGTCTTACGACCGTCCAAACGCTTGCCCTCATCAAGGATGGCACGGCGCATAGCCTCTTTCTCTACATCGTGATAGTAGCGACCGATCATTTCCAGTTTCTCGTCCGTCAACTCCTCCTCGGAGAATTGAGCCTTGTATTCTTCTACGATTTTCTCGAATGCCTCGCTGCGTTCGTGCTTGCCGCTACCGGATGTGGCTACGGCGTAAGCCTTGGCGTAACATTTGTCGTGTACGTCCTTGCGCAACTCGTCATCGTTTACCTCGTGGCAATATTCACGTTTTACCAATTTGCCGCAAGCCTCGGATAATTCCAATTGAGCCTTGCATTGTACCTTGATAGCCTCGTGAGCGACCTTGATAGCCTCAAGCATCTCAGATTCCTGAACCTCGTTCATCTCACCCTCAACCATCATGATGTTGTCTATGGTAGCGGCAACCATGATGTCGATATCAGCTTTCTCCAATTCCGCGGAAGTTGGGTTGACGATGTATTTTCCATCCGTACGAGCTACACGAACCTCAGAGATCGGTCCGTTAAAAGGAATATCAGAAACTGCCAAAGCGGCGGAAGCGGCCAAACCTGCTAATGCGTCCGGCAAATCTTCGCCATCCGCGGAGAACAATATAATATTTACATATACCTCAGCGTGGTAGTTGTCCGGGAAAAGAGGACGCAACGCACGGTCTACTAAACGAGATGTGAGGATTTCATAATCAGAAGCTTTTCCTTCTCTTTTTGTAAAACCTCCGGGGAAACGTCCAAAAGCGGAGTATTTCTCTTTGTATTCTACTTGCAACGGCATGAAGTCAACACCCGGGTTCGCATCTTTAGCGGCACAAACAGTGGCGAGCAACACGGTGTTGTTCATACGAACGGTAACCGCTCCGTCCGCCTGTTTGGCCAATTTCCCGGTTTCGATGGTAATGGTTCTTCCATCACCTAACTCGATCGTCTTGTTAATTGGATTAAGCATAATCTTTTTTCTTATTTTTCTATCTGTCAAAAATTGGTGCAAATGTAATGAAAGTTTACCTGTAATTGCATGAAAATGAAAAGAAATAACAGTCTTGAAATACTTTTTTTGAAAAAAGCCTTGAAGAAATACGGAATAATAGTGCCACAATTGTAAAATAATGTATATTTGCACCAGATTAGTAATATAGACAAACTGGAATAATGAAACAAATATCTACGAATTTACTAGCTGTGCTGTGTGTTATGTTGCTTTTGTTCACGGCTTGTAAGAAGAATTCTGATTTTACGGTGGAAGGTGTAGTGTCCGGCGCTGATGGCCAGATGATGTATCTGGAGAATGTAGGTGTGTCGACGGTAGAGTTGATGGACTCCGTAAAACTGACGGCGGCCGGTAAATTCAGCTTTACGAAGCCTCGTCCGGCATTCCCGGATTTTTATCGCTTGCGTCTGAATAACCAATTGATCAACTTCTCGGTAGATTCTACGGAGACGATCTCGTTCGTGGCCGATGCCGGGACTTTCGCTACTTCTTATAGCGTGGAGGGCTCAGAGAATTGCAAGGCGATCAAGAATATTACCTTGGCTCAATTAGACGCGAACCAAGCGATCCATCGTTTACGGAAAGAGTCTGAGTCCGGTCTGTTGGCGGATTCCGTATATTCCCGTCAGGTGCTCGAGGCCGCCGAGGCTTATAAGGACGTGGCTCGTAAGTATATTTATTCCGCCCCGATGTCCGCTGCCGCTTACTTTGCCTTGTTCCAGCAAATCGACGGCTTGCTGTTCTTCGATTTGTATGACAAGAACGACTCGAAGGCTTATGGTGCCGTAGCCACCAGCTTCGATCATTATTATCCGGAAAGCCCTCGTGCTAAGCATCTGTATAACTTGGCTCTTCAATCGATAAAGGTGATTCGTAGCCAGCGCCCGATGGACTTGGATAAGGTGGAGAAGAAAGAGGTTAGTTTCTTGGATATCGAGTTGCCGGATGTACATGGGGAAAACACGAAATTGTCTTCTGTCGCTACAGGTAAGGTGGTGTTGATCAACTTCACGGCCTATATGTCCGAATGGTCTCCTGCCTTGAATATGGAATTTGGCGATTTATATACGAGGTACCACGATAAGGGCTTGGAGATTTACCAGATCTCTTTGGATAATGATGTCCACTTCTGGAAGAACGCCGCTTCTAATTTACCTTGGACTTGCGTGCGTGATCCACAGTCTGTTTACTCTCAGACCGCGGCGTTGTATAACGTGAAACAGCTTCCGGCGATCTTTATCTTGGATCGCAAGGGAAACTTGGTTAAACGGGTGGATGACGTGAAGAAACTTGAGGCTGACATCAAGTCCGTATTGTAAATTGTTCATGGTTTAATCATCAGATTTATATGTTATAAAGCACTTTCGTAAACTTGTTCATCTTAGAAAGATAACCTAACTTTGCGGAGTCTTGAAATGATAAAAAAGGGGAGTTCCGGCCATATGACTTGGTCGGGATTCTTTTTTATTATGCGATAATCAATCAATATTAATATAAAGAATAAGGAGGATTTAATATGGCTGTTAGTTATATGACAAAGGACGGCTACGATAAGATTTTAGCTGAAATCAACTATTTGGAGACCGTGAAGCGCCCTGAAATATCAGCCCAGATCGCTGAGGCGAGGGATAAGGGTGACTTATCTGAGAACGCTGAGTACGATGCCGCCAAAGAGGCTCAAGGTATCATGGAGGCTAAGCTTGCGCAGTTAAAAGGTTTGATCTCAAACGCCCGTCTGATCGATGAGAGTCGTGTGAAAACAGATGAGGTTCAGATTTTGAACAAGGTGAAAATTAAGAATACGAAGAATAACGCTGTCATGACCTACACGTTGGTATCGGATTCGGAGGCTAACCTAAAAGAAGGAAAGATCTCCGTAAGCACGCCGATCGCCCAAGGTTTGATGGGAAAGAAGGTAGGGGATGTCGTTGAGATCCGTGTACCTTCCGGCTTGATGACGTTTGAGATTATGGATATTTCAATTTAAAAACAGAAAGACGTATGGCAACTATTTTCAGTAGAATCGTGGCGGGTGAGATCCCTAGCCACAAGGTTGCGGAAGACGATGAGTTTTTTGCTTTCCTCGATATCAATCCGGTAGCCTTGGGGCATACCTTGGTAATTCCCAAGAAGGAGGTCGATTATATCTTTGATATCGATGATCCGATGCTGGGACGGATGGTAGCTTTCGCTAAACGGGTAGCTCGTGCCCAAGAGACCGCTATCGAGTGTAAGCGTGTAGGGTTGGCTGTCATGGGCTTGGAAGTGCCCCATGCGCATATCCATTTGATTCCTATCACGAAGGAGTCCGATATGTATTTCGGCGGGAAGAAATTGGCTGTAAGCCAAGAAGAATTGGCCGAGATCGCCGCTAAGATTAGAAAAGAATTCAAATAATTGAATATAATTTTTTAATTATAAAAAATTGGTTATATTTGTACCCGCTGTTTTATGCGTGACAATATCATGCAAAGGGGACAGCAAATCATTAATATGATTCATTAGTGGTTTTTACTCATAAATTTGTTAACCTTAGAAGAAAGGCCCCTCTGTGACAGAGCGGCCTTCTTTTTTTAAACACACAATAAACATTATAAACTACTAAATCTATATCTTCATTTTACGCCTTCGGATAAGGTTAAGGGAGCCAAACGGCATTCCTGTTCCAATCGTGTACACCGTTCCAATAATTATGCCAGTCATATAGCATACCGGATTGATGGATATATACACCACATAATATAAAGGAGATAAGCCATAAGGCTAATAATATCCATCTTGCTTGCGTCGGTAAGGGGCGTACCTTGAATAATTGGCTGCAAATAGCGTATATCAAGGAGAATATGGGGATACCGATGAATAAGATTGTCCCTATGCATCCCATGATTGCCATTGACAACGGTGCTCCGTTTATCAAGTCCGCTCCGAACGGAGAGAGGTTATAGATGAGTCCGGCCCCACCCATGAGCAACGCGAATGTTACGACTACCAGAATGAATACGACTAGTACTAGCGGTGGCAACAGGAAGATTCCGGCCAATATGATGAAAAACTTCAGGATGAACCCGATGACCAGAACGAAAACATCCGCCAGCTTTTGGAAGAAGTTCCTCGGCTTATCCGAGCTGATAAAGTCGTTCACGTTATTGCTGACTTTCTCGAATCCATCTGTCACGGTCTTTCCGATATTCTCCACCGTCACGCTTTGTCCGCGCATCTCGAGTTTCTCGGTCGCCGTACGTGCCATCGGTACGATGATCCACAACAAAAAGTAAAGCGGAACCGTGATTCCATAGAAGAACATCAGAAGGAAAAGCACGATACGTACGGCAGTCGGGTCCCAATCCATGTAGGCGGCGAAACCTCCGGCGACACCTCCCAGAATACGGTTATCCGGGTCACGCATCAAGCGTTTCTTGGTCGTCTGGGTATGAGTCTCCTGTTGTTGTGTCCGGTAATTATCCTCGTGGTCGGTGCTTTTCTCTTCCTCCTCGAAAATCTCTTCCGGCTTACCCATCCGTTTGATCACTTCCTCTACCTGCTCGATCGTGATGACCTCGTAGCCTAAGCGGACACGCTCGTTAAGAAGTTCCGAGATACGCATCTCGAAATCATCCATGATCTCATCCGAACCCTCTTCTTTGCGGAAGTGGATGCGCAGGTTAGACAGATATTTGTCTAATAATTGGTATGCGTCTTCGTCAATGTGGAAAACTGTGCCTCCCAGATTAACAGTAAGTGTCTTCTTCATCACTCTTTCGTTTTAATTGTTTCTGATGTGGTTTATTGTATCATTTAGTTCCTGCCATGAAGCCTCCAGCTCGCCGAGGAATAGTTCTCCTTTCTCGGTCAGTTGGTAATACTTGCGTGGCGGTCCTTGCGTAGATTCTATCCACTGATAACTTAATAGCTCGCTATTTTTTAGTCGGGTTAAAAGAGGATATAAAGTGCCTTCCACAACGATCAACTTCGCTTCTTGTAACTTCTGAATGATATCAGAGGTGTAAGCGGGTTCCTTTTTGAGAAGCAGGAGGATGCAATATTCCAGCGTCCCTTTCCTCATTTGTGATTTTACGTTCTCTGCATTCATCTCTTTTAATTTTATGCTACAAATGTATGTATTACATATGTACTATGCAATACATGCTACTATGAATTATTATTATTTAACCGAATACTTGCACAAAAAGAGCAATTATGTGTAAAAAAAGGACTGATGTCGTGTCTTTTAGAAGAGAAAAGCGTACTTTTGCGGTATCAATTCAAAATAAGGAATTATGATTTATTATCATTTCGCCGAGTTAATACACCGTCAGGTAGAGAAATATGGGAACCGTACAGCGTTGAAACATAGAGATAACGCTACGGGGAAATGGTTGAAGATTTCTTGGAGGGAGTTTTCCGATAAAGTTATGCTTACGGCCAAGGCGATGGCTGAGTTCGGGATAAAGGTACAAGAGAATATCGGGGTTTATTCCCAGAATATGCCTCAGTGTTTATATACGGACTTCGGTGCGTATGGTAACCGGGTGGTTTCCATCCCGATGTATGCGACGAATTCTCCGGGACAAATCGAGTACATCATCAATGACGCTAAGATCCGCACGTTGTTCGTGGGTGAGCAATTGCAGTATAATAACGCTTTCAAGGTACAGAAGGACTCTAAGTATCTGGAGCGTCTGGTTGTCTTTGATCCGGCGGTCAAGATGAATCCGGAAGATAAGACGTCCATTTATTTTGATGATTTCTTGCGCTTGGGGGATAACGCGCATGCGGAGAGCACGGTGAAAATACGTATGACGGAAGCCGTTCCGGAGGATCTGGCTACCATTATATATACGTCCGGTACGACAGGTGAGTCGAAAGGCGTAATGCTTCCTCATTCTTGCTATCTGGAGGCGATGCGGATACATGATGTACGTCTGCCTCTGGTAACCGACAAGGATCTATCCATGAGTTTCTTGCCAATGACTCATATCTTCGAGAAGGCTTGGTGTTATTATTGTCTCCATAAAGGGGTTACGATCGCTATCAACCAAGACCCGAAAATGATCCAGAAGACATTGCCGGAGGTTCATCCTACCTTGATGTGCAATGTGCCTCGTTTCTGGGAGAAGGTGTATGCGGGCGTGCATGAGAAGATCAACTCCGCCTCTCCGGCCATGAAGAAGATTTTCTTGGATGCGATCGAGACTGGGCGAAGGTATAATCTGGAGTATAAGAATAAAGGTATTCCGGCCCCGTGTAGTCTGAAGTTGAAGTTCCAATTTTACAATAAAACGGTTTTTACCTTATTGAAGAAGGTATTGGGTATTGAGCGTGGACGGTTTTTCCCGGTGGCGGGCGCTCCGTTATCGGATACGATTAATGAGTTCTTGCAGTCCGTGAATATCCCGATCGCTTATGGTTATGGACTTAGCGAGACGACGGCTACGGTTTGTTTCTACCCGGAGATCGGATTCCAGTTTGGTTCTATTGGTGAGGTAATGCCGGGAGTTCAAGTGAAAATAGATCCGGGGAATAACGAGATCTTGGTGAAAGGCAAGACCGTGATGTCCGGGTATTATAATAAACCGGAGGAAACGAGGAAGGCTTTCACCGAGGATGGTTTCTTCCGTACCGGCGACGCTGGTCGTTTGGAGGGTAATACGTTATTCTTTACGGAACGAATCAAGGATTTGTATAAGACTTCAAACGGAAAATATATCGCCCCGCAAGCGATCGAGATGGTGATGAGCGGTGATAATTATATCGAGCAAATCGCTGTTATCGGCGATCAACGTAAGTTCGTGAGCGCCTTGATCGTGCCGGCTTATCCATTGTTGGAGAAGTATGCCGGGGAAAAAGGCATCTCGTTCGAGAGCCGGGAGGAGTTGGTGAAGAACAAGGATATCATTCGTTTCATCGAGGCTAGGGTAGAGGAGCACCAGAAGAACTTGGCTTCTTACGAGAAGATCAAGCGCTTTACCTTGTTGCCGGAACCCTTCATGATGGGATGCGAGCTGACGGATACGCTAAAGTTGCGACGTCCGGTCGTATTGCAGAAGTACGCTACCGAGATAGAGGCGATGTACGAGGAATAACGAGTTTGTCGGCTATCAACTATTTCTTATCTTCGCGGTAAATTTAAAAAAGAAAAGAACATATGATCACATCAGACCAACTACATGACGTGTTGGAGCGCGATAAGGCGCTGAGGGGGTATCTTTGACATCGATAGCAAGACCATTCAGTTAGAAGAGGAGGAGCTACGTACGCAAGACCCCGGTTTCTGGGAAGACGCCAAACGTGCGGAAGTCCAGATGAAGAAAGTAAAGGAGCTAAAGAAATGGATCGAGCTTTACGGTGAGGTACATGCGGCGGCTGAGGAGCTAGAGTTGGCTTACGAATATGTAAAGGAAGAGATTATCACCGAGGAAGAGGTGGATGCGGCTTATAAGAAGGCCCTTCATTTACTGGAAGACTTGGAGTTCCGCAATATGCTTCGTGACGAGGCCGATCAAATGAGCTGCGTGCTCAAGATCAACTCGGGTGCCGGTGGTACCGAGAGCCAAGATTGGGCTTCCATGTTGATGCGTATGTATCAGCGTTGGGCTGAGAATAACGGTTATAAGATCTCTATCGCCAACTATCAGGAAGGGGATGAGGCCGGTATCAAGACCGTGACCTTCAATATTGAGGGCGATTATGCCTATGGCTATCTAAAGAGCGAGAATGGCGTGCATCGTTTGGTACGTGTATCTCCTTACAACGCCCAAGGTAAACGAATGACCTCTTTCGCCTCCGTATTCGTCACCCCGTTGGTGGATGATACGATCGAGGTAAAGGTAGAGGCGGCGGCTATCTCTTGGGATACGTTCCGTTCGGGCGGCGCCGGAGGACAGAACGTGAACAAGGTGGAATCCGGAGTTCGCTTGCGTTATCAGTTCAAGGACCCGTATACAGGCGAGGAAGAAGAGATCTTGATCGAGAATACCGAGACTCGCGACCAACCCAAGAACCGTGAGAACGCTATGCGTCAATTGCGTTCCATCCTTTACGATAAGGAGTTGCAGCATCGTATGGCCGAGCAGGCCAAGGTGGAGGCCGGAAAGAAGAAGATCGAGTGGGGTTCGCAGATCCGTAGTTACGTATTCGATGACCGTCGCGTAAAAGACCATCGTACGAACTACCAGACTTCCGACGTGAACGGTGTGATGGATGGAAAGATCGACGATTTCATCAAAGCATACTTGATGGAGTTCGCCGGAGAAGAAAGCTCGGAAAAATAAGTTTTTCCCTTTAACATTTGCATATCTCGATAATAAATCGTAATATTGCACCCGATTTCAGAGCCTAGCTCTGAACAGGTCCTATAGCTCAGTTGGTTAGAGCACCTGACTCATAATCAGGGAGTCCTTGGTTCAAGCCCAAGTGGGACCACCATTACAAATCTCTATTTATCTGATATGTAGATAAATAGGGATTTTTATTTTACAGTTTTGTCCTCAAATTGTCCACGAAATCCCATCTTAGCAAGCGGTGGACAAAATTTTTCCTTAAAAATTCATAAGATTTAGGTTGCAGGCCGGGGGCAAGTCATTTTTTCTCATTCCGAACATTTGAGTATGCGGGCGTGTTTTCTTAATTGATGTAAAAACATGTTTAACTATAATGCCCCCTGAATGAAGAAAGAGGACAAAAGAAGACTTACAAAAGAGGTGCTGAAAGAATGGCAGCGCACCCACTATCAGGAGTATTGTGATTTTTCAGACTTGATGCACGACCGTGGCGGCAAAGGCTTTGACAAGGTTTATGCCGAAGCAGTCATGATGTTCCCTAAATTTGAGAAGGCACTCATACTTTATTTGAAGAATGACCGCTCTGAAGACATAGATGATCTTGAACGATTACTGAAAGAGCAGGGATTAGTGTCTAAATTAGCCCTACACTTTTTCGCTCAACTCCCCGATAGCTATACTCCCGCCATGTTATGCTGGCTTTTCTTTGGGCGAAGCTTTGAATGCATGGTAGAGTTTGGAGAAGAAATGATAAGAAATCCTCAACTTAATTTTCTCCTTCGTCGACTCGCCCGCGTGAATATAAAGATGATTATCAATCGTAGCCTTGCAATAAAAGCGAGAACGGAAGAGGATTGGGTAAAATTCGTGGAAGAACTCGACGAACTCGGAGAAACACCGACAGTGACGGCGAGTGTTGTATCAAAATTCAAATCATTGCCAACAGATACGAAAGTGACAATGAAAGAGACCTCCGAGAAGAAACCAATACCCGGTAAACAGAAGAAACGCCGCACCCTTGAAGAACTGCTTCCAAATGGAGATGAGTATCTTTTTGAATCAATTGACGAACATGTAAGCCTCCGTCAGAGTGGCAGAGATCTCGCATTGCTTTACCTTGTCCTTGATAAAGGTCGTGCTATGGTGAGGACAACTGTTACAGAATTTCATGCCGCGCTTGTGTCCAGATATGAGGATAAGGCGAATGTAGAGATTCCGGGGCACAGATGGATACAGGGTGCTTTGAAAGATTACCTTGAACCGACCGAATACAAACAGAAAACAATACAGACTTTTGAGCGTCCCGAACATATAATGGATTATAATGACCTCCGTGAGCGACTCAATGTCGCCGACTACATGTACTCATACTGATAAATAACTTCGACCCTTAAAGCGGGAGCCATCTGACATAGCGTCGGGCGGCTCCCGTTTTTTTACACCTGTCCCCGTGTCTGACCGTTTTTTTCGACCCGAAAATCCATAAAATTCTTCGTTTTACTTCGTAACGAATCAAAGCGAACTTAACGTGCTGTGTATCAGTGTTATAAATTTGGAGAAAGCAAACAAATATGCTTTCTTTGCACCGTCAAAACGCAAAAGCGAATATCTGAATTGATGCCGCAAAGGCAAAGACCGGTCACCCTAGCCCGTCAATTTTAGCCACTCCGCTTAAGTGTTGCGACCCTTGGGCATTTAATTGTTGTCGGTGCCCATTGATGATAACACAGACGACGCGAGGAATACAAGATGATTGATTTCACAAATCTCTCGCCCGAGGAGCTGACCGGACTCTCTATCACGCTCCCTCTGGCACACCTCTTTGAAATTGTCGAACACACTGTAGAACGTGCGGTCGATAAATTCAAAGAGGAAATACTTCCGGCACATAAACCGGTGGATCAGGATCCGCTCATTCCCCGCTTGGAGGTGATGAGAATCCTTGGAGTATGCGCCAATACTCTCCGGAACTGGCGTAAAAGTAAATATCTGGAAGCTACTCTTGTCGGTAGCAAAGTTTATTATCGGACATCTGCTGTTCAAGCTGTTCTCGAAAAGTATGGAAAAGAACGTAACTAATCAGAGGTCTGTTGACCCGATGCTCGTGCTCGGCAAAGCCGTTGACATGAGCGTGAAGATGAAAGGCGGAGAGTTTCCATTAGGCGCGATGCCGTTGAAAATTCAGCGTATTATCAGGGAGGCGAATGAGTGTTACGGTTTCCCGATTGACTACCTTGCCGGAGCCATGCTTGTGGTTCTCGGTCTGGGTATCGGAAACACCCATTTTGCCCGGCTTAAAGGGAAATGGGATGAGAGTGCCATTCTGTTTATGGCTCTTGTCGGTTGTCCCGGCGCCTGCAAGTCGCATCCGCTTAATTTCGCTATCCGCCCATTCTCTGACCTCGACTGCAAGGCTACTCAGGAATACACCAAAGCCTATGCCGAGTATGAGCGACAGAAGGAACTGCCGATGAAGGAACGTACCGAGGCGCGCCCGGTACCACCCGTCAACAAACGGTATCTGATTTCCGACGCTACTCCGGAGGCCATGTTGCAGATTCACTCTGAAAATCTCCGGGGCATTACGATGTGGAACGATGAGCTTGCCGGATGGTTCAAGAATTTCAGTCGCTACAACAAAGGCTCAGACGAGGAATATTGGCTGAAGCTTTTTAATGCCAATCCTACGTTCTCCGACCGTAAAGGAGTGAAAAACTCGGTCTATATCAGTCGCCCGTTTGTGTCGGTGGTAGGCACGATCCAGAACGGCATTCTGAATGAACTCGCGCAGGGCAGTCGCTCTGCAAACGGTTTCATTGACCGTCTGCTGTTTGTCATTGCCAACAATCAGGACAAACAGCCGTGGAGCGATACTGAGCCGACTTTCGACATTGAGAAATCTTGGTCTGATATAATCGGCAGACTTGTGTCAATGCCTTACGCCACTGATGAGAACGGATGCGTCGTTGCTACTATCCTCCCTTTTGCCTCAGACGCCAAAGCACGACTTTACGAATGGCAACGGGAGAATACTGCTGACTGCAACCGAGCCGAAAGTGATGCTCTCAAAGGAATCTATAACAAGTTCGATTTCCATGCCATCAGGTTTTGCCTGATACTCCAGATGGCTCGTTGGGCCTGTGGAGAGGCTGACAAGACAGAGATTGACCTTGTTTCGGTGGAAAATGCCGTTTCGCTTGTCAACTACTTCAAGGCAACCGCAAGACGGGTACAAGGCATCATCAGCGAAATGTCACTGACGGAACAGCAGAGAGCCGTAATAGCGGCCCTCCCCGATGATTTCACTACCGAGGAAGGTATCCGCATTGCCATCGAGAACGGTATGCCGGGGCGCACGTTTCAGGATTTTCTCAAACGCTCGGTATCTCTGGGCACCTGTTTTCAACGAGAAAAGCATGGCCATTATTCCAAACTCTAACCGTTGCGCTTTCTGCATTTTCTGCATTTTCGACTTTCAAAAATGCGGATTACGCGGAAAGTGCAACCAAAATCAGCATGAATTATGAACGCACACCGATTCATTCTCCAGCCCTATAAGGGTATCGGGAGCCGTCACTCTTGTCCTGCCTGTCATAAGAAGCGTTGTTTCAGCCGATATATCGACACCGAGAAACAAATCTCTTTTCCCGATGATGTGGGCAGGTGCGACCATGAGCAGAGTTGCGGCTATCATCTTACGCCAAAGGAATACTTTGAGCGTAATCCGCAATCAAAGCCACAGCACTGCGATTTCGCCACTCCGTCAGCATGGCAAGCCAAGCCGACCGAGCCACGAAAGCCGACATCATTCATCTCGGCAGAGACTGTTTCACAGACTCTGCACGGATATGAGAAGAACAATCTCTATCTGTTCCTCCGCTCCAAGTTCGGAGACGAGGACGCCCTCCGACTCATAAAGGATTATCGCGTCGGCACTTCCAAGCATTGGCCGGGGTCATGCGTATTCTGGCAGAACGATGTCAATGGTGACACCCGCACAGGTAAGGTCATGCTATACGATGCTGAGACAGGCAAGCGCGTGAAGGAACCATTCAATCATGTTACATGGGTTCACTCGTTGTTGCGGTTGCCGGATTTCAATCTGCGTCAATGCTTTTTCGGAGAACACCTTTTGCCGATGAATAGGGGCAAGCCGGTTGCCATTGTCGAGAGCGAAAAGACCGCACTTGTGTCAACGTATTATCTGCCGGAATATGTGTGGCTGGCAACAGGTGGTAAAAACGGTTGCTTCAATGCCGATTCTCTCCGAATTCTCAAAGGCTATCAGGTTATCCTGTATCCCGACATCGGCGCGACCGACCAGTGGCAACAGAAACTGAGTTTGCTCCGTAATCTCGGTATAGATGCAAGCATCTTCAACTTTCTTGAAGAGGTTGCCACTGATAACGAGCGAACAGCCGGACTTGACATTGCAGACTATCTCCTGCAAATCGAGCCTGACCAAGCAATTCTGCAATCAATGATACGCCGTAACCCGATGTTGCAGAAACTCATTGATGACCTACAACTCACTCTCGTATCAGTTGAACGGTATAACCCGGATACTGATGCAATCAACAAAACCTCAAACAGTGAAAAACAATGACTGCGAAGAAAACTCCGTCAACAACCGCATCCAAGTCAACTAAGTTGACCGATGCAACCAAATCCAAAGTATCAACCCTTAATCCCGATTTTATTATGAAATCAGATAACTCTATCAACTCGACTAATACTGTAAACGCAACCAATTCTGTTAACAGCGATAACGCTGTCAACAGCACCACTAACGTCAATACCGAAAATCTGTTTGGCTCCGACCAGACCACAACCGAGGTGACGGCACAGCCGAAGCAACAGCGCAAGTCGGATTTCGCAGACTTCAAGGCTGCCTATCTTTCACCGACAAAACTGGAGAAGCGTCACCCTGTCAACATCGAGGACAGCGTGTGGGCGAAACTGGAACGCATCGCCCGTATCCTCGGCGACCGCGATACCAGCGTAGGCAGCTACATAAACGCCATTCTTTCGGAGCACCTCGACCTCTATGCCGACGACATCGAAGTCTGGCGCAAACTCTGAGTGCCTGATTGCAACCATATACATACACATGTTCATACACATGATTATGCACATGGAAATATTAAGCATTTTATCCACAGGGAGTCCTCGTAGTTTCGTGCACCTCGAAACTATCGCAGGGGTTCGGAATTGGAGGGAGCGAGTTTATGTTTTCGTATTACAAGTAATCCTCAAACGACTCGCTCCCAATCCGCTCCCGATGGTCACACAATCCAAACAGAAAGAAACATGAAAAAAGCAAATTCAAGACCCTCAAAGGGTCGTCCAAAGCTCCCGGCTGATGAACGGAAGTCCATCATGGTGCCGGTGAAATTCGACATAGACCAGTATCAGATCATGCTCGACAAGGCTCTCATGGCAGGGCTCAACCGCTCGGAATATATCCGTCAGTCGGCACTGCATTGTAAAGTCGTGGAAAGGCTCACACCAAGAGATGTCAAGGCAATCCGCGACCTTCAGGGAATCGCCGAAAATCTCAACCGCACGGCTAAATTTGTTGGTGCCATTCTAAAGGGCGGTGCCTCGGAAGAACAGTTTGTCCGTACTTATAGAGAGATAATTCAGTGCAAGGATTTTGTTCTTTCGCTGATAAAAATCTATCGCAATGCACCCGATAGCGTATGATGGGCAAGATTTCAAAAGGTGGTAGTTTCGGCGGATGTGTCGATTATGTCACCCGTAAAAAGAAGGATAATCCCGACGGCACGCCTTGCAAAGAATGGCGTCTTATCGACCATAAAGACGTGTCAACTATGGAGGGGCGTGAGGGAATTATCGCCTCTTTTGAGGATAATCTCGCATTGAATCCGGGCTTGAAAAATCCAGTCGGCCATATTTCTCTGAACTTCCATGCCAACGACAAGGATAAAGTTGACGACAGGACAATGGTAGAGATAGCCCAAAAATATATGAAGAAAATGGGTATCGTGGATACTCCTTACATCATTGTCCGCCATCTCGACAAGGATTATCCTCACTGTCATATCGTGTTTAGTCGAATAGATAATCACGCGGAAACCATTTCTGATAAAAATGATTTCAGTCGCAACAGGGCTGCTTGTCTTGACTTGACAAAGGAGTACGGGCTGCACATTTCTGAGAGCAAACGACAGACCAATGTCGATAAACTGCGTGGCACTGAAAAAATACGATATGAGATTTTCAACGCCGTTGACGCGGTATGGAACGAAAAGTCAGTCCATACTTTCGAGCAATTCGAGGCCCGGTTAAAGGCGGCCGGTGTCGGCATAGAGTACAAATATAAGCGAGGCAGCAACGAATTGCAGGGTCTATGGTACACCCGAAAAGGCAAGCGTTTCGCCGCATCGAAGATTGATCGGCGATTCAGTCTGGGTAACATATCCAAGCATCTGGCTAACAACAGACCGTTACATCCTCAGTCACGGTGGTTGTATGCTGACGGCTCCATTGTGCCTATTGCATCATACAAAGGAGTGCGGTTTTCGACGCGACAGATCAATGATTACGTTGCCGGTAAAGCTATAAGAGTTGACGGATGTCAGGGCGGTGTGTCCACCGTGTGGATAAAATTCAGTCCGCAGCACATGGCTCCGGGTGTGTATTCATCTAATCCGGACTTAGCCGGACAAGCCATATCCCGCTCTCAAAACTATGGAACTCGGTTATCCCATGTTTCATCCGCAGGACCCCAACAGCCACAAGAAGGATTCTCCAATGGGAGTCCTTTACCCGATGATTTCAAACTGTGGCTAAGCCGACATCCCGGACTTACCATAGAAGAGGCCCTTCATCGTTATCGAGAAGAACAAAAAGCCAAACGCCGCCGACAAGGGCCCAGACTACACTAAACCCAACGCCACCGAGAGAAGCAAAAGCCTACCTCGGTGGCGTTTTTTCAAGTCCCCGACATCACTGCCGAGGACTTGACTGTCTTTGTTTATATGTATTCTTGCATGAAGATAACCGTTGGTATTTCTGTTTGTCAATCACCCTATTGGCAAACTTTGAAGGATTTTTTCTTTCCGTTAATCCGAAGAGTTACTTTCGGATTTGAGAATTGGGTGATGTGGGGGAAGACGAGTGTTACTGTGGCTACACCATTCTTTACGGTGGCCTTAACCGAAGTAGCCTGATACTCTTGTCCTCTCCATGTTGGAATGAGTTTTACATCGGAAACAGTATATCGCTCTCCGGCATTGTCGTCTGTAAAGACGATAGTCACCTTGTCATCGTAATTATTGAAGCCTTGGCATTGAGGCTTTGCATTTGTAGCCATACTTATGGCTATCAGAATTAGTGTGGTTATTAATGTTCTCATATATAATTCTAAAAGCGGTTTAATTCATTAGCACCTGCACCTTGACCTCTGTATCGGTCACGAGAAGAATTAAAGGTATATTGCAGTGTCAGCATGAATGTGCGGTTATTTGTCGTATTGAACTTATGTATGGTTACATCCTTATTCAACAAAATGGCATCACGGTTGCTCTTATTAAAGATGTCGTTGGCCTCTAAAGTTACGCTGAATTGATTATTGAAGAACGCCTTATAGAGCTTGGCATTGAGATATGATGATGATGTCTGTTTAGTGTTGTCATCGTTACCGCCACTCATCCACTGCATATCCACGTTCAGCCAAATATCATAGGGAAGATGAATGGCGTTTTGGAATTGTACAAGTCCTATTGGGTTATCAAGTCTTTTGCGATTATTGGCATAATCAATGGCAAGCCACTGTTTCATAACGCCAACATTTACTTTAGGCTGCCATATACCAACTCTGAACTGTGCGCCGACAAACGCCTGAAGATTCTGTATCTTGGGGAAATTAGCCATAGTTATAAGTTTGACCTCGGCATCATCAGCATAGGGATATGTCGTGTTCATTATAGGATCCTTCTTATAGGTATATGTTATCTGTCCGAAGAACTGGCGCCATGCTCCCATAAGCTCGACAGAATGTATCTTTTCCGGCTTTAGGTACGGATTGCCACCTTCAAGGGTGAAACGGTTGATATAATCCACTGTGCCGTCAAGGTCTGCATAGTTTGGTCGTTGTGTTTTATGGGTATAACTCATTGACAGCTGCACGTTTTTTATCATGGTTGACAGTGAAAGCGAAGGAAACAGATTATTATAGGTCTTGCTTTGATCTTCCTTTCTCTGTCCGTTTTCAAGATATTCAAATTTTATATGTTCATAACGCAATCCAACGCCTAAATTGAATTGCCCGAAAGTCTGACCGATTTCCACAAATCCGGCAATATTGTTCTCGTCAACTCTTGAAGAAGCATCGCCTACCAAAGAGGCGTCGGTATTGTAATCAGATGAGAAACGCGATGATGTGTATTCTTCTCCGAACTCAATACCACCTTTCCAAAAAGGATAGCTGAATACAAGTTTTTCAGCCAGCATACGACTTCTGTTAACTCCAAGAGAGTTTACAAGCGAATTATCCTGAGTGTCGCTTGTTTCATCGTTAAACATGGAGTTTCTGCTTTTTCGCCACATATAATCCATGTTAAAGTCAATACCGAACTTGCCGATCTCTCCATTATAGTATAGATTGGCGTGATGTTTGGGCAGAGTATTGTTGTTACTGCTGCCATACATTGTGATATTGTCGTATGGCTGTCCATCAGCCAATACCCTGCTTATTCCTGTATGTTCAGATTTTTGCTTTGTGAATCCATTAGAGTAATAAGCACCTATCGAATGGCTGTCATTGAACATATACGAAAATCCTGCTTTCCCGAAGAATTCATTTGTTCTCATGGAACCGTCTTGTGTCAGGAACTGATTCCACACTGTTGATGATTGAGTCAACATATCAACCCTGTTGCTGCTTTGGAATTTTCCTCCGATATATCCGAAATTACCGAATAATTCCATTCCCCCGGTTCGGAATTTGAAATTAGCCTGATCTACTGTGCGGAAATATTTCTGCATCACTCCTTGTGCTCGGAGTGTTCCACTGAAGCCATCTCCCTGCGGGCGTTTTGTACGGATACGGATTACAGATTTTACAGAAGCATTGTATTTAGCGCCAGGATTGGTTATGACTTCCACATTTTTTATGTCAGCCGAGTTTAATTGTGATAGTTGGGTAAGGTCCTGCACCTCTCGACCATTTATATAAATAGCCGGAGAGCCTTTGCCGAATACTTCAAAATTGCCGTCGCGACCAAGCACCATAGGAACTTGTGTAAGTACATCATTGGCAGTACCGGCGTGTTCAAGTTGCGACCCTGCCACATTGGTAACAAGAGCATCACCTTTGATAGCGGTAACAGGACGGTTGGATTTTACTACCACTTCCCCGAGCATCACACTTTCAGGGTTAAGGATTATGATGCCAAGGTCTCCTGTCGGAGGGATATTGAGGGTCTGATTAGTGTAACCAATAGATGACACCTTTACGTATTTGGGGTTATCCAGTTTCTCATTGAACAGGAAAACACCATTTTCATCAGTAACGGTACCTGCTATATAGGTAGAGTCGGCTTTCAGAAGAACCACATTCACAAAATCAAGAGGCGAGTTGGTTTCGTCCACGACTTTGCCGGTAATACTCTGAGCCATTGTTGTTGCTGTGGCTAATACAGCAAGAATTAAAGAGAGTATTGTTTTCATATTCGAGTTGTTTTGATTTCTGATGCAAAATTACAGCCGTTATAAATTCCCTGCCATACCCAAAAGGGTATGATTGCATCTCGGGGTGAAAACGTACCCATTTGGGTATGATTGATTTATTTCTCTATATGAGCGATTGAATCAAGTGTATTCCCGAGCTGGCAAGAATCAAAATTTTCTTCAAGTTCCTCCATCGTGAGGGTATCAGCGGTGTTATTGTCGGATGATTCCCCGGAAGGGGTAGCGCATGATATCAAATTTAACATCACGCCCATTGCTATTACAAATAGTATTGTCTTCATAACTGTATCAATTAAAGTTTTCTGACGCAAAATTACATCCTCTGAAAGTTCCTTGCCATACCCAAAAGTGTACAAATGCGTTTGGAGATGAAAACATACACTTTTGGGTATGGCAAAGCAGAGGGGATAGTCCTAATTTTGCAGTGTAAAATTGATAATGAATATGACAAGCGAAGAAAGACGCCGGATAGCAGACTGTCGAATTGCAGTCGTTGGAGCGACAGAATTTATTGACAGCATCAAGGCCGAACTTCAACAGTTGGGCTTTGAGTCCATTCAAATAATATTTTCCTCTGATAAACAGTCAGCGATAAACAATTTCGATGTTATCGCCGAGAATGTCAACGAAGGAAGTTCTTGTATGTCAAAGGTAACAGACATACCTTTGATACTGCCATTCGATTTCGTAAATGGAGCCGGAGCGATTATAGTTATGCCCGATGATGAACGGGATATGTTATGCAAGCCTGACCTCCGGCAATGGGCGGCAACATATATGGCCGGGTACTGTGCTTTCTGGAATGTAGCTGGTTGCGAGTGGTTGCGAGATTCATTATCCGACATCAGAAACGGCGTAACGAGCAGTGCGGCACTTAAAACTGCAGCCCATATATGCGCACGGATAGCAGCCAACATAGCCGTCGGGCGCGAGGTTAAACACTTCCCTCGTTTCTATCTGTGTAAGAATTTAGAGTAGCTTGTTATTTGTAGCCGCAACGATGGCTTCGGATATATTGCGTACATCAAGTTTCTCAAATATGCGCTGACGGTATTTCTTGATGGTGTCTGGCGACAGGCATATACGGTCGGCAATCTCCGACATGGTGTAGCCCTGAATCGACAGAGTGAGCACCGCCTTCTCACCATCGGTAAGAGTCGGCATCTGCCGCTTGTCCCATCGTCGTGTGTTTCGGTTGTATTCAAAATAATCCGGAGTGCCGACACGGTGCATCTCAACATGACCGGGCGATGTGTGGGTAGATGCCGATACCACGCAAAGCGCAAGCCATATACGACCATCGGAAGTCAATACAAGAGGGGTGAGTTTATGATTAACGAGAATCTTCCTGCCTCCGTTAAGTATGTTAAAGTCGTATGAGATATACCAGTCCTTGCGTTCTTCGACCGGAATTGTATTGTGAAATGAAAATCCTGCCTCGTTCAGATCAATTAAAAACTGCTGTTCATCTTCTGGCACATATTCCAGATAGAAACGATAGCCCAGTTTCATCATCTGCTCGGGTGTCAATCCGCATAGGAACATCGGATTGGGCGACACATACAGGAAATTCTGCTTGAAATAGTCGATGATATAGACGCTCTGATATGTGGAGCGAGAAAACGCCTCTGCCGAGCGGATATATTCATCCACCCGGCTGTAATCAAGCTCCTCCGGGAGCTTGACCTCATTATCAGGTATGAAGAAATCGTTTGTTGTTTTCATCTGAAAATGCGGATAATGCAGAAAATGCAGGTTATTTCAGTTCTAATTCGATCTCCTCTATTGATGGCAGGGAACTCTTGAACTCGTCGGGGATAAACTTTGTCAGTTGGAACTCCGCGACACCGATAGGTTGCGATGATGATTCAAGGGCATACTGGGCAAGCACATTGTCTTTATCCTTGCATATCAGAAGTCCGATAGTGGGATTGTCCTGCTCTGTTTTAAGGATGTGATTTACCGCCGTCATGTATGTTCCGAGTTGACCAATGTCGCCGGCACCGAATGTACCTGTCTTGACCTCAATAACACAATAGGCGTGTAATTTCACATTATAAAACAGTAAATCAATGAATTGCTCTGTATGCCCGACTTTAAGACGATACTCTTCTCCGACATAAGCAAATCCGGAACCGAGTTCAAGAAGAAAGCGGGATATATTCGCCATCAAAGCTTTCTTTAGTTCGCGTTCTTTGTATGGCTCGGTCATTTCGGTAAAGTCGAAAATATATGGGTCTTTTGTCAGTTCCTGTGCAAGATCGCTGTCGGGAGCGGGCAACAAGCGGGAGAAACTTGTCAATGCTTTTCCTTGACGCAGATGCAGACTCGTGTCGATAAATGATTTCAACACATTACGTGACCAACCCCCTTCAACCACTTTATGTGCGTAGAATAATGCTGTTTCTCGTTCTCCAGTCTCAAAATACTTATCTATCAGGGTGCAATGATGCCCCCATGGAACAGAAAAGATAATATCGTCATTAATGCCCTGAGATATGCCAACAGCTTGTTGGCACATCTCAGCTTCAGAATTGCCAACAGCTTGTTGGCAATTTGTAGTCAGTTCACCATAAAGAAGATACATCTTCTTCATGTATTGCAGGTTCTGCCGAGAAAAACCCTCGGCTTCCGGTATGGCAGCCTTCAAATCCTGACTGAGATTTCGATAGAATCCGCTACCATAGACATTCTCAGCATCACGAGCCACAATGTCACGACCGAGCGACCAGTAGAAGCGCAGCATCTCCCGGTTCACCTGCGTCGCGGCCTTAATCTGGCTACGGCGGTATCTTTCTTTTAGCTCCTGTATCCACCGGGAGTATTCGGCATCGGTCTTAATCAGTTTGCTCATGAATTTACTCTACTGTCGTAATATTGATTACAAAATTACAAAAATATTCTGATACTGAGGATATAAAATATGGCAAATCAGACTAATCCAACAGTTCGACAAGTTCTTTTTTGATGTCTTCGTCAATCTCGCGGTAGCGGGCGAAAGCCTTGCTTCCCTCCTTATGCCCGGACAATGCACCCACAAGACTGGGATCCTTGACCTTCTTGTAGAGATTGCCGACAAATGTACGACGCGCCATGTGGCTGCTGGCTATTTCATTTATCGGACGACGTTCCTCCTCTCCGGTTTTGGGATTAAGCACCGTAACAATGCGTGTTATGCCACAAGCCGTAAAAATGCTCTTGATTGCGTCATTGTATTTCTGGGTGCTGATATATGGGAATAGTCTTCCCTTTTTATCGACTCCCTTGTACTTCTCCACTAATGCCAATGCTCGTGTATTCAAGGGGACGCGAATAACCTCGGGGCGTTCCCCCTTCGTCTTATTAGGCATATATTCCACGGCTCCATTGATTATGCTGTCAGGGGTCATTTCAATCAAGTCTGATACTCTACAACCGATTAGGCACTGAAAAACAAATATGTCGCGCTGAACCGACAAAGCAGCTTTACCCGCGAAATCAAAGTCGGCAATAATATCTCGTTCCTCCATAGTGATGTAGTAAGGCGTACCGTATTTCTCAGCACCTATGCTTGAGCAGGACGCAAACGGAGTACGGGTAATGTAACCTCGTTTGACACACCAGTTGAAGAAAGCCCGAAGCCTTTTCATGATTGCTATGACAGCATTGTGTCCACGCTGTTCCGGCTTGCGCGGCTTACGCTTTGATTTCACGACTTCCGAAACATCCTTATATATGGAGGGATATTTCTCATATATCTTTGGCTCATCAATCACAAACTGCTTGAACGCATCTACCATTTCGCCGGTGAACTCTTCAAGTTTAAGAGTGAATTTCTGACGCGTCGATTTCTGCTTATACTTCTCATACCTTTCAAGCAAACGAGCCAATACCCTATAATGGCTTGATAACTTGGTGCCGTCCTGTGTCGTATCAAGATACTCGTTGAATGTGTCAAAGAAATTACGGCTGACAGGCGTTGTATCGAACAATTCAGGATGATTATGACGCATGATTGCATCCTCGAAAAATTCCTTTGACAAAAGATTCTGAGGAGTATTTACACACAGAGACACCAATCGACTCTCCAATGATACGAGATTATCGCTGATTGTTTGTAAATTTGCAAGCGTCTTGCGGTCTGCTCTCGGCATTACGAATTTGCCATCCCGGAATCGGGACGGGTCAACGAAGATGCCACTTTTGAGTCTTAGGCGCAAGTCGCGCGACACTGACAGGCGGAGCATGATTTCAGACTCGCCGTTGCCATTAACCTTAGAGGAAAGAGACCTTGTTATAGTTGCCATATTGAGAGAGGTTTAGATTACAGGTACAAATTTACGAAAATTTGTCCACCTACCAAAATTTCTGTCCACATTTTGTCCACATCTTCTGCTTCTACTTGCGCCTCCTTGATATGGGAGACGCAAATATTCAAAGCCCATTGTTTTACTAATCATCTAATATATAGTCATATAACAAACGCACGAATTGAATGTTGAGATTCAAGCAAATTCAACACGATTCACTTTTACAACTCCAAGTGGGACCACGATGGATGATCGCTAAATAACTGGATAAAGGTTGTTTAGCGATTTTTTGTTTCATTAAATCTTAACCGAATATTAACATGATAAAAAGACAGGATCAATTACAGGTAATACAGAGTAAGATATACGAGATCAGGGGCCAGAAGGTGATGCTTGATTTTGATTTGGCTGAGATGTACGGAACCGAGACAAAGCGACTTAAAGAAGCTGTTAGGCGTAATACAAAACGTTTCCCTTGCGATTTTATGTTTGAACTGACGAAAGAAGAATATGCTTCTTTGAGGACGCAATTTGCGACCTCAAAGAGTCGGGGAGGAACTCGCTACATGCCTTTCGCTTTTACGGAGCATGGCGTTGCCCAACTTTCTTCTGTGTTGAATAGTGACATTGCTATAGAGATCAACATACAGATAATCCGTGCGTTTATTGCCGTCCGACAAATGATTATTAATCCTCCGACAGATAAATTCACCGAGCTTCAGCAAGAAGTAAAAGAACTGAAAGTATATATTGAAGAAGTCTTTGCCGATTATAATGATATAAATGATGATACCCGTATGCAGCTAGAGCTAATCAACCAGACTCTGGCGGAATTGCAAACACAAAAGAAACTGTCGGATAAACCTCGTAATCCGATCGGGTTCGTCAAACCTTAAAAAAGTGTCGGTGATCGGGCTTGACGTGATGTTGCATGAAGATCTTTTTTCACCGTGGAGAAAAAACGTTTTCATCACGGTGAAAAACCTTTTTCATCACGGTGGAAATACATTTTCATCACGGTGAAAAAATGAATTACTCCCAGTCGTAGTCCTCATAGTAGGCATCGAATTCTTGAGAACTGTCTGCTTTGCATCTTTTTAGTGTTTTGAGAACGAATTGTTGCTCGGTTGGTAAGAGCGGACGGGTTCCCTTGCGGGCACGGTAATAAGTGCTTTGGCCGAAATGAGAGATCAGATACTTGCTGACCTCTTGCATCTGCTTGTAGGGAAGACTATCTAGGATGTTTATGAACCCCATCGCATAACGGGTCTTTTTATTGGAACGGTAGTAAGGGCAATCCCCCGTGAGGCTTGCCAAGCGTTTGGGGCTGATGATAGTCCAGCACTCAACGTCGTCTGGAGCGCTTACCTCCGCTATTTGCCTAAGGCAGGTGGCGGCGTTCGGGCACTGGCGGTTCAAGCATAATGAGTATCGAGAAGGCACATTCGCGAAATCGAGTTTTTCTTCCATGGTAATAAGATGTATAATGAAAGCCCTTAGCTGAAACGCTTATCATGCGATGGATACGGACGGCTAAAAGCTAAGAATGTTTTATATATTGTTGTTGGTAGGTTAGGACTTGGAGGCGTTTCCCTCTAACTCGGCGATGCGTTGCTCCAGTTCCTTGATCTTTTCTTGATCGGCTTTAAGTAGACGCTCATAGAGTTCGGTGATTTTGTCGATTGGGTTAACGTGATAGGTTGTCTCAAAGTCGTTATCGTTTTCATCATAGGAAGAATTGACACTACCAACATTCGCCCCTTTTTCAATCGTGTTGGTGCTATTATTCTCAATATAGATACTCATCGGCTCCTCCATCGTTTTCAGATCTTCGAGCGATACGCCTGTGATCTCCGCTACTTTTTGCAGGATCTCATCGCTTACGATTTTGGTGCTTTCGATTTGGGATAATCGTTGTTGGGACATACCCAATAGATCCGCTAAAGTTTTTTGCACTAAACCTTTCATCCTACGGGCGGAGGCGATGTTATGCCCGTGATGCACTCGTTGGCTTGTTCCTGTATTCTCTGTTCCCATATCTTCTTGATTTTAATTTTCAACAAATATACGAAGGATATGTTCATGTCGGGTAGCCGGAATTAAATTTCTATCGATGAAAGAAGTAAATACTATTCGGGGACTAGTGGATACTAACGTTACGGATTTGCGGACCTTCTTATTTCTCTGTTCTTTTGCATCGTATTCATAAAATAAATATGGGGCACGTACAGAGGTGAAGGGGGATAGCCGAAGACAGACAATATGCTTGCCAGCTGAGAGGCTGGCAACGTTGTCTGTTGAGCTTGCCTTAAATGCGGTGATGTCCCTTTAGAGAAACGCCGCCGCCCTCGTGAATATGGAATGAAAGGCTTGGTTGATCAGGCCCGGATCGATACGGGAGTGTGTCGGGAAGGGGATTTGATGGGAGTAAGCGAACGGGAAATCCAGTTCTTCCAATATCTTGCCGGACGCTTTTCCTAAAGCCTTGATCACCCCGCCAGTAGGCATAACGATATCTTTTTTCAATGAGATCGCCCGAATACGATCGCAAGCCCGTTGGAAGAACGACTCCCGGTAATCTCGTAACACATCCTCACGTACCATGGCCTTAAAGGCTTGCTCCAGAAAATCATTCTTGAACGAGGTGGGAAGCGTACGGTTCTCCAAGAAATCATGCCGGAAGTAATGGCGTACCTTGGCGAACGCCTCCTTGTCCATGATATCACGGGCGTTGCCATCCATCTCACTGAAGATGGAGCCACCGCAAAACATGAATAAACGGGTGTCCGTAAACATCTTGTCCGGATTCGCTAATAACAAGACCTGCGAGAGTAACGCGCCGATGGAATAAGCGAATAAGTTGATGGACGTATCTTCCTTGAACAAAGGATGCTCGCCGTTCTTGATCTCATGAACCAATTGCCACATATTATAAACGGATTCTCTGCCCGAGGCGTAAAAGCGTAACGGGTTTTGGGATAGCCGGCTGCTGAGGGCTACGTTGGCGAAGGTGGAGTTCGTCACGTTCGCTATCTCCTCCTTGCGTTTGCTTACCCAAGGGAGGATCGCACGGGGATTGGCCCATAATCCCGGGGTACGGTTCATATGGAAAGCGATCGGGAACAGGATGACCGGTTTACCGGTCGTATGGGTGAGGTATTCCGCCCATGTGAGGTATTTTTCCCAAGTCCGCTCGTTCAGGCCATGCAACAGGATAATCGCCTCATTATTCTTTTTACGTCCCGAGGGCGTGAATATGGCATATGAGAAAGATTTGTTCTCTTGGATACGATCGTCGGTCATCGGACAGAATCCGGTGGGGGTAAGTCCCTTCTGGAACTCGTCGATCTCGCTGGCGCCACGGGTCTGGGTGAAGCGAAACGGGATGATCTCCAGATGGCTCTCTTCCAATTCAGTCTTTTTGTCATAAGAGAAAAGACTGTTCAGTTGCTTAGTACGAAGTGAAATATCCATAATCCTCTGATTTTTTACTGCAAACAAACAATAGAAAAACATCTCTTCAAAATAAATGGTTTAAACGGGCTTTGTTGGGGACATAAAGTGTTATTTAGGGGTGAAATCTTTTATAGAGGGGTGAATTTCGTCTGGGAAAATGATTACATTTGTTCCAAAATAGAGGCAAAAAGATGGGAATGTGGGATCAAAAAATACCAAGTTACATATACGGTAAACAGAATATCGTGAGGCTGATTTTGTGGACGGCCTTGTTTGCGTTGGTGTTTATCAACATCTACAAACCGTTTAGCTCCACCTCTTGGTACAAGGTCTCGGAGTTTAAGTTCTTCGTATTCTCTAGCTTGATTATCTTGACGGGAGTATTGGTGGTTGTCTTGAGCCGTATTATTCTGTTCCATTGGGGGAAGCGGCATGCTATCACGGTCCGGACCTATGCGATCTGGATCGTGCTGGAGATATTCTTCATGTCGCTTTTCTATACGATTTATACGTTGGTACTGAATCCGGAACGAGAATATATGGAAGTTTTTAACGATTCGGCGGTGAATACCAGTCTGGTTTTATTGCTCCCTTATTCCGTGCTGCACCTGTATTTCTCTTATAAAGAGAAAGAGCGGCAATTGCGATTGTTGGAGGAGAACCAGACGGAAGCGGCGGTTCGGCAAAGCGTTTTCTCTTTCTATGACGAGAAGAACGAGTTGCGCCTTTCCGTGAAGCGAAGTAACCTGCTGTACCTTGAATCGGCGGATAATTACGTTTGTATCTGGTATCTGAATAAGGGGCAGCTCACGAAGTTTATGCTTCGCAACTCCTTGAAGGCGATCGAGGAAAGCCTCGCTGATACGAATGTGCTCCGTTGCCATCGTTCTTTCATGGTAAATTTCGACCAAGTGAAGGTGATCCGCAGGGAGAAGGAGGGCGTTTATTTGGAGCTGGGGATCGAGAAAGTACCCGATATCCCGATCTCCAAGACGTATAGCGAGAAGGTAACCCGCTGGTTCCAGACCTATTCTTCCTAGCGGGCTATTTCAATTCGATATTATTTTCTTTCGCGTATTGCGAGGGGCTCATGTTGAATTGCTTGGAGAAGGCCCGGCTGAAATAGGATTGCGAGTTGAAACCAACCGCCTCGGCGATCTCGTAAATTCTCATATCGCCTTGAAGGATCAACTCGGCGGCTTTCTTTAGCCGGCTGATCTTGATCAACTCGTTGGGCGTTACGTTCGATAGGCCGTTGATTTTACGGTAAAGGGTCGGACGGCTTAGATTCATCAAGTCCGCTATCATGTCCACGTCTAGGTTCACGTCGTTTATATGGCTGTCGATGATATCGTTCAGTTTCTTCAAGAACTTCTCGTCAGCCTTCGTGTAAGCCATGGATTTGATATTAGCAATCGGCGAGTTGAAATAATAGGCACGCATATTGCTCCGGTTGTTCAGCAGGTTCGTCACTTGGGTAAGCAATAGATCCATGGAGAAAGGTTTGTCGATGTAAGCGTCCGCCCCCAGCTCAAGCCCTTCCATGCGAGATTGCAAGGTGTTCTTAGCCGTCAGGAGGATGATCGGGATATGGCTGAACTCCAGATTAGTCTTTATCTTTTTCAATAAGGTGAAACCATCCATGACAGGCATCATGATATCGCTGATGATTAATTGGATGCCATATTCCTGAAGACGGGCAATCGCCTCCTCGCCATTACCGGCGGTGACAACATTGTAATGGACATTGATCTCTTGACCGATGAAATGGAGCATTTCGGTGTTATCTTCCACCACGAGAACCGTCGGGCGGGATTCTTGGGTGACATATTTCCGCTCGCTGGCAGGGTTGGTCAGGACCTCTGCTTTCTCTTCCTCTAGTTTTAATGAGTTCGGTTGGTTCACCGGCAAACGTAATCTAAAGATGATAAGCCCGGCCGGAGATTCCTCCAACGTCAACGATCCCTCGTGCATCTCCGCTAAAGAACGGGCCAAGGGTAGTCCGAGCCCGGTCCCGGATTTATGGATAGAGGAGTCATCCCGGTAGAAAGGCTCGAAGATCTTTTCTTTTATCTCCTCCGAGATGGGCTTTCCATCGTTCATGATATCGATCGTGAATCGCTCGCCATCTTGCGCCTCGAACCGAACGATGATCTTGCTTCTTGCGTATTTAATAGCGTTCGATAGGAGGTTGCTGAGTATCTTCGTGCAAGCTTCCTTATCGATAAAGGCGTAGAAAGATTTCACGTTACACTCGATAATCATTTGCAATGCCTCCTGCTCCGCCGTGTCGTGGAAACGCTCAAAGGTCTCTTGCATCAATGCAATGATGTCCGTATGTATGAAGTTTAGTTTATATCCCTCGATTTCCGTCTTCCTGAAATCCAGTAGTTGATTCACCAGATCCAGTAGCCGGTTTGCGTTTTTATCCACAATTGTCAGATAATTCTTTGCGCTGGGAGATAGCTTGATGTCCCGTGTTACTTTCTCCAGAGGACTTTTAATTAAAGTTAGGGGCGTACGTATCTCATGAGCGATATTGATGAAGAAATCAATCTTAGCTTGATAAAGCTCCTTCTCCTTTTCATTCTCGAACTCCTGTATTTTCTGCTGTATATTGGCCTTATTATGCCGGGAAATGATAAAGATCAGCAACACTACGCATCCGATAGCGATAATCCCATATAGGATTAACGCCTTGGTAGAGAGCCACCATGGGGGAAGGATCGTAATCTGGAACATCGCCGGCTCATCATTCCAAATACCGGACAGGTTCGCCGCCTTCACCTTGAACGTATAATTACCGGGCGGTAGTTTTGTGAAATAAACCCGGTTCTCGCCCACCACATGATACCATTTGGAACTTAACCCTTCCATGCAATAGGCGTATTGGGTGAGGTTGGGAGCTTGGTAGCTTAATGATGTGTAGTCGATGTAGAATGTGGACTGATTATGTTCTAAGGTGATCCCTTTTTTAAAAGTTATGTCTTTTTGCCTCAATAGATTATGGTCGGGGTCCGAATAATTGATTTGTGTCATATAAATCTTCGGTTGAATAGAGAACTGTTGGATATTATCGGGGTGGAACCAGACCAAGCCTTTCAAGGTCCCGAAATATAGTTTGCCGTCTTTAGCTTTTAAAGAAGAGTTATAGTTGAATTGATTGGACAGGAGCCCATGTTCTTTTTTGAACACCTTGATCTCTTGATTGACCGGGTTAAGTACGGCTAGGCCATTTGTGGTACTGATCCACATGTGGCCTTTAGGGTCTTCCTCGATCCGGTAAATGACGTTACTGGGTAGGCCGTCTTGAGTCGTGTATCTTGTCGTACTCTTTAAATTCCGGTCGTACATTTTCACTCCGTTTCCGGTAGCGAACCATAGATTGTTTTTAGTATCCTCATGGATGTGATTGATCGTCCGGTTGGCGTTCGTGTTTATGGAATCCAATTTAAATTCGCCGTGTTTTTGCCGGATTGGGTCGAAATAATATAATCCGGTATTGAATGTTCCGGCCCATATAACCCCTTCGTGATCCTCGAAGATCGTTTGTATCCTGCAATTACCGGGGAATTGATCGAGAGGCTCGAAAATATCTTTCTCCGGATTATATTGATACATGCCGGATGCCGTAGCTATGAGCAAGTTATTTTTCCGGGTTTTATAGAGATATACGATGATATCGTTTTGGGAGGCGTAAGGATTCGGGGCGATCGTATAATGCTTGATGATTTTCTCCGTACGGATATCCATCACGTCTACCCCGTTAGCGTGTGTCCCGATCCATAGATAGTCTCCAATCACGGTAAGCCCGTGGATACAGCTTTGGGAAAGACCGTCTTTATCTTGGAAGTTCTTATAGGTTTGCGTACGGATGTCGAGTTTATTGAGACCAGCGTCTTCGGTTCCTATCCATATATTATGGTTAGCGTCTTGGCAAATATCATGGATAATATCACCGTTAATTGTTTTTTTCCCGGGTATATTGTAGTCTTTCTTGAATTTGAGATAAGGAGGAAGGTAATTAATGCCCCCATTATCCGTACAGATCCATAAGCCACCTTCCCGGTCCTTGCAAAACTGTTTGGTAGCGTTGTTGGATAGTGAATATGGATCGCATTTGTCTTGCTCAATGTGAAAGGTCTTGTTTGAGGGGATTTGGTAGATATAGATACCGTTGTAGGTGGCGATCCATACCTCGTCGTTTGTCACTTGGAAAATATCCCGGGTATAGAGGGGGCTGTTCTTTTGCCGGGTAAGAACATTTCGGCAAACACCTGTTTGTATATTGACTTGTTTGACTCCGTTATCGCTTGTACCTATCAGTAATGTATTATCGGACGGGGATGCCCATAGAGTCGTCATATTATCTATATGTAGGGTGTCACTACCGTTATGGATATTTAGAGGGATGAATTTGTTATCGGTCGGGTCTAAGAGAACGACATTACCGTTTAGCGTGGTGGCCCATATCTGATCTTGGGGGGTGATATAGAAAGAGGTGATCGGATCACTATCCTTATACAGGTAGTTTTGGTGTAGCTCGGATTGCTCATTATATTTAATAAGGGAAAAGCCGGATAACAGCATCCACAGATTCCCTCGGTGATCAAATTCCAGATAGGTACAGCCGATTCCTTTCGTGAACTTTATCAAGGAAAAAGTATCGGTTTGGTAATCGTATTTTTGTACTCCCATATTAGTACCCACCCAGAGTTCACCGGAAGGGCTTATCGCCAAGTCGGTAATCCAGCTACTTATTAAAGTTCCTCTCTGTTTGGTTTGATTTTTTATGATATGGAATTTGTTCCCGTCAAATCGATTGAGCCCGTCCCGTGTTCCAAACCACATAAAGCCATAATGATCTTGGACACAACATGTCACGTTATTATTGCTTAATCCATCTTCTACCTCATAGGATTTAAAGTAGTATGACCGGGCGTTGACTTCTATTGCGGTTACTACAAATAATAGGACGTATAAATAATTCATCAAGTTTTTTTTCATAGATCTCCCTTGTATTTCATGCGCAATATAAAGCCTTTTCCTAGACTTTCCATAGCAGTATCGTATCATTGTTTTTCATTTTGTTTCAATGTCCAGACTTCGGTTTTTGGCTTTAAAAGCCGTTCCTTGTAAGACTGTTTGTTGAGACGATAGGTAATAATTTTGAGAGAAAAGTGCAATACTGTTTGACTCAAGGGGCTTTAATTTTGGCAAAAACAGTGTGAATCTTTAAAAGATAGAATATGAATCAAAAAGTAAAAGTAGGTATAATAGGCTTTGGTCGCATGGGTGGATTTTATTTGGAGGAGATGCGGAAGAGCGATCAATGGGAGGTACTTTACATCTGCGATACGGACCCAGAGGCACGAGATTTGGCAAGGAGGAAGTCGCCGACATCCCGAATCGTAGCGGATGAGCAAGTTGTATTCGAGGACCCGGAAGTACAAGTGGTCGGTTTATTTACATTGGCGGATTCCCGGTTGAGGCAAATTAAGAAGGCAATGGCATTTGGCAAACATGTCATCTCAGAGAAACCGGTCGCAGATACGATCGAGCATGAATGGGAGGTCGTGAAATGCGTGGAAAACTCAAGTTTGTTCTCGACCGTTAATTTGTATTTGCGTAATTCTTGGTACCATAATACGATTAAAGAATTTATCCGGAGAGGAGAGATCGGAGATTTGGCGATCATTCGCATTTGCCATATGACTCCGGGGTTGGCTCCGGGTGAAGGTCATGAGTATGAAGGTCCGTCTTTTCATGATTGCGGAATGCATTATGTGGACATTTCCCGGTGGTATGCCGGATGCGAGTATAAGACATGGCATGCGCAGGCGATCCGGATGTGGGATTATCCCGAACCTTGGTGGTTGCAATGTCATGGGACATTTGAGAACGGGGTGGTATTTGATATAACACAAGGGCATGTGTATGGACAATTATCGAAAGACCAAACGCATAACTCTTACATAGATGTAATAGGAACGAAAGGAATCGCCCGGATGAGTCATGATTTTAAGACTGCGGTCGTGGAGTTGAGAGGTGTTAATGAAACACACCGGATCGAGAAGCCCTATGGAGGGAAAAATATAAGTACGCTATGTGATTTGTTCGCGGATTCCGTACGGACCGGAGTTTTTCATTCCCGCCTACCACTGATGCGCGATTCCGCTATCGCTTCCGAGTATGCGTGGAAATTCTTGGATAACGCTAGACAAAATGAGATGCCTTCTATCGGGAATTTACAAACCTTGGAAGAAATCCGGGAGAGAAGACGGAATATGACGGAAGGGTATGGCTTACTTCGCCATGTAAAATTGTCTCATTCTTGATACGATTTTCTCAATGACCGGGGGGGACAGGCTGGAACTTGTATTATGCGACAATCGGAAACGATTTTGATAAAATAGAAAAAGAGGATTCTTCATATCCGTGATACATTTGCTACTGCTTGTTCATAGAGCGAAAACAGAAACATTAATTTAATACTATGTAGCATGAAAAAAATGATTGTTCTTATCAGTCTTTTATGTGGAGCGTTTTTTATGAGTGCCCAACAAAGTAATCAACAACAAAGACCACCGGAAAGATGGAAACCTGAGAGTACTGAATGGTATTATCCGGTTCCTCCTAAGGTAAAGCCGGGTGTCGGAACTGGTGCTCCTTCCGATGCGATCATCCTGTTTGATGGAAAAGATCTTTCTATGTGGGAATCTGCGGGAAAAGATGGAGGTCCCGCTAAATGGACCGTAAAGGATGGGGCGATGATTGTGGCTTCCGGGACCGGATCGATCCGGACAAAAGATTATTTTGGAGATTGCCAGTTACATATCGAGTTCAAGACCCCTACACCGGGAAAGGATAATACATTACAGATGAAAGGAAATAGTGGCATTATGTTACAAAGCCGTTATGAGGTGCAGGTTTTGGATTGTGAGGATAATCCTACGTATGTGAATGGCTGGGTCGGCAGTATTTATAAGCAAAGCGCACCGTTGGTAAATGCTTTCACGAAGACAAATGAGTGGCAGGTTTATGATATTTATTGGAAAGCTCCCCGTTTCGGGACAAACGACGAATTGGAATCTCCCGCTATGATCACTGTGGTATTGAACGGAGTCGTGGTACAGAATAATTATATACTGAAAGGAACGACCCCATATACCGGTTTACCTAAATATGTAGCGCATGGCCGTCTGCCATTAAGCTTACAGGATCATGGAGTGGAAGTGGCTTTCCGTAATATATGGATTCGAAATTTATAGATTGTATAACCTTAAAAAAATGATTTATGACTACACGTAGGAATTTTTTAAAGAACTCGACGATGTTGGCCGCCGGCTTAGGTATTTCACCTCTTTTGGCATCGGCAGCTCCTACCGTCTCTCATAAGGAAGAGACTATAAAAGGGCGGGTGAATATCGCAGTAATAGGTGTCGGCATGGGATGCCGAGATTTGCAAGGTGCTTTGACTGATAATCCGTGGGTACATTGTGTGGGCATGTGCGACGTGAACAAAGTGAGACTTGATGAGCAGATCGCACGTTTCAAAAAAGACTTTCCGAATCAAACGACCTCGATCAAGGCATATAGTGACTTCCGGGAAGTCTTGGCAAATAAGGATATCGACGGGGTCATTATCGCAACACCGGACCATTGGCATGCCTACATCTTCGCAGAGGCATTAAAAGCGGGCAAGGCGATCTATGTGGAAAAGCCGGTTGCTAATTCGATTCCGGAATGCCATTCGATGATGGATTTCCAAAAGAAATATAAAGGGGTGGTGACAACAGGCTTATGGCAGACCAGCCAACGCTATTTCTTGGCGGCTAATGAGATATTGAAATCCGGTGTGTTGGGGGATGTTTATAAAGTTCAGATATGGCTTTGCCAATCGACGGATCCACGTCCGGCAGTTGCGGATTCTCCGGTTCCTTCTACATTGGATTACAATATGTGGTTGGGTCCGGCTCCCGAGCGCCCATTTAATAATTATCGTTTCCGTGGATGGCGCGGCTTTTGGGATTATGGAGGCGGCCAGCAAACCGACTGGGGAGTGCATTGGATAGACTCTGCGTTCGATGGATTGAAAGCGTTAGGATTGTGTGACCGTGAATATCCGGAGGCGGTATTCTCTACGGCTTATAAAGATCCTACCTCTTTCAATGAGACTCCCAGCTGCCAGACAACGATTTTCCAATATAAGAATTTCCATATAGAGTGGGCACAACAGGTTGCTCACCTGTATAATCGGAATCAAGGAGTAGCTTGGGTAGGAAGTAAAGCCACCTTGGTATGTAATCGAGAAGGCTATGAATTGATTCCAGAGAAGAACCGGGAGGGTGAGTTGTTAACTGACCGTTCCCAGCTTGTCGGGAAGTTCGAGGATGGCGGTGTTGAGGCGCATGCGACGAATTGGTGTAAGTGTATATTGAATAAATCGATTGAGACGAACAGCCCGATCGAGAAAGGGGCTTTCGCGACGATCCTGGCGCATATGGCCAATATCTCATATTTGACGGGAACTCGTGTTGTGTATGATCCGCAAGCTCGTAAGTTTGTGGATAATCCGAAAGCGGACGCGTATTTGAAGCGGAGCTATAGAAGCCCGTGGCAATTCCCGAAAGTTTAATGCGATTGAATGCTTAAAAACAACGACCGGTGGATTTTAATACTCTATTATATATAACCATTACCATACGAATTGAATTACAGCACATTGAGATCTCCGGTCGTTTTTTGTAAAAACAATGTCAACTTTAAATGAATGAGTTATGGAAAATCAAAAAAAGAAAGTATGGCTTCGAAAGGTCCTGTTTTTGATCGTTAGTTTGGCGTTATTCTTTCCCATGATGGCGCAAACGATTACAGTAAAAGGAGTTGTAAAGGAATCTATGACAGGCGAACCGATCATTGGCGCCAATGTAGCGGTGAAAGGAACGACTAACGGTACGATTTCTGATATAAGCGGTATGTATCAGATCTCGAATGTATCATCAAATGCCGTATTGATCGTTTCTTATATTGGATATAAGACCGCAGAGATTCCGGTAAATGGAAAGAACACGATAAATGTGAGCTTGGAGGAAGAAAGTATCGGACTTCAAGAAGTGGTAGCCGTGGGATATGGCTCTCAGAAAAAGAAAGAATTGACCGGCTCTGTAGCAGGCTTGAAAGAGGGAGACTTGATCAAGGGCGTACAGTCTGACCCAATGGGAATGTTGCAAGGTAAAGTGGCAGGTTTGAATATATCCAAACCAAATGCCGGCGACCCGAATGGAGAGTATAAGTTCCAATTACGCGGAACTTCATCCTTAACCGGTAATACTTCTCCGTTGATCGTCATTGATGGTATTCCTCAAGGGGATTTATCCGCTATCCCACAAGATGATATTGAAAGTATCGATGTATTGAAGGATGGTTCAGCGGCGGCGATATATGGAACCCGTGGAACGAATGGCGTTATCTTGGTTACGACAAAACGAGGTTCTGCCGGGAAGATGAGCGTTACCTACAATGGATATATGTCTATCTCTTCCATAGCCAATCAATTGGAAGTCATGGATCGTGACCAGTTTTTGGCAAATGGGGGAAACGACCGGGGATATGATACGAATTGGATGGATGAGATTACCCGAACTCCGTTCTCTCATTCGCATAACTTGGCATTGACAGGAGGTACGACCGATTTTAATTACCGGGCTTCTGTATCTTATCGAAATAACCAAGGTATCGCTCTTAAGTCTGGGTTCAATGAGATGATCGCTCGTTTTTCCGCTAATCAGAATTTATTCGATAAAAAGATTCAAATAGCATACGACGCTACTTATCGTCGTTTTGACCGGGAAGGTGAGAATTCCAGCTATGATGATTATTCCGCTTTTAAGCATGCGTATTATTATAATCCTACGGCACCCGTATACGACGAGACGGGAACGATAGATGCCGGAGGGTATTATGCGCTGGATATTCAAGGATATTCAAATCCGGTGGCTTATATTATGCAGCGTGACCGTCGTACAAAAGGCGGACTTTTCCAAGGGTCTGCTCGTGTAACTTGGAATATTTTGGAAGGACTTCGTGCGCAAGTTTTTGGCTCATTGAAATACTCTGATATAAATAAAGGTACTTATACCTCACGAGAGGTATTTAACACTTCTAGTTTCGGGTCAGCGTCTCGGAGTTTTAATACTCGTTTTAATAAAACACTGGAGACGACGATCGACTATGTAAAATCTTTTGGAGAACATCATTTGGTGGTATTAGGTGGGTATACCTATGAGCATAACTATCGGGAGTCATTTAGCATGAACAACTCGAATTTTGATTCGGATGTATATTCTTACTATAATTTGGGTGCGGGTAGTAACTTGATTAATAACCCTAGCCAAAGCATGATGGATGGTTCGGTTTCTCAAGATAATTTGGTTTCGTTCTTCGGCCGTGTAAATTATAACTGGGGAAATCGTTACTTGTTATCAGCGTCTGTACGACGTGAGGGTTCTACTCGTTTAGGTGCGGATTATAAATGGGGAACTTTCCCTGCGGTAAGTGTCGGTTGGTCTATCGGTAATGAGGCTTTTATGGAAAGCGCTAGCTGGATTAACGATTTGAAATTGCGCTTGGGATATGGCGTGACAGGAAATATGCCTTCAGATAATTATTTGTCTTTGCCAATGATGGGAGTGGTAGGCCGTTTTTATGATCATTCTTCTAAACAATGGATCAATGCTTATGGGCCGACACAGAACCAGAATCCGGATTTGAAATGGGAGCGGAAAGGCGAATGGAATCTAGGTGTTGATTTTGCAGCGTTGAATAACCGCTTGAACGTGACCGTTGATTTATATACCCGTAAGGTTTCAGATTTGTTGTATAAATATAAGGTCCCGACTCCTCCTTACCAATATTCTTCTATGTTGGCGAATGTGGGTGATGCTACAAGTAAAGGTCTGGAATTCTCTGTTTCCGGAACCCCAGTGCAGAGTAAAAACTTCTCGTGGACTAGTTCTATTAACTTCTCATTCAATACGAATAAATTGGACAAATTAAGTAATGAGACTTTCCAAACAGACTGGATTGAGACCGGTTATTTGTCGGATGGTGATTTAGGAGGTATGAACTCGACTCCATTGATTCGTTTGGTCCCGGGTGGCAAGGTCGGTGATTTTTATTTGCCGGTATTCGAGGGATTTACGGAAGATGGTAAATGGAAATTCAAGGATGTTGATGGTAGTGGTGACTTTACATATAATGAGGATCGTGAGATCGTAGGTAATGCGCAACCTGATTTTATAGCAGGATGGACTAACGAGTTTAAATATCGTGACTTCGATTTATCGTTTACATTCCGTGCTGTCGTAGGCAATGATGTATATAATGTAAGCCGTATGGCATTGGAGAATCGGAATGTGGCTGGAAAGGAGAAGAATATGTTGGCTTCGGTAATGGATATCCCGTTGCAAGATGCGGCTCAAGCCTCTAGTTATTATTTGGAGGATGGTTCTTTTGTGAAGTTGGACAATATCACATTGGGTTATAATGTACCGGTGAAGAAATTAGGTTTCATGCAAAACTTACGTTTGTACTTGACTGGTCAGAACTTGTTTACGATCACTGGCTATAAGGGCATCGACCCGGAGGTTGATATGGTAGGATTAGATAATATGGGTATTGAGAGGACTCGTTATTATCCGGCTAGCCGTTCTTTTATTCTTGGTTTGAATGTTACGTTTTAATGGATACTCTAAATATCGAAGGTTATGAAAAAATATAGTTTAATATATATAGTATCAATGATTTGTTTCTTGGTTATCGCTCCTTCTTGTACGGATATGGATGAAGATACGACGGGACAAATGGTATCAAATGACTTTTATGCGGATCCTTCTTTGATTCCGCAAGCGGTAGGTGCTGCCTATGCGGAATTGCAGGCTTATCAGAATCACTGGGGAGTATGGGGGTTGCAGACTGTTTCCTCGGATGAATGTGTTGTTCCGACTCGTGCGCCGGGTAATGACTGGTATGACGGAGGGGTATGGCAGGATTTCCATCGTCATCAATGGCAATACAATCTGGATGCATTGAATAATGTGTGGATTTCCGTATTTTCTGGAATAACGACATGTAACCGTGTGGTTTACGACTTGGATACATATAAAGAGGAGATGGATGTCGATATCTATAATAAATATCGTGCGGAGACTGTCATCTTGAGATGTTTCTATTATTCTATCTTACTGGATTTATTTGGGAATGTTCCTTATATCGATACATATGAGAGTGAAATCACGGCTTCTCCTCAGACAAGCCGTCCTGAGCTTTATCAGAAAGTCGTAGATTGTATCTTAGATAATATGGAATATTTGGATGACGCTCCGTCTGCCGAGAATTATGGAAGATGTACGAAATCGATGGCTTATACGATGTTGGCAAAACTATATTTGAACGCAAAGGTGTTCAAAGGGGCCTCTTCTTACGATAAGGACGATATGAATAAAGTGATAGAGTATTGCGATAAAGTGATTAACTCTGGATATTATGAGGTCGTATCTGATTTCTCCGCTCCATTTAAAGTGGCGAATGAGTCTTGTAAAGAAAATATTTTCGTGGTACCGATGCAAAATGGTATCAATTCAAATGGAGACTACGAGTTTCATTTCCATAAATTCTCCGGACATCCCAAGTCTCGCCAGATGTGGGGTATAAATGTGGGCGGTTGGAATGGAGGTTGCGCTACTCCGGACTTCCTTGCTTTATATAAAGATGACGATACTCGGAAAAAGGCGACTTTTATTTACGGTTTGATTTATGATAAGGTCACGGGAGAGCCTGTTGAGGATGGTGATAATCCGGGAAAACAATTGGAATTGACTATTGAGGTATCTTCTATTAATGCCGCTTATCGTTGGGAAGGCGCTCGTATTCAGAAGTATGAATATGAGTTGGGTATGACTGGTAATATGAACAATGATTTTGTTTTATATCGTTTAGCCGATATCTATTATATGAAGGCTGAAGCTATTTTGAGAGGTGGTAATGCCGCTACTTTATCAGCTTTATGTGCGGAACCTGCATTCCAGTTAATACGTGAAAGGGCAAATCAGCCCGTGTATACTCCGGAAACATTAACGTTGGATGAGTTGATCAATGAACGTGGCCGTGAATTTGCGTGGGAAGGTTGGCGTCGTCAAGACTTGGTTCGTTGGGATAAGTTCGCTAAAGGTAGCTGGACATTTAAGGAAGCCTTGAATAATAATTCGCGTGATTTATTCCCGATACCATACGATCAGATTACGAAAAACCAATCTTGGAAACAGAATCCGGGATATTAATAGTTGTGTTTTTATGCATATGGATAGACGACAATTCGTGAAAAACCTAGGACTGGGCACAGCCTCTTTAAGCATGGGAAGCTTGGTAACGGCTTCCTCATGTGCCCCGTCCGGGGATTCCTCCCTTAAACAAAACGTCAAGGAAGGAGAGGATGGACAGTTTTTATTTATCGGTGACGATATCGCCATCGCCCAGACAGAGTATGGGAAGGTGCAGGGATATCTGCTGAATCATGTATATACGTTCTTGGGAGTTCCTTATGGGGCTGATACGTCGGGAAAAAATCGCTTTATGCCTCCCCAAAAGCCAGAGCCGTGGACAGATGTGAGACCGGCGGTTTTTTATGGGAATACGGCGCCGCAACGTATGGAGAACCGGTGGCCCAATAATTACGGAACTTTTGCCGATCATTGGAACTACTGGGATGTGAGTGAGGATTGCTTATATTTAAATGTATGGACACCGGGCATTGCGGATGGTAAGAAACGTCCCGTATTGGTGTGGCTGCATGGCGGTGGTTTTACAAATGGTAGTGGGATCGAGCAGGATGGATATCATGGAGAGAATATAAGCCGGGAAGGAGATATCGTATTCTGTTCCATTAATCATCGGTTGGGGCCGATTGGCTTCTCTGACTTATCTGGTGTTGGTGGAGAAACGTATAAGGATTCCGGAAACGTGGGGATGTTAGATATTATTGCCGCCTTGCGATGGGTACATGATAATATCGCCAATTTCGGTGGAGATCCCGGGAACGTAACGGTTATGGGACAATCCGGAGGAGGTTCTAAGGTCTGTACGGTAGCCGCTATGCCGGCGGCAAAAGGTTTGATCCATAGAGCCGTGGCTTTAAGTGGATCTACGGTAGGAGCTTCCGATCAGGTGATGACCCGGAAGGTGGGAGAATATATTTTGAGAGAAGCGGGGCTGACCGCTTCCCAACTGGATAAATTGCAAAGAATACCTTGGCGGGAATATTTGGATATAGCGGATAGGGCTTGTAAAAAGTGCTGGGAAGATCAAGGGATTAGCATGAGACGGACTTTTGGCCCTGTTGCTGATGACCGGAATATTCCGGCCGGTGTATTCTACTCCGGTGAGAGCCATTTGGAGTCTCCTGTCGTCCCGATGATATTCTGTACGACTTTCCATGAATGGAACCCGAACAGGGCGGATGCGGCCTTGGAAAAAATCACTCAAGACGGTGTGATCGAGAAACTGAGAAGTCAATATGGTGATAAAGCGGAATCGATCGTGAAGGCTTTCGCCAAGAATTTCCCGGATAAGACTCCGATGGAGCTTTGGGCGATGATTTTGTCTTCCCGTCAACGAGTGGTTGAGGCGGCTAACGCAAAATTAAAGCAAGGCCAGCCTGTGTATGTAGCTTGGTTTGGCTGGTGTCCGCCCTTGTTTAATAACCGTATGCGTGCGTTCCATTGCTCGGATATCTGTTTCTGGTTTAAAAATACGGATCGGATGTTTACTCATACGGGTGGAGGTAAGGTACCTCGTGCGTTGTCAGATAAGATGTCTGGCGCTTTGTTGAATTTCATGCGGACAGGAGATCCGAACGGAGGAGAGTTACCCGTTTGGCCGAAATACACGGAAGAAAATGGAGAGGTGATGATCTTGAATAATACGTGTGAGGCTCGGAATGATCCGGACCGGGAGGCCCGTAAATCTTTGGAGGTTTAATTTAAAACGAGAGTGTTATGCTTGAGAAAAAGATTTCAAGACGTAATATGCTTCGGGCCACCGGTCTGGCGGTTTTGGGCAGTACGTTCGCAGGCTTGGCTTCTTGCGCTCCGAAGAAAAAAGAGGAGCCATCACCCGAAGCATCCTCTTCGAAACGTCCTTTCCGTGTCTGTCTCAATGTCTCTACGATAGCGGGTTATAAACTTCCTGTTCAAAAACAGATTGATTTATGTGCCGAGGCTGGTTTTGAGGGAATTGAGTTATGGACCCGTGATGTGGATGCGTTCGTAAAGCAAGGGGGAACTTATGAGACACTCAGGCGTCAGCTGGAAGGTTCCGGACTTTTATTGGAGAATATGATCGGTTTTGCCTCGTGGTTTGCCGATGATCCTTCGAAACGGAAGGAAGGGCTAAACCAAATGCGGCATGATATGGAAATGGTAGCGGGATTGGGCGGTAAATTTATCGCCGCTCCTGCTCAAGGAGTTACTCAACTGGATCGTACACGGTTGCCGGAGTATTCCGAACGCTATCGGGCGATACTGGATTTAGGGGATGAGATGGGTGTCACTCCGATATTGGAACTATGGGGAGCCGGGGTTCTGAATCAATTATCGGATACCATGGCGATAGCGATCGCCTCCGGGCATTCGCGGGCTTCTGTCTTATTGGATTTCTACCATTTGTACAGAGGAGGAAATAGTTTTGATAGTTTACGCTTGATAAATGGGAAGATCCTTCCGGTTTTTCATATCAACGATTATCCGGAGTTGCCTCCTCGTACGGAGTTGAGAGATTCGGATCGGGTGTTTCCGGGAGATGGTATTTGCCCGTTTAATAAGGTACTTCCTTTGCTATACGACTCCGGTTTCCGGGGTGGGTTATCCGTAGAGCTTTTTAATAAGGGATATTGGGAAACCATGGATGTAAAGGAGGTCTTAAAGAAGAGTTTTGAGAAAACCACACAGGTAATCAATAGTTCGATGGGATAAAAGTTTGTTGGGATTTAGGAAAGGGACTGCTTCGAGGTGTTTTACCTTCGAGGCGGTCCCTTCTGTTTTTATAGTATCTTCTCTTAAAAATCAATTATTTTATAATCCGCTGTGATATAAAATGTAGTATATTTGCGTACTCTGTTTTGGGGTACGCAAAAGCTTTGTTCACAAGAATGAATAGGCATTATCCTAAATAAACCGTTGTTTTGCGGAGAGGTCTAGGGGTTGTTATCATCGGGAAAGCCGATAATAAAAGATATACATTATAATGAACTTACTTCTGAGATATGTGGGTCATGGTATAACTATAAGTTTGTTAGTATTTATAATGCTGGCGTTTCATTTGTCTGCGTTAGCACGGACAAGTGAAAAACGTGTGCTCCGGGTTGCCTTTCCGCAGGTGGTAGGCATGAGTTGGACGGCGGAGGACGGTAGTCATCATGGTATGCTCGTGGACTATCTCAATGAGATTGCCAAATATACCGGTTGGGAATACGAGTACATTGATACGAATGGGCAAACCGTGTTGAATGAATTTATCGCAGGTCAGTATGAATTGATGGGTGGAAACTATTATATACCCGGTTTAGAGAAATATTATGCTTATCCGGATTACAATATGGGATATAGCCGTTCTTTGTTGCTTGCTCGTTCTGACGATCGTACTATCCATAGCTATAATTTGGAGAGTATGAACGGGAAAACCATCGGTGTATATGAGAATGCGAAAGAAAATATTCGCCGCCTCAAGGAGTTTTTGGCTATCAACGGATTAGACTGTAAGTTCCAATATTACAGCTTGAAAGATATGCAGAAGAACGACGAGGGATTATATTTTTATTTAATGAATGGAGAGATAGACTTGCTGTTGAGTGGCATTATTCACAATCACGATTCTTTACGGGTAATCGTTACCTATAATTCTCAACCCTATTATATCGTAACCAATCCGGGTAATAAGGAAGTATTGGATGGTTTGAATATGGCTTTGGAACGGATATTGGATGCTAATCCAAATTTTGCGGCAGAGCGTTATGCCGCTAACTTTCCTGCCCGACTTGTAAATGTCCAATTTAGTGACCGGGACTTGGAATATGTCAAGAAAAGGAAAACGATCACGGTAGCCGTTCCGGAGAATTGGTATCCCTTTTATTGTAAAGAAACCTCCCAGAAGAACCATGTCGGTATCATGGTGGATGTATTGGATAAGATCAAGGACTTTACCGGTTTGGATTTTTCGTATGTGTATGCGAAGAATTATAGTGATGCGGTCCATCTGGTACAACGAGGGAAAGCTGATATCTTAGGCTTTTTCTTGGGAGATGAGAACGATGCGGCCCAGCTAGGGCTTGCGCTTTCAGCCTCTTATGTGAGTGCGAACAATATCATAGTACGCAATAAAGCCTGTAGTTATCCCGCTCCGGGTTTGGTTGGTGCTTTGGTGGAAAGTCAGCGATTTCCAAGTGGCATATCTGCGGAGAAGAATCGGTCCTATCCGGGCATTAAGGAGGCATTAGCCGCTGTCAATAGCGGAGAGGCTGATTTTATCTATGGATTGTCCTCTAAAATGGAACAGGATATTTCGCGTTATCATTTCACCAATCTTGCTCCTGTGACATTGGTCAATGATCAGAGTGCGATAAGTTTTGCGTTACCTACCCCGGTTGACCCGGATTTATTAACCGTACTCAACAAGGCGATCAATAATCTTTCTGAGTCCGAGAGGACTGTTATACGCAATCGGAATCTGGAATCTATCGGCGTGAGTGAATTCTCTCTTACGGACTTTATATATGCGAATCCCTTACAATTTATGTTTATCGTGATGTTTGTCTTGTCGGTGCTATTTACGGCATTACTGCTGGCTATAGGGGCCCGGATGAAAGCGACCGTGATACAGGGCAACCTGAAACGGGCTGAGGCGGCTAACTTGGCGAAGAGCGAGTTTCTTTCCCGGATGAGTCATGAGATCCGTACGCCGATGAACGGAATTGTAGGTATGAGTACTATCGCTATGCAAAACATAGATAATACCGATAAGATAAAGGATTGTCTTGAGAAAGTAATCATGTCTTCCAAGCATCTTCTCGCTCTCATTAACGACGTGCTGGATATGTCGAAGATAGAAAGCGGAAAAGTGGAACTTCGACATGAGAGCTTTAATTTCCGGGCATTCTTGCAGGACTTTGAAAATCTGTATGGCGAGCAGGCCAAGAGTAAAGGGATCAGCTATGAGACGATATTGGCTAGTGATCTGGAAGTACAGATTATAGGAGACTCCTTGCGCTTGAATCAAGTTCTCTCCAACCTGTTATCGAATGCGCTGAAATTTACGCCGGCCAAGGGAATGATTAAACTTCGGGTATCTAAAACAGGTGAGGATCAAGAGAATGTTTACCTTCGTTTCGAGGTAATCGATACGGGATGTGGTATAGCCGAGGAGAACTATGATAAAATCTTCGAATCGTTCGAACAGGAAAATGTGGATGTTACTTATAAATATGGAGGTACAGGATTAGGGCTTTCTATCGTTAAGCGTTTCACAGGGTTGATGGGTGGTGGCATACATGTGACGAGCGTGCAGGGGAGTGGCAGTACATTCACCGTTGATCTGCCTTTCGGCAAAATAAAGGAATCGGGTAAGCCCACTCGTTTTTCCGATATTAATGGGAGGAATGACCTTGCGAAGGATTGTTATGCTGTTGATTATGACTTCAAAGGTAAACGGATCTTATTGGTTGAGGACAATGAGCTTAACCGGGAGATAGCGGAGGAATTGATCGGAGTTACCGGTGCGTCGGTGGAGAGTGCTGAGGACGGGGTACAGGCCGTAGAGATGTTTAAGGAGTCTGCCGAAGGATATTATGATTTGATATTGATGGATGTGCAGATGCCGCATATGGATGGCTATGAGGCTACCCGATGTATTCGTGCATTAGGGCGTTCTGATGCTCAAAAGGTTCCTATCTTCGCTATGACAGCCAACGCCTTCGCTGAGGATGTGCAGAAAAGTAGGGAGGCCGGTATGAACGCTCATATATCTAAACCATTAAATATACGTGCCGTGTATAAGCAAATGAACCGGTACCTTCAAGGATAAATAAAAGATTGATAAATAATAAAAAGGGGCCGCCTCTGGAAATTAAACTTTCGAGGCGGTCCCTTCTGCTTTTATTAGATATTCTTTATTTTTCCGTAATTACCGAGAATTCACCGATACCCGCTTGCTTTTTATTATCTACGATACGGGTTGCGACCAAACGGATTTGGTTACCTTTCGTTATCGGGAAATGTACGACTTGCTCGATCGGGTTAGCCTTGATATTGGAGAATTCGCCTTCGGCCACCTTCTTTCCATTAATATATAATTGATAGTTGGAGATATGACCGCTTGCGTCACGTCCTTGGTTCGGGGTGTAGCGGAATCCGGATATAGGCATTTCTTTCGCTAATTGTACGACTAACTCTTGTTTCCCTTGTGGCAAATAGTAGGTCGTGTAGCCGTTTCCGTCTAGGATCAGGCTGGTTTTCTCATCTTTCGGTGATACGATCGTGTAATCACAAGCAGGAATATCGAACGTTTGCGCGGAAACCGGACTGACTGTATCGAAAGTCGGATCATAGGCAATCGCCTTGACAGTTCCTTTTTGAGCGAAAGCGAATGGCGCCTGATAAAGCGGTGAGTCCTTGGTCGGATCTGAACCGTCGGTGGTATAATGAACCTCGGAGCCTTTATCCCCGGCCTGTATGGTTACCTCGTCATTGATATTACGGGCAATCGTTGGCTCGGTCACCAAGGCGGGGGCAAGGTATGCCTCCACGTTATTGATACAAAGCGGCCCGCGGGCGTCCGTGAAGTTGATGCGTATCTTCTCCGCTTTCTCGGTCTGGAAACGGACAATTCGTTTATAGCCGACAGTTGTCGTAGAATCCACAGTCTGTGCCGGAATCCATTTACCCCCTTGCTCGAGTTCGATATTGAACGAGCGTACTCGTTGTCCTAATGGGATATATTCTTGTATTACCAAGCGGTTTACATCGGTAGGATGGGTTAACGTGAAAGTCAATGAACCACTGGTTACTCCATCGTCCGTAGCCCAATAGGTATCCCAATCCCCATCTACTGCCTTATTGGGACTAAAATTACGTCCTCTTTTATTGCTCGCTTGTACGTAACATCCTTTCAAAAGATTCTCCTTAAAGTCATTTTGGATGGTTTGATACCATTGTACGGCACGGGCGGAGTCTACCGGACTTATTTTTCCGTTCAACGCTACGGGGAAGTTCAATAGGAAATTGGCGTTATGCCCGACGCTTCGGTAATAAAGATCGACTAATTTTGCCAGAGATTTGACTTGGTGATCTTCCCGGGAGTGATAGAACCATCCCGGACGGATAGATACATCGCATTCTCCACCTAGCCACATCGGTCCGTTCTCATCTCCCCATACACTCTGTTGGAAAGTAGGCATGGAGGGTTCCGGGGCGAAGATGCTCCATTGGGTATCACCGGCCCAACCTTCCTCGTTACCGATCCAGCGGATATCGGGTACTGTCCCTCCGAAAACCATGATGTCCGGGTGGTGCGCCTTGATCGTGTCTCGTGCCCGCTCATATTGATAATAGGTCTTGGCGTCTATAGCACGGGTTTCATTCGTGCCGCCATACCAGCCATTGCCACCGTTTGCCCCATCAAACCAGTATTCGAACAACGGGCCATAGTTGGAGACTAATTCATGTAATTGGGCATGGAATTTCTCTACATATCCCGGTTGTCCGTAGTTCTCACTGTTTCTGTCCCAAGGGGAGAGATAGACACCGAATTTCAGCCCGTGTTTCTTACAAGCGTCGGATAGTTCTTTTACCATATCCCCTTTGCCATCTTTCCAAGGAGAATTCTTTACGCTATATTCGGTTGTGGCGGTAGGCCATAGACAGAAACCGTCGTGATGCTTGGTGGTTAAGATTACGCCTTTCAATCCGGCGGCTTTGATTGTTTGCGCCCATTGATCGCAATCCAGATCCGTTGGATTGAATGTGGAGGCGGGAGTATTTCCGTAACCCCATTCCAGATCATTGAACGTATTTAATCCGAAATGGACAAAGGCGTATGTTTCCATCTTATGCCATTCAACTTGTGCCGGCGTGGGAACGGGCAGGATAGGGGCGGGCGCTGTCGCTTCTTTACAGGAGAAGAAGGAAAACAACCCAAGCCCCAATAAAATAGAGGAACTCAAGTGCTTCATTATTTGTTTATATTTAGATGAGACCTCAAATATATGAAAAAAAACGGCAGATTTTTATTCTGTCTTTACATTTTCAATCGGATTTTGATTCGCTGCCCGGTAACTTTGCCAGAATACGGTCAAGAAAGAGATAATCAAGCAAAATAATCCGGCTGATATGAAAATGAACGGACTTAATGATATTCTATAGGAATAGTTCGAGAGCCATTGTCGCATGGTATATACCATAACTGGGGTCGTGATTATAAACGCTATAACTACGTAGCGGATGAATGTACATATCAATTTATAAAGTATTAGCGTCCCGTTCGATCCGAATATTTTCCGGATAGCGATTTCCCTGGCTTTTTGTTGGATGAAATAAGTAGAAATCGCCAATAGCCCTAAAAGTGAGATGACAATAGCCACAAAGGCGAAAAGGCTTATGATTTTCAATATTCTTTGCTGTGTGGCAAATGATTCCTCTATCTGACGGTCGATGAATTTACCGGGGAATTCTAGTTGAGTGATATTTTCGTAAACCTGTTTGACTTTATTATATGCCTCGAAAGTATTTCCTTGTATCTCTACCAAGAGGTTCTCGGTGGGGATATTCTCGGTTTTATCTAGTTGGACGAAGATCGGAGGATTGGCCATCGTGATATTGTTGAGTTGGAAATCTTGTATTTTGCCGGCGATCATCCGGGGATTTCCGAAGAATGGGAACGATTTCGCATCCTCGCCGATTCCCATCGCCTTGAAGGCCGCATCGGTAAGGAAACAACCTTCTCCTGTGGCTAAATGATTATCTTTTAATATTTTCAGACCTAGGATATGAAGACTGGTCGTGTCCATGACGAAGCCTTGCAGGCTCACGAGATTTCCGTTGATCTCCATCGTATAGTTATTTCCAACTTTGAAAGGGGTGCTTCGGGCGCATCCGACCTTGTTTACACAAGCCAATTGCTTGAGCTCCCCAAGGAGGGTGTTGTTTAGCTCTTTAAGCTTTAATTCTTCCATCCCGATAGGGATATCGATAATATTTTGAGTGTTATATCCCAAAGGGGCTTTTATCAAGTAATTAATTTGCAGTACCATCGTTAGGGAGGTCGCGATTAACGCGATTGTTATGGCATTTTGAAAGGTGATGAAAAATTTGCTGAACGTCATTTTAGTCTGCATACGGAAACTACCTTTCATTACATCCACTGCTTTTGCCCGTGTGATATGGATAGCGGGTAAGATACCAGAGACGCATCCCAGCAATAAAATGAGTAATATACCTAATAAGATATTTATCGGCGTGACCGCTCCGGGCAAATTAATATGAGCCTCTAACAATTGATTTGCGTATGGAATGGCTAAAGTGGCCAAGAATAAACCGATTAAGAAGGATACTTGGCTTAAAAGGATAGATTCTAGGATTAATCGGGTAAAAAGTTCTTTTTTCGTAGAACCCAACAGGCTGCGGATAGCGGCTTCCTTGGCTCTGGATCCGATTTGGGCGACAGTCAGGTTCACGTAGTTGATGATGGCGAAAAATAATATGACAATTCCTACAGAAATAAGTATAATAACAAAGTCCCAATCACCATTCTCCAGCATTGAATATTGTGCCTTTTCTATAAAATAGGCTTTTCGCAAAGGAACTACTACGACATCTTTGACTTGATCTCGTTCATAAGGCCAATAGAATCCTTTGAAGAAAGATGCCATATCGTTAGTCTTTGATAGTAGGTCTGAGCCTTTTTGGGTTCGAAGGAATACGAGGGAATTGTAGCAGTTGCTATAGTTCTCTTTATCCATTTCTGGGTACATTTCCGTTAATTTCTCTACTCTCGCTAATATATCGCAGTAAGGAATTACGGAATTATGCATATCTTTCATGATACCGTTTACGATTATTGAGATAGATGGACTGATTTGAAGTGTTTGTCCGATAGGATTTGCGTCTCCGAAAAATTTTTTAGCGAAGGAATCGGAGATAACCGCATAGTTTTTATCGGACAGAACTTGACTTTTAGATCCCGTAACTAAATCGAACGAGAAAAAGTCAAAGAAATCTTCATAGGTGTATTGTATTTTTGCGTTTATTTTTTTGTCTTGCCACGTAATAGGTAAAGCTTCTATGCCACCCCACGGCAAGTTGGAAGAGACTGTCATTACTTTCTCCACTTCTGGGAATTGTGTCATCAAACGTTCTCCTATACCATAAGCCGAGATCATGAAAGATTCGTTACCAAGTACATAGATCCGGTCTGCGTCTTTTTGGAAACTATCCACGGATAGCTCTTGCTTTGTGTAGATACCAATAAGTATCACGAACATAAGGGAGATAGATAATCCAAGTATCTCGATGATTGTGTACAATTTATTTCTGCTCAAAAATTTTGTGAAAGATTTGATGTTTAGTAGATAATTCATAACGTTTGATATAAGATTCTTAATATTGTTGTTGATTTTCATACAAAAAGTATGCCGTTTGTTGTAAGTTGGTGCATTGCAGTATGTTATGGCTAGTTGTGTGTCTGGAAGCTGTCCAATAAATGGACACCTCTGTCTATTTATTGGACACTCTTCTTTAAGTTTATCGGATTTTAGTTATTGATACTCAATGACTATATTGTATGACTTGATGTTTAGTCTAATGAAAAATAGATGAGTTTCCGATATCTAAGTAAAGTATTAAGCTTCCTGTCTTTTATAAGTATCCTCAGAGAAGACGTTTGTAGTGATATGTAATTGTTTATCAATTGTTTGTTGTGCCAATATTTTTCTTTCCTTTGGCACAGCTGTGCCATTGTGGTGGCAACGCTGTGCCATCCGTGTGGCAAGGCCGTGCCATCTATATGGCAAAGTATTGCCACTAGCATGGCAAGGATATCAACTATATCGTTTCCCTGAGCAGTCGTTATTTTTGTGTGTTCTCCTTCTTGTAAGATTAATTTTGGTGTGTGTTATATTATTTGGTGTGTGTTATACTATAATGTACCCGATCCCCCTCATGCGAAAAAACTTGCAAAATAATGCCCGATAAATTTGGATCGTATGTTTTATAGCATTACTTTTGCACCC
>ERZ791917.49-NODE-49-length-172258-cov-7.893498_pt1 | contig 172258 bp, 207 predicted proteins | sample MGYA00510138_ERZ791917 | MGnify/ENA primary metagenome ERZ791917 (study PRJEB30046, sample SAMN00792102) | human gut metagenome | study: EMG produced TPA metagenomics assembly of the A metagenome-wide association study of gut microbiota in type 2...
TTCTTCATGTATGGATATAAAAGTATAAATTCGTATTCCGGTGCAAAGATACAGGAATTTGCTCAAACCACCGATTTTACCTCTCATTTTTCAGGTCGAAAGGTTTCATAAGTATTATCATCAAAGAATATTCTTATTTCAGTGATTTTTCTGGCAGGCTTTTCTATGTACCTAATCTCCTGTTTTACAATCTCTTTAGGTGCATTTTCGGCTGTTCTTAATGCCATTTCCTTGCGATTTTCCGGATTAATCGTCTCTTTGGACGGATTTACAGGATTCTCATCAAACAAAGAAGGCTGATAATCTCCATTGGAAGAAACCGTAGAAGCATCTTCTGCAGATGTTATCATTTCGCCTTTACCATAAAGCAACCATTCAAGATTTACATAACTATAGGTCTGATGTACCTTCATTACAACCTCCAAGCTTGGTTTATTCCGATCATTCAAAATATGTGAGAGAGTAGATTGCTGAACTCCAATTGTCTCAGCAAAAACTCTTGGAGGAACTTTTTCTCTCTCCATTATCATTCTAATTCTGTCTTTTATCTCCATACAGCTTCTTTCTTGTTACAATTGTATGTATTAAACGTTGGTTTCACAAAAATACTAATAACCACTACGGATATACAAAGGTAAATATTACAAATCACAAATGCAAATTACAAATATAAAAATATTAATATTACAGATGTGTAGCGATCATTACGATTGGACTAATACGTTTGTAAAACACAAAATAAAACATAAACCACGATGACATTTCAGATTTAACAAAATAACATATTACATTGATTTATAATAGAATATATATAAGCAAACAACAAAGAAATACGATATTCACAAAAATACGCTCCACTCAGACAGTAATTTTAGAGCGATTATTCAATATTAGAGCATATTTATATGATATACAATAATATAACATATAAAAAACAAATTGTTAACCACTCTCCTATTACATTTATATACTGTATATTATTACTGTAAAACAATCAATATACTTTTGTGATTCGGTTAGATCGATTACATTTGTATCTTATTCACAGATATATACTTTACAAACAAACAGGCATGATTACACAAACGTAAATATCAATAGTTGCAAAAACAATAAATCAAGGAATAAAATACATTATTTACTTATGTATATTGAGAACTCTTCAAATCTTCTTTTACATTTTCTTCTGAAGTATCTCGCAAATCGTAAATCCTTGCTATATTTCCGCACATTCAGTCGATCAATTGTTTTTTTTCAATTCTAGAAGCTATAAAATTGAATTAAATTCCTGTCTTATAATAAAATATACCTGTTTTATCAATACCCAAATTAAGATCAACTAGAAAAATAACAGAAAAATATCCCAATTATCCCACAAATTATCAAAATGACATTTTATCAGTTCAGGAAAAGAAAGATGATCCCTCCAATTTATGCAAAACCATTTATGCTAATACGATTTACCATTCTATATTTATAGTCTGAATTAAATCAGATTTTTTCAATTTTGAAAATGAATATAATATAACTTCAAAAACTAGAAAAGAGAGAAATTACCAAAATTGAATTTAAAGAAGGGAAGCAAAAGATCTTCAAACTCCTTTCCATTCATAAAAGTCAGGAAAAAGAGAACAACAGATCCATTGTAAAATATTCGTCTATAAAAGAAGATTTGGTTATGAGTTTGACACAACTAATTTGCTATATATAAAGAAGGCATATACTTAATCTGTTTTACAGTAAAAGTATATGCCTTTTGTTTATTTAGAGTATTCAGTTTTACTAATGCAAAATTTTAAACACTAATTCACGAAGAATATCTCCGTCAGACATTGAACTATTTTTCACTCCTTTTGATTTTGCATCGGCATATCGTATTTCACCAACAATCTGCATTGTCTTTACTCCACTATATTTGCGCATCGCAATTGCGTAGTCCCGAGCTTGCCAAGTAGTTCTTAACCCTAGCATATTAGCAATACCCTGCTCCGATTTATCAGGCGCATAATATGCTAACATCAAGTTTGAATAAAAGCTAAACAACAAAGACAATGTCATTTGAATTGGATTCGTTTTAGGATTTTCCTCAAAATATTTTATTATTTTATTTGCTTTCAGAATGTCTTTTTCAACCAGAGCACTCCGCAATTCAAAGTTATTATAATCTTTGCTTATGCCTATGTTCTTCTCAATTTGTTCGGGAGTAACACGTTTCTGTCCCGTAGGCAAAGTGATAATCAGCTTTTCTAATTCACCTGTCAAACGACTTAAATCCGAGCCGACAAAATCAGCCAGCATAGCCGTTGCCTTAGGCTCCATATCTATTCCTTTTCTTTTCATGTAGGAAGCTATAAAGGCCGGAAGCTGGGCATCTTTTATCTTCTTGGATTCGAACAAAACACCGGTCTTTTCTACCTCAGCAGCCAGCTTTTTCCTGCGGTCCAATGTTCCATGTTTATGGCATATCACCAAAATAGTGGAATGAAGCGGTTTTTGAAGATAGTACGATAATTCTTCGATGTTCCGGACCGCTTGCGCTTCTTTGACTACCACCACTTGATGTTCGGACATCATAGGATAGCGTTTTGCAGCATTTATGATTGTCGCCACATCCACATCAGCACCGTACACTACAGTCAGGTTGAACTCTTTTTCCGTTTCGTTCAAGACATTATCAGTAATGTAATCGGCAATCAAATCGATATAATACGATTCTTCTCCCATCAAATAGTAGATGGGACGATACTGCTTTGCCCTCAGTTCTTTGAGGATGTCATCACAGGTCAGCTCTTGTTTTGCCATATATATTTTTTAGGAAGACTGGCAGTTACCAGTCGAATTTCAAGTGTTTTACAGTTTTCTTTGCATCAATAATCATACGCAGAGAAGCGATACCAATCTCAACATGCTCTTCTACATAGTTCTTGGTAACCAAATTATCGCTTTTATCAGTTTTCACTCCATCCGGAGTCATAGGCTGGTCAGATACCAATAACAATGCTCCTGTCGGAATATGATTGGCAAAGCCACAGCTGAACAAAGTGGCCGTTTCCATATCAACCGCCATCGCACGTGTCTTTTTCAGATACTCCTTGAATGCTTCGTCATGCTCCCAAATACGGCGATTGGTGGTGTAGACGGTACCCGTCCAATAATCACGGCCATAGTCACGAATGGACGAAGAAACAGCACGCTGCAACATAAATGCAGGCAAAGCGGGAACTTCAGGTGGAAAATAATCATTGGATGTTCCTTCACCACGAATAGCGGCAATAGGAAGAATTAAATCGCCAATTTGATTTTTCTTGTCGATACCACCACATTTACCTAAAAATAAGCAGGCTTTAGGATGAATAGCTCCCAATAAATCCATGATAATAGCGGCATTAGGACTCCCCATACCGAAATTGATCATTGTAATGCCTTCGGCTGTGGCGGAAATCATATTGGCATCTCTACCCAAAATAGGAACATCAAATTGATTTGCGAAAATCTCTACGTACTTGTTGAAGTTAGTCAACAGAATATACTCTCCAAAATCTTCCAGGTTACGTTTTGTGTAACGGGGCAGCCAATTAGCTACGATTTCTTCTTTCGTTTTCATAATTATCTATTAAATTTGTGGTTCCAATAATGGAAACCGTTATTTAACTTACAAAAATAATAAATGTTATCGTTAAACCTACCAGTATTCGACACTAAAATAAACGTACGAAACGGAAAAAATGTAATTTTCGACGTTATTCGTAAACGATATGTCGCCCTTACCCCTGAAGAATGGGTACGGCAACACTTTGTTCACTTTCTTATTGCACACAAAGGATATCCGAACGCACTCCTTGCCAACGAAGTAATGGTAAAGCTGAACGGCACAACTAAAAGATGTGATACGGTGCTTTACCGGAGAGACCTTTCAGCACGAATGATCGTAGAATACAAAGCTCCGCACATCGAAATCACACAAGCGGTATTCGATCAGATAACCCGCTATAATATGGTGTTGAAAGTTGATTATCTGATAGTAAGTAATGGAATGCAGCATTATTGTTGCCGGATGGATTATGCACATCAGAGCTATACCTTTCTTCAGGATATTCCCGATTATAATGCCCTATAAAGATAGTGTCACTATAAGGTCAGGATACTTACACTATACCACACACATAGTGTAAGTATCCCAAGCACATAGTGACACCATCTTTGTCTTGCCTCCGGAGGCTCTGAAAACGATATTCTATTTTTACATATTCGTATCTTTTTTCACATCGTCATCTTTCTTCCTGCTAAACTTCTCTTGCAGTTTCTGCATCAATTCATAGAAATTAGGAATATAGACTGTCGCTAATAAAGTATTCATCGCCATACCGAAAACAACCGCAGTACCCAACGCTATACGACTCTGCGCACCAGCCCCGGTAGCAAACAGCAAAGGCATTACCCCCAATACAAAAGCAAAAGAAGTCATCAAAATCGGACGTAAGCGGACGTGTCCTGCTTCGTATGCAGCCTCACGAATTGAGTTTCCCTCAGCACGGAAATCACGGGCAAACTCTACAATCAGAATACCATTCTTTGCCGAAAGTGCAACAAGCAGGATAATACCAATCTGTGTATATACGCTGACCGGAGTTCCCATTATCATACATCCTATCATTGCTCCCAACAAGGCCACCGGCAAACCTATCACGGCAGCCACCGGACTGGTCCAGCTTTCATATTGCGCAGCCAAAACAAGGAATGCTACAATCAAGGCCATGACCAAAACAATGGTGGTCGTATTTCCCGCCTGCGTTTCCTGATAGGCAACCGACGTCCATTCATAGCCGAATTCATCTCCCAGCTGTTCTTTAAACAAAGTTTCCATTTCTTGAATAGCCTGTCCGGAACTGCTTCCGGGCGCTACATTACAAGTCAGGGCAGCTGTTGAATACATATTGTAACGATTGATCTGATCCTGCCCCAACTGCTCTTCCACTTTGGTGAAAGAAGAAAGGGGGACCATCTCTCCTGCCGAATTAGCCACACTGAGTTTTAAGACATCATCAATGACCCGTTGTGCCTGATCACGCGCTTCGATCTTTACCTGATAAATATGACCGAATTCAACAAAATCATTAACGTATGCCGCCCCCATATAATAGCTTAATGTAGAAAATACATCATTCAGAGCAATGCCCATAAATTGCACCTTATCACGATCGATATTCAGAAAATATTGAGGGACATTTGCCTGATACTGACTGGATACAGAAGCTAAGGCCGGTTTGGAATGAGAAGAAGCAAGCAATGCGTCAATAGCCTGCTGCATTTCTGTCGGTCCCAGATTCCTCCGGTCTTCCAATTGAAGTTGCAAGCCACCGGAAGCACCCAATCCTGGAATAGCCGGAGGAACCATAGCAAATGCTTGTCCTGCCTGTATCTCCATATACGCTTCGCCATTAAAACGGTCGACAACGGCAGCAGCCGTATGCTCCTTCCCTTTCCTTTCGTCCCAGTTTTTCAGGACAACAAAATAGGTTGCGGAGTTACTTTGCTCACCTCCGCCCATCACGGAGAAACCAGTGATTCCAATGTAATTCTCCACTTCCGGATAAGAATCCAAAATAGCATTGATTTTATCCCCGACAGCTTGTGTACGTTCCAAGCTGGCTGCCGGAGGAAGCTGAACAACTGCAATAAAATAACCATCATCTTCATCCGGAATAAATGTCGACGGCCAACGCATAAAGAGTATTACGGCAATCACTGTCAGAATAGCAAAAGATACAAAAGAGATAAGCGGACGTTGAAGCAACCATTTCACCGTACTATCGTAGACTCCCTGTGTCTTATCATACGCTTTATTAAATCCTTTGTATATAAAGAAGTTAGACGGTTTGCTCTTTTTGAGGAATAGAGCACAAAGAGCAGGCGTCAGTGTCAGTGAGTTAAAACCGCTTAATACAGTAGAAGCAGCAATTGTCAGTGCAAACTGCTTATACAACTGCCCCGAAATACCGCTGATCATCATCGTCGGAATAAACACGGCAAGCAAAACAAGCACCACTCCGACAATCGGCCCCGTAATTTCCCCCATAGCTTTTGTGACTGCTTCACGAGTTGAATATTGTCCGGTCTCCAGCAATCTTGAAGCATTCTCAACCACCACAATAGCATCATCCACTACAATGGCAACTGCCAGAATCAATCCGAACAGAGTCAGCGTATTGATCGAAAAACCAAATGCCGCCATAACTGCCAATGTACCGATCAGCGATACAGGAATTGTGATACAAGGAATAATAACCGCTCTCCAGTTCTGCAAAAACAGGAAAATAACCAGTACTACCAGCAGCGTTGTCTCAAAAAATGTCACCATTACTTCATCAATAGAAGCATGAATTACATCCGTTGTATCCAAAGTTACGTTATAGGCTACTCCTGTAGGAAAACTGGTCGCCAGTTCCTCCATCTTAGCCTTCACTCCTTTTGAAACGTCCAGCGAATTGGAGCCCGGCTGCTGATAGATAGCAATCGCTGCGGTAGGCATCCCCTTCAATCGTGATACTACACTATAAGAAGCAGACCCCAAATCTATTCGCGCAATATCTTTCAGGCGAAGCATTGCCCCATCCTGTTCCCGACGAATGATAATATTCCCGAATTGCTCCGGAGAAATAAGTCGCCCCTGTACATTAAGTGTATATTGAAAGGCATTTTTATTGTCCTGTCCGATCGGTTGACCGATATAGCCGGCGGACACTTCCATATTCTGAGACTGAATGGACTGATATACTTGTGCCGGAGAAATGTTCCGGATACGCATAGCTTCAGGATCCAGCCAGATACGCATGGAATAATCACCTGCTCCCATGACATTAACAGCTCCTACACCAGGCACACGTGATAACTGATCGACCAAATTCAATTTGGCATAGTTAGTCAGATAGAGACTGTTGTATACAGAGTCTTTCGAAGTCATTGTCAGGAACATGACAATGTTCGAAGACTGTTTCTGCACAGTCACCCCCTGTACCACTACCGGTTCCGGCAAGGATGATTGAGCAACACTTACCCTGTTCTGGACTTGTACAGTAGCCATATCGATATCTGTACCGACGGCAAATGTAATTGTCAGAGAATATGCTCCCGAAGAGGAAGAATTTGAAGACATATAGAGCATACCGTCCACCCCATTCACCTGCTGTTCGATGGGGAGTCCTACCGTTTGAGCTACAGTTTCAGCATTCGCACCGGGATAGACAGCCGATACCTGAACCGTCGGAGGTGTAATCTCCGGAAATTGCGCCACAGGCAATATATTAAGTGCGACCAAACCGGCTACCACAATGAGCAGGGCAAGTACGGTAGCAAAAATTGGTCGGTTAATGAAAAACTTAGAAAACATAATATATAAGTTTACGATTAATATTTATATAAGGACAAACAGTTACCTGCATCGTCTGAAGATAACCAACAAGCCGACCGCATCAGGGTATCGGCTTTATCTTCATTCCATCTCTGACCTTCATCAGAGCTTCTGTAACATATCGTTCCTGTGGTGAGAGTCCTCCCAACACCTGCCGTAAGGTATCATTAATCAGTTGTCCTATTTCAATATGCCGATAGTGTACTATGTCCGAATCATTGACGGCATACAGGAATTTACCGAGCTGATCGGTTCCGATGGAAGCCTCTTTCACAAGAATTGCATGATCGGCCTCTCCATAAGGTAAGGTAATGCTGACGTACAATCCACTCTTCAGTACTCCCTGCGGATTATCAAAATTGGCACGTACCATCAGAGTTCCTGTATTCAGGTCTACGTTCGGTGACAGATAATCCAGTGTTGCCGGATAGGATTCGGTACCTTCTTTCCCCAGCTGAACCATGATCTTTTTCGGAAGATCCTTCGTTGGCTGCTGATTGTTCATCGACATCTCCAGCCATTGATTATCAGCAACATTAAAATACGCATACATCTGATCGTCCTTATAAATAGTAGCCAGCGTAACCGGCTGCAAAGAACCACCGACATAACTGCCGATATCCACTGTCGACTTGCTGATTGTCCCGTCAAAAGGGGCACGAACATAACAATATCCTAAATTTGTACGCGCTGTACTCAAAGCAGCTTCCGCATTGCTGACAGCTGCTACTCCTTCTGTCACAGACGATTCCGACTGCAACACCTGTATCTGACTCACAGCATCACTTTTCACAGCCTCCTTCATACGGCTATAATTATTACGGGCATATTCCAATTGTGCCTGAGCAGTTTTCAGTTCAGCTTCCGCTTGTGCCACCTTATCATTATATAAGGTAGGTTCTATTACAAACAGCAACTGCCCTTTTTTTACCCGTCCGCCCGGTGCGTAAGAGACAGACTGTAATGTTCCGTTCACTCTGGCCACAAGATTTACAGTTTTCTCCGTTGTCAGATAGCCCGGATAATCTTTCGTCAAAGTGATGTCCTTCACTATAGGTTTCGCTACGCTAATTGCCAGAGTCGGCATTCCCTTCATTGCTCCGGCGTCTTTTTTCTCCTTGCAACCAGTCAATACCGACAACACAAGAAAAATATACATTAGTTTTTTCATATCCGTTAGGTTATATTTTATTTATAGATTCTTTTATTCTCTCCAACCGCCTCCCAGCGCTTTATAAAGACTTATCAGTTGCAGTAACGAGCTACCCTGCGCCTGTACCAGTTGATTCTCATAAGATAACAAAGACCGTTGTGCATCAAGCACATTCTGAAAAGGAGAAAGCCCTTGTTTATAAAGTTCCAGTGAAAGTTTCAGAGTTTCGACACCTTGATTACGCACTTCCCTCAAAGCTACAATCTGCTTGATCGAGTTCCGGTAGGAGTTCATGGCGTTATCCGTTTCCTGTACCGCAGTCAGAACTGTCTGATTAAATTGATTGATAGATTCATCCAACTGTGCCTTAGCCAGTCTTGTTGCATTCACTAATTGTCCTCCACTAAAAATAGTCCAACTCAATGACGGAGCAATCTCATAGGTCATACTTTTACTTTTCACCAGATCATTCAAATCACGGGCTGCATAGCCAAACGAACCTTTCAGAAAGATCTTCGGCAGCCAATCGGACTTGGAAGCGCCAAGTAATGCAGCTTGGGCATTCACACTTCTCTCCGCACTTCGTACATCCGGTCTTCTCAGTAATAAATCAACCGGCATACCTACTCCGATCGGTTCCATATAATCAGGTAATGTTCCAGTAGTTTCCAATACAGGACGTATTTCTTGCGGATACATACCCAGCAAAACAGCCAGTGTCGTAATATATTGATTGATACCTGCCTCTAATTGTGGTATAGAGGCTTTAGTACTGTATAAAACGGATTTGGCCTGTGCCACATCCAGCTTGGCAACAAGTCCGGTATTATACCGTACTTCCGTGATTTTCAAAACTTCTTCCTGAGAAGCTACATTCTTATTTACCACTTCAAGTTCCTGCTGCAATTCCCGCAGGTTAATATAAGCTGAGGCTACCTCTGATGCCAGAGAAACCATAACCGCCGCATATTCCTCTTTGCTGGCGGCAAAGTTTTCTTTCTGCGCCTTTACCCGTTTACGGATACTGCCGAAGACATCGATTTCCCAACTCATACTGAGTGCAGCATCGTAATAATGATCTGTAGACTGAGGTAAGGTACTGGTATTTCCACTGGTTTCCTGTCGGGTCCATCCAGCATTCAGTCCGATAGATGGAAAGAAATTTCCACGTTCTGCCCAAAGATTGGCACGTGCAGCAGCTATACGATTAATTGCCATCGCTACGGAATAATTGCGATCTACTGCCAAAGCAATCAAAGAGTCCAGTCTGGTGTCCTGAAAAGACTTCCACCAGTGGTCGTCCACTGGAAGAGTCTGTTGAAACACTTCTCCACTCTCTTCCCATTCTTTAGGAAGAGGAGTATTCAAATAGCGGTTCACTGTCTGTCCAACCGCAGTTACAGTTGAAAGAAACAAAAGGAGCGATACGCTCCACGCTCGTACATTCATATTCGGTTCAGGTTTTTATGAAATGAAAAGATAACAATTCAAGGTTAGGTTTGTTTAAAGGGGTAGTAAAGTTAGAAGAAATAAAAAAAGCCCCGCAATAATGCGAGGCTTTCGAATACATATTCAAATATGGTACCTTATTCAGCAGTTTTTCTTCTGATTGCTCTTTTGGTAGTAGTAGCCGGAGCTTCCTCTACTTTATGCTCAATTTGTACACCAGCCAATTCCGGGTCGATCATGATACGTCCGCAATATTCGCAAACGATCACTTTCTTACGGGAACGGATGTCCAACTGTCTCTGAGGCGGAATCTTGTTAAAGCAACCACCGCACGCGTCACGTTGTACATATACAACGCCCAATCCATTGCGGGAGTTCTTACGGATACGTTTGAATGACTGCAACAAACGCGGTTCAATCTTAGTTTCCAGATCTTTGGCTTTATCTCTTAGCTTCTCTTCTTCCTGTTTAGTTTCAGAGATAATTTCATCTAGTTCGCCCTTCTTCTGTTCGAGGTCTTTTTGTCTTTCGCTGAGTATTTGTTCATTCTTTACTACTTCAGCTTCTTTTTCTTCTCTGTCCGCACTGAATTCTTTGATTCTTTTTTCGCAAAGTTCGATTTCCAGGCTCTGGAATTCAATTTCCTTCGTCAAGAAATCATATTCACGGTTGTTGCGGACGTTGTCTTGTTGTGACTTATATTTTTCTACTGAAGCTTTTGCCGTTTCAATTTCTACTCTCTTACCTGCAATAGCAGATTTCAGTTCATCCACTTCAGCTTTGATCTTGTCGATACGGGTACTCAAACCGGCAATTTCATCTTCAAGGTCTTGCACTTCCAACGGAAGTTCACCTCTCAATGTCTTGATTTCATCAATCTTAGACAACATCGTTTGCAGTTGGAACAGTGTCTTCAGTTTCTGTTCTACCGTCAACTCATTCGGATCTTTTTTTGCTTCTCTAGCCATTTTACTTATAAATATTTTATGGGATTCGTATTTATTTTACTCAATTGGAGTGCAAAATTAGGAAATAAATCCCGGATTATGGAATAAAAAATTTCTTTTGTATATTGTTCGCTTTCGTAATGACCGATTTCTGCCATCAGGATATCTCCTTCGTGACCAAAATAATCATGATACTTAATCTCACCTGTAATAAAAACATCGGCTCCCGACCGGATTGCCTGCGGAAGCAAAAATGCTCCGGCACCTCCGCACAATGCCACTGTCTGTATTTCTCTCCCTGTCAGTTTGTTATGACGCAGACACTCTACTTCAAACGTTTTCTTTATACGTTTCAAGAATTCCATCTCCGTTTCCGGCTCTTCCAGTTCGCCAACGATTCCCGATCCTGCCTGTGCCCACTCATTTTGTAGCGGATACAAGTCGAATGCAGGTTCCTCATAAGGATGAACAGACAATAGTGCCCTGACTACTTCCGACTTTTTGAATGCAGGAAGAATTGTTTCAATTCTCACCTCTCCTTCCCGATGGAGTTCTCCAATCACTCCACAGAAAGGATGTGTTCCTTCTTTGGCACGGAATGTCCCTTCCCCTTCCAGATTGTAACTACATGAATCATAGTTACCAATATTACCGCAACCGGCAGCAAAAAGTGCGTTCCTTACAATATCCGCCTGAGCAATGGGGACAAAAGTCACCAGCTTCATCAGGCTATTTTCTTTTGGTTCAAGCACTTTCAGATGTTTCAATCCGATTTTTTCGGCTATCTTATAATTTACCCCTCCCTGTGCATTATCAAGATTAGTGTGTGCTGAATAGATCACAATATCATTTTTTATTGCTTTCAGCATACAGCGTTCCACATAATCTTTGCCAGTAATGGATTTATAACCTTTAAATATCAAAGGATGATGCGATATGACGAGGTTATACCCCAGCGCGATAGCTTCATCTAAGATAGCTTCAGTAACGTCAAGACACAACAAAGCCCCTGTTGCTTCCGCATCTGTCAATCCGATTTGCAGGCCGGCATTATCAAAACCGTCTTGCAATGGCAGAGGCGCGAATCGTTCAAGGGCGCTTACTATTTCCTTAATTTTCATTATTTAGAGAAAATTTGGTTGCAAATATAGCAAATAAAATAGGAATAAGCTCCCATCTTATCGTTTTTTTAGTAAATTTGTCGCATATCCTTAAAATTAGAACACGATGAAAACAATTCTATCCTGCTGTTTAGTAATTATTCTGGCTGTTTCCTGCCAAATGAAACAGAATCAGAATTCCGATGAGTCAATCGATGAAAACATGAGCGTTGATAATACAGAAACTTGTATGGTAGATACCGTAAAAGCTACAGCTATCTTTTGGATAGATAAAGCAGAAGCCAAACATTGCAAAGATTCGGGGCTCCGTACGATTAAAGCGAAAGTATTTATTCACGAAAATGGAAAGGTTGACTTCCTGTCTTTCACCAAAAAGCAATCATCAGGTGTGGAAAAGTACATACTCCATCATCTTGATAAATTCCAAATTTCAAAACGAATGTTGGAAGGCGGGTATATACAAACAGGAGAACAATTCGTTCAGCTTCGCTGTATGAGGGAGAAACTGCAAGCTATGCAATAACTCACCGGATCTCTTTCCTGAATGGAAGAAATATTTATTTGTGAAACTTCATCTGCACCTTATTCTTTAGTGCATACCGTTCATCTACCACTTTGTCTGTAGGAAAGAAAGTGAAAAAAAGACGCCACCCTCCTTCTGTATAGACAAATTTGCGTCCGTTTGCGCCATGAAGAATAGCTTGATATTTTTCCAAAACGAAAGATTCGATATGTTCCGGCATTTCATTTCCCATTACCGAGAACTCTACAGTAATGAAAAAATTCGGAACAGACAGTTCCGCCACATTTTGGAATATCCGGTCGGTAACAGTCATTTCTTCGTTTCTTTCGTTACTTCCAATAACTTCCCGTATGCATCAAATGATCTTCGGGAAGCCAGTGAAATAGTAATCATCAGTGACAGCATGGAAGCCGTGAAGGTAATAACCATAATCATCATCTGATATTTGATTGCCACATTCGGACTGCTTCCTCCCAAAATTTGTCCGATCATCGTACCCGGCAGAGCCACCAATCCCATCACTGCAATATTCGCAATCAAAGGACTGAATGACTTGATGATGGCCTGTTTTATAAATGGTGCCTGAGCTTCCTGGCGTGTAGCTCCATTTCCTAATAAATAACGGTATAATTGTTGTTCCCGCTTCAGTCCGCTATAATAAGTATTCAATGCAATCACATTACTTGAAAGCATATTCCCCATTAAAATGCCGAATATTGGAATAAAATACTGAGCACTGAAAATGTTATCTAACTGGAGGACAACACCGATAAAGTACAATCCAACCACTACTACACTGCACAAAAAACCTATAGAAATCGGTATCAGCAAGATGCTCCGTTTCAGTTGAGTACGTACCAACGCTGTTTGTCCGGCAACAAATATCATGATAATCACCCAAAGGAAATTAATCCAGGGATTATTCCACAAGAAAAGATACTTCAGATATATACCGATAAAAAATAGCTGGATAATCATTCGAAGCGTACCTATCACGGCAGGTTTCAGCAAACCCGTCTTGAACTTCCAAAGATAAAAGAACGGAATGGCAAGCAATAGCAAGCCAATAAATAAATTATAATATGAAATATCGATGGTTCCCAAAATAAATTCCCTTTATGCTAGTATTAAATATTGTTTATAGTTCTATTAAATAATGACAGCCCGAAGCAAAGTCTTTATCATGTGATACAGCTAACACAGCCGCCCCTTTCTCTGCCTGCCGCCTGAAGAAAGCCAGCACTTTGTCTGTTGACCCGGCATCCAACGCTGATGTCGGTTCATCAATAATGATCAAAGGTTTGTTGAGCATCGCAGCCACTGCCAGCATGATACGCTGACGTTGTCCGCCTGAGACTTCATTCACCCTTTTAGTATACAAATCATGTTCCAGCCCCAGATCATCAAAATATTCATAGAGCCTTTCTTCCGAAAAAGGAACGGAACGATTTACTTTCAGATCAAACGGAAGAGCCACCATTTCCTTTACCCATTCAAAAGGCAAGGCCAGTTCTTGTGGAATCCATGCAATTTGCCGCCGGATTATATCTATAGTTGATTTATCCAACAAGGTATCTCCTACTTTTATGGTCCCCTCCTTTAACGGCACAAAGCCCATCACCGCATTTAGCAATGAGGTCTTTCCACAGCCGGACTGCCCTACAATACAGGCGGTTTTCCCCCTCTCCAGATTCAGATTTAATCCGGAAAAAAGTACTTCTGTCCCAAAAGCGATACAAGCATTGTTGATATGTAGCATGGCGTTTTCAATTCTTTCCTTCCGGCAAAGGTAGTATTTTCTTGAAAAACGTTATCTTTGCCTCATTAATTAATTCGAGAAAAGTTATGATACTGAACGAAAGAGATGCCCGTCATGAGCATATATTACAGGTAGCACGCCAAATGATGACCGCCGCACGCACTGCTCCGAAAGGAAAAGGGATTGATATCATTGAAGTGGCCTTGATTACCGATGAAGATATTAAACTGTTGTCGGACAAAATGATAGCTATGGTAGAAGAACACGGAATGAAGTTTTTCCTTCGGGATGCCGACAACATCTTGAGTGCCGAATGTGTTGTATTGATAGGAACACGCGAACAGGCACAAGGTTTGAATTGCGGACATTGCGGATTTGCGACATGTGCCGGACGCACGGAAGACGTCCCCTGTGCATTGAACAGTATTGACGTTGGCATCGCCATCGGCTCCGCTTGTGCCACAGCAGCCGATATGCGTGTAGATACCCGTGTCATGTTCTCTGCCGGATTGGCAGCACAACGCCTCAATTGGCTGAAAGACTGCAAAATGGTTATGGCTATTCCGGTGAGCGCCTCTTCAAAGAATCCATTCTTTGACCGGAAGCCGAAACAGGAAACCAAAGCATAAGGTATGTGTCAAAAGACTGGTACCTGCTCATTTTATAAACTGATTTTATAACTAAATATAATATAATCTGATGGGAATCATGGTTGGACTTCCCAGCCCCAGTGGCTCGGAAAAAGATTTGCAATTGAACTTTGGAAAGAATATGACTGTACAGGTAGAAATGAGAGCTCCTCACCTGCCTGCCGAATGGCATCTGCAAAGCGGCATACAGTTGACATGGCCGCATGCCGGTACAGATTGGGCATATATGCTGAAAGAAGTACAAGAATGTTTTGTCAATATAGCCAGAGAAATAGCCAAACGTGAGTTATTATTAATCGTGACTCCCGAGCCCGAAGAAGTAAAGAAACAGATAGTGGCTACCGTAAACATGGACAATGTCCGCTTTCTGAGATGTGAGACAAACGATACATGGGCACGCGACCACGGAGCTATCACCATGATAGATACCGGCAACCCTTCCCTGCTCGACTTCACATTCAACGGCTGGGGATTGAAGTTCGCCTCCGAACTGGATAATCTGATTACCGGACAGGCTGTAAAAGCCGGAGCGCTGAAAGGCCAGTATATAGACTGTCTTGACTTCGTTCTCGAAGGAGGTTCCATCGAAAGCGACGGTATGGGGACACTGCTTACCACCACCGAATGCCTGCTCTCCCCCCACCGGAACGGGAAACTGAATCAAGTAGAAATAGAAGAATATCTCAAATCAACTTTCCACCTGCAGAAAGTCCTCTGGCTGGATCACGGTTATCTGGCCGGCGATGATACCGACAGTCATATCGACACCTTGGCACGCTTCTGTTCCACCGACACCATTGCCTACGTGAAATGCGACAATACCGAAGACGAACATTATGAAGCACTGCATGCCATGGAGGAACAATTAAAAACATTCCGCACATTGGCAGGAGAGCCCTATCGCCTGCTGGCTTTGCCAATGGCAGACAAGGTAGAAGAAGACGGTGAACGACTGCCTGCTACCTATGCCAATTTTCTGATTATGAATGATGCAATTCTTTACCCCACCTATCAACAGCCGGATAATGACCGGAAAGCGGGAGAAGTATTGCAACAAGCATTTCCTAAACATCAGGTCATCGGTATTGATTGCCGGGCATTAATCAAGCAACACGGTTCTCTGCATTGCGTCACCATGCAGTATCCGTCAGGTGTTATCCAATAACGGACATTTCAGTAGCATATTAAATAATTATTCATCATGAAAAAGATAAAAGTAGGATTAATCCAACAATCCAATACCGCAGATATTCGGGTCAACCTGATGAACCTCGCTAAAAGCATTGAAGCCTGTGCTGCTCACGGAGCACAACTAATCGTGCTGCAGGAGTTGCACAATTCACTTTATTTCTGCCAGACAGAAAATACGAATCTGTTTGACCTTGCCGAGCCTATCCCAGGACCATCTACAGGTTTCTACTCCGAACTGGCAGCGGCTAATAAGGTAGTGCTTGTTGCTTCACTCTTTGAAAAACGCGCACCGGGCCTATATCATAACACAGCTGTCGTTTTCGACCGCGACGGAAGTATTGCCGGAAAATATCGGAAAATGCACATTCCCGATGATCCTGCCTATTACGAAAAGTTTTATTTCACCCCCGGAGATATCGGTTTCGAACCGATTCAGACATCCTTAGGCAAACTGGGAGTACTGGTATGCTGGGATCAATGGTACCCGGAAGCTGCCCGTCTGATGGCTCTGAAAGGGGCTGAACTTCTAATTTATCCTACCGCCATCGGCTGGGAAAGCAGCGATACGGACGACGAAAAAGCCCGCCAGCTCAATGCGTGGATAATCTCCCAACGTGCTCATGCAGTGGCAAACGGTCTTCCGGTTATCTCTGTCAACCGTGTAGGGCACGAGCCCGACCCTTCCGGTCAAACGAACGGCATACAGTTTTGGGGAAATAGTTTCGTAGCCGGACCGCAAGGAGAGTTTTTGGCACAGGCAAGCAACGATCATCCTGAAAACATGGTAGTTGAAATAGACATGGAACGTTCGGAGAACGTCCGCCGCTGGTGGCCCTTTCTCCGTGACCGTCGAATTGATGAATATGACGGACTCACCAAACGTTTTTTGGATTAGCGAGCGAATCACAATTGATCACCGATAGAAATAATACAAAAGGTCCACAAGAGTTGCTATTCAGGCTTTTCTCTTGTGGACCTCCGTATTATATCCTTTTTTTATTGGAAAGTAATCTTCTTATTAGCAATAAAGTTGGCAGCTCCGTAAATAAACAATCCAAGGAACTGGGCCAGATATTCATTGACATCCAGACCTTCTACCAACAAAATAAGGAATAAAAACTGCGCAGTGTAAGCAACCCCGAAAGCAGAACAGAAGAATAGTATCTGTTTCCAGACATTGTTCTTTCTTTTTTCTACGGGGAATATCCAATACTTGCACCAGATAAAGTTATGAATCTGGGCTATAATATACGCAGTTACATTAGCCACCATATAGTCACCTTCGAATGACATTTCTCTCATCATCAGCCACACAACAAGGGCCATGATCAAAGCATTCATCGTTCCGATTACTATAAAGCGAAATATGCGCACTGATTCTTTCATTTCACAACAAGTTCGTCGTTATTCATTCGTATCATGTACTGCTGAATGATTGCTTTCAGTTCATCTTCCATCGACTGTTGCACATCAATCTGACCCAGAAGATTATGTTCCAGCAACTTATCCGTTTTAAACGCATACATGGCTACAGCGTTCCGGCCATCAAACTGCAATAAATAGTCACCTTTAAAGAATTGATATATTCCATTGATATAATTTACGGCATACGTATCCTCAGCAGGCGTATTCAATAAATCACACCCAAAGGAAACAAATGGTTTGTCATACCCTAAATACCCCAATACAGTAGGCATAATATCAATTTGTTGTGCTATCACATCTTTACGGAAACCTTTCAAATTACTTCCCGGCTGATAAAACACTACAGGAACAGAGAACAACCCGCTTTCCGTCTCATACTCCGGACGTTCCGGCGAGTTGGTATGATCTGCTGTAAATACGAACAGCGTATTTTTATACCACGGTTCTTTCGAAACCTTTTCAAAGAACAACTTCAAAGCATGATCCGTGTATCCGATGCACTGACGAATAGCTTTATTCCCTTTCGGAAAAACGCCTTCGTATTCTGCTGGAACTGCAAACGGATGGTGGGAAGAAAGGCTGAACAACGCAGCTGCAAAAGGCTGCTGAAAACCGGATAAAGTATTGCCAAAGAACTGGAAGAATTTCTCATCCCAAATTCCCCAATGCCCATCAAAATCCTTGTTACCCGGATTAGCCTCATTATATTCCGTACGACCAAAGTAATTGGTGTACCCTGCCGTACGTGCAAAAGCTTCAAATCCCATAGAGCCATTGTCCGCCCCGTGGAAGAAAGCGGTGTAATATCCTTTTTTGCCCAACTCCCCGCCTATACTGGATACCGTGTTCAAAGAAGATGGTGTCAGAAAGAACGGTTCTATAAACATCGGGATACCCGACAATACGGAAGGCATTCCGTCGATACTCTTCATACCATTAGAGAATGAATATTTAAAAGTCAGACCTTCAGCCATCAACGAATCAAGGAAAGGCATATATCCCTTATAGGTTCCATTGTCCAGTTCTTCATTCAGAAAGCCGCTATTCTCTTTGCTAAAGCTCTCCAGAATAAAAACAACCACATTCAACGGCCTGAATTGCACACTATCCGCAGGCATATGCACCGGCGTGTACAAAGCTTCCATCTTCTCTTTATCGAAATACTGAGGTATGGCAAATGAGGTCTTTCCAAACGTGCGGAAGATAGAAAAAGGGGTATTCAGTACGATCCCCGTCTCCATCGGCCGGTCTACATACTTATTGGCGTTGCTGATTGTGATTGGACGCACCATGCCAGTAAATCCGCCACGCATTCCGCCGATACACAAGTACACTCCAAGCCCCAAAGTAAGCAAATGAACCGTATAATAAACTGGCATACGTTCTACCTTTACCGGCTTCGGCTTACGATACAACTTAAATAAAGCATAACCAAAAGCAATGGCAAACAACGTCAGATACCAGTGATTCAATAATTCTGTCCCTATAATACCTCCCAGATTCCCTTCATTCTTAAATTCGCTGAATACGGACGCAGTCGTTCTTCGATGGGTATATTGGAAATAAACCGTATCCATCAGGTTCATAATAATGACAATCAGATTGGTTGTCACAAAAATCCCCTTTGTAATCTTCTGATATATTACATTTTCCTTATAATGAAGCGGAATCAGCATTAGGAAAATATACAGAAGATTCGTATAAAGAATGGCAGAAGTATCAAAAAGGAATCCTCCCTCGAACATTCTCCAGATTCGTCCGGCTGAAAGATCGGAAAAAGCCTTCAAATTTTCTATCAGAAAGATGACACGACAGAGAATAAAGCACCCCATCACTAATAATAAATTAATTATGAGTGACAGGGTGGTATTATAAAGAGAACGATATTTGTTCATCGTTTACTTATTTTCTTTGATATCAACGATCAGGTTGAGTTCGTCAAGTTGAGTCTGATCAATTTCAGACGGTGCATCCAACATTACATCGCGCCCTGAGTTATTTTTGGGGAATGCGATACAGTCACGGATAGAATCCAGACCGGCGAAAAGAGACACCCAACGGTCAAGACCGTATGCCAAACCACCGTGAGGAGGTGCACCATACTTGAAGGCATTCATCAGGAAGCCAAACTGAGCCTGTGCCTTCTCCGGTGTGAAACCAAGGATTTCGAACATTCTGGCTTGCAACTGAGCATCGTGAATACGGATAGATCCTCCACCGACTTCCACGCCGTTGACAACCATATCATAAGCATCGGCACGCACAGCAGCCGGGTCAGTATCCAGCAATGGAATATCTTCTTCTTTCGGATGTGTAAACGGATGGTGCATAGCCATCAGACGGCCTTCTTCCTCACTCCATTCGAACATTGGGAAGTCAATCACCCAAAGGCAAACAAACTTATTCTTATCACGCAATCCCAATTGGGAACCCATTTCCAAACGGAGTTCACAAAGTTGCTTACGTGTTTTCATCACGTCGTCGCCGGAAAGAATTAGAATCAAATCACCCGGTTTAGCGCCAAATGCTTCCTTCATCTGTTGCAGCACTTCCTGTGTATAGAATTTGTCTACACTTGATTTCACCGTACCGTCTGCTTCTACACGAGCATACACCATACCTTTCGCACCAATCTGCGGTTTCTTGACGAATTCAGTCAAGGCATCGAGTTGTTTACGGGTATAAGTTGCAGCCCCTTCCGCACAGATACCGCCAACGTATGCGGCATTATCGAATACAGAGAAACCATGACCTTTCATGATGTCCATCAGTTCAACGAACTTCATGCCGAAACGCAAATCCGGTTTGTCGCTGCCATAATATTTCATGGCATCAGCCCAAGGCATACGCTGGAATGGTTCGGTCAGTTCAACACCCCGAAGAGTCTTGAACAGATGTTTGCCCATTCCTTCGAAAGTAGAAATGATGTCTTCCTGTTCTACGAAACTCATTTCACAGTCAATCTGTGTAAATTCCGGTTGACGGTCGGCACGCAAGTCTTCGTCACGGAAACATTTTGCAATCTGGAAATAACGGTCGAACCCGGAAACCATCAGTAACTGTTTCAGTGTCTGCGGAGATTGCGGAAGTGCATAGAATTGTCCCGGATTCATGCGTGAAGGTACCACGAAGTCACGTGCACCTTCCGGAGTAGAACCGATCAGTACAGGAGTTTCTACCTCTATAAAGCCCAGGCTATCAAGATACTTGCGTACTTCGATTGTCATCTTATGACGTAATTCCAAATTAGAGCGTACGGCATTACGACGCAAATCCAGATAACGGTATTTCATACGGATATCATCACCACCGTCCGTATTATCCTCAATTGTAAACGGAGGAGTCATGGCGGTGTTCAGAACGTTCAGTTCGGAAACGATAATTTCAATATCTCCGGTAGGGATGTTTGCATTCTTGCTGAAACGCTCATTCACTGTTCCTGTGATCTGAATCACGAATTCACGACCCAGTTTATTGGCATGGTCGCAAAGTTCAGCATTAATTTCTTCATTAAAAACCAACTGGGTAATACCGTAACGGTCGCGAAGGTCAATGAAAGTCATACCTCCCATTTTACGGCTGCGCTGTACCCATCCAGACAGCGTGATTTGTTTATTAACATCGGAGATTCTCAGTTCTCCACATGTGTGCGTTCTGAACATATTTTCTAATATTTATGATATTTTTCGTTAAGTAGCTTGCAAAAGTACACAATAAATCAGAAATCGGCATTTATTTCAGACTTTCTTTGTCAACTTTTTCAATATTTTCTTGTTTTTATCTGTTATATTGTCCACAATCGCCTCATTAATCAGTTTTATTCCGTTCACATATTCCTGTGCTCTTTGAAGAACGTTGGCCGCATCTTTTTCTTCTGTCTTCGGCACAACTACGCGTAATCCGCTTTTAATAAGTTCGATATTTACATCCGCCTCCGTCTCCATCGGGTCACCATCAAAATGCACGACTCCCGGCACAGCCCGTCGAATACACAACTTCTTACAACGGAATGTCTTGATCCGGCTGTTCTGATCAATAGTTTTATTAAATAACTGGAAAGCAAGAGAGGGTACATCCAAAACGGTAAAAGGCTCGAGGATGGTCACATCCAGCAAACCATCCGTCAATGTGGCTTGTGGAGCTATATATGCATTGTTTCCATATTGCGACGCATTTCCGCAGGCAATAAGGAAAGCTTTATACTTGCTGACTCCGTTTTCCGTTTCCAGTTCATATGTTTCGGGCTGATATTTAAGACTTTCCTGCAACGTCTTTTCGAGATAAGTCAATAGTCCGCGCTTTCCGGCATGAGCAAATTTCAAACTGACAAATGCATCAAACCCTACTCCACAGGTACAGAAAAAGTCCGTACCATTAATCTTACCATAATCTATGGTATCCAAGCATCCCTCATTGAGCACTTCCAGTGCCTTCTTAGGTTCCATAGGTATGTGCAGATGCCGCGCCAGTCCATTCCCCGATCCGCAGGGAATAATTCCCAATGCGGTATCAGTATGTACCAGCGAACGAGCTATTTCATTAATTGTTCCGTCCCCCCCGATAGCCACAACGACGTCAGCTTTCTCTTCCGCAGCTTTGGCAGCTATCTCTACTGCATGACCGGCTCTTTCCGTATACACTACTTCCCAAGTGTATCTCGCCTTATCAATTTTTTCATCCAGCAAGTTAAGAATCAATTCTTTACTTTGTGTTCCCGAAATAGGATTGACGACGAATATTATTCTTTTCATTCTTTCGTTCATGCTAATCTTTGTCAATTGTAGACGACAAAAGTAATACAAATATATTAAATTTTGATCTATTAGAGGTTTCTAATCTCATGGGAGCAACTTTTTTCTTTTAAAAAGAACAGATAAAAGCAAATTTTGTTATCTTTGCCCCCTGTTTTAAACACTTGTTAAGATAAAAGGAAATTAGATCATCAGCGAATGATCTGAGTATGAGTATAATAAATTATAATTCATGGGATTATTACAAGAGAAGTTAGCTAAGTACGACCTGCCACAAAAGTTTATGGCACAGGGCGTTTACCCATATTTCCGTGAGATAGAAGGAAAGCAGGGTACAGAGGTAGAAATGGGCGGACACGAAGTGTTGATGTTCGGTTCCAATGCATACACTGGCCTTACGGGAGATGAAAGAGTGATTGAAGCAGGTATCAAAGCCATGCGCAAATACGGTTCCGGTTGTGCCGGTTCACGTTTTCTGAATGGTACGCTCGATCTTCATGTTCAACTTGAAAAAGAACTGGCAGCCTTTGTTGGCAAGGATGAAGCACTTTGCTTCTCTACCGGTTTTACGGTTAATTCCGGAGTTATCTCATGCCTGACCGACCGAAATGATTATATAATATGTGATGACCGTGACCATGCCTCTATCGTAGATGGCCGTCGTCTCTCCTTCTCACAGCAATTAAAATATAAGCACAACGATATGGCGGATCTGGAAAAGCAACTTCAGAAGTGCAATCCGGATTCAGTGAAACTGATCATAGTAGACGGTGTATTCTCTATGGAAGGTGACTTGGCAAACCTACCCGAAATCGTTCGCCTGAAACATAAATACAATGCTACTATCATGGTAGACGAAGCTCACGGTTTGGGTGTATTCGGAAAACAGGGACGTGGTGTATGCGACCATTTCGGTCTGACACACGAAGTAGACCTGATCATGGGTACTTTCAGTAAGTCACTGGCCTCTATCGGCGGTTTTATCGCTGCTGATTCTTCTATCATCAACTGGCTGCGACACAATGCACGTACTTATATTTTCAGTGCATCCAACACTCCGGCTGCAACAGCAGCTGCTCTGGAAGCGCTTCATATCATCCAGAATGAACCGGAAAGACTGAACGCTCTGTGGGAAGCAACCAACTATGCTCTGAGACGTTTCCGTGAAGCAGGCTTCGAGATCGGTGCTACTGAGTCTCCTATCATTCCTCTTTATGTACGCGATACGGAGAAGACTTTCATGGTTACTAAGTTAGCTTTCGACGAAGGTGTATTCATCAATCCGGTTATTCCGCCGGCATGTGCTCCGCAAGACACATTGGTACGCGTGGCATTGATGGCTACTCACACCAAAGAACAAATAGACAGTGCTGTAGAAAAGTTAGTGAAAGCTTTCAAAGCTTTAGACCTTTTGTAAGCAGCATCTCTGAAAAGCTATAAAAAAGCTACTTTCCGAAAGACAAATCATCAGGAAAGTAGCTTTTTTAATTCTACAGCAAACAAATTACTTCTGCTTTGCGTAACGAATTTCCATTCCTTGGTTATCCAGAACCAAAGAATCAGCCGTCAGTCTCTTGATATCCATCGTATCCACAAATTCAATCGTCTGGCCATTACCGATACTTTTTCCTGTCAGAATCAGTTTAGTTCCTTCCTGTTTCCAGCTTTCATAAACCAAAGTAGCCATATTGACAGAAGAAGCAACGCCTCCTTCTTCCATCTTAATACCTTGTACTTGTCCTTCCAGTCCCGGCACAGGTTCTACCCATGAGCCAACAATTGAGGCAGAGTTACCTCCACATGCAGCCAATAAACCCATCAACAGAGTTGCTGCCAACATTTTCTTTTTCATTCTGTAGTTCTGATTAGATTATTAATTAGTCATTAGTCCGATCCGCCTTCTTCCCTACTACAATCACTTTCTTTGCAGTTGGTATCGTATTCGATCCCGGCTCTTCCTCTTCTTCTATGTAATTCACCTGTACGGTGTCTCCCAGTTCGAAGCCACCGACTTCACTCGGCTCCTGATCCATCGTACTGACGAACACTGTATCTCCTTTCGAAGTAACCAACATAAAATTATTCATCGAAGCATCTTCTACTACCCCGAAGATTGTTTTCTCATCTTCTGTAGGAGCAACAGCCAGACTATCATCCATAGTATCCTGCTCTTGTCCCGCAGTCTGTTCGCTCTTTGATTGACAAGCACTTATCACACCAACCAAAACAGCAAACAATAAAAAAACTCTCATTTTGTTCATATGCTTTTTATTTGAGATAAAACTTAGAATATTGCAAAGGTAATTTTTAAAATTGTTTTTCCCATGAACCTGCTTAAAATTAATTGAAATAAGGCATTAAAAGTTTTTCTATACCGGCACACGCTCATTACAAAATAATGATACATATATAATTATACAAAACGTAAAATAAGGATAAGACAGACAAAACAGGAATATGTTAAATACTATTTTAGCTCATTCCGATCAAACATACAATATATTAATAATCAGATAAATAATAGATAAATTAAGGATATATTCAGATAAGTTCATGGAGAACTTGGTAGCAGATTTTAGAAAAATAAGCTTTCATCTTTTGAAAATTTAAGGTTTACAAATATTGAATGATTTTCTTTGCTTTGTTGGCGACAAAAATAGTTATATTTTTCAGAAATACGCTATAAATTGATGCTTTTTTTAAAAGTTATTTCTTCGTTTACCCTATCTTTTCCTTTTATAATTCTGATAAAGTAATATTTCAGGAGGTATTTGAAATTAATATGTACTCATAATACTCATCCCACCAAGTTCTCCATGAACTTATACCGCCTTAGAGTTTACTAAATTCTATATTTCACAACCTAATTTTTAATCAAAAATCAACACACAATCAATGCCTATGGAAATATTACAGTATTATGATTTACCATTCCTATCGTTTACAAACAAAACCGGTAAACTAGTTATTATTTTAAAATCAAAATTATGAAAAACATTTTATTTACTTCAAACAAAGTGCACACAACCGCGCGAATCGGTGTTCTGTTCTTTTCTTTATGTTTTTCTCCACTCATAAATGCCGGCAATGCGGAAAAGCCGATGAATGGCATAGAGAGTTCAGAAACAACGCAACAAAATAAGATTAAAATAACAGGTGTAGTAACAGACAGCAAAGGAGAATCTATCATCGGAGCCAATGTTGTAGTAAAAGGACAATCAAACGTCGGAGCAATAACCGATGTAGAAGGACGTTATCAGATTATGATTCCTTCCGACAATGCAATTTTGCAAGTATCATATCTTGGATACGTAACCGAAGAAATAAAAGTAAAAGGGCGCCGCAACATCAATGTGATGCTGAACGAAGACTCCAAAGCGCTGGACGAAGTTGTAGTAGTCGGCTACGGACAGCAGAAAAAGGAAAGCGTAGTCGTTTCTATGAGTTCCATCAAACCAAAGGATATCGTTGTCCCTTCGCGAAGCCTGAATAACAGTCTTGCCGGACAAGTCGCCGGTTTGATTGCAGTACAACGTTCGGGTGAACCCGGATATGATAACGCAGAGTTTTGGATTCGAGGCGTAAGTACCTTTGCGGGTGGTACATCTCCACTGGTACTTGTGGACGGTGTACCCAGAAGCATGAGTGATATTGAACCCGACGAAATCGAAACGTTTTCGGTTTTGAAGGATGCCGCTGCAACAGCCATTTATGGTGCCGAGGGAGCCAATGGTGTAGTACTTGTCACTACCAAACGCGGACGTGTAGAGAAGGCAAAGATTTCATTCAAGACAGAACACACCATTTCTTCCCCCACCCGTCTTCCCGAATTCGTTGGTTCGGCCGACTATCTGGACCTGTTCAACGAAGCACTCCATAATGATGGGGAATTACCGCAGTTTTCGGATGACTTAATTGCACATTACCGGAACAATGACGATCCGGACCTATATCCAAATACCAACTGGATCGACAAAATGTTACGTAAAAACACATTCACACACAGATATACCTTGAATGTACGTGGAGGTACAGAAAAAGCAAAATACTTTGTTTCGGCAGCATATTACAACGAAAGTGGTATTTTCAAAGGAAGTCCTACCAAACAATATAATACAAACATCGGCATCGACCGTATCAATCTTCGTTCAAATATTGATATGAACGTATCAAGCACTACAACTGTAGGAGTTGACCTCGCACTTCAGTATCTGGTTAATAATTATCCGGGAACAGGAACTGCCAATATATTCCGTTCCATGCTGATTACTCCTCCTTATACATTTCCGGCTGTGTACAGTGATGGTACTGTTTCAACCTACTCACAGGAACGTGACGCTAACATGCGCAACCCGTACAACTTATTGATGAACTCCGGATACGCCAAAGAATACCGTACTGCCATTCAATCCAAAGTTTATGTAGACCAGAAACTGGATTTTATCACCAAAGGTTTGTCTGTACGCCTGAACGCAAGTTATGACTATGATAGTGAAATGATCGTTCGCCGTGAATATAATCCGACAAGATATCATGCTACGGGACGCGATGAAAACGGCAATCTATTATTTGCCACAGTCGTATCCGGAAACCCTGAATTGCAGGACCCTAAGAATAGTGCGACAAGCGCAACCAAGAAGATTTACATAGATGCTGCCATCAACTATAAACGTACGTTCGACCAGCACGAAGTGGGTGCCATGCTATTGTACATGCAAAAGGAAACCCAATATCACAATGTAGCACTTCCCTATCGTAAGCAAGGTCTGGTAGGACGTTTAACTTACGGTTACGGCGGACGCTATTTCATTGAAGGCAACTTCGGATACACCGGTTCAGAAGCATTTGCTTCGGGCAACCGTTTCGGTTTCTTCCCGGCAGTAGGTCTCGCCTACTACATTTCCAATGAGTCTTTCTACCCAGAAGTGATCAAAAAGTATGTCCCCAAACTCAAATTAAGAGCCTCTGTCGGACGTGCCGGTAACGACAATACAGGAGGAACCCGTTTCTTGTACCGTCCGACCTACAAAATGGATGCCGGAGGTTTTACACAAGGTTACAATGATACCGGAGGCGGTCTGAACGGTATCGGCAACGGTATCATAGAAGGACGTTTTGCAGCTCCTTACTTGGGATGGGAAGTAGAAGACAAACAAAACTACGGTTTCGATATCGGCTTGTTTGACAACCGTCTTGAAGTTATCTTTGATTACTTCGATTCTACCAGAAGCCAGATTCTGCTGCAACGTCAGACTGTTCCCCAACTTGGCGGTCTGAGAGACGATCCGTGGCAAAACTTCGGTAAGGTTCGCAACAGAGGTGTTGACATGTCTGTGAACGCTCATCAAAATATAGGCAAGGTAAAACTTAGCGCAAGAGGTACATTCACATTCACCCGCAATAAAATTCTGGAATATGATGAACTTCCTCCAAAGTATGATTACCAGGCTATTACGGGCAAACGTGTCAGTGATAAAGATAACCTCTATTACATCGCAGAACGACTTTATACCGAAGACGACTTTACCGTAAGCACTAACGCTAACGGTCTGAAGACTTATAAACTCCGTTCGGAAATTCCACAACCAACCTTAGGCGGACTCCTTGGTCCCGGTGACATCAAATATACCGACGTCAATGGAGACGGAATCATCGACTCTTATGACCGTGTAAGAGGAATCGGTCATCCGGAAACTCCGGAAATTATCTACGGATTCGGTTTAAATGCCGAATATAAAGGAATCTACGCCAGCATCTTCTTCCAGGGAGCAGGGAACACTTCTGTATTATTGGGTGGAAAGACTTCCGAAGGATGGTACCCATTCTCATGGGGTGTAGACCAGTCCAACTATCGCACCTTTGCATTAAACCGTTGGACAGAGAACAATCCGAGCCAGGATGTAATTATTCCCCGTCTGCACAAGAGCAATGCGAACAATGCTAATAACCGCGTTGCCAGTACATGGTGGCTGCGCGATGGCTCTTTCCTCCGATTGAAGAATATAGAAATCGGCTATCAGATACCTAAGAAATTCTTAAGCAAGATCGGCTTCGAAGCTGCCCGTATCTATCTGATGGGATATAACCTGGCAGTATGGGATCATATCAAATATTTCGATCCGGAAGCCGGAAATGCGAATGCCGGACTTAACTATCCGCTGCCGCGAACCTATACAATCGGTCTTGATTTCACATTCTAAAAACCATAAAAGATAAAAATATGAAAAGTAAAAGTCACATATATATGTTGCTGATGGGATTATTCTTCTCCGTCAGTTCATGTGATTATCTGGCTGTTTCGGACCAGATGTCAGGAGGCTTGCAAAATACAGATCAAATATTTGAAAACGTAGCCTATACCAAACGATGGTATGCCAATGTCTTTGCAGGAATCCCCGATTATTCGGGAATAAACAGCCTGAATGTAGGAGCCTTTAAAAATCCGTGGGCTGCAATCTGCGATGAACTAGTAGTAGGTTATGGAAATGCTGCCAAGGCCAACAACTCGGACAAGAATGCGGCGACCGCTGGTTTTCACCGCTATGGCGACTGCTATAAATACATCCGGCAGGCTAACATTTTCCTAGAGAAAGCTCATGTGATTACAACTAGCGGTACGCAAGGCGACAGACTGGAAGAAGACGAACTGAATGAGATGCGTGCCAACGTACGCTTCATGCGTGCATTTTACAATTATCTGCTATTGGAACAATACGGTCCTATTATCCTCGTAAAAGATAAGGTATACGAGGCGACAGAGACTCAGGATGTTCCCAGAAATACGGTAGATGAAGTTATCACGTATATTGATCAGGAACTACGTGAAGTAGCTAATGAACTGCCACAGGAACCGATGCACGAAAATGAATCTTACCGCGCATGGCCAACCAAAGGTGTCGCTTTGGCCGTACGTGCCAAATTGTGGCTATATGCAGCCAGCCCCCTTCTCAACGGGGGATACAGAGAAGCGCTGTCTCTGACCAACCCAGACGGTACAAGACTCTTCCCGGATCGTGATGACAACAAATGGAATACTGCATTAAACGCCTGCAAAGATTTCATCGATTACGCAGAAACCGGAAACCGCTACGAGTTATACAAAGAATATACAACAAGCAGCACCGGTGAACAGATTCTAGACGTAGATGCCTCCGTTTACAACCTCTTTCAGAAATACAATAAAGAAATCATCTGGGGCACCGCCAACAACGACTGGGGAGGACTTGACGGTGACGCATTCGACCGAAGAATCGTTCCTCGCTGCGAAAAGAACGGTTTGGGTTCGACCGGAGTAACGCAAGAACTCGTAGACGCCTTCTATATGAACGACGGACTTCCTATCAAGGAAACCGACTATCTGCCGAAATCAACACTTTATAAAGAAGATGGTTACGGAACTTACAAGGACAAGAATGACGGAAAATACTCTAAGAACTACACCAACGTAACAGTCAGTAACCGCTATCTGAATCGTGAAGCACGTTTCTACAACACTGTCTTCTTCAACGGACGCCAATGGCCTGTCACCTGTAAACAAGTCCAGTTCTACAATGGAGGTAATGCAGGCGTTCAGGAAGGACAAGCCACTACAACCGGATATATGCTTTTCAAGCGCTTCAACCGATCAATCAGCAAAACCAGTCCGGGTGTAGCTAGTCAGAACCGTCCTTCCATAATCTTCCGTCTGGCGGATTTCTATCTGATATATGCAGAAGTTGCCAACGAAGTAAATCCGAGCGACTCACGCGTACTGACTTATCTGAACCTCGTACGCGAACGGGCAGGCTTGCCGAAAGTAGAAATACTGAATCCCGGTATCGTAGGTAATAAAGAATTGCAAAGAGCAGCCATTCAGCGCGAACGTCAGATTGAACTGGCAACGGAAGGTCAACGTTATTTCGATGTACGCCGCTGGATGATTGCCGACAAAGACGGTGAAGGACGCCAGAACGGATATGCACACGGTATGAATGTTCGGGGAACTATCAATGATACCGAAGAGTTCAACCGCGTAGTGGAAACTGAAAAAATTGTATTCAACAGAAAGATGTACTTACAGCCAATACCGGATCACGAAATGAGAAAGACACAAAACCTCGTCCAGAATCCGGGATGGTAATTGTATAAGCACAATAAATCAATGAGCATTATGAGAAAAATAAGTTATATACTAATATCAGGTTGCATCACTCTATCTATTATCGGTTGTGATGAAACCTTTGATACGAGCAATACATCCGAAGGGATTTTGTCATTGTCTGAAAACGGACTGACTATTCTGCAATCGTATAATGTAGGAGAAAAATACAATGCTGACTTATGGATACAACACGGAGGACTGGAACTGAATAACAGTACCGTCACCTTCACCGTAGACAAAAGCCTGCTCGACTCACTCAATACTGCCGACGGAACCAGTTACCAGATACTTCCGGAAGATTGTTATCAAATGACTAACACAACGGTTAACGTATCTGCCGGTGACAGACTGGCAAAAGGCACTATCGTATACGACCCGACAAAGATTCATGCGTTGTGCGGCTATGACAATGTTCAATACATTCTCCCACTCAAAGCAAGCACTACAGGAGAGAAGTTGAACCCCGACCGTTCCACCCTCCTACTGGGATTTAAAGTTTCCGAACCCATTGTAACTATCATAAACGATGGTATACAGGAAATCAATGTCGACAATGTAAAAGAGTTGCCGATTACCATTGGAGTACCTTTTAGCAATAAATGGAACATCAACTGTACTTTAGTCAACAACCAGTCGGTAGTAGATACGTACAACAGTGCCAATCAGACTTATTTCAGTCTTCTGCCGGCAGAGTGCTATACCAAACCCGAATCCCCGTCATTGTCTCAGGGAGTTGATCAGACCACAGTCAGTTACAAGCTGAAAGATAACATTCTTCCGGGAAATTATATGCTTCCTGTACAAATAGGCGAAGTTACTTCCGATGCCACTATCCGTGCGGATAAAGACACCTACACAGGATTCTGCATCATAAAAGAAGGAACGAAAATATCAAAGAGCGGCTGGGAAGTTCTGTCCTTTACGACACAGGAAGCTTCGGGAGAAGGAGCCGGCAATGGATTAGCCAAATGTCTGATAGACGGAGACACTGAAACATTCTGGCATGCCAAATGGCAAGGTGGAAGCGACCCGCTACCGTATGATATTGTGATAGATATGAAGCAAAACATACAAATAGCACAGGTGGAATTGCTTCCGCGCGGCAGAGGTTCAAACAATCCTATCAAAGTGGTCGAGTTTGCAGCTAGTGAAGATAACGTGAACTGGACTCCTATCGGCAGATTCGGATTCACGAATCAGGATGCCGCCCTGGAATATTATGTAAAATCGATCAAAGCACGTTACATCAGACTCACGATTCCCGATGACGGAGGAAACAGTACTGTCGCTGCTATCAGAGAACTAGATGTCAAGGGCACTATTATTAACTGACACATGAGCATTCGATAGGTATTTTATAGCAAGTGCACTCTATAGTGCATCTTGAAGTTAAGCTACTCTCTTCCCCCCAAAGAGAGTAGCTTTTTATTTTGTCCGATGCCACCTTTCCTGTTTTCCAACGGTTGATTAAGCTTCAAAGTCGACGGCAAAGGAAGAACGTTTTATCTTCTTAGAAACTGGATACTGAAGAACTACATATTCATAGTGATCATTCCGTTTTAATAGTCTCAGCCGGATTACTTAATGCCGTATGATATCCGTTAAGGACAACTGTGACAAAAGTTACAAGCATTAATAAAACGACAGGTACTATAAATACTTCTATTCCCCAATTCGCAGGATACACAAACTGTTCCCTCCACCGTTTCATCAAGACATATACGATAGGGACAGCGATCACGTCGGCTATCAGAATATAATAGAAGAACGGACGGTTTAACAACAATAGAATTTGGCGGGAAGAGGCACCGTGTACTTTACGAATCGCAATTTCTCTTTTTCGTTGTTCTACCGCATACCATGTAATTCCAAAGATACCAAAAAGGGTCAGGAACAAACTGATTATAGCATAAGCCAGTAATAATCGGGAGAAATTCACCATATCTGTATTGTTGGATATATATTGCTGATAGGCGTCTATGTAAACAAAAGAATGTCCCGGCTCGTGTTTCTCCCACAGCAACCGGAGATTTTTTACTATCTCATTGCGTCTGCTCTCATCTATACGACAAGACAGGTAGGTTGCCTGATCAACCGGAATCTCTTGAAGAATGATCTGCATCGGAGTAATGGCAGAGTTGAAAGAAGTCAGTCTGAAATCTTTGCATACACCGATAATAGTTCCTTCACCGGCGTTGTCCTGCGCATATTTGCTTAAGGCCTGCCCCACCGGGTCTTCTCCTGCCGGCACAAAAAACTGCACAAAGGCTTCATTAACAACTACCGGATGGGCTACCTTGGAAAATAAATCCTTCGTTCGTTCCGGTTCGAGAAGTTCTATGTTGAATAAGTCCAGCAGTTCATAGTTCTCGGTCAATAAAACTTTATTTACCATTACTTCCTGCCCGTTCCTGTTTAGTGGAATGATGATATTAAAAGGACTCGTTATCCGCCCTTTGGATAACAGGGCAGTTTGGATACCGGGCAGGTTTTTAATGTCATTATACAAAGGGACGGTCAGGGCAGTCCCCTCATTACCTAAGATTAAAATTCCTTTAAAGCGTTCACCCTGCTCTTCTATGGTTGAAAGTTGCGTACGTATCATCATAAAGGCAGTCATCAATCCGATGGAGATAACCATTTGCACGCCTACAAGGGTCGCTACCAGTCTTCTTCTTTTTCTCCCTTGAAAAAATTGCCGATATCCGCTGATAGAAATGCGGTTCAGTTTCTTCGTCATATAGGTGGCCGGTATAATGGCCAAAAGAGAAACAAACAGAAGAATAAATGGAAAGACTTTCCATGAAAGAATGAAACCGAAAGTCAGACGGGCATCAAAGAAATAATTGAAAAGAGAAAGTATGTCCCCCATTACAAGAATGGAAAGGATGAAAGCAATAAATACGGTAAGGAATGTATCAATAAAAAGTTGCCGGCAAATATATGAATGGGAAGCTCCCATCAATGTCTCTACATGAATCATGTTTACTTGTTTCAGCAGGCGCGAAAAGCTTAGGTTTACGTAATTGAAGCAAGCGATGAATAAGACAAGAAAAGCTGATAATAAACCGATACTCAACAAAGCGATCTGCCGATGACTGAATGTTTTCACGGAATCAGCCAGTTTTGTGTCAAAGTAGGATTCTTGTAATGTCTGGAGTTTATAATAACCGGGACCTGTCACTGTAGGCAGTTCTGTTGACTCAAAACGCTCGCAAAAGGCTGACACGTCAGTCTTTTCTTTGAGAAGAATCATACAGGAAGTTCCTTCTTCCTGCAGGTTCTGAGAATTACCAAGCAAATCAATACGGAGTGCTGACTGCGCATAAAACTTATATATGGCAGATACCTTTTTCATTTCAACTTTATCTCCATATACCACAGAAAGTTCTCGCCCGATACAATCGAACTTCCCGAAGTATTGCATGGCCTTTTCTTCACTCAAAGCAATACAGTCCGGCTTGGTCAAGGCTTCTTTCATATTGCCGGACAATATCTGGTACGGGAAAAAACGGCAGAAAGAACTGTCGGCCTCAACAATGACCTGTTGAGGAAAGCGCTGGTTCTCAATTTCAATATGAGTTGCCTCCTTCTCGGTCAGCCGGAGATAAGATTCAATCTCCGGAAACGGAGCTATCATTCCGGCAACCGATCCTCCATAGACAAATGATACTTGTCCGGTGCTCTGCATGGATGGCAGTCGCTGAGTCAGGCGCAGGATACGGTCCTTCTTTGAATTTTCCCCTTCTATCGTATATTCATGGATGACAAACGAGATCAGAAGATTGGTACAGGAAATACCGACCACAAGACTGACCAAAGAGATGACCGCAAAAAGTCTATTGCGCCACCAGTTTCTGAATATAAGTTTTAATAGTACGAGGTTTTCCATAGCAGTTCGTTCCATTCGTTGTAATCTTAGTCGTTTTTAATCTTATTCGTTCTTCATGATCAATGCCGGATTGATGCGGACAGCTTTGCGTACCTGCCAGAGTAATGTACCCAGTGAGATAAGCAAGGTAAGGATGAAGCCTGTCACAAAAATCCCTGCTCCTATCGGAGCTTTCACCGCAAAGTCTTTGGTATAGTCATTAATAATATAATAGACCAAAGAAATAGCGACAGCAAAGGCGGCTCCCAAAATATAAAGATACTTCCTGACCAATAACAAAGCGATCTGTTTGCCGGTAGCCCCGTTCACTTTACGCAATGCAATCTCCCTGTAGCGCTGGCGAATGTCATACAATGACAGCCCGAACAATCCGAGGCAGGAAACGCAGATAGCCAGTCCGGCAAAGGTGACGTAGATGCGGGTTGTTCTCTTGTCATCATCGTACAGTTTTTCAACTTCATCTTCGACGAAGGAGTAATTGAACTCCCCCTCACCCATTACTTCGTTGTGTAGTTCCTTCAAGAATTGAATGGCTTCCTTGCGTTTACCTTCGGCTATTTTAGCCATTAAAGGTTCGGTAGGGTTTTCTCCTTCATCATACAGAATAGCCAGTGGTGCATCCCCCATAGATAAGTGTCCGGTCCGGAAGTTTTCTATCACACCTACTACCTGATAAGCAGGATTTTTACTCTCATCTGTCCCCACACTCCACCATAGACGGGATTCGGTTTGCAGTGAAGCTTCATTAATATCTTTTATCCGGAAGAACTTTCTGGCTGTTTCATTTATCATCATTTTATATTGGGCAAACTGGTCTTTATCATTCCACGTTCTTCCTTCTTTCAGCTTCAGGCCAAACATATTCATGTAATTATTATTAACATACATGATAGCCATTTTATGTTTCTCTCCGTTACTTTCCACATTGACGTATGGTTCCAGATTGATAGGTGCTTCCCCATATCCCCATGAAATGAATAAAGGGCATGCGTCCATCTTCTGTTTAATAACCTGTACCTTATGCCGCTCCAAGTCACGTTCTTTCTGCCATTCTTCATCATTTGCATATCTTCTGTTTTGTGTCTCGAATGACAGGAACTGGCATGAAATGATATTCTTTGCCTGATATCCTAAATCCGCATTCAGCATTGTGTACAACTGGCGAACAAAAAACAATGCGACTACTATCAGACTGAACGTAATGACATATTGAATAAATAAGAATACTGCACGGGAAACAATTGAATTTCCTCCGGCATTTACAGAACGCAAAGAAGTGATCGGAGAAGAATAGTTGTAACGTAAGAAAGGAAAGACAGACGTCACCAACGGCAATACGAATAATAAAATGAGAGACAGCGACAGATCAAAAATGATATCCGGTTTTACAGGAATTGCATATACCGAGGCGAATATCCCGGCTGAAGTTTCGATCAGCATCCAGATGATAAGCAAGGCGGCTGCCACCATATATATATTCTCTACATAAATCTGGATAAATATCTGAAAGCCGCTCGCACCATATACTTTTTTTACACCAAACTCACGTGCCCGCTTTAGAACGATAACCGTGTAGATATTGATAAAATTGAAGACTCCCACCAACAGCAGCATACAAGCCACTACAGTCAGAATCGTCACATGATTGATATTCCCCCGCAAAAAAGAAGCTGCCGAAGGTTCGACAATCTTATTGAAATACAATCCTTTCAAGGGAGTAAGCCCGTACTGTATGGGAGAATGACTGTAACATATTAATGACTGCGGCTTGGAAATCTTTTCATTATACTTTTTCAGGTCTGTTCCGTTTGCCAACCGGACCATGCAGAATCCCATCCGACTCCAGTCTGTATATTTCCCCTGATTCACCGGAGCTATCAGGTCGAATTGTAAAGATGCCTTGGTACTCGGTTCACCCACAATGCCACGAATGGTAAGTACAGAACCTGACGATGAAGTTAATTGTTTCCCTATCGGGTCTTCGTCACCAAAAATATGCCGTGCATATTTCCGGGTAATAATTGCATCATCCGGTTTCTGAATAGTTTTAATTCCCGAAACTATCGGATAGTCCATCAACTGCAAAAGCAAGCTATCAGTTACCAAAACATTGGCTCGGTAACGGTGATTATCGACTACAATATAATCATCGTCAAAAGAAACACTATAAGAATATGCTTCTACTTCCGGATTCTTTAAAGGGTCTATAAAATTAGGATCATTATTCCTGTCTGTATTATCTGTGATCGAAATGCTGCCATTACTCCTTTGAATAGTCAGCAAGTACAATCGGTCCAGGTCCTTACAGAAATGGTCAACTGTTATCTCCTGATGGATATAGCGTACAATTATCAACGTTGCAGCCACACTGACTGCAAACCCGATAATATTGATCATCGTGTATATTCTGAAACGGGATAAAGTCCTGATAGCAGATAATTGGTTCTTCATATTGCTTTTATACTAAGGATGTTATTCACTTTTGATTACTTCCGCCGGATTCTGTCGGGCAGCTTTCCATACTCTGCCTATAATACTGAAGAATATAATAAGCCCTACAATGATAAAAATAGCTCCATACATCCAGGCACTTATCTCTGTCCGTTCTACATAGCTTTCCAACCAATGTTTCATAGCTATATAACCTATTGGGAAAGCTATGAGGGACGCTACGATCAATAATATCAGGTATTCTTTCAGGAACAGAATCAGAATATCCCGAATTATAGCTCCATTCACTTTACGAATAGCAATTTCTTTGGATCGCTGTTCGCAAGTCAGTGTCACCAAAGAGTAAATACCCAAAATAGAGATAATCACGCAGACTATACTTACAAAGCCTAATAATTTAAGAAGAATGTATTCTGATTTTAAATATTCATTATAATGTTCCTCTATATTGGTCAATACATATTCAACTCCCGGATATTCTTTGGCAAATAAATCCTCGGTTTTCTGCTTTAGCTCTTGCCATTGCCCTTCATGATATTTGACTATAATCTGCTTTCTGTCAGAGAGTTCGTTATTCTGACCTATAAAAGCTACCGGTTTTACAGGAATTGTAGGTGGGCTGGTATGAAAGTCTTTAATGACTCCGACAATGGTATACTCATGCTTGTCTTTTCCCTGGTATATTTTTTTTCCTATTGGATCATGCATATCCAAAGATTTAACGGCAGTCTCATTGATTACAATCTTATCAACATCATCTTTTTTCAGCATTTCTCCTTTCAGTAGCTTTAAATGATAGAATCGCATTATTTCTTCATTTTCTGCCAGACATTCCAAATTTGTCTGATCTGTGCTACTTTGCTTTCCATCCCAGTCTGTTATCCGCCATGAAATTCTTACTCCCTGAAGCAATAAGCCATAATTTCCTTTCAGTACCTCCCTGGTACATGGCATTTGTTCTACTTTATCCGCTATGGCACTAAAAGAATCATTCGGATACAGATATTGAAAAACTGCTATATTCTTTCTCTCCCAACCTAAATCAACATTATTCAGGAAAAAAAGCTGTCTCATAATGACGCTTACTGAGAATATAAAAAGAATACTAATTATCAGTTGAAGCACGACACTGATTTTACGGTACAAAGCTTTTCCGACTGTCTTTCGGGAATGATAATTCTTCTTTACAATAAACGGTAGAAATAAAATTAAGGAAGTAATGGCAACTCCTCCCAGATAGAAGAAAGATTCTACGTAAATATTTCCACTGATATTTGACACTTCCTTGAATACTGATAGAAAAAGTTCAATAAAAGTCATTCCCAGTAATCCTGACAATAACAATATCAACAAGTATTCAACGGAAAGTAATATAAATAGTCCCATATGAGAAGAGCCACACACTTTTCTCAGTTCCAACTCTCTGACACGCATACGCATACGGGCAAAGAATAAAGAAAAATAGTTGAAAAGAGAGCACAATATAACTAATCCGCCTACTACCGCAAAAAGAATCAGGTAATAAAACTCGACTGTCCTTTCTGTATTTAGAGCTGAATAATAATAACCTGTGATTGGCATCAATCGATATTTCCCAATAAATATATTTTCCTTCTCTTTTTCCTGAGCATATTCGTTAAGCTTCTTCTGAAAAAGTTGAAGATCCACTTTCTTATGGAATCTGAGAATTGTCATGAAGCCTGAATTCTGCCAGTCTTCGGTCCAACTACTAAAATAAGCACCTTCTGTCCAAAAGCCGAATGACAGATTGCTATGATCTTCCAAACCATCAAGAATTGCACATACAGTCTGAGAGCTACCTCTTAAGTTCACTTTCTGTCCTAAAATATCCGTTGAACCGAACAGACGCATCGCCATATCCTTTGTTAAGGCTATTTTCTCATCCGAGTGCATAAAATCCGTATTCCCCGATACAACAGAAATATCAAACATATTCATAAAACAAGAATCTGCTCCTATCTCAATACCTTCCAAAGGTGACTGTCCTTCCACTGAGATTTCTACATTTTGCCATCTCGTCAAAGCACACGCTGCTTCTATTTCCGGAAAGTCTCGTTTCAAATAAGTAGATAAAGGGTATGGAGACGAAGTATCGAAACCGGAATTCTCTAATACTGATTCTTTATATAATATGTAAGTTCTCTCCGATCCTTTTAGAAAGGCATCATAAGTCATCTCATAATGTATCCAAAACGTAGAAAGAGCAAAACAGGTAAATCCGACAGATAATCCTATAATACTTATTATAGTTTGCGTTTTGTATTTTATCAAATTGCGAAAGGCTATTTTTAAGTAGTGTCGTATCATCGTATATTATTTATTATTTTATTCACTCTTAATTACCTCTGCCGGATTCTGTCGGGCAGCTCTTCAAACTCTCCAGATAATACTTATAAAAATAATAAGAAGCATTGCTACAAATATTCCTGCATATATCCAGATGTTTATCGAAGTCTGTTTTACATATCCTTCAAGCCAGTGCTTCATAATGGCATATCCTAATGGAAAAGCGATGAATGACGCAACGATAAGCAGAAGCAAATACTCTTTAAAGAATAAGTTCAAAATAACTTTAACACTTGCACCGTTTACCTTCCGAATGGCAATCTCCTTTCGACGCTGTTCGCATGATAAAGTCACTAAGGAGAATATGCCAAATACGGCAATCACGATGCAGATAAGAGAAACAACACTCAGTAACTTGCTTAATGTATCTTCTGACTTCATATAATCATTGTAAGCCTCTTCCATATTAATCAAATCTAATATCGCATCAGGATTGACTTTATGTACTTCTTCTTGCAGGTTCTGTGATACCTTATTCCATGTACCTTCCTTTACTTTGAAAATTAGATGCCCCCTATCATTATTCTTTTGTAAAGAGAACATTGCCGGAGACACTGGATGTATGGGAGCATTATAATATATATCTTTGATAACACCCTTTACCCTATATTCTCCGTTTATCTCTTTTCCTATCGGTGCATTCCACCCGAAAGCTTTGACAGCAGCCTCATTAATGACAACAGCTCCTTTTTCATCTTTATCATCCAGCATACTACCTTCTAAAACTTCAATATGGAAGAAGTCGGCAAAATTCTGATTAATAGTTTCATCTTCCATATTAAAAGTTTGTTGTTCATCTGACTTTCCTTCCCAATCGCTCACTCTAAAAGTAGAATACAAAAACTTTGGAATAGGGGTATAAAACTCTTCCATATGTTCCACTATATCAGGGGTCTGTTTTACTATTTGTGCTAAAGTAGCTTTCTCACAACCCGAAGCATAAACTATCACTCCCACATTATGACGTTCCAATCCGAGTTCCCTTGAATTTAGTAGAAAGTTTAGTTGCTTCATCATGACTAAAGTACAGAAGATAAAGCTTAGACTAACAAATAATTGAAACAAAATACTGCCCTTATAAAACCAACCGGAAAGATGAAGATTAGACTTATGCCTGATATTTTCAAGCAAAGCCTGTTTGTTGATATAGTATATAAGTATAGTAGCGACACCTACTGTTAGTATGATCAAAGACAATATGTAAACAAGTACTTCGTTATAAAAAAATGAAGTATTCTCACTTATTTGCGATAGCGATATAAAAATGGGCAGAATTAATTCCATTAACATAATCCCTATTCCAGATGATATCAGAAGTAACAAAATCAATTCTGAAAGAAGTAATAATAGCAAACTAGTATTAGAAGATCCATTCACTTTTCGTAAAGCCAATTCACGCTTGCGCATCCGAATGCGAGTTACTAGCATCGTTAAGTAGTTACACAGTCCACAAATAATAACCAAAGCGCCAATACAAGCAAAAAGACGAACATGATTCAATTTGACATTAACATCTTCTCTTGGATGAGTACTCCGCAATGTTGACAATAGAGCAATAGGAGTCGTTATTAATTGTTTATGTGAGTCTTGTTGGATTTCATACTCAGTTAGCCTCTTCTCCAATGCTTTCACATCACTATTCGGATACATACGGAAAAGAGTATTGCACTGCTGTCTACCCCAATTCGGATCTTCATCTTTGTAGGGCAATAAGATGTCAAAAGGATACAAAGAGTGTCCTTCCCATGATTTCACCACTGCAACTATCATCATTTCTGTATTTCCTCTATTAGGAAATAGTAAGCTTTTGCCAATGGGGGATTCTTTTCCGAATATCTGTTTAGCTATTTTATCTGTAATAGCGATCTGTTTATCGCCCAGTTGCAAACGATTGTCCCCGTCTATCACTGTGATATTAAATACCGAAATAAAGTTGGAATCAACTTCCAACTGCCATGTATGATATATATTCTTCTCGTATTCAATAGGTTTTATACCCTCTTTAGATAAATGACAAGCTTTTTCCACCTCTGGACAATTCTTCATCATATAGTCAGCCAATAAACCTGATGAATAGTAGGAAAATCCGTCCCCCTGCAATTCAAACTTGTTACCTGCCAAGTAGATGCGCTCCGCCCCTTCATGAAACGTATCGTATGTCATTTCATAACGTATCCATAGGGCAGACAATGCAAAACAGGTGAAACCAATTGCCAAGCCGACTATACTTACAATACTCTGCGTCTTGTACTTGATCAGATTGCGAAAAGCTATTTTTAAATAATGATATATCATGACATTGTGTTTATGTTATTCACTCTTGATAATTTCTGCCGGATTCTGCCGGGCAGCTTTCCATACTCTCCAAATGATGCTAAGCAAAAGAATAATAGCTATCACAACAAAGATACTTATATATACCCAGCCATCTATCGATGTTTGTCTCACGTAGCTGTCGATCCATCTCCTCATTACAACATATCCTGTGGGGAATGCAATAACGGCAGCTATGATCAATAACAATAAATATTCCCGGAAGAACATCTGCAGGATATGATGGATTTGCGCTCCGTTCACCTTACGTATAGCAATCTCTTTCTGACGCTGTTCACAAGACAGCGTTACCAATGAGAAAACTCCGAATACAGAAATAATGACGCAAACCAATGATACAAAACTCAATAATTTCATCAGTGCATCTTCGGAGCGGAGGTACTTGTTATATTCCTCTTCTTCATTAAACAATCGCATATACGCATTCGGAAATTCCTCTCTGTACAGTTTCTCTATGGTCGCACGGCATTCATTCCACGTGCCCTCTCTAAATTTAAACAGAATGCTGGCACGATTCAACAGATAATCTTGCGCTTTAGGATGCTGAAAAGCAATCAGTCCCGGTTCACTCGTAGGAGAACGATAGCTAAAGTTCCTGACTACTCCGACAACCTTATATAGGCTACGCTGACCATTATATTCATGATAGAAACTTTTGCCCAAAGCCCGTTTCCATCCAAATTTACGGCATGTATTTTCATCTATCACGACTTCATTTTCTTGATTCTTGTCCGATATAAACTCGCCTTCCAATAAATTCAATTTATAGAATTCAAAGAATTCTTCTTTAGCAGGCATCATACCAACTGTTAAAGGTTCTTCAACCGCTTTCGACGAATCATCCCAGTTGTTTATTTCGACATACATCATCGGTCCTGTAGGAATAATCGGGAAATACGAAGGGGGCAAAGCCTCTGTCACCATGGGCAAAGCAGCTATTTTCCCCAACCATTGCTTTATATCTCCATTCCACAAGGCTACATTACCGACATTATGACGTTCCATTCCTAAGTCCGTATTTTTCAGAAAATAGAGTTGCTTCATCATAACAACCGCACAGAAGATAAAAGCAAGACTGACAACTAACTGCATGATAATTCCTATCTTACGAAACAGATAAGGTCTGGTAGTTACCTCTTTTCCTTTTATCGCTTCCTGCAATGTCCGACGGCGAAAATAAGATAACGGCATCTGTGCCAACAGGAAAGACAGAATGATTACAATCAAAAGATATGCAATGATCTCTCCATAATATGAACCTGTCTCTATCTGTGTGAAGTTCAGGAAGCCAGACATGCTCACCTCTATCATCAACAATCCGCATAGCAGGGCGATACATAGAATCAATAACAGTTCAATGGCAAACTGAATCGACAAAGATGTATTACTTGCACCATTTACTTTACGAAGCGCCATTTCACGACTACGCATACAAAGCCGGCTGATATAAAGCGTCAGGTAATTGAATAAGGAACAAATAATGACCAATCCGCCTGCTAAGGAGAAATAGAAAATATAACTGAAGGAGATGACTACATCTACTTTAGAAACATAATCCGAATAACGCAAAGCCGAAATGGGCGTGATCAGAAGTTTCGCAAGCTCGCTCTCTTTGGGGATATCTAAGATATCAATGTCTTCCATCTTCTTTTGAAAAGTATCCCTATCCACTCCTGCGCGAACACGGATAAACAGTTGTTCTCCCTTACTACTCCAACGTGGATAGCGCCTTGCCGAACTCAATACACTATACGGTATATTGGAATGACGGGACCATCCGCTCACAATGGCACCTATCTTACGGGGACGTCCGCTCAGTTCTACTTCTTTCCCCAAAGCATCCTCTTCACTGCCGAAAAGCTTTCGGGCAAACTCTTCCGTAATGGCGATTTCCGGATCATTTTCTTTCAGGAAGTTGACAGTTCCTTTCAGCAGCCGTATATTGAAAAAGTTCATGAAAACAGAATCTGCTGTAGCCATTACTACTTCCTGTTCATTATCTCCCAGACGGAATTTCATATCCCGATATATGGAAGTGGAAGCAGTAGCTTCTATCTCCGGCATTTTCTCCTGCAAATAGTTCGCCAAAGGGTAAGGAGTAACATTGGATGTACTACTGGGGGAATCAGTATAATGCGCACGTACCATATAGATACGGTCGGCCCCGTTATGGAAAGTATCATAAGTCATTTCATAACGAATCCATAAGACAGACAGCGCAAAACAAGTGAAACCAACAGCTAGGCCAATGATACTGACAAGGCTCTGTGTCTTGTACTTTACCAAATTGCGAAAGGCTACTTTCAAATAGTGTTTAATCATGGTACTTTATGAATATATTACATACTGACTTCCGTTACTACCTGTCCGTCAAACAAATTAATGATACGGTCGGCATAACCGGCATCGTGCTGTGAATGTGTTACCATCACAATAGTGGTTCCTTCCTTATTTAGTTCACTCAATAGCCCCATCACTTCTTTACCGTTCTTTGAGTCCAGATTACCGGTAGGCTCATCGGCCAGGATCAACTTAGGATTGGCAACTACTGCACGGGCAATAGCAACACGCTGCTGCTGACCTCCGGAAAGTTGTTGCGGGAAGTGTTTGCTGCGATGTGTGATAGCCATTCGTTCCATAGCAGTCTCCACTCTCTTTTTACGTTCGGAAGCTGAGATACCCATGTAAAGCAAAGGCAATTCAATATTTTCATAAACATTCAATTCATCTATCAGATTGAAGCTTTGAAAGACAAAACCGATCACTCCTTTACGAAGGCTGGTACGCTGTGACTCTGTGTACTTGGAAACTTCTGTTCCATTGAGGTAATATTCCCCTCCTGTCGGATTGTCCAATAACCCAAGAATATTGAGCAATGTTGACTTTCCACAACCGGAAGGTCCCATAATGGCAACGAACTCTCCTTGTTTCACTTCGATACTTACGTTATTCAACGCCCAGGTTTCTACTTCTTCGGTCTTGAAAATCTTCTGTAAATTAATTGTCTTGATCATAATTGTATTATTTTTAAAATTATATAATAGTACTTGATGTTTTCATCTTTCATTGTCCTTTCAAAATAGTAGCCGGATTAATAGCAATAGCCTTTCTTACCTGATAAATCAAGGTTACTAATGAAATTAGTAAGACGATGATGGCTGCCAAAGCAAATAGCCACCAACTAATGTCGGTCCGGTAGGCATAGTTTTCCAGATAAACATTAATTCCCCAATAAGCTAAAGGGATAGCTATTACAAACGAAGCACCCAATATCAAAATGTACTGTCTTAAAAGTAAAGGCAGAATATCTTTCATCATAGCTCCATTCACTTTTCTAAGGGCAACTTCCCGATAACGTTGTTGGATATCGAACAATGAAAGTCCGAACAATCCCAATGAAGAAATCAAAATTCCCAGAAGTGCGAAAGAAGAATATATAATCGTAATTTGCCGGTCTTCCCGATACAAATTACTGATCTCATCTTGCACAAAAGCATACTCAAATGTTCCATCCATAGTTTCGTGATGAAGTTTATCCAAAAAGGCGATAGCTTCCTGTTGCTTGCCAGGAACGATGGCTGCCACGATAGGCACTTGATCGGAATAGGTTTTGCAATACATATACGCTATTGGTCCGATAGGTTTCGACAGGTGCCCGCAATAGAAATCTTCGATCACTCCAATGATTTGATAGGGCGAATTACTTTTCTGCGGCCATATCGGATTTTCTGTTTGAAGTTCAGCTTTGCTAAGAGTTTTAAATCCGAACAATGACATAGCTTTCCGGTTTAAAATCAATTTAGCATCTCCTTCCTGGTCTATACTATCATTCCATAAACGTCCTTCCAACAGTTTGAACCCGTAAAGTCTTGAAGTAGATTCTGTAGAAGGTATCAAAGCAACTGCTTTATAATCATTGTCCATTGGCTTTTTAAAATTAAAGCTGCTATTTTCAAGTTGGTATTCGTATGGAAGATAATTATATCCCCACGCAGTAAACAATGGAGAAGCATTCATTTGCTGATCTATCTGACTATAAGAAGTCTCTCTTCTACTCAAACTAGCTCTGAATTCCTCTTTAGTTGTAGGTGTTTTTCGATCGTAAATCTGGAACTCTGCTCTGATTATGTTATCCGTTGTATAGCCTGTCTCTGTATGCAACATTTCGTATAGCTGCCTGACAAAAAACAAAGACAAAACAATTAGTGTAAAGGTAATGACATACTGGACACTTAAATAGAGATATCGTACCACAGTGAGTTTATTTCCAATATATATACTTTGCAATGAACGGACGGGTGTAATATGTCGGTATCGTAAAAAAGGATAAATCACAGCAATCCCCGGTAACAAGAGAAGAAATAAGACAGATAACAGACCATCGAAGGCTATCTCTTTTTGTTGTGCCATTCCAAACTGTATTTCAATAAATCCTGTAGAGATTTCAATTAAAAACCAGGAAAGACATAATGCAATAGCTATGAGAAATAAATTCTCAATGTAGAGTTGTACGAACAAATGTATCGGAGTACTACCGAATATTTTCTTCAATCCGAACTCTTTTCCCCGCTTCAATAAAATCACAGTATAGAGGCTCATGAAGTTGAATATGCCGATTAACAACACAAGGATAGCAACTAAAGACAACCGCTGTAACTGTTTAGGACTTCCATGTAGTAACATATCATTGTATGAAACGACAGAAGAATCAAAATAGCTGTCATTTATAGATAGCAACTGATTTCGTATTTCTTTTTCAGTCCGGGGTTCTGTTTCGTATGCCGCATGACGTTGATTTATTGTGTTCAGATTTGCCCCCTGGCGGATAAGTACTACATTGACTGGAAAAGTAGCGACCCAGTCTTCTTGCAGTTTATCTGAAACCAAAAGATCAAAATGTATCGAACTTTTTCTATCTTGCATACTGATAACACCTGTCACAGTCAACGGATCACCTGTTGAATAAGTAATTTTCTCTCCGATAGGATTCCTGTCACCAAAAAGCTTATTGGCCAATATTTGCGTAATTATGACGTTTTGTGGATTATCATTTAAAGAAGCAATATTACCATAACGTACCGGAAATTTCATCACTTTCACAAAGTTGCTATCAGCAACAATGGTTTCTACATCGAAGCGTTCTTTGTCCAAGATAATCACATCCTTATTATACCATAAGACAGTAGAACTGCATTCTATATCCGGATCAGAGAAACCAGCTCCGGTAACAAAACGACTTCCGGGAGAACTTTTATCCTCCTGTATCTGAAAAGCTATTCTATCTCTATCCGGAATATAGCTGTCTACAGTAAGCTCCTGTTCCACATAACGGAATATAATAATGACACAAGCCATACTTAATGCCAATCCGATGATATTGATAATCGTATATATTTTAAACCTACATAAGGTCCGGATAGCTAACTGTATAATCTTCATAATATTGCGTGTTTTTATTTTAATATCAATTCCTCTGCATCGCCAAAGGTATCATATCCTGTCGTAATTACCCAATCTCCCGTCTGCAAACCTTCCGTAATTTCATACTGCTGCGGATTCTGCCGCCCAATACTTAATGGTACACGGATTGCTTTTGTCTTCGAAGCATTCACTTTGTAAATCCATTGTCCTCCTGTAGACTGATAGAAATTACCCCGTGGAATAATAAGCGCCCGTTCCGGCTGACCTAATTCAATCTGTACACGGAAGCTTTTGCCGACTCTGACATTATCGGGCATATCGCCGGTAAAGACAAGATCGACATCAAACATACGGTCTTTTACTTCAGGGACGACTTTCGTTATTTTCAGCGGATATTTCTTTCCCTGATAATTGACGGTAGCAGGCAGTCCGGTAGTGATCCTGTCAATGTAATATTCGCTTAGCGAAGTATGTATCTTATACTGATCGAGTACCTTTATTTCGGCAATGCTTTCGCCGGAAGAAACCTGCTGCCCCGGAGTAACCCTGACAAAGCTTAGTTGCCCTTTTATAGGAGCCGTCACCACCAGGTTATTCAATCGCTCATGAGTACGTTCATATTTCTTGCGCTCCCGTTCACGGTCATTGCGAATCAGTTCTTTACGAATCATCGTAACAGCCGAATCATGTCGCAGGCTTTCTTGTTGCAATGCCGCGTTTTTTAGTTTGTAGTTATATTCATCTTCGGCTACTTGTAGTTGAGCCTTACTCTTTACTCCCATCTGAAACTCTTCCCGATCAAGGGCAATGCTCTTTTTCAGTCGTTCCAGTTCATAATTATTCGTCAGAGCCTGCTGCTTCAGATTAAGACTTTTCTGTTCCATCTCAATCTCCTGTTCCTGATAGGTAATCATTTGCTTTTCCCATTCGTCACGCTGGTCTTCAATGCTGCGAAGCAGGTCTGGATTGGAAAGGACGATAATGGTATCCCCCTGATAGAGCAGACTCCCTTCCTCACCAACGATGCTTTCAACGCTTCCCGCTTCGCGGGTATTGATTTTGATAGTCAGTATAGGCTGAATCAGTCCCTCCACATCTACATATTCCATAAAATTATCCTCTTTCACTTCCGCTATCTGAATATTTTCGGCATCAATACGTAATTTTCGGGGGCCTAATGACAGAACAATTACATAAATCAGAAAGGCAGCAAACAAAAGTCCGCCTATCAGATAGTATCTGTATCGAATGTACCAAGGTTTCTTTTCTAATTTTATATCCATGACTTTATCAGGTATTTTATATTTTTATTTATTAAAGCTAAGTAAGTTGCTATTCTATAAGAAGATTGTAATCTTCTGTCAATAGCATATTCCGTTCAAAATCGTAAAGTGTCATACTTCGAAGTGTGTAATATAAGCTCCAATAATTGTACAAAGCCGATACGTAATTACGGCGGGCACTATCTTTCTCGGCAATGGAAGCATTCAGATCAAGGATAGTGGATTTTCCCAGTATATAAAGTTTGCGGGCAACTTCATTTCTTCGTTGAGCCGTTTCATCTGTACGGGCAGCGATATGTACCCGTTGTGTTTGCAGATTAAATTGTTTCACCAGTTTGCGGACATTCAATTCAAAATCCGTCCGATTTTGCTCCACTTGCGTATATACCAGATCACGATTGGAACGGGCTACCCGCACTTGTCCTTTCCCTCTTCCCCAATCTAAAATAGGAAGAGCGATACTCAGACTTACATATTGCTGGTCTAACAGATTTCGATAAGCATCCGGCAGCTTTTCGGCAGTCTGCGTCAGTCCGAAACGGAGATAAATATCCGCTTTCAGTCCCGCATTAGCACGGGCTCTTGCCACAGCACTCTCACTTTCCAGTTTTCTTCGTTTCATCGCCTGTATGTCCGGACTGTTTTCGTATGCCAATGCCAATGCTTCATCCAGATTGACACTGAAATCCGGTACTTGCGAGTTGATACGCACACGAAGTTCCCGATCTTCCTGAATGCCCAGATAAGAACGAAGTTCCTGCATGCAATTATCCATTTCTATACGGGCATTCATACGATTTGTTTCTTCGGTCAGACGATTCAATTCTAACTGCAGCATTTCATTCTCTGTGATCGTGCCTATATTGTAACGCCCCTGAGCGTAACGATAGAGCGTATCGGCATTTGCATAATTGAAAGAAGCAATATCGTAATTACTTTGAGCGGTGGCCAAAGCGAAGAATTTATTAATTGCATTGGCGGAAACAAGTTCCAGTGTTTCCACATAACTTTTCTTGGCTTCCTGATAGCGTACCGGTTCTATACGTTTATCCCACTTCAGACTATTATAACCAAAAAGCGACTGGCGATATCCTATCATGACAGGAGAAGTTTGCCATGAGTATTTATGTTCGCTGAACAAGTCCATGCGTTGCGCAGATGTTTCGAGAAAAAGAGAACCTCCGGTCCAGGGAATATTCTGCGACAGGTTCAAAGTCAGATCGGTATTCAACAGATTTTGCTCGACAAACTTAACGGAACCGTCCCCCATTGTAATCTTATTGATGGCACGATTCAGATTAGGATCGGATGACAAACTCAAAGATGGCAAATAGTTAGCCCGATAATATTTGTAGTTCCAGTAAGCGGAACGAAAGCTATGTCGTGCAGTTCGTGCATCGGGTGATTCCAGACGGGCTATTTTCACCACCTGCTCCAACGACATCTCCATTGTTTGATTTTGAGCAGCCAGCAGTTCAGTCGACAGGATTCCGAGTGTTATATAGAGTATTTTCAGATTCATTCTTAGGTTTATTTGTTATTTACTATTCAAAACCTGTGCCATTCTTATATTTCATTCTAATTCAGTTATTTACATTTACTACGCTGTTACAAGCAGCGTGCAAATACGCACAAATTTAGTGCGCAATCGCACATACAACACATGATTATTATCCATATCTTTGCCCTTGCATTAAAACTTTAGGATAAGTAACGAATCATATACCCCATACCCTATGGATGAAGTCAACAAACTAGGAAAGATACTCATTGTAGATGATAACGAAGATGTGCTCTTTGCCCTCAATCTACTACTCGAACCTTATACAGAAAAGATAAAGGTAGCTACCACTCCCGACCGGATTGAGCATTTTATGACTACCTTTCAGCCCGATCTTATCTTATTAGATATGAACTTCAGCCGTGATGCAATTAGCGGTCAGGAAGGTTTTGAAAGTCTGAAGCAGATTTTGCAGATTGATCCGCAAGCTATTGTCATCTTCATGACTGCATATGCGGATACAGATAAAGCTGTACGGGCCATTAAAGCCGGTGCAACAGATTTTATCCCCAAACCTTGGGAGAAGGAAAAATTGCTGGCTACTCTCACCTCCGGTATGCGTCTGCGCCAATCTCAACGGGAGGTAAACATCTTAAAAGAGCAAGTAGAAGCACTCAGCGGACAAAGTTCTCCAGAAGGGGATATTATCGGAGAATCTCCGATCATGCAGGAAGTATTTGCAACCATAAACAAACTTAGCAGTACAGATGCCAACATTCTGATTTTGGGAGAAAACGGAACGGGAAAAGACGTGATTGCCCGACTGCTATACCGCTACTCCCCCCGATACGGCAAACCTTTTGTTACCATCGACCTGGGAAGTATCCCCGAACAACTTTTCGAAAGTGAACTGTTCGGCTTTGAAAAGGGAGCATTCACCGATGCAAAAAAGTCAAAAGCCGGACGGATGGAAGTTGCCACCAATGGTACTTTGTTCCTTGATGAAATCGGTAATCTTTCGCTTCCCATGCAATCGAAGCTGCTCACTGCGATCGAAAAACGGCAGATCAGCCGTTTAGGAAGCACACAGACCATGCCTATTGATGTTCGTCTGATTTGCGCAACGAATGCGGATATCCGCCACATGGTGGATGAAGGAAGTTTCCGTCAGGACTTACTATATCGTATTAATACAATTGAAATACATATCCCCCCGCTCCGCGAACGTGGGAATGATATCATTCTGCTTGCTGAATATTTTCTGGACCGTTATGCACGCAAATATAAAAAAGAAATGCGTGGCTTGACACGGGAAGCCAAAAATAAGTTGCTGAAATATACGTGGCCAGGTAATGTACGGGAGTTGCAACATACAATGGAACGTGTCGTAATACTGGGAGACGGTTCTTTATTAAAACCCGAAAACTTCCAGTTCCACGTCACCCCCAAGCAAAAAAAGGAAGAAGAAATTGTTTTGAACCTTGAACAACTGGAACGGCAAACCATTGAAAAAGCAATGAAACTTAGTGAAGGGAATATCTCACGTGCTGCTGACTATTTAGGTATTACCCGCTTTGCCTTATATCGCAAACTTGAAAAACTAGGCTTATGAAACGATTTGCATTCAGAGTAATTTTACATATTTTACTGATAGTATTGTTTTCTATCGGCAGCTACCTGCTATTTCAAAAGCAGTTATGGTTCAGTACTACCATCTGCCTTATATTACTGATAACCATTGGAATACATCTTTACCGTATGCAGTTCAAACAAATTGCTCTGTTGCGACGATTGACAGACGGCCTCCGCTATAATGACATGATGCAAACTTTCCATCCACCTTTCAATAACAAAATAATGAATGAATGGGCGGAAGAACTTTCGGATACTTTAAAAGATTTTCGGGGAAGATTGCTGGCAGAAGAGATCAAGCACCAATACTACGAGAACTTATTGAACAAAGTTGATACGGCAGTGCTTGTTGCCGATAAAGCCGGACATATAGAATGGATGAATCAGGCGGCCGTTACCCACTTAGGACAAATATCACAATTGCCGGAAACATTGCTGAAAGCTTCTGTTGCCCATGACACCCCCGTCATCCGTATCGAACAAAATAGCACTGTGCTGGAAATGGCCATATCACGCACTACATTTGCCACTCAAGGTAGAGAACAGCAGTTAATCAGTTTAAAAAACATTCATTCTGTATTGGAACGCAATGAAATGGAAGCCTGGCAAAAGCTGATACGCGTGCTGACTCATGAAATCATGAACTCTATCACACCAATCATTTCTCTTTCGGAAACATTAAGCGAGAGAGGAATCCCCAGTCAACTGGGAGAAAAAGAATATTCTGTTATGCTGCAAGCCATGCAGACCATTCACAGAAGAAGCAAAGGATTACTGGAATTTGTAGAGAACTATCGTCGGCTCACACGAATCCCTGCTCCTATTCGTACACAAATTTCTATTGCGGAATTATTCACGGATTTAAAGAAATTATTTCCGGAAGAAGAGTTTCAGTTTGAGGTTCCCTCACCCGAACTGAAATTAAATGTGGACCGAACACAAATAGAACAGATTCTTATTAATCTGCTGAAAAATGCCCGTGAAGCATGCAGTCGAAAATCAGATAAGAAGATTCAGGTAAAAGCAAGAAAACTTTCTGCCGGAAATACGACATTAACGATATCTGATAATGGAGAAGGTATTCTGCCCGATGTGCTGGATAAAATATTTGTTCCTTTCTTTACCACCAAAACATCCGGTTCGGGTATCGGATTAAGTTTATGCAAGCAAATCATGACTTTGCATGAAGGAAGTATTAATGTTAAGTCGGAAGTGGGTAAAGGAAGCAGTTTTATCCTTACTTTTCCTAAATAAGAGCCTTTGATATTTGCATCTTGATGTGCTATTCTTAAGATTACGTCGAAAAATTATTGTACCAAAAGCAACAAACCAGAAAATAAACTGCATAAATAAATGCAATAATATACGAAAACGCAGCCTAATATTGCATAAAACGGCATAATATATACATCTTTTCGTATGTACAAAACACTTATTGGCTTAAAAGGAACACCTCGTTGGTTTTAAACCAACGCTACCTTGCTCACCGAGGAACCTATTTTTCATTAATGGGAAAGAGATAAAAAGGCGATTCGGTGCTTATTTTCATCTGATTTATTAGAATTATAAGCAAGGTAAGAAGTAGCATAATGATTATCCTTAAGCCATTCATCCAGCTTAATGATCAACAACAAGGGAAAGAGCAGTTCAAGTCGATCAGTATATCAGACAATTAATGAAATTATGTACTTCCCTATTTAAAAATGCAGGCGTTTATTGATTCTTAGCTTATGACAGATGTAATTATAGCCCTTCCTGCCTGTTTAAATATTCTTTTTTTCAGAATGATCGTTTTTTCACTAAACGAATAGACTAATCTGAGTCCGGTATAGCCCGAATATTCATTAAGCCTGCTGATCGTCTACTTAAAATAGCAGAGGACTCAATCATCCTCTGCTACCCAAACTATTTGTATCAGGATTCAACTCCTTTACAGCATCTTTTACCGCTTTCTGGGTCGGTTTACGGTAAGTTTCCGCTTGTTGTACCGGAACAATCTCATTGACCATTCTTTCATATCCTTTTTGTTCTAACAAATGAACTTCCTTTTCATTCGTTTCTTTTTGTTTTTCCGTTTTCATATGGCTTTTTTATTTTTAGTTTTCTACTTTGAAAACAGAAAACAGCAAAAGATGGTTCATCCTATCTGATTTTATTTTCAGTTAATTCGTCCCAATAATCGCATAAATGCATATATTTGCCCATCTAATATGAACCTCATTGAAGTTATGAAAGAAAATAAATATGACGACGACCGCTTCTTCAGCCAATATGCTCAAATGTCACGCTCTGTAGAGGGATTACAAGGTGCCGGAGAATGGCATATATTACAGAAAATGCTACCGGACTTTACAGACAAGAGAGTACTGGACTTAGGCTGCGGATTTGGCTGGCACTGTATCTATGCCATCGAACATGGAGCAAAGTGTGTTACAGGAATTGATATTTCCGGGAAGATGCTGGAAGAAGCTCAAAAAAGAAATTCTTCACCACTCATCGAATATAAATGTATGGCAATCGAGGATTTCGACTTTCAACCGGATACTTATGATATCGTAATCAGTTCCTTGACCTTTCATTATCTGGAATCTTTTATTAATATATGCCGTAAAGTCAACAGCTGCCTCACAGCAGGAGGTTCTTTTGTTTTTTCAGTAGAGCATCCGATATTCACAGCCTATGGTAATCAGGATTGGTATTACGACCAAGATGGAAAACGTGCTCACTGGCCTGTAGACCGCTACTTCAGTGAAGGCAAACGTACTGCTATTTTTTTAGGAGAAGAAGTCGTGAAGTATCATAAGACTTTAACTACATATATTAATAGTCTTCTTCAGACCGGATTTGAAATTTGTGAATTGATAGAGCCCCAACCGAGTGAAATGATGCTGGATACTATTCCGGAAATGCAAGACGAACTTCGGCGTCCAATGATGCTTCTTATTTCTGCCAAGAAAAAAAGTTGACTTGCAAACAGATGAATTTCAGTCGATTGTAATTTAATCAATAAAAAACATTCATTTAGTTATTGATAATTAAAAAATACTCCCTATCTTTGCACCGCTTTTGAAAAGAACAACCCTTTAAAAGTAGCGGGGTGTAGCGCAGTCCGGTTAGCGCACCTGCTTTGGGAGCAGGGGGTCGTGGGTTCGAATCCCGCTACCCCGACTACAAAAAAGAGGGAGTTCGGTTAAAAGTTTTTCGGGGTGTAGCGCAGTCCGGTTAGCGCACCTGCTTTGGGAGCAGGGGGTCGTGGGTTCGAATCCCGCTACCCCGACGAAAAATTCAAGTCAAGAAAAATTAAATGGTGTTGAGCTGATACAGTTTGTATCGGCTTTTTTTGTTTGTGCAAAATAGACCCAATTATACCCTATTTTGGGGCAAATAAAAGGGATAATTCTTTGAACTATCTTTGAACAAGTTTTTCTATTTGCACCTATTTAGTGGAAAATAAAGCAATTTCCCGCCAATTTACCCCGATTCAAGCTGTTTAATGCAATTTTAAACATTTAAAAAACATTAAAACAGTATGGCAACATTTAAAGCAATCGTTTTCCAAACAGGAAGACATATAAAACAAGATGGAACATCAAATATAAAAATCAGAATCTATCATAATAGAGAATCCCAGTATATAGCAACCAGCTACTATATCCGCCCAGAAAACATGGACGACTCCGGCCGGATCCTACCCAACGTACCTAACAGTGAAATGATAGAGTACGAAATAAATGCGTATATCCAAAAGATCAGGAGAGAGTATTTGAAGCTAGGACAAGAAAGAACCCAATTTATGTCATGTAAGGACTTAAAAGAAGAAATAGAAAAATCATTAGTTCCTGATGCCGAGTTTATAGATTTTGTAGAGTTTACTCAAAATATAGTAATTCAAACGGAAAAGAGAAAAACTGCCGAATGGTACAGATCTTCTATCGATACCCTATGTTGGTACATGAAAAGAAAAAAGATAGATATAAAACTTATCACTTCATTCATGCTGAATAAGATGATCAAAGACTTATATCACTCCGGACCTGCCGGCACACCTTTAGAACCAGGCACGGTAAGCCATTATCTTAGGGGAATAAGAGCATTGTATAACAAGGCAAAACTCTATTATAATAACGAAGACTTTGATATTATAAGGATTCCTGGCGACCCATTCAAGAAAGTTGAAATCCCGGAGTATCGGAGAAAACGAAAGAATATAGATACCAACACCTTATTAAAAATCCGAGATTTTCAGTCTGATAAGAAATGTACTAATATGGCTCGTGATGTTTTTATGATGATGTTCTATATGATGGGAATCAATATCAATGATTTATATAGCATGTCATGTGAACGTCGTGGAAGGCTGGAATACACACGTTCCAAAACAAAAACGCGGAACAATCATGAGCAAATACCGCTTTCGATAAAAATAGAACCGGAACTCCGCATCCTCCTTGATAAATACACAGAGGGTTATTTCCTCTCCTACTTTCATACCAACTATTGTAACTTGAATAATTTTATGCGGGCAGTCAATAATGGGCTGAAAGACATTTGCATGAATTTAGAACTCGATTTCAAGATCACCACGAACTGGGCGCGTCACAGCTGGGCCAGCTTGGCACGCAACAAGGCTGGAGTTCCTAAAGCTGATATTGATTTCTGCCTTGGTCATGTGAATAACGATTATAAAATGGCCGATATCTACATTGATATAGATTATAGTATTTGTGATAAAGCAAATCGTGCTGTTTTGGACTTATTGCAAAAAAAAGAAGAAAAAAAGACCTGAAACGTTTGCAAAAACAAAAACTCTCTATATATTTGCAACCAAAATGGTGTTGAGCTGGATAAAACAATGATTTTATCCGGCTTTTATTGCATATATATGCTTCAATTGTTCATATTACTGAAACTCATCTCATTTTTACGCTATGCGCCACAAAACAATGACGCATGGAAATTACAGTTTCAAAAACAGCTTTATTAGATAAGCTTAAATCAATCGGGCGAATCATACAGCCCAAAAATTCAATACCGGCCTATGACAACTTTTTGTTTGTCGTCGATGAATTTGGTATCATCCTAGTTACAGCAGGAGAAGAAGGCGGGCGTATCTCTACCAATATTGACGGTAAAACAGACTTTACTGATCGTTCTTTTATGGCTAATGCCAAAACATTACTTGATGGATTAAAAGAAATCCCGGAGCAGCCATTAACTATTCATCTCTACGAAAAAGAATTGGTAGTCAAATATGCTAATGGAAAGTTTTCTATACCTGTTGAAAAAGGAGATCAATACCCGACAATGAGTACAGATAATACTGCTACCCCATTACTTGTATCAGGAAATGACTTACTATATGGAATAAGGCAAGTATTGTTTTGCAGTGCCAATGACGAATTACGTCCGGTACTGAATGGAGTCTATTTTGATATAGATTTAGATACTATCTCATTTGTTGCAACAGACGGCACCCGACTTGCGATGATTGAGAATCCTTCCGCTTATACGCGCAAGGAACGGGCAGCCTTCATCCTGCCAAGTAAATTTGCCAAAGTCCTTTCTAATATTGTTCCGGAAGATTGCATGGAAGTAGAAATATCAGTAAATCAGACTAATATTTTATTTGAGTTTGATTCATACCGTTTAACCTGCCGCATGATTGAAGGCCGGTTCCCTAATTATCGTGCTGTTATCCCTCAAAAGCAACCCAACCGTGCAGTATTGAAAAGAACCGATATTGTATCAGCCTTAAAACGCGTATCTGTTTTCTGTGATGAAAACTCTTCTCTGGTGATACTCAAGTTTTGTCCTGGTTCCCTTAAAATTACAGCCCATAATTTAGACTTCTGTAAATCAGCTGAAGAAACTGTTGCTCTACGAACTGGTTGTGATATTGAAATTGGCTTTAAGAGTAGCTTTTTAATCGAAATGATAAACAATATTCCCTCCGAGGATATTGCTATTACTATGAGTGACCCGTCGAAAGCCTCAATTCTTACTCGCTGCGATGAAGAAGTTCGTAGCTTGACTTATCTATTAATGCCTTTATCAATTAATTATTAATGCTATGGGAAAAGAATATCAATCACCTAAACAGGTTATTCAATCATATTTAGAAGAGCGAGCAAAGCGTGACCCTCTCTTTGCTACCTCCTATGCAAAGCCAAATAAGAAAATAGATGAATGCTACGACTATATCATAAGTCAGGCAAAAAAACGCGGTGGTAGCGTTGTATGTATGTCTGATGATGAAGTATTCGGATTAGCAGTTCATTACTACGATGAAGATGATATCAAAGTTAGTAAGCAAAACAATTATAAGGTATCAGCTGGAAATGTGAAAAAAGAAGCATCTACAGAACAACCAGAAATTAAAAAGTCTGCTTCTGCCCCTAATAAGCGTAAAGGGATGAAAAAGCAAATACCTTCCGGACAATTTTTATTATTTGAAGACTTATGAAGCCAAGAACGAAATTACAGCTTAGAGTAGCAGGTTTAAGTAGCCAGCTGCCTAATATTGAGAGTTTGATGATTGACTGGGCTAAGAATGAGTGTTTGAAACATATAGGATATGCAACCAAGTCACGTATTATCTGTATGGAGTGCGGCCAACGCTTCGCTCCGGAACTTGTAAAACGTAAACGTGCTGTTTGTCCTCATTGTGATACGTCTTTGAAAATAGAACAGTCGAGGAAGCGTATCAATAAACAGACAATGTTTATTGGCAAGGCAGAAATTTGTGAGGAATTCCAAGTTATCCGAAGTTTTGAATTGATTGCTTATTACCGGGCAGAAACAAAGCCTCGTTATTATATTCGTGAGATACTACAACATTGGATAAAAGACGACGGTAACCGGGAAGTAGTAGCTCGAGCCAATAATATGGGCTTCAATGGCTGGTGCGGAGAACTGGAGATACGGAATAAAGTTGTTGGATCGTATTATTACAATCATAACAATGATATTTACTGCGAACGCTATCATCCGGCCTCCGTCTTTAGACCTAAATATATTCAAATGGGTATAGATTGTAAATTACGCGGTATGTCATTTCTTACTGCCGCCAATACAATTCCCCATTCTCCCAAGGCTGAAACACTTCTAAAGGCAAGACGTTATGAATTAATAGATTATTTCGAGGGACACCGCTATAAAATTGATAAGTATTGGCCATCTATAAAAATTTGTCTTCGTAATAAATATCAGATTAAAGATGCTCCAATGTGGTTTGATTATTTGGAACTACTAGATCGCTATCACAAGGATCTTCATAATGCTTTTTATGTTTGCCCTAAGAACTTGCGTAAAGCTCACGACTACTATGTAGCCAAGCGTAAGAAAGAACAGGAAAAAGCTGAAAAAGAACGACGGGAACAAGAGATGCTAAAGCAAAAAGAAGCTATTAATAAATTCCTCGAGCGAATAAGTAAGTTTCAAGATTTGGTTATCACTGATAATCAATTGACTATTATACCTCTAAAATCTATCGAAGATTTTAAGGAAGAGGGAGATAAAATGCATCATTGTGTATTTACTAATGAATACTGGAAACGTGAGAACAGCCTGATTTTGTCAGCTCGTATTGAAGATAAACGCATTGAAACGGTTGAAGTCAATCTAAAAACATTACGTGTCGTTCAATCTCAAGGCGTCCTTAATCATGATACCAAATATCATGACCGTATTATTGGGCTCGTAACAAAGAATATGAACTTAATACGTCAAAAGCTGACGGCATAAAAAAGATCTAAATATGGCAAGACCATTAAAACAGGGACTGGATTATTTTCCTTTAGATACAGATTTCTTATCTGATAGGAAAGTACGCAAGATAATAAATGCTTGTGGCCCAAATTCCGTCACTATACTAATTTGCCTGCTATGTAATATCTACAAGGATAAAGGGTATTACATCGTGTGGGACAAAGAAATGCCTTTTGATATTGCTGATATAGTCGGGGTATCCGAGGGCGCTGTAAGTGAAGTCGTGAAGAAGGCCCTACAAGTGGAATTATTCGATAACACCCTGTATAGAAAGTTCCATATTTTATCTTCCCGTGGTATTCAAAATAGATTTAAAAGCTGCACTTCAAAAAGGAAAGATGTTGAAATTATCCCTGATTTTTGGATTAATGACGCCAATAACTCGATTAATGACGTCAATAACTCAATAAATGTAGGTGATAATGAACAAAGTAAAGTAAATAAAAGAAAATCTTCTCCCCCACATATACGCGTGGGAGAACTTTTTCCGGCGGATAGCTTCTTCGATAAGTCCTTAGATGATTGCTATGCTGAACTTAAATCAAATCAATCATGGGCGGAAACAGTAACGATGAATACTCGTTCTTCCGGCTACAATGACTTTACACTAGAAGCTTTTTACGAGTATTTGAAGCAGTTTTTCATGGAGCAACAGAATAAAGGCGAAACAGCGAAGTCTCCCAAAGATGCTATGTCCCATTTTGCTAGTTGGTTGAAAATTGAGCTTAAAAACAAGAAAGATGAACGGAGAACTAATAAAAACAGAACTGCAGGTAGTGCTAAGTCCGTCACAGATTGTCCAGAAGACAGCAATCAGAAAGGAATTAACACCGATACAGCAGGCCTTACAAGCTGGATCGACAGCCTCTCAATTGGTCGCTGAATGGAGCGGTACAATCGCACAACTAAACTGTAATGTCTCATTGTCAGATGTGGCTAATGCAGAGAATATACCCACTTTGGCAGACGTAAACAGGAGCTTTAGCAACTCAACATCAGTAGAGATCATTACCGAGCATTTGAAATCTGTACTGAGATATGCCGGTGTTGAGTTGACTAATGCCCAGCTGGCAGAAACAGCCCTGTCCATACTATCTAGCTACTGGTACCTGAATTTAGCCGAGTTATGTATTTTCTTCTCCCAGCTAAAGAACGGCAGCCGCGGACAATTCGTCTGGGGATCGAAGATCAATAATCAAGCGATTATGGTAGCACTTGTCGAATTTTGCAAAGACAGGCGACGCGAAATTGAGCATAGAGAAAATGAACTTGTACGAAAAAAGGCTGAAACTGGCTATGCCCGTAATGAGAACTTGATTAAAGATATCGTAACGGGAGTTCAAAATACCAGAAGAGAACGTGAAAAAGCAAAACAGGACTTCAAAACCTTCTGTGAGCTATTTCCATATCTGCCTGATAAGTATGAGCCCATGGTACTTTGGAAAGCATGGGGAGGCAATAAAAAGGCTCTACGTAAGATTTACGGTGAAAGTATTCCTCCTCCAGATGTAGCCGAAATGGATATCGGGATGTATTTGTGTAATTATAACATTGCTAAAACTAAAGAAAATGAGAGTTAAAGTATTGACAGTAAAACAGCCGTGGGCCTCATTGATCGTTCACGGTATCAAAGATATTGAGAACCGGAGTTGGCAAACAAATTTTCGTGGACGTGTACTTATACATTCAAGTGCAAAGGGAGATATTGCTAAGTTTGGTTGCTTACAGCCAAGCCAAAGATTAAAGGTGCTCAATACACCTATGAGCCGTATAGGTTTCAACGATCTTCCTTTTGGCTCCATCATCGGTAGTGTAGAGATTGTAGACTGTGTGCAAAATCATCCCTCAATATGGGCGGATAAAGGTGTTTCTCACTGGGTACTCACTAATCCCGTTCTCTTTGAAAAGCCAATTGAAAATGTAAGAGGGAAATTAGGATTATGGAACTATGACTGGGAGGAAACAATATGAAATACAAAGTTACAAGAGTTGAGTTAATAGATAGCATTTTAAACAAGTCCGTAGTTAACAGAGTACAAGATTTAACGGATGATATCGAAGTATATCGAAAGGAATTAAAAGAGGCACATAGATGTAAACGTGTGCTTTTGGTGTACGAAGAACTGCAAAAATAAAAGCGGCTGGCGTAATTTCGCCAACCACTCTCATAAGCACAAAGCTTATAGCTATTAGGAACAGCAAATATATAAAATCTTTGTGCTTATGGCAAGTAAAGCAGTAAATAATTACATAACAAAACGTTACGAACGCTGGCTTGATTACTCTTTGTATCATTGTGGGCTTGCCGGCATTCCTGATGAAGCGACAGATGTCTTGAATGAGGTTATTTGTTCGCTCCTTCAAAAGAAAAACAGGTTGCTGGACAAACTACTTGAAACAAAAAAAAATGGCTATACAGAGCTTGATTTCTTTGTTTTGAAGATGATAAAGCTAAACGCATCCTCTCCTACTTCACAGTATAGGAGTAGATACAAGCCCCTGCCTGTGGACGATAATGTAGATTATTCAAGGCTGGATATTGAAGATATCCCGGATGAATCAGAAGATAGAAATACTGAAATACTAAATAAACTGCATTTAGTAAGAGATACGTTTGAAAGCCTTGATTTAGGTCCGGTAGCAGCTCGTGTTTTTGAGTTTCATTTCTTCCAGGACGGTAATTTTTCCGACTGGGAAGGTCCGGAAACATTGAAACAACTATATGAGATTTATAACGGAGTGCAGGAACTTATTAGAAAGAAAATAGCCGGGGAAACTATATTTTAGTGAAAATTCCTTGGTCATGGAAGAAAAAGTAGAAATTAAGATTGATCCCCGGAACTATCGTATCCATGGGGACGAAAACAAGCGGCTTATTCATAAAAGCCTCGTTGAATGTGGAGCCGGTCGGTCCGTATTGGCCGACCGTGACAATGTGTTAATCGCTGGAAACGGCGTGTATGAGGAAGCTCAAAAGTTAGGTCTCAAAGTGCGTATTGTAGAGTCTGACGGAACGGAGCTCATTGTTATTAAACGCAAAGATTTATCTACGGAAGATGAAAAGAGAAAACTGCTAGCCTTGGCAGATAATCATACTTCCGATACTTCTCGTTTTAACTTCTCTGCTATCGTTGATGATTTTAATCTTGATATGTTAGGTGAATGGAATTTGAATATTCCTAACTTCAACATTGATGAAGATAAATTGGACGATTTCTTTAGTGGGAGTACTCAACCAGCTTCAAAAAAAGAAAAAGTGTTGATCTGCCCTTTCTGTGGAAGAAATGTATATGAAAAGGAGGATGACGATGAATAAACGAGTTATTACCTATAATCAAGTAATTGGTTTTCATTCCTATCCGGATGCACCTCCTTCATGCATTTATTTATCAGCACGGCATCGGCACGTATTTGTAATACGATGCAAGTTCGAGGTTTCACACAATAACAGAGAAATTGAAATTTATACGATGCAGAAAAAGCTAGAAAGCACTTTGCAGAATGAATTTGGATCACCATGTGAATTTGGTTCATATTCATGTGAAGATATTGCGCAATGGCTTCTAAATCGTTTTTCTAGTATGAATGAAGTTGAAGTATTGGAGGATGATTTCGGTGGAGCCGCTATTCAAAGATAATCTTAAAGTTCATTTTGCAGGATGCGAAAATCTGGATAAACTAACGGCACTTCATACTGTAGGAGTAAAGTATTTCCTTTTTACATGCTATCCATTCGTCAAACAAATGATTAATGGCAAGCTTTCAAATAAAAATAGAAATAATATCATTCCTTCATTAGTATCTTCTCTTGGTGAGCATGCAATAATGGATTCCGGACTGTTTACTTTAATGTTTGGAGCAAACAAAGGAAAACATGATGAAGAATTCTTATACACTTGGATGTTGAAGTTAGTCGAATTTGTGAAAGAAACAGGATTCACTGGAACATGTGTTGAAGTTGATTGCCAAAAAATTCTTTCCCCAGAAATTGCCTGGAAATTCAGAAAAGAGATGAAACGTCTTCTTCCTGATAACAGGATAATCAACGTTTTTCATCTAGAAGACGGAAAGAAGGGACTTGATCGCTTGATAGACTTCTCGGATTATATTGCAATAAGTGTTCCAGAGTTGAGAATACATAAGAATCGAACCTACAAAACAGATGTTGCCTATCTGACTAGATATATCAAGAAGAAAAAGCCTCAAATTGATATACATCTGTTGGGATGCACCGAATCCAAAATGTTGAAAGAGAATAGCTTTTGCACGAGTGCTGATAGTACAACTTGGAGTGCTATTGTAAGATGGCCGAAACTTCCATTTGTCATTAATGGGAAGAAACTAACAAAACACATTAAAAATTTAGATGAATCAAAGTTATTAGAATTTTATGCAGAAAGTATCGATCAATTAGTAAAAAAGTATCGATTCAATCCTCGCTCTAAACCCACTTTGGCAAAAATTTGTTTGGCCGGTGAGTTATGTTTGCATGAATATGATTATTTATTAGGTAACCAAAGATGAAATTATGTACATAGTAAAAAAGCGTATTGAAATTTCAGCTTCACACAGTTTGAAGCTATCTTACGAGAGTAAATGCCAGAGCCTGCACGGACATAACTGGATTATTATTGTCTGGTGTCGTGCAAAGACATTAAATCAAGATGGTATGGTAGTCGATTTTACACATATCAAACAGAAGATCCAGGACAAACTAGATCACAAGAATCTGAATGAGATACTTCCCTTCAATACAACTGCGGAGAATATGGCAAAATGGATTTGTGATCAGATCCCGGGATGTTTTAAAGTAATGGTACAAGAATCTGAAAATAATATTGCGTGGTATGAAAAAGATTAATGAGATTTTTTACAGTATACAGGGAGAAGGTTATCGTACTGGTACTCCTGCTGTTTTCGTTCGTTTCTCTGGATGCAATTTGAAATGTCCCTTCTGTGATACACAACATTCTTCCGGAAGAGAAATGTCGGATGAGGAAATTATCAAAGAGGTTTGCTTCTACCCTACCCGCTTCGTTGTTTTGACCGGTGGCGAGCCGGGATTGCAGGTAGATCAAGAGTTTATCAATAAGCTCCATCAGGCAGGGAAGTTCGTTCAGATAGAAACAAACGGGACAGTTCCCCTTCCTATCGGCATTGATTGGATTACTTGCTCGCCGAAAGAAGGAAGCAAAGTTTTTGTTGTCAATCCTCACGAAATAAAAGTCGTCTATACAGGGCAAGATCTGTCAACCTATGAAGCCATGACAGCTGCAGTATATTATCTGCAACCATGTTCCTGTCAAAACACAGAAGAAGTTATTAACTACGTAAAAGAACACCCAAAATGGAAACTAAGTCTACAGACACAAAAGATATTGAATGTGCAGTAAGGACAATCTTATCGTATATTGGTGACAATCCAGAACGCGAAGGATTAAAAGGAACACCGGAACGCATTGTCAGAATGTGGAAAGAACTATTTCGCGGGTATGATCCTGAACAGGCACCGAAAATAACAACTTTCCCCAATGGTAAAGATGGATTATCCTTTAATAGCATAGTTGCAGACTCTGGTAACTACTACTCAATGTGCGAGCACCACATGATGCCTTTCTTCGGAAAGTATTGGTTTGCCTATATTCCTAATTCGGAAGGAAGCATATTAGGCATCTCAAAGATTGGCCGCGTTATCGATTATTGTGCAGCCCGCTTACAGGTACAGGAGAGACTAGCTCAAGATGTCGTTACGATGATAGTGGATGCACTCGGAAAAGAACACCCACCGTTAGCAGTTGGTATTATTATGGAAGGAGAACACTTGTGTAAAACCATGCGTGGAGTAAAAAAACAGGGAAAAATGCGTTCTTCTTTCTATTTTGATAATGGAAGGTTGCCTGAATTGAGGGCTGAATTATCACAATTTGCTAGTTTTGGTTAGTTTATGACAGAGAAGAAGAATCCGGCCGAGAAGAAAAAAAGAGGGCGTAAATCAGAATACAGAATAGAGTATGCCGATCAAGCTCTAAAGCTTTGTTTGTTGGGTGCAACAGATAAAGAGCTCGCCGAATTCTTCTCTGTTTCAGAGCAAACCTTAAATAAATGGAAAAAAGACTATCCCGAATTTCTTGAGTCCCTAAAAAAAGGAAAGAATATTGCGGATGCGAACGTTGCATCTCGGTTATATAATCGTGCTATCGGTTATTCCTGTAAGGCAACAAAATTTGCAACATCCGAAGGAAGAATAACAGACTCAAAAGAATATATTGAGCATTACCCACCTGATACGACAGCCGCTATATTCTGGCTGAAGAACCGGCAGCCGGAGAAATGGAGAGACAAAAAAGAAGTTGATGCAAATGTGAACCTTGGTGATGAATTGGAAGGATTGAGTGACGAACAACTACAGGCTATAATTGATGGTAAAGAAGAAGAGTAAAAGACAAATATTGATTCGTAAAGCAAAGGCTGCTACCATACTCCGCAAACGAATAGCAAAGAAAGACTTTTGGGCGTTTTGTTTGTACTATGATCCGAAGTTTTTCTCTAAACGTCTGTTCCTAAAAAAGGTCGCAGAAGCGTTCATGCGTGTGTATGAATCATATTCTGCCAGTATAATCTACCGTCTTGCTGTCAGTATGCCGCCACGTGCCGGAAAGTCTTATATATCTTCTCTATTCATTGCCTGGATGTACGGACACTTTCCGCAAGAGTCAGTTATGCGTAACTGTTGTTCGGATACTCTCTATAATAAACTATCATACGATACTCGAGATGTTGTGAAATCTAGGCGTTTTAAAGAAATATTTCCCGATATCCATTTAAAGGGTGATAAGCAGAATGTCAAGAGCTGGAGTGTGGAAGGCGCACGACAAGTATCCTACTTCGGTGGTGGTGTTGGTGGTACCGTTATTGGATTTGGTGCGTCAATGCTCGCCATGACGGATGACTTGTACAAGAGTCTGGAAGATGCATTATCGGATAATAACAATGAAAAGGTATGGTCTTGGAAGCAGGGTACGCATGACTCCCGTATTGAAGGAAGCTGCTGTATGATTGATATTGGTACTCGCTGGTCCTCTAATGATGTCCTTGGACGCATGGAAGAAGCCGGCAAGTACAATGAAATCATTCGTATTGCTGCGCTGGATGAGAATGATGAAACTTTCTGCGCCGATGTTCATACTACAGAATATTACAAGGAATTACGTTCTGAAACAGACGAAAGTATTTGGATGGCCGAGTATATGCAGGAACCGTTCGAGGCCAAAGGGTTACTATTCCCCAAATCGTCTCTCATGCGCTTCAAACTTGCCGATATTGCAGGGAAAAAACCTGATGGAACACTCGGAGCCTGTGATACTGCTGATAAAGGAGATGATGATTTCTGCGCACCATTCGCAAAGGTGTTTGGTCCAAAATACTTCATTACCGATATTCTTTTCACTAAAGATCCTGTCGAAGTCACAGAACCGCGCCTGGCGCAAATGGTTATTGATACAGAGTGCGATCAACTACGTATTGAATCAAACAATGGCGGGCGTATATTTGCTATCAATGTACGCAAACTTGTTACAGCTAAAAAGAAATCGTGTATGATTCAAGCCCGGGCAACAACACAGCACAAGGAAACACGTATCATCATGAAAGCTGGCTGGATAAAGAAGCATTGTGCTTTTCTTGATGAAACAGAATATTCTAAAGGATCAGACTACGGTCGTTTCATGAAAGCGTTTACCAGTTACAAGCGCGAGGGTGATAACGCTCATGACGATGCTCCGGATGGCATGACAATCCTTGCCGAATTTGCTGAAGCAATCGGTCTAAACCTCAAAAAGCAAACCCGTAAGGTGGGCCGTGGATAGTATCCATTCCTATAACTACATAAAGAATGTTGTAATCACATCCCAAATGAACCAAAGAATTTGGTTGTCTCTACTTTGTTCTTGATATAAGAACCATTTGATAGCATAAGCCACTCTTTTAAATACCTTCATTATTATTTATTTTTGAAGAATAGCTTTCGGTTAGTATCAAGGTTTGAAAAAGACCTATTATCCCCAAAAGCATGATTGGCTTCTGCTTCTGCGAAATACGTATAAATTTAGTGAACTTAAAAAGACAACATTAAAGCGCCCTCACAACTAAATGATTATCAATAAAATAACATTTATCAGCTGTAGAAACAATATCTTTTTCAGCACTTTTCCGACACTTTTACCGCCAAAAAAGGACAAAACAATGCACTTGGTCGGTGATTTTTTTCTGAACATATATTTTAAGAGAAAAGTATATGCCAGACATTAAGGATATTCTGAAAAATGAAGATTTCGGTAGCATAGTAGGTGATTTATGTGTTGATACCCGTGAAAATCGTAATCCTCGTGAATATATGGAGGAATACAATGGAGACAGAACCCGTCGTAAAGAATCAGTTGGGTATCGGGAGCCTAAAAAGATTGCTGTATATTCAGATACAGAAGTAGAAATTGACCCCGAAACAGGAGCCGAAAAGCCAAAGAGACTAGAAGACAAGACTGTCGATGTAGCTAAGGTCGTAACCAACCTACCTAAAAAGATCGTCCGCACATCTGTTGCTTTTCTGTTTGGCGGTGAAATGACTATCACAGCAGAAGATTCGAATGACGGATTTGATGAGTTTAAGAAGGTCTATAAGCGAAAGCTCAAGATGCAATCGGTATTGAAAGAGTTTGCTCGCAAGGTGTTATCTGAAACCAAAGCAGCTATTATATTCTATCCGGTCACTAAAGATGATGGAAAAAGCCAGTTGAAGGTTAAGATTCTATCTACTCCCAAGGATAGTAATGTCGAATGTGAATTTTATCCACACTTTGATGAAGACGACGATATGGACGGCTTTATCTATAAGTACAATGCAGAAGTCAATGGCCGTACTTGCGAATGCGTGAAAGTCTATACGAAAGATGTTATTTACTCCGGTATTATGGACGGTGTTTGGCAAGTGAAAAAGATAAAGAATCGTTTTGGCAAGATTCCGGTAGTATATGCCGAAGTCGATTGTCCGGATTGGGAAGATGTCGCTAATTTGATAGACAAGAAAGAAATGAGACTTTCCCGCCTATCAGATACTAATGACTACTTTTCCGAACCGATACTGAAAACTTATGGTTTGGCTAATCTTCCGAGCAAAGAAACTGTAGGCAAAGAGTTAAACTTTACTATGGAAGTAGATGCGGATACCGGTAATACATATCATGGTGATGCAGATTACTTAGCATGGCAACAGTCCTGTGAATCCGTAACACTTGAACTTAACCAGTTAGATGATGCAATACATTCCGGATCTTCAAGTCCTGATTTATCTATGAGTAAACTAATGGGGCTTGGCAACCTTAGTGGTACCTCACGTCGTTTTATGTTGATTGATGCAGAGATTAAGGCATCTGAACAAATGGAGATATTCGGCCCGGCAGTTCAACGTACAGTGGCAATAGTTCAGGCTGGAATGGCTAATATTACGCACACTAAATATGCATCGCAATTAAATGATAACTACATTGAGGTTGAGTTTGGTAGCATTCTCCCACAAGATCTAGCTGAAGAACTCAAGAACCTTGAAACTGCTTCTCAATTCAATAGCAAGGAAACGATTATAAAGAATTCACCATACACTGACGATGTGGAAACAGAATTGAATCGTAAGAAGCAAGACGAAAAAGAGACTGCACAGAATAATTCATTTATTGGAGCAACTTTATAATCTATGCCCGGACTTTCTTTCTACGATAAACAACATATACAGAAAATTGCTGCACAGCAGGCCGTAATAGCTAATATCTTTAATCAATTTATTCTTTCTGTTTCCCCGTATCTCCATAAATGGTCTGATGCGGGGAAAAATAACGTATGGATACGTAATCAGAGAATAGAGAGTGCAGTTGACCGGGAACTGCTGAATCTTGAATCAATGCTATATGCTAATATCTCTGCATTCCAAAAGGACGGCTGGGATCGAGCAGAAAGAAAGAATGATGATTTTATTTCCCAGTTCATCAAGGGAATGTCTATTTCCAGTGCAACAAAAGATGGTATGTTCGCTCATAGTTTATCTGCATTTGAAACTCTAAAGAACGATATAGATGCTAACGGATTCAAGTTATCTGATAGAGTTTGGAATATTACGCAACAAACGAAATCGCAACTCGAATTCTATCTTGATAGTGGCGTAGTTGCCGGACGTAATGCAAACGGAATCAGTAGCGATATACGGCAAATTTTGCAAAATCCCCAAAAACGCTTTCGCAGGATCCGGAATGAGAAAGGTGAATTGGTATTATCACAACCAATGAAGAATTATCATCCAGGACAAGGTGTTTATCGTTCAGCATATAAGAACGCTCTCCGGACATCTGCTACAACTACGAACATTGCTTATCGTAGTGCGGACTATGAACGTTGGAGCAAACAGGACTTCATATTAGGTATTGAGGTACATCGCTCGGCCAATAATCGAGGACCGTGCAAGATATGTGATGCAATGGTAGGTAAATATCCGAAAACGTTCAAGTTTACAGGCTTTCATCCTTTTTGTATCTGTTTTGCTACTCCTATCACCATGGAACCGGAAGACTTTGCTGATTTCTTGCTGAATGACACAGTTCCGCAAGGCCAAACTATTACGGATATTCCCCAGGCGGCAAAGGATTTCGTCAGCGAAAATAAAGATGGATTACAATCTGCTTTCTGGTACAAGGATAACTTTACCAATGATGGAGGACTACAAAGAGAAATAGTTTCCCAACCTATTACGAATGAAGTTATAAAGGTTTCTAAACCTAAACGTATCAAGACTGATGCAGAGAAAAATGATATTCAAAAAAGATGGGAAGACCGATTTGTAAGAAACTTCAACCAAGCCAAAATAGAACAGAAGATTGGTGTAAAAAAAGGCAAAGAAATGACCTTCGAAGAAGCTAATGAGTTACGGGGAAACATTAATTATGGAAAAGCAAGCGAATATAGTGTAAATTGCCAGTCTTGCGTAGTTGCTAATGAATTGAGGAGACGTGGATATAATGTTACAGCTCTACCAAATCTTCAAAAGACAGGGAACATTCCATATGAGTTATCAATGCGGACCAATTGGGCATGGATCGACCCCAAGACTATGGTTATGCCTAAAAAACAGACTGCAGGAGGCATATATGATATAACAAGATCGGGAGCTTTAAAAAGCAAAAGTATAAAAGAGTTAACCAAAGAATTAGTTGAACTAGTAAAAGAACCGGGAAGATATCATATTGATTTTGCTTGGAAAGGCAAGAATTCTGGGCATATTATTACTCTGGAAAAATTACATAATGGAAAAATAATAATATATGACCCACAAACTGGAAAGATGAAAAATTGGAAAGAACTATCAAAGGAAATAAGTTTGAGATATGGAGTTAGTGTATTACGTGTAGACAATTTGTTGGTAAATACTGATATTATTGACGGAATAGTGAAAAAATTATAGTAATGTATCTACATGGTCTTTAGACATGGAAGTCATTCCCATTATATCTTCTGATTGAGTATATGGTGCTAACGTAGCAACACTATCTTTAACAAGGATAAAACGAGGATAACCAATACAACATCCTGCATCTTCTTTCCGGGATACTGTATATGCTAAATAGCCGTTCCATTCTCCATAATAGGAAACTTGATCGAATCCATTTTGAAGAGCGAGTTCTTTAGCTTTCTTTCTATATTCTTTCTTCTTATTATCCATGTTGCAAATATAGTCATTGATTCCGGAATAAAATATATAAGCAGGAAAAATTTACTCCCCTTATATTTTAATAGAAAATCGTTATGACAATCATTGATGCTATTAAAAAGGGCTTGAAAGCCGCAGGTGTAAACGAAAAATACGCTGTAAAGGTTCAGAAACTCTTCAAAATCGAAAAGGAGGAGGATATTGATACTTATATTGCCTTGTTCAAAGACAATATTCTTCCTGATCTTGAAAACACATCCTCAATAGAAAAAGCGAAAAAGGATGCTATTGCCGAGTATGAAAAGAACAATGGTTTAAAGGATGGTAAACCTATCAAATCGGCTAAAAAGACTAAGAAAACAGTAAAATCCGAAGACGATGATGAAGAAGACGATGATGAAGACTTCGAAGATTTGCCCGCATCTGTAGTTAAGCTATTGAAAGCCCAACAGAAGCAAATCTCCGAGTTGACCGCATCGGTATCTTCTGTCGTATCAACAGTCACAACTTCCACGAAACAGGCATCAGCCAGAACACTATTTGCAGATGCAAAACTCCCTGAAAAGTGGTTTAACCGTATTGATGTCAATTCTGAAACTTCTGTTGAAGATCAGATTAAAGAGTTGCAAGAAGAATACGCTGAAATCAGACAGTCGGTAATAGATGACGAGGTCGCCGGTGGCGGTTACAAGCCTAATTCCTACAAGCCCAAAGAACGTTCTGAAAAAGAATGGCTAGAACTTATGGAAGACGAAGAAAACTCAAATAATGGAACTGCCAGTCTTGGCCTCGATGAATAATAACTAATAATTAAAAGCTATGTTCAGAAAAAAACAAAAAGAATTTCAGTATGCTCCCGGAATCGAAAAGATTATTGAGGACATTCAGGGCGGTGGTACTATTGCCCGTGCGGAACTGAAGGGAATCATTGATGAACTTCCTCCGCTTGTTATGGTAGGTAAGGATGCTAACGGTCTTTATCATACTGTTAAGACCGGAAGAATTACGGCTGTTGCGGATGCTGATGCAGTAACTATTCAGATAGCAAAGAATCATGTGTTTAAAGTTGGAGAGGCTGTTACTGTTGGTGGTGCCTTAACTGGAGCTGCTGATGTAATCTCTGCAATCGACAAGACCAACCCAGGCTACGATACGATAACCCTTGCTGGACCAATTGGAGCTGCAGAGATAGGTAATGTATTAGTTCTTGTTACTGCCAAAGCTGATGCCAAAGCCGCCAAGTTCAAATATGTACCAGAAGTTATTACAATGAACAAGGTTGATGTAACGGTTGCTAACCAGCAATCAGGACTTCTGGTACGTGGTACTGTAAATGAGGCAGTAATGCCCTACCCTATTGACGAAGCAATGAAGGCATTGCTTCATTTTATCCGTTTTGTGTAATCCATTAATTCATAATTATGTATGGAAAGAAGTTTAATTAAACAAGTGAACCGTAAGAATATGGGTGCCCGTCTTAACTCGCGTAAAGTTAAGCCGGTATTCTTCCCTAATTTCTTTGGTGTAAAACAGAAGAACTCTCTGAAATGGGAAACTCTTACTGGCGAAAAAGGTGCACCGGTTATCGCTGATGTTATTTCATTCGATTCTTCCGCACCGCAAAAGAAACGTGAAGTTATCGGCAAGATGTCAGGTGATATCCCTAAGACTGCAGTAAAACGCGGTATGAACGAAAGCGACTGGAACGAATACCAGCAACTTAGCCGGGATTGTGAAGGTGATGCAGACTTGAAATCAATTCTGGACCTTGCTTTTAAAGATCAAGACTTCGTATATAACGCTGTTCGTGGCCGTTTCGAATGGTGGTGTATGCAATTGATGTCTAAAGGTGGCTTCATTCTCAATTCAAGCAATAACAATGGCATTGTTACCGAAGAATTTGTAGGCTGTGGTATGCCTAATGAAAACAAGAAAGTTGCTGCTGTGGATTGGTCTAAGTCTACAACGGCCGACGGCTTGCAGGATATTGAGGACACTGTGGTTGCCGCTTCTGCCGAAGGTGTTACTATCAAATACGTAGTAATGCGCAAAGACAGATTTGCTCTATTGAAGAAGCAAAAGGCTGTTATTGAAAAGGTAAAAGGCTGGATCAATCAGAAAGAAAAACTGACTATCTCCAAAAAGGTTATCAATGAATACCTTGCTGCCCAAGAGAATACGGAAGGTGTCCAGATTGTTCTTGTAAGTCCGTCTGTTCGTATTGAGGATGCTTCTCATAAACGTACTACTGTAAATCCATGGGAATCCGCTAATATTTGTTTCCTGGAAGATTTACAGTGTGGCGACATTCAGCATGGTCCTATCGCAGCGGAACATTCTGTTGAATACAAGAAGAAAGCTACAACGCTGAAAAAAGACTTTGTTTTCATCAGCAAGTGGTCTGAACTGGAACCGTTCAAGGAGTGGACTAAAGCGGAAGCCAACGCAATTCCTGTAATTAATGATCCTGATGCAATGTACATCATGAAAACTGATGGCCAAGCATGGGAAGAAGGTGAAGATACTGAAAAAACAGATGAAGAGTAAACTATATGGCAACAATCAGAGAAACAATACTGGAATATCCTTCTATTGAGGATATGGAAAGCTTCTTAGATAAGGTAGTCTTCGTTAAGCGGGGCATCAACCCCGAAGCGGAATGTACTACTGAAAACATGAAGCAAGTTGGTCTTTGTGTCGCTGATACGTACGCCATGTTAGTAAACTCACAGGATTTCAGTGAGAATAAGCTTTCTATCACTCATCCCCGTTCTTTCTATATCCAGACTGCAAAACAACTGTATATAGAAAACGGGGAGCCGGAGAAAGCCGGTAAACTCGGGAAACGAATAATTATCAAAGGAAAGGCTGGTAACAGATGGTAAAACGATATCCACATACAGCGATAGTCACTATCGACGTTAACGGAAAGACAGTAAACGGTGAATGGGTTCCGGGGAAACCGATTGAAATATCCGTTCCCGGACGTTATGATCCTGTAAGTGATGGTACTGTTGTCTATAAACGTAATTCTGCTGGTGATGAAGCGCAAATACATGGCTATTTCTATACCAAAATGCAGCCACCGACCGGTAGTAAGTTTTTGCGTTTGAAAGTCGAATCAAAGGGTATTGATGTACCAGTGATCTGTTGGGAACCTTATCAATCACATTCAATTATCAACGTATGAGAAACGGTATGACTCCCCTATTCACTTATGATGAATTGGAAAAATGGTTTGATCGCTTTCAAAGTAAAGCAGAAGATAAGATGCTTGTATTCCTGCAGGCAGGAGGTGAAAAGTTTATCGAAGTAGCCCGCCGGAGCGGTTCATATAAAGACCAAACTGGCAATCTTCGAAGCTCTATTGGATATATAATAGCCAAAGACGGCGAAGTGGTTACAGAAAACTTTAAGGAGGGTGACAAAGGGACTGATAAGACAACCGGTAAGTACAAAGGTCGTAGGCTTGCAGAAGAAGTCTCACTATCGTATACCGGCGGTTATGTATTGGTCGGTGTTGCGGGAATGGAATATGCGGCAGCCGTGGAAGCTAAAGGATATGAAGTCGTTTCAGGAGCTAATACGCAATGTGAGAAATACCTGAGAGATACATTGAAGTCAATTTTTAACAAGATTTAATTATGGACGAGTTTGATGCTGTTGATATAGTTTACGATGCTGTTTCCGCTGCGGACATCGATATTATGATTTACAAGGATAAGTCGGAAGCCGGCTTTACTAATGAACACATCGTTATCAATCATCTGCAATTGAATGAGCTCGACTTCATCAATAAAGTGCCTGTTAATATCAACATCTTTGTTCCTTGGAGTGATGAAAATGGTATGTTAAAACGTCAACGAATGAAAGAATTAAAGCGTAAGGTAAGGAAATCGCTTGATTCAATCAATAGTAATGACGGTGTATGTAAAGAAGTGACAGTTCTCTGGAGTGTTCCAATGCCGGACTTGAAAGAGAAATTCGCTTGTACAAATATTAGATTAGAAATTTTAATAGATCAATAATTATGGCAGGAGAAGTAAGACCTATCGCTATGGGCGTAGGTAAAATTAAATTTGGAGCAGTCGGAGACGGTGTTCCGGGAACGGACCTCAAAGAATTTCCTCTTCCGACAAAAGGAAGTGTAGTATTCAACTTTGCGGATCCTAAAGAAGTAAAAGTCGAGACGGAAGGAAGCGATGAACCTTTGTATGTTGAATTTGTAAAAGATACAACAGATTACATCGAACTCTCTATTCCTACTCCTTCTAACGAAGTACTTAAAGAGTTGGCAGGTGGTGAGATTGATACAGCTGACGGAAAAAACATCTGGAAGAAACCAATCAACGTTCCTTCTATCTCAAAGACATTCCAGTGCGAAACATTACCCAAAAACGGTAAAAAGGTAGTTTATACCGTTGTTAATGGTAAGATTACTTCTAAGATCTCACAAGCTCCCGGTTCCGAGCAAGCGGAGTTGTTACTTGTACGTGTATATATGCAGGCAGCTATTACAGCTTCCGGAGAAAAAAAGGCTGCTTTTATGCGTGAAGTTATAAGCGTGTCTGAAAGCGGAGAAGCCCCGGCAAATCCAGCAAATCCCGAAGGCGAAGAAGTAGTAGAGTAAAAATGGTTTCCTGTGTAGCTTAGTTGGTTAAAGCACTACATTAGTAGAGACCGGTGGTTCGAATCCACTCACAGGAACAAACTATTTGAAGGATGGAGCCGAAAGTATTAAAGGTTAGTCGCGAATAACTGGATATATTGTCAGGAAGTACAACTGACTAGGCTCCTTGATGAAACTTATGAGTATAAAAAACTTATTCCAACAAGAATCTGATTCTGTTACAGAACAACCTGTAAGAATCCCATTTGATTTCTCTAACCGAGATTCTATTCCTAATGGAAAGGACCCAGGTAATAGTATTGTAATAAAACCAATTACCGTCCGGACATGGTTTAGAATTCGTCCGCTTCTTCTTGAAATTGAAAAAGAAGATATTGATAGGATGATTGTAAAAAAGGGAGAGCTGCCAGAAGATTTTCCCAAAATTATGGATAAGTACGGAGAACTGCTTCTTGATATCGTATGCTTAGGTATTCATAATAAGCCAAGTGATCCGCCAAAATGGTTTAAACAAGCTCTTGCAGACAATTCCACATGGGAAGATATACGCATATTATTCAATGCAATTATATATCGAATAGGATATCACCCTTTTTGTACCTCTATCACGATGCTTCGGAACGTGAGCCCATTGCGAGAGACGGAGATAATAGCCGCTCGGAAAAATCTACAAAGCTGGAAGGATACAACCAAAGTAGATTCTTAGTTATTGTAAAAGAAGCTCTAGGATTGACTTTTAATGAGACGCTGGATAGTAGCTATGGATTAATAGAGATATTGCTTCAGGAGTACTCCTTTGTAATGAGGGAGCGAAATAAAACGACAGATGAGGACGGAGAAGTCGAAGGACGAGACTATGAATGGATAGAACTACCAAGTTTTGATAATCCAAACGAAAAGATCCGGATGAAAAGATATTATGATATTAACGGGAAGGTCAAAAGATAAAGTAATTTGCCATTGTGTTTATATATTAGGTTAACTGTTTTTTTATTAAATTGATTTAGAGTTGTTTTTGGTCCCTTGTGTCTGTGAAGATACAGGGGATTATTTTTTCATTTCTTGAAGCATCTGATTGAGAGAAGCATTATCCTGCTGTAGATTTTTAATCAATCTTTTCTGATAAGAGAGCATCCCTTCAATTCTTCCTTCACTCTTCCCTTTCTCGTAGGCAGCTTTAATCTCTTCTTCCGTATAGCTACTTTTATTCGCTATGGATACGTTTTCATTTTCCTTGGTCATGGCGCTAATGAATAGTGATTTATATATTATAGAAAAAGGCTATCTCTCCCCTTTTATTCCGACCAAGGAACATAATCTTTCAAATGCTTTGGGACTATGTAGCAAAGGGAATTGATAGCCTTATATTGTATTTCTTGGCTTATCAACTCCCCAAAGCATTTATAAAAACTGTTCCTTGGTCTTAGAACACTGCAAAGATGCTTATTCTTCTTGAAATAGCCAAATTTTGGCTCCTCTTTATATTTTAAGAATAAATGCTATATGAGTATTCAGAACAAAGATGGAGCGTTGTATTTCGCAACAGGCATAGATAATTCAGGACTATATTCCGGGCGTCAGGAAGCGATGGGAATCATTAAGGCAATGGCCAGTGAAATTACCGCTTTCGATGTATTCGGTGGGATCGGCATTAGTGCAGGTATCGCATTTGCCAGAGCTGCCAAAGGTGCATACGACTTTGAAAAACAGTTTCAACAAAGCATGAAAGAAGTTGCTACTCTTTCAAATGGAATTAAAGGCAGCTTAACGGATTACATGAATCAAGTTATGGAGATAACTCGTACTATTCCCGTTGAAGCAAACGAAGCAGCCAAAGCTCTCTATCAGATCGTATCTGCCGGACATGACGGAGCCAACGGAATGAAAGTGTTGGAAGCATCCGCAAAAGCTGCTGTTGGTGGAGTAACCGATACTGCTACTGCAGCTGATGCTATTACAACAGTTCTAAATGCTTATAAATTGGATGCTTCTAAAGCCCAGGAAGTTTCGGACCAGTTATTTACCACCGTTCGATTAGGTAAGACTGATTTTGGTCAACTAGGCAAAAGTATAGCCCAAGCAGCACCTATTGCTGCATCATTTGGCATTGATATAAAAGAAGTCCTGGGCGCAGTAGCATCAATCACCAAACAAGGTGTTCCCACTTCGGAAGCAATGACGAAAATACGTGCTGCTATCTTAGGTACAGCCAACCAGTTGGGAGACGCTGCATTCAAAGGACGTACTTTCCAAGAAGCATTACAACTTATTTATGACAAAGCAGGTGGTTCATCAACCAAAATGAAAGAATTGTTGGGTACCGATGAAGCACTCCAAGCCGCTTTAATGCTTACTGGTGAAAAGGCCAAGGAAGCAGCTTCCGATCTAGACGAAGTTAATAATTCTGCCGGTGCAGCAGAAGCAGCCTTTAAAGAAATGGCTTCATCTGCCGAAAATCAAATGAAACTACTTGGAAATAATATAACAGCTACCCTTCGTCCCCTTGGAAAAGAGATTTTAAAACAAATATCAAGTGCCGCACAATCAATAAATAAGGCATTTGATAATGGAAATGCACAGGAATCATTAAAAACTATTGGTGCCCTAATAATTACCGTTACTACGGCTCTCGCTGGATATAAAGGAAGTATTTTGGCTGTAAGTACCGCTAAACAAGTACATGCAACAGTTACAGCTATTGTTAACAAGCAGCGGACTGTTGAAGCGGCTAACTTGGTATTGACTAAAGGCATGTATGCCGTTGAAGCTGCAATGATTGCCAAAAACACATCTGCACGTGTTTTATTGACAAAAGCTCTCAAAGCCCAAACGATTGCACAATTAAAAAATGCAGCAGCGATGCTAACCAACCCTTATGTGCTGGCTGCCGCTGCATTTGCAACGCTCGGTTACGCAATATACCATGTGGTAACGGTTGAGACAGAAGCTGAAAAAGTACAGAGAAAATATAATGAAGCATGCAAAGCATATACCGAACAAGCTGATAATTTGAAAAAAAGTGCTACAGATTTACTTTCAACGATACGCGATGAGACTTCTGCAAATTATGAGAAAGTCATAGCATATAATAAGCTTCAAAGCATTATGCCAAATATTTTTAAGAATATGGATATTGAAAAACTTAAATTGATGGATATCCTTTCTTTAAATAAGATGATCGCAGAAGAAGTTCAGAGACGTGCACGAATTGGAGCACAAACCAAATTGATTATGGCTCAACGTAATTATGACTCAATTCAGTCTTTAATTGCTGAAGATTCAAAACGTGGAACTTATTCCGGACAATATGACATACAACTTGGCAGGGCTAAAATAGAAGTTGATGCAGCTCAAAAGGTTGTAGATAATATTGCAAAGATTCAAAAACAAGCGAAAGAAGAAGATAAAAAAGAAAATAAAAAGGCGGAGATTCAAAATAAAGCCTTTTGGACCAAGCAAAAAGATGATGCAACGAAAGCACTAGATTCAATAGCTTCGGCTCAAAAGAAATTGATGGATGCTGGAAATTTCAAAGGGATTGATACTACTGTCGTTACTGCCTACAAAGAAAATATCAAAAAGCTAAAAGAAGCAGAGAAAGAATTAAAAGTTTATGATTCATTTTCCAAGCAAGATGATAAGGCACAAAAATTACGTGAAGAACAAGAAAAATATAAACTCCTGTTAGAGAAACAGAAGTTTGACCAGGAACGAATGAAAGAAGATTCAGCAAATGAACTTGAACAGATTGAAATCAATAAACTTAAAGAAAGCAGTGAAAAGGTTCTAAGGCAAAGAGCACTCAATCATCGGCTAGAATTACAGGCTATTAAGCGCGAAACCGAGGATAAGAAACGGAAAGTAATAGAAGATGCACGAGCTGCTTTTGAAATCAATCCTCAAAATAAAAAGAAGGTTTTTAATGCAGATGTTTTCATCAATTCAGAATCTACGAAAAAACTGTTTGCTTCATTCGATAATATAGCAAAAGAAGCTACAACCGCTACCAATACAAAGTTTGATCGCGGAGATGATTTATCTGACCTGTTAAATCAGTATCAGGATTATACAGACCAGCGTCTTGCGATTGAACGAAAATTTAATGAGGATATTGCAACGTTACAGGAACAGCGTAAACAAGCTACGAAGAATGGAGATACAAATCAGGTAGAACAGATAGACCGTTCCATTGCTCAAGCAACGAAAAATAAGGGAATGGAGTTAATGAAACTGGACTACGATAAGTTGAAAGAATCCCCAGAATATGTTCGCGCCTTCGAAAACTTGAAAGAAACTTCTTCCGAAACTCTTAATTCCCTTTTAACGCAATTAGAGAATGCAAAGAGTACAGCGGCACAAGTTCTATCTCCTGATCAACTTCGCGAATATACGAGTACAATTCAATCCATCATGGACGAATTGGATTCCCGTAATCCGTTTCAGTCATTATCTGATAAGAAGAAAGAACTAGCGGAAGCTGAAGAAGAGCTAGCCAATGCGCAAATCGAGTTAGAAAATGCTCGGATAAAAGCCGAGGCTGTGAAAGGAGGTGCTAAATTTGAGAATGGGATCAAATCCTCTAAATACAATCCGGAAACAGGTAAAATAGAATCGACTAAAGCCTATTTATCCGAAGCGCAGGCCTTGGAGCAAGTTAAAAAGAAAACTGAAAACTACAACGCAGCAAAAGATAAGGTTGTCAAGAAAGACAACCAAGTTAAAAAGGCAGAGAAAGAAGTCAGAGCACAGATATCAGAACTAGCGGACACAATAGATGAACTTGGAAAAACGATCGGTGGACCTGCTGGAGAAATTATCTCTTTGATTGGTAATATCGGAGCATTTACAATGACTGCTATGTCTGGCGTTGAATCAGCAGCAAATACATCAGCGAACGCTATTAGTACAGTTGAAAAAGCGTCTGTTATTCTTGCGATTATTGGCGCAGCAATGCAGGTAGCAATGAAAATCTTTGATTTGTTCGGAAAAGACGATACAACGGAGAAATACGAGAAAGCGAAAGAAACGTATGAGTCTTATATCAGTATTCTTGATAGAGTAATCGAGAAGCAACTGGAATTAGCAGAAACTCTTACGGGAGATAATGCCAATGCAGCCTATAAAAAAGCGCTTGAAATGGTAAAATTGCAAAGTGAAAATGCTAGGGTTTTAGGACAACAGTATCTAAATTCTGGTGCTTCTGGAAAATCACACTCAAAGGGATATAATGAAGTTGAAGATATGTCTTGGGAAGGCTGGAAACAAGCAGCGGACACACTAGGAATGTCTATTGATGATTTCAAAAAGAAAATGGGCGGACGTATGACCGGTCTATTTGATTTGACAGATGATCAACTTGCAAAGCTTCAGGAGAATGCAGGTATATTTTGGTCACAACTAGATTCCGATACACAAAAATTTGCCGATCAAATAGCAAATGGTGTCGCAAAGGTTGCGGAAGTATTAGAACAACAAATTGCTGATACGACTCTTATTGATTACAGTTCTCTCCGCTCTGACTTCCAAGACTTGCTTACTGATATGGACGCCGATAGTGCTGATTTTGCAGACAACTTCGAAGAATATATGAGAAATGCCATTCTTAATTCCATGCTTAAGGAGGATTATATGGACCGGTTGATTGAATGGAGGGAAAAGCTATATAATGCAATGGATGATGGTATGACCGAGGATGAATATAATGCATTGAAAGCCGAAGGCCAACAGATTGCCAATGAAATGAAAGCTAAACGCGATGCATTATCAGAAATATATGGTTTTGGCAAAGATGATGATGAAGAACGTGAGGCATCAAAGAAAGGATTTGCTTCTATGTCGCAAGACTCTGCAGATAAGCTAGACGGTAGTTTTGCTGTTATGATCTCTCATACATATTCAATTAATGAAGGTGTAAAGCATCTCCAGTCTAATTCGGATAAAATAGCGGAAAAACTCGCATATCTTTCAAATTTGGATAAATATATGGGAGAAATAATGAAATACAATGATATTGTTATCACTTATCTATCTGATATAAGCAGCCATACAGCACGGCTTGAAGCGATTGAAAAAGCCATAGAGTCTATAAAGCTGGGTATTGATACATTAAACACAAAAGGCATAATACTGAAGCGATGAAAGGACAATTACTAATAGATGAATTAGATATGTATACCAAACACGGTATTTCAATTATAAAGGGGAGCTACAATAATCTTGTTGCCTTCCCTACTTTGAAAGATCCGGAGAAAAACGACTGGCCGGAGGAAGACGGACAAGAATTTGATCTTTCTGTGGTTGCCCTCGACACAAGCGAAATTAGTATAGAATTTGGCTTTAGAGATGACTTGGGATTTGGTGGATTAATAGCGCTCCTTTCCGATATGGGATACCATAATTTCCGTTTTCCGATTCTTGGTAAAACATATCGTTTACGTTTGTTATCACAGAATAGCTATACAATTTATCCTAGACTTGAAATAGCGAAGATAGTTTTTGCAAACGATTTTCCTCATGAAGCAAATTATGAATATCAGGACCCTGTTAATTCTATCGCTATGCCAAAGGGTTATGAAATAGACAATAAAGATTTGTCCGATTATGGCGTAATAGTTCTTCCAGGTAGTAATGCCGAGATATTGAAAACTCCGGCAGTAAAAAAGAACCTATTGCAGAATTTCAAACGTCAAGATGGAGCAATCTATGACGGTGAAGTTGTGAAATTCCAAACCAAAGAAGTATCTCTCAAATGCCTGATGCGGGCCGGGACGATTGAAGCGTTCTGGCGTAATCGCAATGCCCTACTCTATGATCTCACAAAACTGTCTGCTAAGGTCGATGATGAAGGATATGAGTATTCTGATGCTGAACGTATATTTTATTGTGATGAGTGGAGTGAAAGCTATCCTTGCTATTATAAGAGTTGCCAGACAAACAATTTTCTTCTTAATAATGGGGTATGGTGGGAATTTACCTTGAAACTTGTATTTACTAGTTTCCGGATTGGAGAAACAGACTTCCTGCTTGCATCCGAAGCAGGAGAATTTATCATAACAGAAGATGGAATATTTTATATTGACTTAAAAAATTATGCCAATTAAAAAGAAAAAAATCAGCGAATTAACGCTTGCTGATAGCATGGTAGGATTGTACACTATTGGCGTTAAAATGGTGAATGGCGTACAAACAAGTGTAAAAGTTAGTCTTGAATTCATAAAGAAAGCCTATGATGACGTAGTTGCAGCAACAAAGAAGGCCAATGACGCAGCAAAGGCGGCTGATGATTCCCGAACCCAAATAGAAGCGAATGAAGATACTAGACAACGCAATGAAGCTACTCGTATCGATGCTGAAAGAAATCGTTCAAATGAAGAACAAGCCCGGTCAGCTGCAGAATCAGTACGTATAATAAATGAGAATACCCGTAAAGCAGAGGAAGCAGCTCGTGCGACCGCTGAAGGGCAACGTGTATCTGCAGAACTTAGCCGCGTTGAAACAGAAAATAAACGAGTGTCAGATGAACAAGCACGTAAAAGTAATGAAGATGCACGTAAGACCGCTGAAACAGGACGTTCTTCTGCAGAATCGGAACGTGTGAAGGAAGAAGACAAACGAAAAGCGGCTGAAACAACACGTTCTACAGCTGAAACAGATCGCGTAACAGCCGAAGATGAACGAAAAGAAGCCGAATCCACGAGAGAAACGAATGAAACTGCACGTGTGACAGCCGAAGATAATCGCGTTACTGTCGAATCTGAACGCGTATCTGCTGAAACAGACCGTAAATCAGCGGAGACAGCCCGAGTATCAGAAGAAAACAAAAGAAAGTCCGCTGAAACAGAACGTAAATCAGCGGAGACAGCCCGGGTATCCGAAGAAAATAAAAGAAAGCAAAATGAAGATACCCGCAAAGCTGCAGAAGATACTCGTTCCTCAAATGAGACTAGGCGTGTCTCTGCTGAAACAGAACGTGTAGAAGCCGAATCCCAACGTAAGTCAGAGTATAGCGGTATTATACAAGAAATGACATCTGCTACAGGAGATGCTACCGCACAACTAGAACTTGTAAAAAAAGCTACGAATGATGCAAATGCTGCCAAAAACGCATCAGTTGAACAGACTGCTCTTGCAAAGAAAGCTACTAATGACGCTAACGCAGCAATTATAAGTATTAATGCTGCCAAAGAAGAAACCCAACAAGCAACAGAAGAGGCTAACGCTGCCAAAGTTGCATCGGAAGCCCAAACAGCTTTAGCGAAAAAAGCTACTGATGATGCTAATACAGCCAAAAACGCATCAGTAGCGCAAACAGCTCTTGCTAAAGCTGCCACAGATAGCGCAAATGCGGCAGCACAGGCCGCCAATAACGCAGTTTCTGGAGTTGATGCTAAAGTAAAAGCTGCAGTGGATGCACTTGTAGCTGGAGCACCGGAAGCCCTCGACACGCTTATTGAATTAGCTAATGCCCTTAATAATGATCCGAACTTCGCCGCTACCATGGCAACAGAGTTAGGGAAGAAAATCAACGTTTCCGATATTGTCAACAACCTAACAAGTGGTGGTACTGGCAAGGTCCTTTCTGCCGAACAAGGGAAGGTTTTGAAAGCAGCTTTGGATACACATAACCATGCAGGAATATACGAACCTGTATTCTCAAAAAATACAGCTTTCAATAAGAACTTTGGCACAACTTCCGGAACTGTTTGCCAAGGAAATGATAGTCGACTAAGTGACGCACGTACACCTAAAGCGCATACTCATAAGAAGTCTGAAATAAGTGATTTTCCAACTTCTATGCCAGCAAGCGATGTGCCTGCATGGGCGAAAGCTGCAAGTAAACCATCTTATACAGCTTCCGAGGTTGGTGCATCCCCGTCGAATCATACTCATACAGGGGTCTATCAGCCAGCAGGAAGTTATGCAGCGAGTTCGCATAAACACGAAGCAACGGATATTACTCCGGATAGTACTCACCGCTTTGTTACTGATGCAGAAAAAAGCACTTGGAATGGTAAAGCTGCAGGTAATCATAACCACGATTCAGCATATCAACCTAAAGGTAATTATGCACTGTCTTCACATAAGCATACAGCAACAGATGTGACCGAGGATGCTACACACCGATTTGTAACAGATTCTGATAAAACAAATTGGAATGGAAAAGCGGCAGGAAACCATAACCATTCAGGAGTATATCAACCGGTTGGTAATTATGCACCTGCTTCGCATAAGCATGCAGCGTCAGAAATAAATGAAGATGCCACACACAGGTTTATGACGGACGAGGAACGGGAAAAACTGGACGGAATAGCGGCAGGAGCTAATAATTACTCTCATCCGGCTTCTCATCCTGCATCAATGATTGAAGAAAGCACGTCAAGAAAGTTTATGACCCAAGACGAAAAAACGCTACTAAGTTCTCTCGGGACCAACGCAGCATTGAAAGATTTTTCCAATGTTGTTACAAGGAACCTCGGACAGAATGGATATTATAAACTGCCTGATGGCTTGATGATTCAATGGGGGAATTTAGCTTCTTCATACAGAAATAGGAGTATCTATTTACCCACATCTTTTTATGATAACAAATACATAGCAATAGTTGGGGTTTATGATAGTACAGTAGATAGTATTTCAGTTGTGTCATGTAAGATTAAGACGCAATATACAACTTATTTTGTTTTGGTTCCAGTTGCTACATATGGATCTGAATACTATGTTTATGCAACAGAAGGGATAAACTGGTTTGCAATTGGCCGTTGGAAGTAAAATAATTTAATACCGAAATAAAAATGATATACTTTAGTAGAAAATTGGTAGCCATTATTGTAGTCATTTTTGCGCAAAGTTCTCTCGGGACTACGTATGCTTTAGCTGATCTATCGAACGCAATGAGCGTAAACCTATCCTTGAACGGTTATGCAAAATTCAATAATGGATTACTTGTACAATGGGGCAGAGTTGGAGGTTCATCTACAGCTTCGTATAGTGTGACTATGCCTACATCTTTTTATAATACTGAATATAAAATATTTGCAACTGTATATAAGCCTAGTAGTGACTCCGCCGTATATTCATCATCTCCTTTGGCAATAAATAAAACAGTTAGTAGATTTTATTTGAATAGAAATTATGCAAGTGGGGGTACTACTGGATTATCACAAGAATCATGGGACTGGTTTGCGATCGGGCGTTGGAAATAACTAAAAAACAAATATTATGAAGTATTGGAAAAATGGATTCTACGATGAACCGGTAGACGGTTCAGTAGAAATAACGGATGAGCATTACAATCAGCTATTAGATGGGCAGTCTAACGGTTTACTGATAGCTGAAAGTAAGAATGGATACCCGATTTTGGTAGAATATGAGTACGACATTGAAGAAGTGCGAAAAATGAAAATATCTGAAATACAGATATTTGACAAATCGACCAATGTCAATTATTTTGAAATTGAAGGGGAAAGTATGTGGTTAGACAAATCCACACGTGTTGGATTATTTAACTCAATTTCGATTGAGAAAAATGCAGGGAAAACGCATACAATCCTGTGGTATGATGCAGTGAAGTATGTTATCCCTATACCTGACGCTTTAGCAATGTTGAATGCCTTAGAACTGTATGCGCTCAACTGCTACAATGTGACACAATCTCACATCGCAGCAGTCAGATCATTGCAGACTATTGAGGAAATCGAAAACTACGATTATACGATAGGTTATCCGGTAAAGTTGAGCTTTCTGGGATAACCAGTTTTGAAGTTGTATGCTTCGATTTCTTCTTTTGTTTCTAATTGATTGATAGCGTTGATATGCCTTTGTGTTGTGTCATAGCACGCAAGGGCATATAATTCTAGTTGTTGTAACATATAAATAGCCTTTTCGACAGGCAAAACAAACAGAGTATCACCCAGCCAGATATTTGTTTCAGATCGTCCGGATGCCTTTTCGATTGCAATAGAGTTCATAAGACCTACGCGAGTAGCTTTATTCCACCATCCATGCGTATTATCTATACAGAACTGATTCACCATGTCAGAGGAATCATATAGACTTAATTCATTGAGCTTGTGTGCTCTAATCTCTTCAATAGAGGGTTCATATATAGCTAAGATCGGATATCCCTTTTGGCTTTCAGCTATGAGTAGCCCGGCCGATTGTCCTACCAATAACTCCTGATAATGCTCTTCTGTAATTTCTACCGAACCATCTATAGGTTCATCGTAGAATCCTTGTTTCCAATACTTCATGATATTTGTTTTTAAATTATTTCCAGCGACCGATCGCAAACCATGTAAAATTCCAGCCAGTCCAAACGATAGCCGGAGTTGAATTTATTCCGCGAGTGAGAACTTTACAATATGATGTATATTTACCATTAAGGTCATACCCCGGAGCATATATAAAAGATTCACTTGTATTATTTACTGCTCCAGTGAAATAAATGTTATAATCAGTATTATAGAAAGTGGTAGGAAAATATAGACTAATTGCTCCCCCCGTTGCTCCAGCTCTTGTTCCCCATTGCATTAATAAGCCATTACTATATTTGACATATCCGTTTTGTCCTAAACTTTGACTATTTACTTGAATTGCATTAGTTCCGAGAGAACTTTGCAAGAAAATAATCACTAAAATAATTCTTAATTTTCTACTAAAACAGTTCATATTTATTTTTATGTAAAAAATGAATACTACTTCCAACATCCTATTGCAATCCAATGAAATTCCGCGTTAGACTGTCCGTTTCCTTCTGCTGCATAAGTACATATATAGTTGAAACTAGACTTGGTTTTCTTTAAATAATTAACAACCCAACTTGATAAGTCAATTGTATTACCTTTGATAGCACTACACGCCAATGAATAATAATCATTATAGAAAGAAAGTGGCAAAGTAATAGTTCCCTGATATGAACTACCGCCAGCTCTTTTTCCCCATTGAATCATTAGCCCGTCCGGCAACTTATAGTATCCATTTTGGGAGAATGTTTTTGTTGAAACATTGGAAAAATCTTTCAACGCTGCATTTGTCCCGAGAGAACTTTGCAAGAAAAGCCCTATGATTATAACTACTATTTTTCTACTTAAATTGTTCATATCAAATTTAGTGTTTGAATAAATTTATTATTTCCAGCGCCCAACAGCAAACCAATAATACGGCCACGGCGAATACCCACCCCCGCCACTGTCAGCACTATATCTTATACACATTCTAATACTAGATGTCGTTTTTGATACAAGAATTGGTGCTATTACAACAGATTCAGATGTATTATAATAAACTCCTATACCTGATATAATATAATCGCTATTCAAAAAAGAACTATTCAAATAAATTGTTTTTATAGTTGCTGCTCCAGTTACGTATCCCCATTGAATCATTAGCCCATCTGGTAGCTTATAATATCCGTTCTGGGATAGGCTTTTTGTTGACACATTGGAAAAATCTTTTAATGCGGCGTTCGTCCCGAGAGAACTTATGTAAAAAATGACCCGCAATAGATAAAATGAATACTATCTTTTTGAATAGATGAATCACTCTGTTCATTACACTTATGTATTTATATTTTATAATATAAATTCAAATCTGGTGATATGATAACTTTGCATAATGGTGATAAGGAAATAGAAATTGAAGTAAAGGATGAAAGCTACTCTTATGAAGCTATCATGGGAGAATATACACTCACTTTGTATTTTTCTCATCCGGGATACTTGGAAATACCGGTCGGCTCTTGGTGTGACTTCTACGGGAAGCGTTATTCTTTGAAGAGGGATAGCAATTTCAAGAAGAACGGTGAACGTAACTTCGAATATACTCTGATTCTGGAAACTGGGGAGGCTGATGCTATGCTGTGGAAAGTACGTCATACCGTTGACAGAAGTATTAAATTCTCATATACAGCCAAGCCACATGAACACCTACGTCTACTCGTTGAAAACCTGAACCGTCGGAGTACCGGTTGGAAAGTCGGTGATTGCATTGAAGGAACGGAAAAAGTAATCAACTACAATCACACCTATATTCTTGATGCTTTCAATCAACTTGCAGAACTATATGAAACAGAATGGCAGATCATTGAAGAAACGGTTGAAGGAAACCAAATTAAGACTATCCATCTGCGTAAAGTTGAGTATAACAAGGAGAACCCTTTGAAACTGTCGTATGGTAAAGGCCACGGTTTTAAGGTCGGTGTTGGTCGCGAATCCGGGGAGATACCACCCGAAATAATTTTGGTAGAAACTACAGATCGCAATATTGATTATTCTACATACGGATCTAAGTACCTGTTACTTCCAAAGAATAAGACTATCCGATTTGATGGAATCAAATTTGAGAATGAAGAGGGCTTCGATTCTACTAAGGCGCGTATCTATAAGACCGATGCGGATGGAACTTGTGTCATGCGTGCCGATAAAGAACTTACAACAGCAAAGGAAGATAGTCTGGACTGTACAGCTATTTATCCTTCCCGTGTCGGTACTGTCAGTGCTGTTATTGAAGTGAACAAGAAGAATAACTTCTTTGACTTTGTAGATAAAGACATCCCGGAAGAGTTGAATTTCGAAGATTGTCTCATAGCTGGAGAAAGTATGACTGTCATTTTCCAAACCGGCATGCTTACAGGCAAGGAGTTCGAAGTAAAGTATATCCATGAAGCGAAAGACAAGAAAGAGGCACGTCGATTTGAAATTGTTCCGCAAGAAATCGATGGGATAACAATGCCGGAACCGGAAGTCTGGCGCCCGAAGGTTGGTGATACATACGCAGTGTTCGGAATGCAATTGCCGAAGGCTTATATCTGTAATGACAGCACACAAACAGGTGCGAGCTGGGAAGCTTTCAAGGAAGCAGCAAAATACCTGTATGAACATGAAGATAAAGCATTCATATTTACCGGGACATTGGACGGCATTTGGGCTAAAAAACGCTGGTTGGAGATAGGCGGTAAAATAGTACTCGGAGGGTATGTTGATTTCTATGATACGCAATTTCATCCGGAAGGTTCTCTTATTCGCATGATCGGAATCAAGCGCTATATTAATAATCCATATTCTCCGGAAATAGAGTTGTCAAACGAACCAGTCAGTATATCTGTTTCAAGTGATCTGAATAAGATTGAGACGAACAAAGTAGAGGTAGATATCAAGCATAAGGACGCCCTGCAGTTTACTAAGCGTCGGTTCCGGGATGCAAAGGAAACGATGTCCATGCTTGAAGATGCACTGCTGAACTTCTCCGGCTCTGTCAATCCAATAACCGTTTCAACCATGCAACTGCTTGTAGGTGATGAAAGCCTGCAATTCCGTTTTGTCAATTCAAAAACGAATCCAGTTCAGGTATCTCACAATATTACTTATAATGCCAGCACAAGAATACTGAACGCTCCGGCAGGAATCCTTCAGCATTTAACACTCGGCATTAGTTCTCTTTCTTCTTCACATAAGGCAGACGAATATAAGTACTGGGATATGGCTGAATACAATTCTCCGGCACTCATTGACCCGGAAAAGAAATATTATCTATATGCTAAAGTTGGCAAGGAGAATCAAGCCGGAACATTCCTCTTGAGTGAAACAGCTATTAAAATGGAACAGATAACTGGATATTATCATTTACTCACCGGAGTGCTTAACAGCGAGTATGAAGGTAGTAGAAGTTTTGTTCAGCTATACGGATTTACTGAAATTCTGCCAGGCCGCGTAACAACAGAAAGAATCCTTTCGCCGGACGGTGATACATATTTCGATCTGGTAAAAAGTGAGATAGGCGGTAACATTCAAATAAAAGCAGGTTCTTCCGGATTGGAAAATCTGTCTGAATGGGAAGCTGCCCATCAGGAAATAAAGGATGCAGCTAAAGCGGCCAAAGATGCTGCCGATTCAGTGGAAGGACTTCATAACTATGTAGATGGAGCCTTCGCTGACGGTCTTATAGACGAAGCAGAGGCAAAAGCTATTGAAAAGTATATCAATACGATCAACAACACTAAACAAGCTATCGAAGCAACTTATAATAAACTCTACACGAATGTTTATTTATCCGGCTCTGCAAAGGTTGGTTTGCTCAATGCTAAGGTTACATTGATGGGAAGTATTGAAAACTTGATTAATGCTATCAATGCTGCAATTTCTGATGGATTCACGACAACAGAAGAAAAGAAAGACGTGGATAGTAAATTCACTCTTTTTAATTCTGCCTATGCTGATTTTAATACTGCTGTTGAAGAAGCAAATAAGGCAATACAGGATAAACTAAAGGAATATTCTGACGAGGCACTGCAACAAGCAATACAAGCTTTAGAGGATGCAGCGAACGCTGCTAAAGCTGCGCAGGACGCTGCCGATTCAGTCGATGGCTTACATGATTATGTGGATGGCGCATTTGCGGACGGTATCATTGACGGGGCAGAAGCGAAAGCGATAGAGAAGTATTTGAATACAGTCAAAAATACGAAATCTGCCGTTGAAGCTACATATAATAAATTATATGTGAATACCTATCTGGAAGGTTCAGCTAAAACAACCTTACTTAATGCCAAGGTTTCTTTATCAGGTGCAATTGACAATCTTATTGCTACAATAAATACGGCTATTGCAGATGGACAAACGACTATTGAGGAAAAAAAGAATGTAGATGATAAGTTTACTCTATTCAACTCTGCTTTAGCTAGTTTTAATACAGCTGTTGAAGAAGCAAACAAAGCTATTTACGACAAACTGAAAAGCTATTCCGATGAGTGTACAGCCGATTTGAAAGTACTCAATACTCAAATCTCCGCACAAGTAACTCGAGTTGACAGCCTGACGCAGCGGATAGATACTGCAGGTTGGATTACTACAGCTGACGGTAATAAGATATATGCTTCTAAAGAATTGGAAAACGGCAATACGCTTATATCTTATATTAACCAGGCAGCAGGTGAAACGACGATTCACTCATCTAAAATTAATTTGGAAGGTGCTGTTACAATCACCGCACTGCATAGTGATCTGCAGACAATGATTAACTCCAAGATTGATCGAGACGGATTGGGTAAATTAGCATTTGAGGATGCAGTCGAATATGCAAAACTTGGTACTACAATTGTTGTAGGCGGGTATTTGAATACTGATTTGATAAAGGTTCGCAGGATAGATGCTGACTCCGGGTTCATAGGTGGTTTTACTATCGAAAATGGACGTCTCGTTTGGACGCGTTCAGGGTATTTTGGCGGATCATCTCGTAGTTTGAAATTAGGTTCTGGAACGGCAAAAGAAGGCGTTGTTAACGTTACTTTCAATGCAGAAACAGACGGACGTTTTGGGATCGCATCTATTGGTTCCAATTTTGGTGGAGCTTGTATTTATGCTTCCAGAAATCTAAATGCATCAGACAGAAGCTACCCACTGGCTAGTACAACATACGCCGGCTTTTTTGATGGAGGAGTTTATGTGAAAGGTTCTTTATCGAGTGAATTATGCCTTGCCGATAATTTTGGTTGTATTACAAGCCGGAATTCAGATGGAAGTATAAACTATTACCAAGGAATTGATTTTGATTTTGGTAGTAATATGAAGTTCAGAAAAGGACTATTAGTATCAATCGCTTAATATTAATGATTATGAAATTAAATTTAAACAAACCTTTAATAGATTTTAGAGGTAAGGAAGCCATTAAAATAGTCAATGGCAAGGAACAGAAGCAGTTTCTTCGTGATATGGTTTCGGAAGCGCTTTATGCTGCCGGTATGAATCCTCAATCAGGTATGGATATGGCAAAAAAACTACGTGCCTACAATATGCTCCAACAAATCATAAATAACCGAGGAATACTTGAGATTACAACAGAAGACGCTACTCTCTTAAAGGAGATTTGTGCAGATGTCTTTACGGCAGGTGCTTTCGGGCAAATTAATGAACTAATTGAAGGAGGAGATAAAGAATGAACATTACATCAACTAACAGTACTGCCACAACTAAGGTTACGGACGCTATCAGGATTAAGTACAGAATGTCAACCCGTGGTACCGAAGCGGTGAAAGATATTACTGCCGAGATTGTCAAAGATGAAACGACTGTCGGCTTCTTCAATATTTCTCGAAATGGAGTAACTGGATTCTCGCTACATGAGGATCATGGGCTAACCTCTGGCGAAGTGAAACAAGTATTTCAGACAGCTATTGATGATTGTAGCGAGGTATTAAAATAAAGTATTAATATTTTAGATAAAAATGATATGGATTATTTCAAAAACTTACTTATTGGATTGGTTACCGGCATAGCTGCTTATCTCAATCCTATTTCTGGGGAGATCAAAAGTCTTATTGCTGTATTTGCCCTCAATTTCATTTGCGGGTTACTTACTGCACTCCTTATTAATCATGAGAGTTTTTCTTTTAAAAAGGCTTGGAGGTGTATCGTAGAAGCAACTATTTTCTTTACCTTGGTTAGCTGTATCTACTTTATTGGTGAACACAAAGGAAATCCGGAAGGTGCGCTACAATGTGTTTCATTTATTACGTATAGCGTTTTCTATTTCTACGGGGTGAACATTCTAAGGAATATCAAAGAAATTCTACCCAACTCTAGCAATGGTTACAAGGTAGTAGCTTTCCTGCATTATGTATTAAGCGTTGAGTTTATAAAGAACATCCCCTATTTAACGAACTACTTACAAAAAGGAGACGCAAAATGAAAACTATTGATGCAATTATCATCCATTGTTCGGCCACGCGTGCCGGACAAGATTTACGAGCCAAAGATATTGACCGGATGCACCGGGCTCGGGGATTCAATCAAATCGGTTATAACTTCATTATTGACCTTGACGGAATGGTTGAGAATGGGCGACCGTTAAGCATTGACGGAGCGCATTGTAATACCAAAGGATTTTCAAAGTCTTCGTATAATAAGCATAGTGTTGGCATCTGTTATATCGGAGGCTTGGACGCATCTGGAAAACCTGCAGATACACGTACTCCAGCTCAAAGGACAGCACTACGCGAATTGGTCGCGAAGCTCTGTAAGGAATACCCTATAATTGAAGTACTCGGACACCGTGATACTTCTCCGGATCTGGACGGCAGCGGAGAGGTAGAGCCCAAAGAATATATTAAGGCGTGCCCCTGCTTCGATGTCAGGAGTGAATTTTCTAATTTTCTTCGTAATACAGTGATCCGACCATGAAAGCGCTAATCTATATAACCATATTCCTGATGTCGGGAACATGGTTTACTTCCTGCAAGGCTTCCCGGAACATGGAGACAGAGAAACAGATTGACTATTCAGGGGATTTCTTGTATCTGCAGAACTTAATAGAATCACTACGGCTGGATGTAAATAAGCAAACGAAGATTACTACTGACAAGTTGAGTGATCTGAAAATTGAGAATAAAACAGTTTACTTGTCGCTTCCGGATTCAACCGGAAAACAATACCCGGTCAAAGAAAGTACTACCACCGCTTCCAAACAGGAACAAGAACGGACCGAAGTCTATGAAACATTATCTATTACTTTGCAGCAATTTTCTAATCGATTGGATACGATAAGTAACAAGATGAATGCCTTAATGAATCAGAAAGAAAAAGTCATCGAATTATCTTGGTGGGACTTGCATAAAGATAAGGTTTACGTAGGTATCATAGTTTTAATAATAATTGTGTTGATAATACATAAGGCAAGAAATAAGTAGTATCTTTGTCGTGGAATCCCATAATTCCAAATCCGCGACGGCGGAATTTTGCCCTGACTGAATAGTCGGGGCTTTTTTATTTGAATAACTTTCTCTACTTTTGCCTAAAATAAAAACTATATGGCAGAAGAAAATAAATACGACCACGATTCCGTGCAGGAGTTGCTAGCATGGGCGAAAGAAGCGCTTAGTAATAAATCATATCCTGATGGCAAATTTCAAATCAATAAAGCAACTACAGTACTAGACTGTGCGTCTTTTCTGTCATCAATGATACAAATGATTTCAAGGAACTGGGAGAATCCTACATTCTATCCTACTATCGACCAGCTGCGGGAATTTAGGACGAAAATAACAGAGATGCATTAATTAATGCAATATATTTATAATACAACAAGATATGGGAGAAAGACAAACCTTATTAAAGTCAATTACAGAGGATATATACAGTGGTTCATTGATAAAATCTCCAAAGTTATCAATCTTTGAGATTGAATATTCTGGGCTAATAAATGAGGTGGAAAGAGTTTATTCAGCATTAGGAGGAACTTCTGAACAAATCCCCATAAACTATGGTCCCTGGGATATTTCATTGAAAGATTTTTGTATTGAGCTTGACGAAGAAAGACATTTCAATCGATACCGACTTGAGACATTGGCTTCTTCTATCTACAATGATTTCCCTTTTTTTTCAGTTTCTAATTATAAAACATATTGTTTAACAAAGGAAGAACAATGTTTAAGAGCTGCAAGTTGGGGAAATAATTGGAAGACAAACTCTTCTGATAAAAATTTTGTTATTAGTGGAGATTACGGTGATTTATCAGAAAATGGCAGTTCTAGATGGAGGCAAAGGGCTTTTTATGATTTCATAAAAGATTTGAATTCAGTTATAAGAAAAGTTCCAATATTACGTATTTCTATATATGATACTTATAATGGTAATACAGTGAATGAAATGCTAATTAAAAAGGACGTTCGTAATTTGAGAGCGTTCTTGAAAGATTTAAAGATATAGGTGAGGTAGCTTATTCGGCTACCTTTTATGCTCTTTGTAAAATGGTTGGGTCAGTTGAAATCTTCTTAATAAAATCGCTCTCTATTATATAAGCGTCCATTTTATTAGCATCAAACGGTTTAAGTAAAGAAGTAACATCCGCTTTCTGTAAGTCAGAATCCAGCCATTTTTCTTCGTCCTCTTTAGATAGGATAGCTGGCATCCGATGTTTTGAATTATGGATATAATCAGTCAAAGGGTTGGTATCAGTGGTGATAATAGAGAATGTATCATATTCTTCTCCTGTCTCTTTGTCTAGCCAACGATCGTAAATACCTGCCATCGAGAAGATAGGTTCATCTTTCAGATGTATGTAATAGGGAATCTTCTTTGCTCCCTCATGCCTCCATTCAAAATACCCGGTTGACGGCACAATACATCGCTTCTTCATAATTGGTTCCCGGAAAGAAGGCTTCTCAAAAATAGTATCCGAACGTGCATTGAGAGTCATTTTTCGGATTTCCTGCGCATCTTCTTCGGTTCTTACCCAGAATGGTATTAATCCCCAGTTGAACACTTGTATCTCATTCGCGGTTGTGATAATAGGATATTTCGGAAAGTTGAATGCATTCACGTGATACTGCTCGTTTAGCATATCTTGGTATATTTCAACAATATCCGATTTACGACCGTATCGGGCGGCAAGTTTTATTGCTTTCGCTGACATGGAATTATGGAAACACATACTATCTACAATTAATGTCTATAATCTGATTAATATCAGTAGTATAACACCCAGAGAGTTGTTCTTGTTTAAGTTTCCAATCTCTCCCTGTTCCTTGAATAGCCAATTTAACGAGTTGGTTATATTCTCCGTTAATCTTGTCTATTGCCTGTTGAAGTCTTTCCCGCTTTTCACGATCCACTGAATCAAAAAGTCCAAGCTGGGCACCTTCAGTTATTTCGGTGATGATAACCCCGGCTTTCTTATACTGATACCCATTCATGAATATTGTTTTTAGTCCAATCAGCGCATAATGTACTATTTCTTGCGTGTCGTTTGTTGGTACCGGAAGATGTAAAACGGTATTTTTCCAATATTGAGGAAGATCTTCCCGAAAGTTATTCGTGTGGATAAACACCATCAGGGATATTGCATAAGATTTTTGTTTCCGGAGTTTTCTTGCACAAGTGGAAGCATGAGTGGCAATAGCTTCAGCCATTGTGTCTATATCAGTGAGCATCTTGCCAAATGAGCGAGAAGTACAAATTTGCTTTTTGGCCGGTGGAGCTGATTCCATATCAATACATGAGATACCACAAAGTTCTTTCCACGTACGTTCACCTACTACCGTCATATTCTTGCGTACCCATGCACCGGAAAGCTGCGTAAAGTCGTATGCTGTTTTCACTCCTTGCTTTTCGAGCTTTGCTGCTTGTCTACGTCCGATTCCCCACACATCACCGATATTCGTCAGTTGTAGGGCCTTGATTCGTTTCCCCTCTGTATCAATGATACAAAGACGGTTGTAAGCAGGATACTTCTTTGCAAACTTATTTGCTACCTTTGCAAGCGTCTTTGTATGTGCAATACCTAAACTAACAGGAATACCGGTACCACGTGTTACCTGGTTTACTATTCTTGTTCCAAGCGATTGAATATCCTGAATGCCATCAAGGTTGATAAATGCTTCGTCAATAGAATAAACTTCCAGTTCGGGTGCTAATCCTGCCAGAATAGACATTACGCGACCGGACATATCTCCATACAGCGTATAATTGCTGCTGAATACAGCAACTCCGTGACTACTCACCAAATCCTTAATCTGATAAGCAGGTACTCCCATCTTTATACCTAGTTCCTTGGCTTCATTGGATCGTGCAATAACACACCCGTCATTGTTTGACAATACAACGACAGGTTTCCCGTTAAGTGCTGGATTGAATACCCGTTCACAGGAAGCGTAGAAATTATTGCAGTCCATCAATCCGAACATTATCTTTTCCTCCGGTTCTTTTTAATTGTATAGGTTACTATCCCCCACACCATAAATTCATTATCTTTTGTTACCTTTATAGGTGGATAATTGCTGTTGGATGGGACTAGCCAGGCTGCATCGGGTTCTAGCCTTACACGCTTTACAGTAAATTCTCCATCAATGAAACATACTGCCAAATCATCATTCAGCAATTCAAGTGACTTGTCAATTACAAGTATATCACCTTCTTCTATTCCCTCATCCTTCATTGAGTCTCCGACTACACGTCCGTAAAACGTGCTTGACGGATGGCGAATAAGTTCCTTATTCAAATCAATCGCTTGTTCTAAATAATCCTGCGCAGGAGAAGGGAATCCGGCCTTTATACCTTCATCAGCGTATTGCAAAGGAAGATTGCTTGATATATCTATCTTATGTATTTCTATTTGCTTCTTCATAACTCTACTTCTTTTCATTAAAAACAAAAGAAGTCAAGGTTTGCTCATGGAAAATACTCGTTTTTAATTATAAATAGTTTTTTCCCAGTCATCTAATACTATTACATCCCACCGAGGAAGATCCGGCTTAATATAGCTAACAGACCTGCCATACACGGAGAAACTTTTTCCAATAAACTCATCGATAGCTTCATCTTCCCCTTTTTGAAAACAAATATTCATAAAGACATGCATTTCATCCCAATTGGCTGGTCCGATGAATAGAGATTCAATAAACCGACCTTTAACGGGAACACCGACAACCTGGTCTTTTATCCGGTCAACTAATGAAACAGCTTCTTCAAATGTCATTCTTGTAATTTTAGAGCAAAGATATATAAAACAAGTGCAGAATTTGCTTAATCACATAAAAGCTATTTCAAACTAGAGAATTTTAGTATCTCAAAATGTAATTCCCGTATCATATATTTCAGTTCCATTAAGAAAGATATTTTCGTAGTTCTTCGATTGCCTGTAATGCACTTCGGACTATAACGTATTTATTTCGGCAACTTTCAGCCTGTTTTTGAAACTCTTTTTGATATTCTGATTGTTTCCCCACCTTCGTTTTAAACTCTATACAGAGAGAAGCAAAACCCTTTTTGGGAATAAGTACGATCACATCAGAAACACCAGGCTTTACTCCTTGACGTTTCAGGTTAGCAGCTTCACGTATATGACGGCTTCCACCGTTCGGAACGGCAAATATAAGTTTGTCAGGTATATTAGGGAAATATAGAGGAATAAGTTTAAAGAACTCTGTTTGTATTCGAGCTTCCTCGTTATTATGTACTTCTTTAGAGCGCGTAGGATTACGCTGATCTGCATAACAATTATAACACATAAAGTCGGTACCGGTTTTAATAACCGATACCGTTTCTTTTCCGCATAAAATGCACTTTTCTTTAGTCATTTTCGCAATAAGGTGTCTTAGATTCGATTCCATATTTTTGCAGTAACTGTTTACTAACATATATAACCTGTCTACAGGTTTTTTCAGAGAACATTCCGATATGTGTATATTCTTCTGGAAGTTCTAATACAGACGAGAGCCATGTATAAGCTTCTGTTCGCTTCATTAACTTGAATCGCCATATCTTATCGAAATATTCGTGTGCTTCATGTTTGAGCACTCGGAGCTGTTTGTTGGCTAATCTGCCTAAAGCCTGATCGGTTCCTTTATGTACACCAACATAAGCATTGCAGGTACGGCAGATATAAATCATACCGTAAGATTTGCCATATACAATGGAACTATCCATAAATTCTGTATCTTTTCCACAATACGGACAAATTTTGCCTTGTATAATAAGTTTCTGTCTATTGGTGAGTTTGTTCATTTCTGAAGCGGTTATGATTATTTCCTTTTATTCATTTTCTTCCGCTTCCGGTCTTTTTTGATTTGATTCGCAGTACGTCCACCTTTCGAAGAGGAATTTTTCCAAGAAGGTGGGACGGTTTTCCAAGGAGTAGACTTTTCTTCATCTACCATTTTCAGTTCCCTATAGGGAATATCATAAGGTCTGTTTTCGTATCTATATGTATTCATATCTATATTTGATTTACGCTAATTGATTCGTATATACTTACCTGCAATATCGCAAGTTCTTAATATCTCGGCATTATCTTCACCGAAAGCGATTAGGATACTACCGCAACCGGGAGAATCCCCACGGGTTCCATCCGGTCGAAAGAAGCGAATTCGATTTCGTAGAAACTTCATTGCCGTTGCTTTCTCAAATATGACATCCTGGAACATCTTACTATCACAGCGGTTGAACAACAGCGCAATGCCATTGCCATGTTGTGCCAGTTTACGGACAAATTGTTCAATAAGTGGACGGGAGTAAGGTGGATTTAGCCAAACACGACCTGCCCATTCTTTAGTTAATCCGTCATGTTTTTTGTTGTACATGGTTTCTGCCGTTTGCCAAAGCGGTTTAACCGGAGCGCATGGATCTAAATCGAACTTTCCCAATGCGTCTATAATTTCCTTTGGCGTGTACCATTCATCGGTGGTATTAACCGACTTCTCAAAAGATGTATTCATTTCTCTTTTGTTTTACGTTAATTACTCCCTATTCTCCTTGCATTTCTTGCAGAGATAAAGCCCTGCATCTTCATCTCTACCCTCTGATTTCCACATATCAGACATACAATTATCACAATATGTAGCCTCGCTTTCGTCTTCACATGCTCCACAAAAGTTCTTTCCCTCAATCTCGTAATAACAACCTTCGGAATAACTATCATACAATCTCTTACACACGTCACACATTTCTATCGAATCTGGTAGTATGGGGAAGTGTTCTTGTAGATACCAAATAACAGTACTTGATTGCTCTGGAGTAAGTTTAACTTTATACTCATCACCTAAAGAAATTCCTTCTGGAATATCACCCTGCAAAAAGGAATGAAACTCTTGAATCCATTCTAAATCGCTCCAATCACGATTAGAATTATTCTTTTGAAGTTTAATCTCATTCTTATTCATTTCTAAATTGTTATTAATCTTTCTTACTGTGATACTCAGGGGTAAATATCAATGCCAATAATACCCATACACTTTTTGTCACCCACAAGGAAAATCCTATTAGAGAGAAAAAAGCAACATAAATCAATGCGATACCTATATCTTTCATTACTATCTTGGCTTGAATTATAGTAGCCCGAAGGCTACTAGATTAAACATCTCCCCACAGTGTCTTTGCGAGTTCGTATTTCTTTTGTAATTCATTTACTTCTTTCTTTGCATAAGTAAGAGCATAAGAATGACTACGCGGGCACTTTCCCGATTTAACGGCTTCGTGATATTTTTGAGCAACTTCAAGTTTATGCTCGTAGAAATCAATACTCTCCGGCATGGATAAATTGATTGTATTTGCACGTTGTTCCCAATATTTAGCTATCCTTTCGTGCTCGGCTGCTTTTTCGTCAAACTGAACACTTTTACCCATATTGTTCCATGCATCATCTATCGCTTTTCTGTGTCGCTTCTCGCTATGATGTCCCACTTTGATAGGTTCACCTAGAGAAAGAAAATCCTTATCTTTATTGGACTTGTTGTAATATTCACTACTTTTCTGTACAGCAGATATAGCCCATTCATGACGACGTTCAGCCCTTTGTTTAGCCCACTCTTGCACATTAAAGCCATCAGCCCGTACGATTGAGTAATAATAGAATCCATCACGTTCGTAAATGAGGTTGAAAACAATACATTCATTTTCTTTTCCATACTTGGTTGTAACCTCGATTACTTCTCCTTTTTCATGTTTTTCACTACATTTTGCAAGAAAAACATTTGGTACATATTTACTATACGTATTCATAGTGCCTATAATTATTGATTAAAAACTTCTTTGTGTACTTGGTTAATTGTTCCATTGATTATTAATGATCCTTTGGTAACACGAATCTTGTTACCTTTCTCTTGAACTTGGTAGCCCGCTTTCTTTAACCGGTCTATTTTCTGTTGTGACTCCATTTTAAAACCCCTCATCGTCATAATCTGTATCAAATATTCGTGCAACCATATCGACGATATTTTCCTCAATGTCTTCCGTAGATCCGGTTACTGCATTAGCGATATTTTTCTTCTCTTGAATTATGCGATAAACTTTTTCATCAATAGTTCGCCGACCAAGAAAGTAGTAACAGGTAACAGAGTCCTTTTGCCCGATACGGTGTGCCCGGTCTTCGCACTGACAACAATCGGCGTATGTCCAAGGGAACTCAACAAAAGCGACATTACTTGATGCAGTAAGCGTTAAGCCAACTCCAGCCGCTTTAATAGAGCAAATAATTATATCTGTCTTAGGATTATTCTGGAAGGCATCAACCGCTCTTTGCTTAACATCTTGGGAATCTCTTCCGGTAACTGACACAGCAGTGGGAAAGTAACGTTTCAGTTGGTCTACAACCTCATGAAGAGAACAAAAGAGGATTATTTTCTTTCCATTCTCCCGGAAGTCTTTCACAAATTCAATAACATCGCGTACTTTTCCACGTGCGGAGATCTGCCGAAGAATATTGATACGTACCATGACTTCACCACGCAAAGCCTTTTCAATCTTTTCATCGTCGGCATCCTTATATTTCTGTAGATACATAATAAGGTCACGTTCGGCATCTACGTACTCCTTACGATTAGTAATTTCACATGTGTTTACTTGACGTATTTTATCTGGAAGATCTGTAAGAACTAGTGACTTTTCACGTCGAAACATACAGTATTTCCATAGGTTGAAATTTAATTCTTTCAAATTTGACGCTTCTCTTTGACCTGAACAGTATCGGTTAACAAAAGGCTTATAACCTCCAAAATCTTCCATACGATTCAATATTGCTAGCTGTGGAATCAGGTCTTTTGGCCTGTTGACAACTGGGGTTCCCGTCAATTCGATAATCCATTCTTTGCCGGTGCATATCCCTTTACAGAATTTAGCCTGCTGGGTAGATGCAGATTTACAACGATGACTCTCATCAATGATAACTGATTTGAATAAGTTGATTGAGTTTCTAAATTCTACATCTCGTAGCGTCCAGCCTTCGGACTTCTTTATACGTTGTACAAAGTACTTTTTTAAAGACTCATAATTGACTATAAATACCTGATGCATTCCTGTTTGAAAGAAAAAAGTCCAAGTATCACGTACTTTATCAGTTAAGATCATTGCTTTTTTGTCCGTAAACTTCTCCCATTCACGCATCCAGTTTATTTTTAATGAAGAAGGACAAATAACAAGACAAGGAAAAGCACCAGCGATATTAATTGTTGCAATACTCTGCAATGTCTTACCGAGTCCCGGTTCATCACAGTTCATAAACCGTTTTAATTCTAATCCTCGAGCAATGCCTTTAAGTTGATAAGGATAAGGTTGAATTTTAAGATTATGAGGAATGACCAGCTCCGGAAGTTCCGGAATATCGTAAACAGCTTCTTCTTCCCTTTTTTCATTGCCACTAAGCCAGTTTATATTCTCAAATTGCTGTATTTGATAAATCATCCTTTCAAGATCAACTCTACTCCTAGTCGGAATAATCCAAACTTTTCGGGTACCGTCAAAACGTCTTCCAGGAATCTGCCTGATCCGATCTACGATAGAAGGTTTATATTTGAAAGATAATTCAAAATTATCTCCTTTTAATTCGATATTCATGATTTAGAGTATTTTGTAGGGGGAATTATCCCCCTATAGTGATTGGTGTTATGCAGTTGCATCTAAAGGAGCTGGAGCTTCTATTTGCTTCTTTCGCCCTCTTTTTTTAGGTTTATCTTCAATTATAACGGCTTCTTCCGGTTCGTCTGTATCAAAATCAAGACGTTCCTGTCTGACTCCCCATTTCTCTTCAAACAGATAACTCTCAACTTCCGCATCACAAGCTGCCGCATCAATGCTCAATTCTTCATAGTAAGGATAGTCTGCATCAAGAAGAGGAACGAAGATTTTCAGATCAACAACCTTGCCAGACTGAAGTAATTTAGCTCCCATAATAGTAATTCCAGAAACACTGTCGACACTATCGTTTGCATAGCCGGTTATGATGTAATTTTCAAGAATCTCTGAATAGCCAGGAGACGTAAAACTATCCTTATTAATATTGGCAGCTTCCGGCTGTTCGCATAATACGACAAGATGTAATTTAAGACGATTAAATGTCTCTCTTAAGTCACTATGAATGATCTGATCGCAGTTCTTGCTAATTACATTCGTATAGTTTGCTTCCGAAAAACGTTCATTGTACACTACATTCAAGCGGTCCTTTTTAATAATCGCTTTCTTGATTTCATTTTTTGCTTGTTCCATAATCTTCTTTAGTTGATAAAGTGATAATACTAAACGTTGATACAACTCCCATTACGGCAGCCGTAGTTATTTCTCTAGTTGTAGCATCTTCTCTTTGAGAGAAAGATAATGCCGTAAACAGGCCGATAACGGATATTCCGATTGTGACTCTTCTTAGATTTTTCATGATAATTACTTTTTGTTGTTAAACATTCCGGACATTTGCATTTCTGCCTTAGCTTTACTTATTACAGTTACACACCACGATAATTGATGTGTTGCCGTCCGATTGCAACGTTCGCACCAATCAACTAAGTATCTCTCTTCCCGACATAAAGAATTGACTAGAGCATTTATCGCTGTCGCTGTTGCTTTCGCACTTTTTGCCGTGTCTACAAGCGTCTGCATGACCTCGGATTTCATTGCCTCATTGAGCCAATATTTTGAATCTGCGAGCAATTTTCCAGAGCGGGCAACATATACAGCTAAATCATTACCGCGTTGTACAGCTTCTGCTACATCTTCGCTCATAGTTATATTAAGGAATGAATCTATATTGGTTAATTCGGCCAATATTTGTTCTTTTGATGTAATAAGTAAATTCATATTGTTTTATGGTAAAATATAATCAGACCATTAATTGCCACCACTTAAAAGCAAGGTCCTCGTATTTCTCTTTTCCTCTGATGTATGAAGGGTGTTTCCGGTCGGTGATAAAATGCTTGAAGATTCTACAATTCTTCTTGCTGATAGCATAAATAAAATCTTGTTTGCTACCGGCTATATCCATATACCATGCCCGGGACCGGTCCCAGTCAAAGAAATCTATCGCTTCATCAAATTGTGTTTGGGACTCTGCGAAGGTCGTTTTTAAATCACCTCCAAAGTTGAAAGAAGACAACCACCAATCCCATTTACACCGTGTATCAAGATGATAAACAAAGTTCCCATAAAAGAACTCTTGTTGTTTATTAACCATAAACTTTTGTGTATCGGACTGTGCTAAAACGACAGCTAGAAATTGATCCTTTTCTGCTTCTTTCCGGAGAGCCTTACGCATTTCAAGCCCTAGTTCAAATTCGTCTTTCGTATACACGTAATCGTCTACCATTAACTTGTCATATCTTACACGCTCGTTTTCTGTAATAAGAGCATCTACAAGAGTTCCAAACTTGAATGCCTTCTCTTTATCCCCGTATTGAGCACGGGGATAAAGATAGTTCTTAAGCTCTGTCAGATCTGAATTGCTGACCTCCGGACGAGAGTAATATGAATCAGGATTTGACATGGCTATTTGGCTTTTACATCTGCTTCATATCGGATGAATTTTGATTCGATATGCTTTTGATCTTTACCGTTCGCCTGCTTCTCGCAATAAGTAATCATCTTTTTAAAGATTTTCTCCAGTTCTTCAACAGGCAATGTTTGACCTTCGTTTATCCACCACATCTGGAATATTTCTAAATATCCCTGCTGATGAAGTACAACAATCTTTTCTTTCACCTTGGCGTTAGTCGGTGGAGGAGCAATAGAAGCGGCAGCTTCCATAAAAAGACTACCAATAGAGCTTTGTTGTGCCTTCAGTGCAGCCTCTTGTTTTGCTGCTTCTTCCTCCTTTTTCAACTCTTCCATTCTTTTGGCTGCAGCTTCTTTTTCACGTTGTTTACGCAATTCTTCCGCTTTGGCAGCTTCCTCTGCATTAGCGAGACGAAGTTGTTCCAGTTCTGCAAGTTCCTTGCGTTTAGAGGGAACACGGTCGGTAAGGTCTTGCTTAACGCTTACAATCTTTGCCTTATACTGTTGAGCGTATTGCTCATATTTGCCCTCTAGAACTTCTCGGCGAATCTCCTGTTTTGTTTCTTGACTAATATAGTAAGTCGCAGAATCCGCACTAAACTTATCAAAATGAGATTTGGGATAATCGGTCTGAAAAACTGTGATTCCTATAACTTCACGATCGAAGTTTTCATAAGTCAAGTTGGAAAATATTCCCTGCAATTCAGAAACTTTACTTGAAAGATATTGGTTGAAATAAGAAAGAAGGCTATCCCCTATTATCTGTCGATAGTTTGCTTTCTCTGTTTCAATTCTAGCTCTCTGTTCCGCTTCTCTCTTTCTTTTCTGTTCTTCTTCGTATTTAAACTTGGCATACTCATTGCGCTTTATCACAAGCTTTCCGGGAATTGTTGAAGGATCCTTAGGATCAATTTGTTTTTCTTGGGAGGTGAAAAAGGAACGTATTCTATCAAATATCTGCGTAATAGGTTTACGACGTTCATCCATATTTTTGAGTGTTACGCTAACCTTTTTCAAGTAGTCGGCTGTAGCCTGATCTATTGTTTCATTCATACCTTCTCCTTCGATAGTGTCAAGGAGAGCTTGCCCAGCTTCATTACACTTTTTGACAGAATTTGTATTCTTCCCCATTATATCTGGAAAAGATGACAGAATATTTTTTGCTTCGTCTATTTTGATTAACTCTGTTGCCATATTATTTATTTTAATCGGTTAGTAAGTATTAGAATCCACCGTCTTCATCATCATCGGAGACTGGCACCTGTACAGGTTCTGGAGCTTCCAGTTGTTTTTCTTCACCGAAAGGAATATTAGGATTATCCACAGCCTGAACGGGTTCATTAACCTTATCTTCATCCACCAAGCCATAGTCGATAATTTCTTCCTCTTCTTGATCCGAATCCATAATAGTAAACTTACCTGTACGCACTTTTGGATAAGCATCAAACGCATGTTTGATCATCTTATTCTCAAGGAACCCAGGATCAATGCTGCCATTATTCGAAGTATAGAGTGCATTGGCTTTACCCAATTCACGTCTTTTAGTTTGATCGTTCCACTTCGAATTTGCTTTTTCACTATAATGTTTCAATCGTTCGATATCACCTTCCATTAACCATTGATAATCTACCGAGTTGTCATTTCGTACAATACGAATGAATGCAGCAATAACTTTGGTTGAAGTACGGGGACATTGTGCTTCATACTCGATATTCTTTATACCATTAACTAAGGATGCTTTAAAATGATCTCCCTCATATACAACGACTGGATTATCCGCATACTTGATTTGCCCGGCACGCATACGCATTGTCAGTTCGCCATACCCGGTAACTGAAACATAGGCACGTTTTTCATAAATATCATATCCTTGTGCATTCTTGTGTCCGGTTTTACTGCTTCTGCTAAGTATATAGCAAAGTGGATGTCCTGTTTGATCTAGTGTAAGACCGTTGACTGCTATATCAAGAAAACAGCCATATAGAGACATCTTTGTCGAATCTGCCAAATCAGGATTATCACGGAGAAGTTTTTGAAAGTTGAATACTTCTTTATGATACATTTGCTCACCTTTATCTGTTCCCCAGATAGCATTGTACATTTGAACGAATTTTGCCTGTACATTTTCACTTTCGACAATTTTCGTTGCTGGAAGCGCATTTAGCTCTTCCACTTTTACTTCAATAATTTTACTCATAATTGTTTAAATATTAGCGTTTTATTAATCTCCTTGATATACTCCACGTCTATATTCCTCCATTAAAAGAATATCTTCGGCCGTGGGCTCTATGCTTATATTTTTATCAGGTTTAATCTCTACAGGAGTAGGAACATAGTTCTTTTTCTGTTCTTCTCTTTCTGCAATCTGCTTTCCGATACTGTCTTGCAGAGCTTGTAATACTTCTGATGATTTCGGTATATATCTCATACAGCGATCTGCATTAGTTGTTTGATAATGTTATCTGGAACTTTATTATGCAAATCCATCATTGCACTGGCTGTTTCCAATTCGGATCGTTTCACATAATATTTTCCTCTTTCCTTATTATTTGCCGGATAAAACTTAATCCAGGCTTTTTCGCGCCACTCTTTTATTAGGCGTTTTCCGTATATTTCTTCCGCTTGTGATATTGTTACTACTTCGGGGAGTAGTCCCAGCATCGTAAGCGTTTGCACCGTCCCAATTTTAATGCATCGGGCGACCATCATTTCGAAGCAATTTTCCATAATCTCTAATTAGGCTGTTTCCTATACTTTTGAATGGTGTTGAGCTGATTTTATTACTGAAACACATCTGCATCTCTATGCTATGCTGCCTGATTAATATTGATTAGAGTTCATATACTTCTTCTATTTTATTTCTTCGTATTCTTGCCCGTCGACTCCGGTTAAGATCGTTGTTGCAGTCAAATGCAATCTGAAAGGCAATAATCCCAAGAAACGAAAGAGCTACGATTGTTTTCTGCAATTGCTGGAAATCAATATTTAGAGCAAATGCTCTATTAGCCCACCAACTGCCTAATTCATTCAGTTTACTTGTTCCTGTCTTTTTGTAAGCTCTATCCAGTATTACGTTTACCGTCCCGTATGCAATATTCAAGAGATCCGCAATCTCTTTCTTTGCTTTACCACAAAAAGCGAGGCCAGCAATCTGATTTTCGCGCTTCGTTAGTTTAGCGTCAGCTTGCAGTTCCATGATGCAAAGTCTCTAGTTCGGCAGCAGCTTTGGAGACTCCTTTAGTAGCTTCCAAGGCTTCATTAGCCATTCTTACAGCGACATTCAATACTTTTGCTTTGTAGGTTGAGCGAGCAGAAGCCGGCTTATTATTAAGGATATTGTGCACTGTACCCTGTGAGCATCCTACTTCTTTCGCTATCTGCTTTTCGTATCCGTAAGGCAGATTTGCTTTGATAGTTTCTAATTGATTTTCCATATACATTATTATATTTATAGTTTCTAGTTCCCGGAAAGGCGGTCAAACCCGTCCGGGATTATATAGCTTATTCTTCCGTTTCTTTGTCAGTGAATGAATACTCTTCTTCTGCAATTCCGAAAGAAGAAAACAGTTCACGAATTTCATCTTTCAGTTCTTCGTCACCATCACACTCATATCCATCATTCATATCATAAGTTGGTAGTTCCCAAACATTGGTACTTGTTTGGTTCAGTTCTGTACGCAGCAAACTATATCTAATTGCATCCTTTGCCTTACTTGCTTCCTGTAATGAAACTTCTAGAATTGTCTTCATTTTCTTATTTTATTTATAAATGTAATCAGGTGAATTTTTATATCCATCAAACGAAATTCCAAACGCATCAAAATCACTCTCGCTTGCTAGTCTGATTTCATTCGGATTGTTGATCTGGAAATTGTTCTGCAAATTGGTTGTACCAATAGCTCCTTTCAGAGGTGAAGAATGTAGTATTTGAACTGAATCAGGCAATTCTGGTAGAATATACCCAAGCGTATGTTCTTTGTAAACCACTAATTTTATTTTTTCTGTCTTTACCATATCTATATATCGATTTAGAGTAAATAATCTATTTTGTTAACTTTATTGCCCTTTTATTTTGGCGTTATCATTGTTTTGCGTTAACTTTATAGTGCAAATATAGAATTAAAATCTACACATGTAGATATTTGCATAGAGAAATAATCTATATATTAAGAAAATTTAGGATTTAATGAAAGAAACAGTTAGAGATAGGCTACTCCAATTCATAAACGAATTAGGCATAAGCACAAGAATGTTCGAGCAGAATTGTGGTTTAAGCAATGGATTTGTCCGAAACACAGGAGACTCTATAAGACGGAATAATTTAGAGAAAATATCTACAATCTACCCGGATTTGAATACAACCTGGCTATTGACTGGAGACGGAAATAAACTAAATTCTTCTGCGAAATCTATCACTTCTATTTCCTCTGAAATGCCTGCACCAAGTAAACAATCATCCAAAGGAATACCTTATTTTGACGTTGATGTTACTATGGGATATGATGAACTTCCCAACGATCAGACTAATATTCCTAATTACTATTTGCATATACCTGCATTTCAGAATTGTGATTGTGCGGTACCAGCTTATGGACGTTCTATGATTCCAGACATAAATGATGGTTCTATTATAGCTATTAAGGAAGTCAGTTTAGATAGTGTTCTTCCTGGAGAGGCATACCTTATTATAACAGACGAATACAGAACTGTGAAATATATCCGTAACTGCAAGGACAATCCTAATAAATGGCGTTTAGTTCCAAAGAACTTGGAAGAATTTGACGAGATGATAATAGACAAGACTAAAGTTCTTCGAGTATTCCTTGTAAAAGGGGTCATAACAAATAAAATTCTATAGTATTACAAACATAAAATTAGCCATGGATAAGAATTATAATAAATCAATAAAATTACATTGCATAACTTGTGGTGACGACTCTTCATTTGAATGCAATGATAATAAAAGTTATATCAAATGTACCAAATGTAATCGTGAATATTTTGGTGGCTATGATGAACTAGTAGAACTCAATCAAGCTTATATCACCCAAGAAATAGATACTATTAAAGAGGAAATAACATCTGATATACGGAATCAACTCATTTCTATATTCAAAAGAAAGTGATTACTTTTTATTTAAAAGCTTAGCTATCTCTTTTTCAAGATTATTTAAACGATTGATATTTTTTAGATTAATAAACACTGATCCAATGGAAATGGAAACAGAAAATATGCAAATTAAAATATTCATAATATTAAGTTTTATATAAAATATAATCAAGATGGAAATTTCAGATTGGATTTCATTAGGCAGTTTTATAATTGCAGCATTAGCACTTATTTATTCTTGGTATACAGGTAGGAAAATCCATAAATTGGATTTGATTATAAAGAAAAAAGAAATAGAAAAAAGAAGAACAGAAGAAGAAGAAAGTCAAAAAGCTTCTATTGAGTGCAATGTTATTAAAACCAGCAAAGGAGAAATGAATATTTTAAAAATTTACAACAAAGGACAAGCGAAGGCATATAATGTAAATTTTGCAATTCTTGATGATCCTGAGGAGAACATATCATTAAATATGCCAGACAATTATTTACCTTATCCAATACTCCTTCCCCAACAATCTTTTGAAGTGCGATACATATTGTTTCGAAGAAGGCCACATTTTACAATAAAAATAGAATGGGATGATGATTTTAAAAAAGGGAGAAATCAAACTCAAATAATTGATCTATAATTTAGCAACTATGGAACAAGATATACGTTGGTTACAAAGATATGATAGTTATTGCAAGGCATGCAAAAGAGTATTACTGGTTACGGAATCCGAAAGAAAACCCTATGAGTTAACCGAACTGGAAATGGAAGGTCTTGTACAAAGATTTGAATATACTTTCGAGTTGGCTTGGAAAGTTTTGCAGGATTTCTTAGAGTATAAAGGATATAAGGATATAACAGGTCCAAATCCTGTATTACAGAAATCATTTGAAGATGGTTTAATATCAGATCATGATGCTTGGCGTAGAATGTCGAAGGCTAGAAATATAACATCGCATACATACAATGATGGCAAAGCAAGTGAGATAGTCGAAAAGATTTACACTGAGTATTCTATACTGCTAAAACAATTAGCTGTTCGGCTTGGTTATGAAAGAAGTGAAATCACAGGATTATTCGCATAATATGTTTGGTTTAAGTAATGAAGTTATAAAAGATATTAGTGATGTATTAAAAAAACATCCCAATATTGACAAGGTATTAATATTTGGCTCTAGAGCTAAAGGCAACTATACCGAAGGATCAGATATTGATTTGGCCCTTATAGGGCAAAATATATCTTTCAATGAACTGTTGGATATAAATATTCAAATAGAGGACTTGGGATTACTATACAAAGTAGATATAGTTGATTACAGTAAGAATATAGGTACTCCTTTTGGCGAGCATATAGATCGTGTCGGACTGCTATTCTATGAGAAACAATGATCATATAACATCATGAAGTCCAGTTAATTGAAAATGTAGAATACACTAAAAGGCATCCTATTGGATACCTTTTACAATATAATTACATATATTTTCAATATACCTAATGGCAACCTCATCTAGCCCACCGTCATCTCGTTCATAGCAAAATGCATTAATGGAATTAGATGAATGTTTCATTGTATAATCAATATAATATTTGCGTAGTTTACGCATACGATAATTGTAAAGTAACTTTTTAAACATAACTTTTAATTTAAAATATAAATGGAACCAGAGAATACCCCAAAGGTAATAGAACTCAAGGAGTTTGTAGAGGAAGCAATTTCCCAAATCGTTGATGGTATAACAGCTGCTCAAAAAAGAGTTGAAACCAGTGGGGCTATTGTAAGTCCTCGGAAAAGTAACAGTAAGAACAATGTAGAAATAGAAGGAAAATTATACAGTGTTCAGAATATTGAATTCGAGGTATCATTGGCTAATATGTCCGGTGAAGGTGGAAAAGTTGGCTTTGGAGTTACTTTTGGTGCTTGGGGATTCGGTAGTAATACCAAAATTGAAGGACAAGCTAAGTCAGCTACAAATATAAGATTTAGTATACCTATTGTTTTTCCTTGTATAGATAATAAAGAAAACAAGAAAGTGCAAGTAGCCGGACGACAAAAAATAACCGGATAAACCAACAAATAAATATATGGAAGATAAAGACAAAACAATCGTTGCTCTCCGGCAACAGCTCCGGAAAGTACTGCGAGAAAACAGCGCCCAAAAGCAAGAAATTGCTTTATTGAATCATGAGTTAGAAAGGGCTAAAATAAAGCCCTCAAAATAGCGTTCTTTGAACTATCTTTGAAATGGTTAGCTCGCATCATTATAATTAACTGATATGTAGCTGAATATCCTTTATTATCACGCCGCTTTGGGAGCAGGGGGTCGTGGGTTCGAATCCCGCTACCCCGACGAAAAAAAAGAGTTACATTAAGTAGCTCTTTTTTTTGTTTATGCAAAAATATTATTTCAAATGCAAATAGTATTCACGAGTCAATTCTTTATACTCTTCACTATATTGATGACGGGCTACTTCAGTCAACAGTTCCTCCTTAATACATCCCTCATTATTAAACGTAAAAGTAATTAACATCCGTTTAGGAGTTCCTCCCGGCTTGGTTATTACATTTAGCTGGCGAGTTGCATATAAATGATATTCGGAAGCTGCAGTCTTCACCCTGTCAGCCACGTCTGTCGGTATTACGATTGTAAAAGTACCCTCTTTCTTCAATAAATCAGCCACACCCTTCAGCAACTTTTCATAAGTCAGAGAATCGTTATGTCGTGCCATGCTTCTCTGTTGGTCCGGACAACTAAGCGAATCCACAAAGTAAGGAGGATTGGAAACGATCACATCAAATTTATCCGGAGACTGATAGAACAGAAAATCTTGCTTCACCACTTCTATCCGATCCTTCCAGGGAGAACGGGCCACATTTTCCTTAGCCTGCCCGGCAGCGGCTTCGTCAATTTCCAGCGCCACAATATTTGCATCCGGCAGACTACGTTGAGCCAGCATCAAAGCAACCAACCCCGTCCCGGTTCCAATATCTAAAATTCGATGTGCCCCTTGAACAGAAGCCCACGCCCCTAAAAGTACCCCATCCGTACCTACCTTCATGGCACATTTGTCATGCCATACTGTAAACTGCTTAAACTGAAAGAAAGGATTCGCCATCTTATTAGCCATCTAAACCTGTTTTTTACTGATCTTTGCCGAAAACCGTCAAAAATAAATAATTATTATGGAATAAATCCATTAACGCCCGATATTTTGGCATTGTTTTTGTGTTTTTATTCCACACTGTGCTTTATTATTAAAGAGAATCAATTAACTTTGCAAACGATTTATGCATATTATGTATGACATAAACTAAATTAAAACGAAAAGATGAAAGAAAGATACTTATTGGAAGAAGAAGTTGGTGAGAACGGCTTCTCACTGATTACCGACTATGATGGCAATGACGAACATGTGTTTGATGTGAATATAAAATCCGGTGATATTCTTCCGGTTCTCCCCCTTCGTAATATGGTGTTGTTTCCCGGAGTATTTTTACCTATTACAGTAGGCAGAAAGGCTTCATTAAAGCTGGTTCGCGAAGCTGAAAAGAAACACAAAGATATTGCAGTGATTTGCCAGAGATCGGCACACACGGAAGACCCCAAACTGGAAGATTTGCACAATGTCGGCACTGTCGGACGAATTGTACGGGTACTGGAAATGCCTGACCAGACAACAACAGTCATCCTTCAGGGAATGAAACGTCTGCGTCTGAAAGATATTGTAGATACACACCCTTATCTGAAGGGCGAGGTCGAACTTTTGGAAGAAGATGTCCCAAACAAAGACGATAAAGAGTTTCAAGCCCTGGTTGAAACATGCAAGGACTTGACGATGCGTTATATCAAATCATCAGAAATGCATCAGGACTCGTCATTTGCTATAAAAAACATCAGTAATCCGATGTTCCTCATTAATTTCATTTGTGCCAACCTGCCATTCAAGAAAGATGAGAAGATGGATTTATTAAGTATCAACTCATTAAGAGAGCGTACTTATCATCTATTGGAAATCTTGAATCGCGAAGTACAGCTGGCAGAAATCAAGGCATCCATCCAAATGCGTGCCCGTGAGGATATCGATCAGCAACAGCGTGAATACTTCCTCCAACAACAGATCAAAACGATCCAGGATGAACTGGGTGGCAGCGGTCAGGAGCAGGAAATTGAAGAAATGCGCCTGAAAGCAGTTAAAATGCACTGGAATGCAGAAGTAAGAGATACTTTCCTGAAGGAACTGGCGAAACTGGAACGTACACATCCGCAATCACCGGACTTCAGCGTACAACTCAACTATCTGCAAACAATGCTCAACCTGCCTTGGGGTGTTTATACAACAGACAATCTGAATTTGAAAAATGCAGAAAAGACGTTGAATAAAGACCACTACGGACTGGAAAAAGTAAAAGAACGTATTCTGGAACACCTTGCCGTATTAAAACTGAAAGGCGATATGAAATCACCTATTATCTGTTTGTACGGCCCTCCGGGAGTTGGTAAAACATCCCTCGGAAAATCCATCGCATCGGCACTGAAACGAAAATATGTCCGTATGTCTTTGGGTGGTGTGCACGATGAAGCAGAAATTCGCGGTCACCGCAAAACTTATATTGGCGCTATGCCCGGACGAATCATCAAGAGTCTGATTAAGGCAGGAGCCTCTAATCCTGTATTTATACTGGATGAGATCGACAAAGTCAGTGCCGACCGTCAAGGCGATCCGTCATCAGCTTTGCTGGAAGTACTTGATCCGGAACAGAATACCTCTTTCCATGATAACTTCCTGGATGTAGATTATGACCTTTCCAAAGTACTGTTCATTGCAACCGCCAATAATCTGAATACGATCCCCGGCCCGTTGCTCGACCGTATGGAGCTGATTGAAGTCAGCGGATACATCACGGAAGAAAAAGTTGAAATTGCCCGTAAGCACCTGTTGCCGAAAGAACTGGAAGCAAACGGACTTAAAAAGACGGATATCAAGATTCCGAAAGATACTTTGGAAGCGATTATCGAATCATATACCCGTGAAAGCGGCGTCCGTGAACTGGAAAAGAAAATCGGCAAGATTCTCCGCAAATCTGCCCGTCAATATGCAACAGACGGTTATTTCGCCAAATCAGAAATTAAACCGACTGATTTGTATGAATTCCTGGGAGCACCGGAGTATACTCGTGACAAATATCAGGGAAATGACTATGCAGGCGTAGTCACCGGACTGGCATGGACTGCCGTCGGCGGTGAAATACTCTTTGTAGAAACGAGTCTGAGCCGTGGTAAAGGTGCGCGTCTTACACTAACAGGTAATTTGGGAGATGTAATGAAAGAATCAGCTATGCTGGCACTCGAATACATCAAAGCACATGCTTCCATCCTCGATCTGAATGAAGACATCTTTGACAACTGGAATATACATATCCATGTCCCCGAAGGTGCTATTCCGAAAGATGGACCGTCGGCAGGTATTACTATGGCTACTTCTTTAGCTTCTGCCCTCACCCAAAGAAAGGTAAAAGCAAACCTTGCCATGACGGGAGAAATCACTCTCCGTGGCAAAGTGCTTCCTGTCGGTGGTATCAAAGAGAAGATTCTTGCCGCCAAACGTGCCGGAATCAAAGAAATCATCATGAGTGCCGAAAATAAAAAGAACATAGATGAAATTCAGGACATATATTTAAAAGGACTGCAATTCCACTATGTAAACGACATTAAAGAAGTATTCGCAATCGCCTTGACAAACGAGAAAGTTGCGGATGCCATTGATTTATCTGTAAAGAAACCCAGCCAGGAATGACATTTGAGTTACAATATACAGACACTAAAAGTAATGCCCGTGCAGGTCTGATAACAACAGACCACGGGCAGATACAAACACCTATCTTCATGCCTGTGGGAACACTGGGCACTGTTAAAGGAGTACATGTAACAGAACTGAAAGAAGATATCCAGGCACAGATTATTCTGGGCAACACCTATCATTTATACTTGCGTCCGGGACTAGACGTAATTGAAAAGGCAGGCGGACTGCATCGCTTCAATGGTTTTGATCGTCCTATGCTGACCGATAGCGGTGGTTTTCAGGTATTCTCATTAGCAGGAATACGAAAACTTCGGGAAGAAGGAGCCGAATTCCGCTCGCACATTGATGGCAGCAAACATATCTTTACCCCGGAAAAGGTGATGGATATAGAACGTACCATTGGCGCTGATATCATGATGGCTTTTGACGAATGTCCTCCGGGAGATTCAGATTATGCATATGCCAAAAAGTCATTAGGGCTGACACACAGATGGCTTGATCGTTGTATTCAGCGTTTTAACGAAACTGAACCGAAATACGGCTACAACCAGTCTCTCTTCCCCATCGTGCAAGGATGTGTTTATCAGGATTTGCGTAAGCAATCCGCTGAATTCGTCGCCTCCAAAGGAGCGGATGGAAATGCAATCGGCGGACTGGCCGTAGGCGAACCGGTAGATAAGATGTACGAGATGATAGAGGTTGTCAACGAGATTCTTCCCAAAGACAAGCCCCGCTATCTGATGGGAGTCGGTACCCCCGTAAATATCCTTGAAGGCATTGAACGCGGAGTCGATATGTTCGACTGTGTTATGCCTACCCGAAACGGACGAAATGGCATGCTGTTTACCAAAGACGGTATCATCAATATGCGAAACAAGAAATGGGAAACAGACTTCTCTCCCATCGAGGCAGACGGTGCTTCTGCTGTAGACACGTTATACAGCAAAGCGTACTTGCGTCACCTTTTCCACGCACAAGAACTACTGGCAATGCAAATTGCTTCTATACACAATCTGGCATTTTACCTGTGGCTGGTAGGTGAAGCCCGGAAACATATCATTGCCGGAGATTTCTCTACCTGGAAGCCGATGATGGTAAAAAGAGTGTCAACAAGATTATAAAGAATGAAAAGCAATCGATTAATAAAACGGCTGGATTGGTATATCATCAAGAAATTCTTGGGGACATACGTATTTGCCATTGCATTGATTATCTCAATTGCGGTGGTATTCGACTTCAACGAGAAGATGGACAAGCTGATGGAGCATGAAGCCCCTTGGGACAAGATCATCTTTGAATACTACATGAACTTCATCCCCTACTTCTCCAATCTGTTCAGTCCGCTGTTCGTATTCATCGCCGTTATCTTCTTTACCTCCAAACTGGCGGAGAACTCTGAGATCATTGCCATGTTCTCCACCGGTATGAGTTTCAAAAGAATGATGCGCCCCTATATGATCTCTGCCGCCATCATTGCTGCGGCAACATTCATGATGAGTTCGTTCATCATTCCCAAAGGTAGTGTTACCCGTCTGAACTTTGAAGATAAATACATCAAACCCAAGAAAGTCAACTCGGTCCGAAACGTGCAGTTGGAAGTGGACAGTGGTGTCATAGCCTATATCGATAATTACAATGACGGAATGAAAACCGGCAACCGCTTTTCATTGGATAAGTTTGTCGACAAGAAACTTGTCTCCCACTTAACGGCACGCCGTATCACTTACGATACAACAACGGTCAATAAATGGACCATTCACGACTATATGGTACGTGAACTGGACGGACTAAAAGAAAAGATCACCAAAGGAGACCGGATCGACTCTATTATAAATATGGACCCATCGGACTTCCTGATCATGAAGAATCAACAGGAGATGCTGACCAGTCCGGAACTGAGCGAATATATAGAAAAGCAGAAACGACGGGGATTTGCCAATATCAAAGAGTTTGAAATTGAGTACCACAAACGAATTGCAATGTCATTTGCTTCGTTTATTCTGACAATCATCGGGGTTTCTCTTTCATCACGAAAAACGAAGGGTGGTATGGGACTTCATCTGGGTATTGGATTAGGGCTTAGCTTCTCTTATATCCTGTTCCAGACAATCACTTCTACCTTTGCCATAAACGGTAACGTGCCTCCTGCGATTGCAGTCTGGATTCCCAATATCCTCTATGCAGGCATCGCATTCTATCTGTATCAGAAAGCACCTAAATAAGGAAACATAAAACTTAGATCAAGGAGATCTAAAATAGAAGTTCCGCCTATTCTTGCCGAAAGCAAGTACAGGCGGAACTTTTTTGTTGTATCCATTTCCTCTTTTGTCTATTCTCCATTTTAATCACCAAATGGGTGATTCGGAAAATCCCTCTTTCTCCTTACTCTTTTCGAGATTGTCAACCAATCTCACTTACATAAGCAGAAAGATCTGCAGCAGAGATGTTTTTGGCTATAATCACACCATTTCCATCCAATAAATAGTTTGTGAACCCCCGATTCAAACGGTACTTTTTAAATAATCTGGAGTCCTCGCCTTCTGTTTCCACGAAACAAGTGGGCGTAACTATTTGGTCCTTACGAACGGTTTCCTTAAAGATTGACTGGTATTCGTCAAACGAAACAGAAACCATTTCCACATTACGGGAAGAACGAAGCACATTGCTCAAACTTACGTTTTGCATCCGGGATTGCGCGTCATAACTTGCCCAAAAACTAAGCAACACATATTTACCTTTCAAATTACCCAACTTAAAAGCCGGTTGCCCATTCGACGCAGATTCGATTTTAAAATCAGGGGCTACGTCACCCTCACTCAAACCTCCGGTAGGTTTGTCTTTCTCAACGAAAGCGGTCAAGGAACAAATTAGTAATACAACAAAAATCCATTTTACATGTTTCATGTAATTCGGTTTTAGTTAATACTATCCGGGACTGTCCTTAAACAGTGGTTTCTTCCCGAAACGTTGTCTTTTCAGGCATCAGGCGAAGAGGAATCCGCTGATTATCAGAGCCTTTATTTTTGAAACCGGGTGCAAAGGTAAGTAAATATTAAATTAACTTCCAAGCAAATAAGCAAAAATCTCACTTTTTGGGTATAACTTTTTATGTTATTTAGCATAAAAACGAACTTTTTTCTCTACTTTTGCAGAGTTAAAGTCTATTTTTTATGCAACCATCAAATACTGAATTGATTCTGATTCGAGTTACCGGCGAAGATCGCCCGGGACTTACCGCTTCCGTAACTGAAATACTTGCCAAGTATGACGCTACTATCCTTGATATCGGACAGGCGGACATCCATAATACTTTGTCGTTAGGCATCCTTTTCAGAAGCGAAGAAAGGCATTCCGGATTCATTATGAAGGAGCTGCTGTTTAAGGCATCTTCATTGGGAGTAACCATTCGTTTCGAACCGATAGGAACCGATCAGTATGAGAACTGGGTAGGTATGCAGGGGAAAAACCGCTATATACTGACGGTATTGGGCCGCAAACTGTCCGCTCGCCAGATCTCTGCCGCTACCCGCGTACTAGCAGAACAAGACTTAAACATTGATGCCATCAAACGTCTGACGGGGCGTATCCCTTTGGATGAGGACAAAACGGATACCCGTACCCGTGCCTGTATCGAGTTCTCCGTACGCGGTACCCCGAAAGACCGTATCGCCATGCAGGAGCGACTGATGCAGCTGGCTAGCGAACAGGAGATGGACTTTTCTTTCCAGCAAGATAATATGTACCGCCGTATGCGTCGTCTGATCTGTTTCGATATGGATTCTACCTTGATCGAAACTGAGGTAATCGACGAGCTGGCTATCCGTGCAGGTGTAGGTGATGAAGTAAAGGCCATTACAGAAAGCGCCATGCGTGGAGAAATAGACTTTACAGAAAGCTTCACACGTCGTGTAGCCTTGTTAAAAGGACTGGATGAATCAGTCATGCAGGAAATAGCAGAAAGCCTTCCTATTACGGAAGGAGTAGACCGCCTGATGTATGTACTGAAAAAATATGGATACAAAATTGCTATTCTTTCCGGAGGATTCACCTATTTCGGTCAGTATCTGCAAAAGAAATACGGCATAGATTACGTATATGCGAACGAATTGGAAATTGTAGACGGCAAATTAACCGGACGCTATCTGGGAGACGTAGTAGACGGCAAACGAAAAGCCGAACTCCTCCGTCTGATCGCTCAGGTAGAGAAGGTTGATATTGCTCAGACGATAGCCGTTGGAGACGGTGCCAACGACCTTCCTATGCTGGGAATCGCCGGACTGGGAATCGCCTTCCACGCAAAGCCCAAAGTAGTGGCAAATGCCAAACAATCCATCAATACCATCGGGCTTGACGGAGTGCTCTATTTCCTGGGATTCAAAGATTCTTATTTGAATATGTAATTGAGACCAAAAATTATTTTATCTTTGTCGGCAAATAAAAAGAAGTAATGAAGTTTTCCGAACTAAAACTAAATGCAAATGTGCTTGATGCGCTTGACGCCATGCGATTTGACGAGTGCACGCCTATACAGGAACAAGCAATTCCAATCATACTAGAAGGTAAAGATTTGATAGCAGTTGCACAAACGGGCACTGGTAAAACAGCAGCATTCCTGCTGCCTATCCTGAATAAGTTATCCGAAGGAGGACATCCCGAAGATGCCATTAACTGTGTCATTATGTCCCCTACCCGGGAATTGGCGCAGCAAATCGACCAGCAAATGGAAGGCTTCTCCTATTTTATGCCCGCATCGAGTGTTGCCGTATACGGTGGAAATGACGGAATCCTTTTCGAACAACAGAAGAAGGGACTTACGTTAGGTGCAGATGTAGTAATAGCTACTCCCGGACGGCTGATAGCCCATTTAAGCCTTGGATACGTAGATCTTTCCAAGGTTTCTTATTTTATACTGGACGAAGCAGACCGTATGCTTGATATGGGATTCTACGAAGATATCATGCAAATCGTGAAATATTTGCCGAAAGAACGACAGACAATCATGTTCTCGGCAACTATGCCTGCCAAAATACAGCAACTGGCAAAAACAATTCTGAATAATCCGGCGGAAATCAAACTTGCCGTTTCAAGACCGGCAGATAAAATCATTCAGGCAGCTTATGTATGTTACGAGAATCAGAAGCTAGGTATCATACGCAGCCTTTTTACTGACGAAGTACCCGAACGTGTGATTATTTTCGCTTCCTCCAAAATCAAGGTTAAAGAAGTAACAAAGGCTCTGAAAATGATGAAACTGAATGTAGGAGAAATGCATTCGGATCTTGAACAGGCACAACGTGAAGTGGTCATGCACGAATTTAAAGCCGGAAGAATCAATATTCTGGTTGCTACGGATATCGTTGCTCGTGGTATCGATATTGACGACATCCGATTGGTTATCAACTTTGATGTCCCCCATGACAGCGAGGATTATGTGCACCGTATCGGACGTACAGCACGTGCCAACAATGACGGAGTAGCACTCACCTTTATCAGCGAGAAAGAACAGAGCAACTTCAAATCCATCGAGAACTTTCTTGAAAAAGAAATATATAAAATTCCCGTTCCCGCCGAATTAGGAGAAGCACCGGAATACAAGCCCCGCTCTTACAACAATAAGAGAGGTGACAGTTCTAAAAGAAGAAGCTTCGGAGGAAAAAGGAATAACAACAATGGAAAAAAAGGCAATAACCGCCCCTCTTCTCCTGCAAGAAACTAAAAAACATTTGGCTATTTCGTCGGAGTAATAGTCAACTTGCCGCTAAAACTGACAGTCAAATTTGCTATACTGTAAATAGAACTTTCCGGAATGGATAAAACAGCCTGATAATGGAAACCATTCCGGTCTACCTTTACAAATTTAGTATCAGATAAAATTGCCTGCACCAGGAAATCCGCAGGAACCACACTTTCAAACATCTGCTTGGTAATATCACTGGCAAACAGGCTCTTCTTGCCTTCATACACACAAATGTGCATCACATTATCGTAGTACACATTATCCATACTAATACCGTCTTCAGTATATATCGTCTTGATCACCCTCATTTTGGATGGATTGATATACACATAAGCACGATAGCGGCTACCATTATAGTTCACAATACTATCGCGCTTCGTTACTTCCGTATAGGTGGGAATAATCATTTCCTGACCGACAAAAGATAACGAATCATTAGGATCTTCAGATTTATGCAATCTGATCATATTATCTGCAATCGAATGAAACCAGAAAATATGCTCCCCCTGCTTATCTATCTTATAATAGGTAGTATCATTGCCATAAGTATAAAGAGTATCCCGTATAATTTTGAATGTAATAGGAGCGCTCTGCGAATCTGCATAATAGATGGTATCCCCTTCTATACGCATCAACGGGCTCTCAGTCTCATCATCCAGCCAGATTCCTTGCAGCAGTTCTTTCGCACTCAAATCCTCCTCTTGTCCGGAGGAAGAGTGCGGATTCTTACTGCTGTTACATGCTGCGAGCAAGATCGCTACTAACGATATCGCTACATATTTCGTCATTTGTCTAAATTTTGTGTATAAAAATACTCTAATTATCTTATTTACCAATGCATGAATAAATAAATCCGAGCTCTTCCATTTCTTTTTTATCATAGATATTGCGTCCATCCAGCACAATTTGCTGATTCATAGTCTTTTTGATGACAGCCCATGAAGGCAGACGGAATTCTTTCCATTCGGTAATTAACATCAGGACATCAGCATCAAGTACCGCATCATACATATCGCGGGCGTAATAAATAACATCACCGATACGACGTTTACACTCATTCATTGCAGCCGGATCGTATGCGCGTATCTGACAACCTGCTTTCAGAAGTTTATCGATCAATACCAATCCCGGAGCCTCACGCATATCATCCGTTTCCGGTTTAAAAGCCAATCCCCACAAGGCGATGGTCTTACCTCTCAAATCACCATTAAACTGCTTCATCAGTTTTTCAAACAAGACTCCTTTCTGCGCCTCATTCACATCTTCCACCGCACGAAGTACACGCATAGTATACCCGTTTTGCTCGGCAGTCTTGATCAATGCTTTCACATCTTTAGGAAAACAAGAGCCACCATATCCGATACCTGGGTATAGGAACTTGCGTCCGATACGAGTATCAGAACCGATACCGCTACGTACCATATTTACGTCGGCACCTACCAGTTCACACAAGTTCGCGATGTCATTCATAAAGCTGATACGGGTTGCCAACATAGAGTTAGCCGCATATTTCGTCATTTCAGCCGATGGGATATCCATGAAAATAACACGGAAGTTATTCAATAAAAACGGCTTATAGAGTTTCGACATCAGTTTCTCCGCACGAACAGACTCCACTCCTACCACTACACGGTCCGGACTCATAAAGTCGCTGATAGCATTGCCCTCTTTCAGAAATTCCGGATTGGAAGCCACATCAAACTCAATGTTCACTCCTCTTTTATCCAGTTCTTCCTGTATAGCGGCACGAACTCTGCGCGCAGTACCTACAGGAACCGTGCTCTTCGTCACTACCAATTTATATTGATTCATATTACGACCGATGGTGCGGGCAACTTCCAGCACATAACTCAAATCAGCACTGCCATCTTCGTCCGGAGGCGTACCGACAGCACTAAATATAACCTCAACATCGTCCAGGCAACTCTCAAGCGAAGTCGTGAATTTCAGTCTTTTTGCCTTGACATTGCGAAGTACCATTTCTTCCAATCCATTCTCATAGATCGGAATCATTCCTTTCTGCAAAGATTCTATTTTCTCGCTATTCGTATCTACACAAGTTACATTTACGCCAATTTCAGCAAAACATGTTCCAGTTACCAAACCAACATAACCGGTTCCGACAATCGCTATTTTCATATCTATCGTTTGTTAGAGTTTATTCAAAATATACAGCATCTCTGAAAGCCATGCCCTCTTTATCCTTGGGCGACAAAAGCATCTGCGACTCCCCAAGCATCCAGTCGATGCCTAACGTTTCATCATTATATACTATAGACGCTTCCGCTTGCGGAGCATATTTATTGTCTACCTTATACATGAACACAGCTTCTTCGCTCAACACCACAAAGCCATGAGCAAAACCACGGGGAATAAAAAACTGCCTTTTATTTTCTTCACTGAGCAATGCGCTGACATGTTTTCCAAAAGTCGGTGACGACCGGCGCAAATCGACAGCAACATCCAGCACCTTTCCTTTCAGAACGCGAACTAACTTTGCCTGGCTGTATTCACCCTTCTGATAGTGCAGTCCCCGCAATACGCCAAAGGACGATTTCGATTCATTATCCTGCACAAAGTCTACCGGACCGATCTTCGCTTCAAACTCCTCTTTCTTAAAGGCTTCCATAAAGTAGCCCCGTTCATCAGAATAAACATTGGGTTCTATCAGCCACACCCCATCTATTTCTGTCTGTATATAGTTCATCGTTAGTAGTAATAAGTAAAACGATGCAAAAGTAGTGATTTTTTCGAAGTTTTCTGGGATATATTCAATTAATCTCTTAATTTTGCACTATGATTGAATTAGCACAACACATAGAGGCTCTGTTGTTAGAGAACGATTGCGTAATCGTTCCTAATTTTGGCGGATTCGTAGCACACTACGCTCCCGCAACCTATGTAAAAGAAGAAAATCTTTTTTTACCTCCTACCCGTATCATCGGTTTCAATTCTCAGCTTAAACTGAATGACGGCGTGTTGGTACAGTCCTATATGTCTGCGCATGACACCAGTTTTGCCGATGCTACCCGTATGGTGGAGAAAGAAGTGAACGCCTTCGTCGAGATTCTTCATGAAGAAGGTAAAGCCGATTTGGAAAACGTGGGTGAAATCCGTTATAACATTTACGGGAACTACGAATTCACTCCTTATGATCATAAGATAACGACTCCTTCATTATATGGATTGGATTCTTTTGAGATGCGTGAGCTCTCTGCGTTGCAGCGAAAAGAAAGAATACTGGTACCTGCCAGTCTGACGAAAGAAAAGAAAACGTATGAAATCAGCATCAGCCGTACCCTTCTTCGTAATGCTGCGGCAATGATTGCCGTTATCGTTATGTTCTTCGCATTCTCTACTCCTGTAGAAAATACGTATGTCGAGAAGAACAATTATGCCCAGTTGCTGCCTGCCGAGCTTTTTGAGCAAATAGAAAAACAATCGGTTGCAGTCACTCCTGTTTCTGTAGAAACAAAGCATAATCAAAAGAATGCGACTGGTCAGACGAAGAAAGTTACCGCTGATAAAGCCAGAACTTCAAGACCTATCGCTGTCAAAGAAGTCAAGGTTGCCAAGCAGGAAACAACACCGGCCGCACCGACAGCAACAATACCGACTACGACCGCAGTGACAACTCCGGTTGCACCCGCAGTTCAGCCACAGGCCAATCATCCCTTTCACATTATCGTAGCAGGAGGAATCGGTCTGAAAGATGCTGAAGCAATGGCAGAACAATTAAAGGCAAAAGGATTTGCCGAAGCGAAAGCCTTGAACAGCGATGGCAAAGTACGTGTCAGCATCCGTTCATTCGGAAATCGCGAAGAAGCTACCAAACAACTACTGGAGCTTAGAAAAAACGAAACTTATAAGAATGCCTGGTTACTGGCAAAATAAATCCCCTTTTGAAACATGAAACGAGTTCTTTGTCCTAAATGTGAGAATTACCTTTTTTTTGATGAAACCAAATACAGCGAAGGTCAATCGCTTGTATTCGAATGCGAACATTGTGGCAAACAATTCAGCATCCGTCTCGGAAAAAGCAAAGTAAAAGCCCTTAGAAAGGAAGAGAACCTGGAAGAAGAAGCGGAGGTTCATAAAGAAGAATTCGGTTATATTACGGTTATTGAAAACGTGTTTGGTTTCAAACAAGTACTTCCGTTGCAAGAAGGTGATAATGTGATAGGCCGTCGTTGCGTGGGTACCGTTATCAATACTCCGATCGAAAGCGGTGACATGAGTATGGACAGACGCCACTGCATCATTAATGTGAAGCGTAACAAACAGGGAAAGCTTGTCTACACATTACGGGACGCCCCCAGCCTCACAGGTACCTTTCTCATGAATGAGATTCTGGGAGATAAAGACCGCGTCCGCATGGAAGACGGAGCAATCGTAACTATCGGAGCTACCACATTCATTCTTCATACAGCTGAAGCTGAATAGAAAGAAAACTGTTTTTCTCCTTTCTATCAGAACTATCTTTGATATCATATATACACATAAAAACAGCGTCACCATTCACAACGAACAGTGACGCTGTTTTTATATGATATTACTTACTTAAAGGATACCCTTTACCGTTTCAAGCATACCTTTCTCCTGAATAGAATCCAGATCAGCCTTTACAGCTGCTGCCAGTCCCGGAATCTTATTCAAATCTTCGCCCCAGATAAACTCTGCTGCCAGTACACCTTCGGTAACCTTCTTCGTGCAACCGGTAGCCCAAAGCTCTTTCAGCAAGTTCATGATTTCAGGAGCATCGTTCGGTACAATTTCAGCCCCGTCTGCACGTACACCACCTTTATAATAAGTGATAATAGCAGCCAATCCGAGTACCAGTCCTTTCGGCAGTTCCCCTTTACGTTCCAGATAAGTCTTCAATCCCGGAAGATCACGAGTTTCATATTTCGGGAATGAGTTAAGCATAATGCTTGTTACCGCATGATCGACGAATGGATTGTTGAAACGTTCCAATACATCCTCTGCAAACTTCTTCAGTTCCTCTTTCGGAAGATTCAATGTCTCCATCAATTCATCAAACATCACTTTATGAATATACTTGCCGATTACCTCATGTTGGCAAGCATCACGCACGATATTCACACCCGACAAGTATGCTACCGGAGAAAGAACCGTGTGAGGACCATTGAGCAAAGTTACTTTGCGTTCGTGATAAGGAGCTTCCGACGGAACAAACAATACATTCAGCCCTGCCTTATCAGCCGGGAATTCTTTTGCCACTTCCTGCGGAGCTTCAATTACCCACAGGTGGAAGATTTCAGCCTGCACAACAAGGTTATCATCGTACTGTATCTTTTCCTTGATAGCAGCAATATCCTTGCGAGGAAATCCCGGAACGATACGGTCTACCAATGTCGCATATACTCCGCAAGCTTCCTCAAACCAAGTCTTGAATTCATTGCCAAGATTCCACAGGTCGATATACTGATAAATCGTTTCTTTCAGCTTGTGGCCATTCAGGAAGATCAGTTCGCAAGGGAAAATGATCAGACCTTTCGTCTTGTCACCGTTGAATGTTTTAAAACGATGATACAGCAATTGAGTCAGCTTGCCCGGATAAGATGAAGCGGGAGCATCTTCCAGTTTGCAAGTCGGATCAAAGGCGATTCCGGCTTCTGTAGTGTTCGAGATAACAAAGCGCATTTCCGGTTGTTCAGCCAGCTTCATAAACTCGTCATTCTGCGTATAAGGATTCAATGCGCGACTGATTACATCAATCATTGTCAAGCTGTTAACCACTTCTCCTTTATCCAATCCTTGAAGGTTAACATGGTACAAATCATCTTGTGCATTCAGCATATCGACCATACCTTTATCAATCGGTTGAACCACTACCACACTGCTGTTGAAGTCAGTCTTCTGGTTCATGTTGTAAATAATCCAATCTACAAATGCACGTAAAAAGTTACCTTCGCCAAATTGGATAATGCGCTCCGGACGTTGTACTTTAGGAGCTGTTTCTTTGTTTAATGCTTTCATGTTAGTTGTAATTTATAAAGTTGATATTATACAAATTCAAAATAAAAATCAATATTCTCCTTAATCAGGATGTCGATAGGCATATACTTTACAGGTTCAACAGACTTCTTAAACACAACATGGTCGCACAGAGCCTTCACCCCGCAATACCCTTGCAATCCCGGACGTTGCCCGATTAAATAATGCACATCACCTGATTTTAGCAACTCTACATTTGCTTTCAGAAGGTCATATCCTATCAGCCCTTTCATGCTACGTCCCGCATGACGGAGATACTCTCCTAACTGATACACCCTGGAATTAAATACAACTCCCAGCGCAGCCTTCGGATGTGCCCGGAAAAACTCATCTAATGTCTGTTGATTGCTTTCCTGATCAGATTTATTGAGTATAACCTCATGGATTACCAGGTTGTTATATTCCTCGGCTATGTAACTCATAAAACCGTCCAAACGACGTTGCATCTGTATTTCAGCCGGATTATCTTTGTTATTACTTAAGAACAAGACTAACTCCTGACCTTCTCCCGCCGAATAGTTGCGCATCAATATTTTTGCTGCAATATATCCGCTCTTATAGGAATCCTGCCCAATATACGTCAAGGCTCTCGCTTCTTCCATATTGAAATCAACAAAAGCATAAGCTATCTTATTTTCCTGTAGATAAGCTGTCAGCGCCAGCGTCTCTTCCCGGAAATTCGGAGAAATCAACACTGCGTCCACATTCTTTTCTTTTATAGCAAGGCAGGCTTCCTGATAACTTTTCTCATCTCCATGATGGTAACACAGATAATCTATACCCACATTAAAAGGACGCAACTCTTGCCGGGCACGCTCAATCCCCCCGACTACCGAATGCCAATAGTCATGTTCTATATAATAAGGTATCAGGCAGAGGAAAGAATATTTCTTTTTAGCAGCCAAACCGATAGCAAACACATTGGGTTGATAATGAATCTCATCCAGTACCTTTTGTACTTTAGCTTTGCTTTTGGGAGACACGTCGCCACGATTGTGCAACACCCTATCCACCGTTCCGGCGGAAACACCGGCCATACGGGCTATGTCTTTAATGGTATAGTTCTGGTCCTCCATAGTGCTAAAACTTAAATATTATAAATAATCGCTGCAAATATACGAATTATTTTGTTACTCCAAGTAAATTTTCTATTTTTGTGTTCGATAACGGTTAATAAAACTAAAACGAAGATTTACACCTATTAGCTTTAAAATCAATACTATATAGGTATAAATGCAGAAAGTAATAATTTTATATACTAAAAACACAGTAACAATGAAGAACTTCATGGATGAAAACTTCTTGCTGCAGACAGAAACTGCACAAAAGTTGTATCACGAGCATGCGGCTAAAATGCCGATTATTGACTACCACTGTCATCTAATCCCCCAAATGGTAGCTGACGACTACAAGTTTAAATCACTGACTGAAATCTGGTTGGGTGGCGACCATTACAAATGGCGTGCAATGCGTACAAATGGCGTAGACGAACGCTATTGTACAGGAAAAGATACCACAGACTGGGAAAAGTTCGAAAAATGGGCTGAAACCGTTCCTTATACCTTCCGCAACCCGTTGTATCATTGGACACACCTGGAATTGAAGACTGCTTTCGGCATCGACAAGATTTTAAGCCCCAAGACTGCACGCGAGATTTACGACGAGTGTAACGAGAAGCTGGCTCAGCCGGAATACTCAGCTCGCGGAATGATGCGTCGTTACCACGTGGAAGTAGTATGTACTACGGACGATCCGATTGATTCTCTGGAATATCATATCCAGACACGCGAAAGCGGTTTTGAAATCAAAATGTTGCCTACCTGGCGCCCGGACAAGGCAATGGCAGTAGAAGTTCCTGCCGACTTCCGCGCTTATGTAGAAAAACTGTCTGTAGTAAGCGGCGTGACAATCTCCAATTTCGACGATATGATTGCGGCTCTCCGCAAACGTCATGACTTCTTCGCCGAACAGGGCTGCCGCTTGTCCGACCACGGTATCGAAGAGTTCTATGCAGAAGATTACACTGACGCAGAAATCAAAGCTATATTTAATAAGATATACGGCGGAGCTGAATTGACTAAAGAGGAAATTCTGAAATTCAAGTCTGCTATGTTGGTAATCTTCGGAGAAATGGACTGGGAAAAAGGATGGACTCAGCAGTTCCACTACGGTGCTATCCGTAACAACAATACGAAGATGTTCAAATTGTTAGGACCCGATACAGGCTTCGACTCTATCGGCGAATTTACAACAGCCAAGGCAATGTCTAAATTCCTCGACCGCCTGAACGTTAACGGCAAGTTGACCAAGACAATCCTTTATAACCTGAATCCTTGCGCCAATGAAGTGATTGCCACTATGCTGGGCAACTTCCAGGATGGCTCGATAGCCGGCAAGATTCAGTTCGGTTCCGGATGGTGGTTCCTCGACCAGAAAGATGGTATGGAAAAACAAATGAACGCGTTGTCAGTACTTGGACTTTTGAGCCGTTTCGTAGGTATGCTGACAGACTCCCGTTCATTCCTTTCCTATCCACGCCATGAATACTTCCGCCGTACATTATGTAATTTGGTAGGACGTGATGTGGAGAACGGAGAAATTCCGGTATCTGAAATGGATCGCGTAAATCAGATGATCGAAGACATCAGCTACAACAATGCCAAGAACTTCTTCAAATTCTAAAACAAGAATTACTAAATAGTAATACCGCTGTCGGGGCACGATGCTCCACAGCGGTATTTTTTTTAAAACTAACGCTCCTCTCCCTGTAGTTTCATATACGATTCTATTGTCACTTGTCACCTTTTATAGTTAAAGAGTTAGTAATCAATAAAATAGTGGTGACAATAAGCGGTGATAATAAGGTGATAATAGAATTTATATGAATTCATTTATCACCTTCTATTATCACCCATATCTCCTACTACACTGATTACCAACATTTAAACAGGAACTAACTTCTTTTTCTTTTTATCACAGAGAACTGGATTTTCGACCCGAAAATTGTATTTTACCCCCTTTTTACCTTCTATAATTCCTATTAATCAATTATTTCTCCCCCCAGTCACAACAAAATTTTATTTGCTAAAGCATTAAACGATGCTTCTTTGGCCTCCTAAGACATTTTAGATGGCATGTATAATAGTTAAAGCCAGTATACTTAATACATCAACAAGCCTTGATTAATACATTTTGCAGGATATATGCTCTCGTTTTACGTACGTGAAACATTCAGACTACGCACGTGATCCCATCAGCCCACGTACATGAACCGATGGGATCACGTACCTGAAACTTGTTCTTATTGCTTTCAAAAGACATTAACTTAGCATACAAAAGGGATTAATCAACGAAGCATAGACTATTAAACCAGGCAGGTCTGATTAAATCGGCAAGCATCTTTCGGGCTAAGGAGCAACAAGTCCCGAAGAGTAGGCTCAAATTGAGTTGAAGAGTAGTCCTCACAAGATTTACAACTGATCCCTTACAAGGCAGTTCATATAAACAAAAAAAGAAGTAACTAAGTTACTTCTTCATTCTTTGTACACCCTCAGGGGGTAAAATTGATGTTGATAGTCAGATAATTATACATTTGGTATCATTTTAGTATCACATCCCAATATTTCAATTCATCTACATTACCAACCATAGGTTAATAAATGTAGGATAGACTCACTTGTTTTATGTTTCAAAGATACAAAAGTTTTTAGACTATATAGATTTAATTAGAGATTTTATTTTCGCTCTTCTAAGTATTTTCATCAGTTATACTATTATGAATAACATCTGATATTTGTTGGAGGGAGTCAACAGATAACTGAAAAAGGTCTACTGACTTTATCTCGGTTATAAGTTGTTTCTTTCTTATCATTTCAAAATATTGCTTTTCCAAACTTTCAGTAAGTACTGAAATGTAACTACTACCCCATGTATCTGCCGGTATCTGACGACCATTTTGCTTTCTAAACTTTTCGGTTCCACAAATGATAGTAGTTGAGGTAACACGGTCTACTTTGAGTATTTTTGAATAATAACGAGAAGTATAATACACTTTATCTCCCGCTTCTATCTCATCCAGTGATTTTTTCATTTTCTGTTTTCTTATTATAAATGATTCGTAATGTTTACAAGGTTTCTTTCTGGCTGTAATTCGTCTTTTTAAGACTTTACAATACATATAGAAATTCGTACTTTACACTCGCTACAATGCCTATCATCATCTTCTTTCATGTCTTTTATTTCAGATATTCTTTATTAAAAAGATGATTTTTAATGAGCCATTCTATCATAGACACACAGCATTCAATTGGAGTATCCTCGATATGTGTTCCAACCAAACAATCTGCTGTATATCTCCGAATTGACAGATTATACCCCAAAGCATGTTTTATCAGTTCTGGATGATGTGCTTCAAATCCTGGTTTAGGATCTGGAACTTCATTAGGCAGCATTTCCAACAGTCTCGATAAGCTCCATGCTGGAATATCCCTACCCCATATTTCATCAAACGCTTCTTCTCCGGTCATAGACGTTCCATTCGGATACTTATGAAAAGGCAATTCTAACTTTGCTATTCTTTGAGGTGTCCAAAATTTGCCTCTCAATGTTGGTGGAGTTGTTTTTAATTCCCATTCCAATGCAGGTACTTTACTTTTGGTATAATGATATACCATATCAGCCGTTTCAGGTTTTACTCCTAAAGCTATCAATCGTTCTGATTGTTCTTTATTTGTAGATATTGGTGATGTAAATTTTTTCATTTTGTTCTATAATTATCTAATTAAAACCTCAATCCAATCCCCAACAAGCATAACGCTTATAATGGGAAATGTGGATTGAGGCTTGGACATAATAAAAGTTGTTGTTTTATGAATATACACTTAGTTGATTAAAAGGACCAAGTTACTGAACGATTTCCCAGTCTTCAGCAAACACATCGCTGATTGACGGAACCCAACTGTCAGCATGTCCGGTATTCTCGTTGTAAATAAGGCACTGGCTTGTATAGTCAATGAAACCCTTGCCTTTTAAAATAAGGTCTTTTGCCGATTGAGGAAGTGACTGCATCTTCGGAACAATATCGCTTTCGATGTGTGCCGGGACTTGCTTGATGACCCACAGCCCCTTTCCATTCCAACCTTTTCTACGAATAGCAAGACCAAATTTCAACGCTTCGATTGCAACTCCGAAAGACATCCTATTAAACGGAGCGTTAGGAGCACCGTCAAGACATCCAATACGACATTCAAGTGTTTTCACGTAATTACCCATCACTACTTGCTGTAAGCGTAACAAGAATTTTTGGTAGTTGTCTGTTACCACTTCATCCATCTTTCCAGAATCAATGAAAACAACAAGTTTATCCAACCTGTCATACAAGTCTTTCATTTCAATATGCAAACGATCAAGAAAGGTGTCTGCACACTTATACGATTTCTCAAACGGTTTGGCAGGCGACCAACTTTCGTAACCATCTTCGTATTTAACACGATAACCTTGCTCGGTTTCTTCATGGTTTTCAATATCCTTACCATAGGGATTTCTACCCGTTTCTTGAACGAAGTCGCCCAATGTCATAGGCTCGGCTTCAATCTGTTTTGTTCCAATATACTTTTTCATAATTGAATTATTATATTAACTGTAATACTTTGACAAACCGTTTTATTATTCAACATTTTTATTTTTACGCGGTCAATACCTACATCTGTGATTTGTACGCATGACTCTTGCTCAAATTCAGCAACTTTAGCTGCAATATCTCTTTCAAGAATAGCTTTCATTTTCCTGATTTCTTCTATTGATTTACTCATTGATTAACTTCATTTAAGTTTAACTTTCTAAGAGTTGTCAGTTGTCCAGGATTACTTGCACAGATTCTATTTCCTTTCATCATTAGTTGATCTTCAATTACTCTTAATAGTATTTGCGAAAAAATACTATTTGTGATGTTATGAACGAAAACAAAAATGTTAAGGCTATACAGTAATTAGGAAGCCCAAGCCAACTAACAAATTCGGTGAGTGCACAAGATATTGCCCATATACATAGAGCAATGATAGTTCCTTTTAATTCAATATAGAGTTTATCCATAATTATTTTACTTAAACACATTTAGAAATGCCTTAATTGTCTGGCGCATATCATACACGCACTGTGGAACAATGTCCTTTTCTGGAAGGCTATCAGCAAGTATCATATCACGCACCATAGTTGCTGACACGCCATCTTCACAAGTGTTTCTGGCAAGTAAAGATAGAGACACGTTATTCCTTAAAAGGAATCCTGGAAACCAAGATGTGATGGTCTCAAATCCATCAGAGTAATAGATTGTGAAATCAGATTGGTTGATGTTGCTAACAATAAACGAATAAAGATAAAAACCCCAATCATGGCTGTTGTCAGATTCATCAGAAAGGTCAGCAAGCTCAACAATCTTCGTTTTTTCGTGAAGAGAATGGTCTTTAATCGCCTTTTCAACAAGTTGTTTTCGGATAGTCCAAGGTATCGGATTCCGTTTTGAGAGTTTATCTATTGAGCCAATAATAACTAAAACTTGCTCATTCTCGTCACAAGCCTTCTTTATCAGCTGTAGGTGTCCATTGTGTATAGGCTGGAACCGAGCCAATATTACTCCAGTTTTCATAATTACTATTTTTATCGAAAATAATTAGTTACTACTTCCATTTCCGGACACTTTAAGTTGATTGTTCACAACTCTATTAGGATAATTTGTTGAGGAAGTAGGGAGAGTCGAAGACCCAGCCACTTTATAGCAGGACATTAACAGTGTGTTACTTTCATTTACCCATACTTCCTTTACAAATGACAGCTTTTTGAGCAAAATATTTACCTTTGCAAGCAATATGACTAAACCTACGGGTAAATCGAATCATTTTAGCCAAGAGCGAAGAGACAATATAGTTGCAATCTGTGTTGTCCTTCAGACAGTTATAGCTGTCATATCTCTTTTGATTCAACTTTGCGAATAGCCGCTGTCATTTTGATTTCACAACCATATTAGCCCTATGGTTGTCATCTTTGGGGAGTAATTTCAACTCCCCATTTTTTATGAGGCCCATGCAGGAATCGAACCTGCGATCATGGTTTTGCAGACCATTGCCTTACCACTTGGCTAATGAACCAGATAGCTGGAAGTTTCACAACTTCACAGCTTCGCGGAAAGAAAAATAAGCTAATCCAATAACAATCTTTTTAACCTTAAATGCGCTCTTAGATGGATTTGAACCACCGACCTGATGATTAACAGTCATCTGCTCTACCACTAAGCTATAAGAGCAAATGATGTCTTTATCTCCCTAACCGACCCATCCCCTTTCGGCGATGGTGGAGGAATCGAACACTCCCATAAAGACATCTAACATACCGATTCTACCAACAGCTCGGTATCACACTCCCGGACCAACGATTCCGGACAGGGCTTAGTTTACTTGTATATTGACTTGTCTCAACATAACCTGCGTGTTCGTTCCCTTGTACTTCGGGCTTGTTGTACTCGGTAATGGAGTCGAACCATTCTTTTCTGCTCGAAAGGCAGATGTCCTTTCCGATAGACGAACCGAGCAAACAGCCGGATTTTTCACCGGCTTTTGGCCAAAAAGTTTTAACTTTGCAGCCATAATGGAAATTTATTTGCTGTTGCTTGTCCTCCTTGTACGGGAAATTCGCGCCCTCGTAAAGGAAATCAAAAGACGATAAGCCGTCCGTAGGACGTAAAAACAACAATTGAGCTTTCTTGCCATTTGGAATGTGAAATACGATCGGTTCACAGGCATTCAAGCATTTTACATAATTTCCATCCAGAGGAATAAAGGGGTGCAAAACATTTTTCCAAGATGTTTCTTAACAACCCATGCAGCCATCCCAGCGAAACCAAAGTTGGAAACTACATGGATCACACCCCTCCTCTTTCCAATTTATTTATGAGTTTTAATTCGTCATCTTCAGAAATTCTGGAATTACCCCATACAGCGGTGTTTTTCCGTCCCATTTATCAATAAACTGTTTATATAGAATTTCTTTAGTTAACCCTTTCGATGTGATAAGAGCCTGTTCGGTTTTTAATCTTTCCAGTTCGTTTTGCTTTTTCTGCTCTTCGATTTTCTGATCAATAACGGAAATATTAGTGTTAACCTCGTTTCTATTATCAATCTTTTCCCGGACTCGATCACTAAATTCTAATTGGGCTGAAAATGACTTCAGGTCCAATCCTCTATCTTTAAATTCCGCCCTAACAATATCCTCCAGCTTCTTCTCAAAAGCTAAAGAACCCCCATCAGCCATAAGTGTATCTGTTTTATATTTCCGGCTTTCTTCTTTAATAAGGTCGTAAATACGTGGTTCCAGAATATTGTCTTCCAAAGATCTCATAAATCCATCTCCGTTTCCGATATGTTTATTATCAAAAACAACGTCAATTGCCTTGTCTTTGATAACTCTATATGAGTATAACGGAGTAGCATTGAACTCTGTATTGTCAGCAGCTTTTAGGGTAACTGATTTCTGAAATCCTCCACGCTGTTCAAACAATGGCACCTGAAACAACTCTGTTCCCCATTCCCATGTGGAAACTTTTCCGGATACAATCTTAAAATCTTCTTTACCTTCCTTACCATAATTCTCCATAAGGACACCGGCATAGTTAGGAGCAACACGCTCACAAGATGAAAAAATCACTGTTGCCATAAGAGCAACCAACATAAACTTAATCTTCGTTTTCATGTTTTTTGATAATTAATTTAATGATGTTAATAACTGGATAGCAAACCCCAAAACATATAGCAATTCCCAACCAAGCGTCAACATGATTGAATACTCTATTGCCTATGAATAAGACCGCTATCATAAAAAAGAATTGTTCTATATACTTTTTCATCGCATATTAAGTTTGGTATATTTCAAAGAACTCTTGTTGACTTATGTCATTGTGCCGCAAACAGGAGTCGAACCTGCACCATCCTTTCGGACGAATGGATTTTAAGTCCATCGTGTCTACCAATTCCACCATTGCGGCATCATCTTATCAAGACTTAAAGAACAAAGAAAAAATCCGGATAAAGAATGAGTTTCGGATTTTCATCTTCTCCAACTCTTTATTGTCTTTTCTCAATTTCTTAATGTCTGCCTTATTGGAAGACACGTGTGTTTTAGCTCTCATATTCAACTCCACTAAGGACTGAACCAATTGTCTCAAATTGGCAATAATATTTGCCCTTTCAGATATGATTTGCTCTTTCATATTATAATTAATTTAATTAGGAGATTCTACTGTTTGTAAGTTCAAAATACATAACTTTGTATTTGCAATGGTAACTAAAAGCAAGGAGCACTGCCTTGTGAATATTGAAGCAAAGAGAACTAAGACAAACATTAAATCCAATCAAGTTGAGGTAAAACACACCGAAACTTACTTTAATGTCAGATTGCTCAATTTATCCTGCATCCTAAAAGGAATAGAGCGTTTAATGTCTTTGTTTAACTTGTAATCAACAGCAGTGTCCTATACTTTCAATTGATTATTTTGCATCTAACTCTGTGTCGTGGTTGGCGGCACAGTTTTTCTTTGTCGTAAAATAACGCACCCAACAAGCTAAGATTGATAAGAAATCAGCCATGCTTGATAAGATAGTGCAAAAACTCAATAACAGCCCCATTAATATTAGTACACAAGTTATCTCACTTCCACTAACATATATACTCAAAGTTGTCCAAGTATAATCAATACTACAGCTTTGATATACTTCCGTAATGGCCATTACGAAGAAATATATACAAAAGAGAAATTGGAATAAGAGCCATAAAGTTTTAACTTTCTTATTACCAACGCGAAATTTAATCTTCATATTGTATTTATTTTCATTTGTTTCCAAAATCAGCAGGGGTCTCACCCCATTCTTTGTTGTTCCAGTGTCTGACTTCAATTGTATCAACATCCCATGCAAGAGCTTTAAGAAATATCTCGGCTTTCTGAAGTTCTTTGCATTTCTTCTTGGATGCTGTTTTTTTGTTTTGAAACCAAGCTATAGCTGTTATACTATCTGTATAGATAATTCTGGGAGAATAATCATTTTCTATGATATATTTTGCTGCTTCAACAACACCTAAGAACTCACCAATATTCACCGTTTTATTACCCAGGTTCTGATAAAAGATCCGCTTACCGGTCCGTAAATCTATCCCCTGAAACTCTGTTATTTTATTTTTCGTGGAATGAGCTGCGTCTGTAGCTATTCCCTCTACTGGAATTTCTATCATATTCTACCAATATTGAGCGGGTGTGGGAATAAGAGCCACAGCACCATTTATCATTACCGGTTTTATTTCTACTGTCGAATTAACCCAAAATTTACAAGGCCACTCTCCTTCTACTTTAGCAAGATTAACAGTGCTATAATACGAAGCACGTCCTTGTGCTTTTATACAAGCCTTTTTTCTTTTTCTCGGAAGCTTAGGTTTTCTACTTTTTGAGAACTTTTTTTGCTGCGACATAATGACCATCGTTCTGGAATGCGGTTAATACAATGTTTGCTGACTTACAGAAATCATCAATTACCAGCAATAGATTTTTGATGTCTTTACGTTTTGACAGTTCCTCTACAACCCCATCAATAGTACGAACAGAATCTTTGACCCCATCCAGCGGATCGTATTTGATTGTCTTGTTTCCGAACTTTACTTCCACTAAATACACAGCGTTCTTTACAACTGTAGAAGTAATCTTTGCATCAAAAGCATGTGGTTCCGCTGCTACAACGATGTATCCAGCCTTTTCATTTTTCATAGGAACCATTTGTACATCATAAAGCACATTCGGCTCAATAATTGGCTCTAGCTCATGTGTTACAATACATACTTTTTTAGGACCCTTTGCGTCTTCTCTAACGCCCTTAATGTAACCGGTTTTAGTATTGATAGAAACAAATCCTACCCATGACTCTGTACGGTCTGACTTAATAAATTTCAATTTTGTTTTTATCTTATCCATATTCCTATGATTTTTGTTTACATATAAAAGCCTCACCAACTATTTTGTTAAGATGGTGAGGCAAAGGTACGACTTTGTTTTAAATTATGACATCAATTTATTAATTATTTTATATTTAATCAACTGTCACACAACAAATTAGCTATATATAAAACTAAATATAATACTTAATATAATTGACTATATTACAGATATTTACAAAAATCACTATTAGTATATCGAAAATGTCAATAATCAGCTTCAATATCATCCAAAATTTGTTTCACTTTTGGTATTGCGAATACCCCATTTTCATCTCGATATTCTATAGTATTAACCGAGATACCAATCTGTACAAGGAACAACAAGGTGTTTTCAAGTTCATAATCCGGGAAACTACAGAATTTCACGCCCTCTTGCAGATGTACTGGGAGATTCAGCACTGCCCCCAGTTGAATAGCATCATCTTCATAAGCCTCAAAATGAGATTGAATATGAAATAATACTAAACCATGTGCGTACTCACTCTTATAGAACTTATACGCTTCAATGTACAGATTGTCCATAATTTATAATTTTATTTGTTTAGAAATACACTTATCGCATATACCATCGTTACGCATGTATTTGACTTTCGATAACTGAAGTCCACATTGTCTACAATAATATACGCGCTTGGGTTTAACTTTTATCGCATATAAAATTTTACGTTTATTGACATCATATATACCAGAAAGTTTTTCAAGTATCTGGTTATGTGTGAATTTGTTTGTTTTCATCAATTTCCAATAATCATATCGGATTAACTTATCTCTTGCTTCTTTCTGATTCAACAAGCCATTGTCTCTCAATACAATAATATAAGGATATGGAATATTGGTTATATCCGAAATCTTTTGAGCATACAAGTCATAAATCTGTGCATCACTCATTTCTTTATCACTATTTTAGTTTGAAGGATTATAGATTTGGAGTCTTCAATATCGCGTATAAGATTGAATGAATCTTCCAATAGGGCCAACATAACACGATTACTTTCTTCATGTGTCATATTTTCCCAGTCAATTTCTAATTGTTTAGCTATTTCTTTCGCTAGCTCATAAAACTTATTTGTCTTCGGAATATCCGTGACATCATATATTTCGTTTTGCTTTTGACCGAACAATAAACGGCTTAACTCATAATAACGAAAAAACGCCTCCAAAGTCTTCTTCTTATCTGGAGGCGCAATAGATAATTTGTTTTTTGTCATATTTATAAATGATTATATACGATTATCAACGATTTATGTAATTTTGCAACCAACATGGTAAGATTAGTCATGTTGGTTGCCCTTTTAGTAGCAAACCTTGTCGATGCACCTGGAATATCATGGATCAATTATGCTATTCTGGTTTATGATATTATTTCAGCCGCCATCGCAAGGTTTGCAGGACTAACCAAAAGGAGTCAGAAAGACTCTGCAAATTGATGAATTTTATCTGTATGGCTGGAGAACATATCTCCGGCCTTTTTAAGTAATAGTTGAAACTGGATGGGATTAGTTTAGAAAACCAAGTACATTTTTGGAAAATTAATTAGCTACAATTGTATTCAATTATCAATGATTTGCTATATTTGTATCCAAAATTATCAATATCATGGATTCAACTAACTTAGCAATATACAATAGATTTACATCACTTGTACTTAGACGTTTAGGAATAAATGGGACTCCATACGAAATCCAACAAATAGGATTGGCATGTCAATCAATTATAAAAGACAATCCTATAATAATAAACGAAAAAGGAGAAATTCACGAAGAGATTATACTTGCTGGAGTCATTAAGGCTAGAAATTTAATCAGAAATCCAAATCAACAGCTATAAAATTCCTGATTTATATCGGCTAACAGTTCTTTTGTTCTTTGGGTCAACTTTTCAACAAGTTGGTCTTGGGTTTCTTTGTCTCCAACCACTACCAGATGATCTATCAAACTGTGTAAATTAACATTCATTACTTTATGCTTCGCATCATCTTTTTTTAATCTTGATAACACATCGTACAAGTCTTCTAATGTTGCATTATCATTAAGAATAAGTCCATTCAGTTCTTCAGCATATCTTTCAGAATAAGCAAATTCTAAAGCAATCAATAATTTCTTTTTCATTAAATCTGTTACTTCCATATTCTTTATCGTTTTCTATAGAATAGGAAAGATGGAAAAAGAATGGTTATGAGAATGGTACTGAAATTATAAATCAAACTAATGTCAACAGGGGAAAGCCCCCTGTTGAACGATTGTGTTATTGAGTTATGTAATCAGATAAATTGCCATCAAGATAATCTTCATCGCTACCATTATCATAGCGATAATTAATCCATGCATTATGAAGTAATTTATTAATCTCATCGACTCGCTTCTGAGTAATTCTACTGCCACCATAGTACTCTAATATATCTTTTGTTATATCAATATACATATTTTTTTCTATACGATTATGAGGACTGTCATATAAATTCGCTAATACATAGCTTTTCTTACATGGGTGTACATCACTCCTCCAGTGATCAGAAGCTGATTCTTTCTCTGGTCTCTCCCAACGAACATGTTTAACTTTTCCTTTCATAACTAAATCAATTTATTTAGCAAAGGTAGTAATTTATTTTTAGTTATAAACATGTTACTGTATTTATTCTAATAGAAATAGTTACAAAAACTCATTATATGTATCAATAACAATTTTCAGTAATTCCATTGATTTCCCCAACGATCCATACGCATCATTAATTACGTTATAACTTGCCTTTAACGTCTTTAGTTCACTCTCGGAATAAGGGTATGTTATAACCTTAATTAAGTATAATGTTTTCTTAGCTTCAATGAGTTCAGAAATTGATTGTTTCTTACGTTGGCATGTTTCATAATATTGTTGATACGCATCACCTAATTTGGAATTAAAATTTCGATTATAGAGGTCTAATTGAATTGCGATAGATTTGGTGTACACCTCGTTTGCAAACATTGTTATGTCGGAATTAAGTGTATTTAATTCATAAGTCAATTTAAGGTATGACAATTCATGTTCAAGAGAATCGACTCTCTGGACAAGTGTTTGTATTTCCTTTTGTGAATCATTAGATTGTGCATGGACTGAAGAAAAAGAAAGCACAAATACAAGAGAGCATAAAAATTTATTCATATAAATATGTGTGTTAAAAGTGTTTATAGCCAAAACTGTATGGTATTATATCGTGGACAACAACTCAAAATCTTCAATAGATATTTTGTCTATTGAGACAAGCCATTCAAGATAAGAAATATCATCTTTAATGTCACGAAACTTTTGTCCCTTATATTTCCCAAAATCAATTACTTGGTCTGCAATAGATATATCTTCCTGTTTTTCGACATCTGGATATAATTGTTTAAGTTCCTCAAAATCAACTTTAAAAAGCCTGTCTGTTTTTTCTAGCCAATGAAGATATTGATAATCTATCTTATAAATGTCACCAAAAGTTTTCCCCTTATATTTACCAAACATAAGTATCTCATCCGCTTTATGAATGGGAAATATTTCATCAAGCGATACACCGGGAACATCAATCAAAACCCATTCTCCACATCCAGCGCAAGGGATTTCTTCGTCTTTGATATTTGGATAACATTCTTGCCTATATGTATCATCAGGCTTACCATTTACAAAACACTTGCCATAAGCCTTGCCATATTTGCCACGCGGCTTTACAGTTTCGACTAAGAAGGTTCTATCTTGATTTGGGTCAATACGTCTTTCCTCGCTGGATGAACGTGCTAACCCTAACTCACATCGCTTAACCAAGAATGGAGTTCGTTTCCCTATATTGTAATAAATACTAAAAATATTATCGTGTGGATACATAGCTTATTTTATTTTTATTATGAATTAATTACACAGACTGACATAATTAACAGGATTGTTCAATGTACAAAATCATTTCCAATTTGTCTGGTAAAGGTAATAATTTATTTTTTAATTACAAATTTGTTGCAGCATTTATTCTAATAGGATTAGCTTAGATAAGAAAAACAGAAAAATAGTTATGATATTGATGTATTTTTGAAAACTAATCAGCTATAATCATAACTAAATATCAATATTTTGTATTTTTGTAATCAAACCAATTAATGATACAATGAAGTCTTTTGATCATTTTAAGCATTATTTGCTGCTAAAAGAACAGATAAACTCAACAATAAAAAGTGATGATGTTACATTTTGTGACTATGAGAATGGGGATAAATGTACATACAGTTTATCAGAATGGCATATTGTCAAACGTTTTTATTTTCACTATGTCGTGCCATTTGGATATAATTTTTTATTATTTCAATCAAAGAAGATGCAAAATCCAATCGAGAATGAATTAAACAAAGTTTTACATATATGTAAAATCTATGAAAATGAATCACGTGAATTGTTCGATGAAATGTGTTATGGCTTGAGGCTTAACATATATGAGAATACAATTAAAAAAGTTATACCATGTAACCCGTATACATTAAAAAAATTTATTTCTGAATATGATTTTATTGGGAATACCATTAATGATTTTATTATACATACTTCTGTAATTATTACTTTTGTGATGTATGAAGCGGACACACTTGCCTCATACAAATATCTTAATTTTTATTATGACGCTACATTAAAAACGATTAGACAGTTATCAATTTCCCCCATACAAATATCGCAAATAATGTATCAAATAAAACATAAGGTAGATATTTATTGTGAACAATTAAAAATTAAAGACAATATAGTACCAGATGAAAATAAAATATCAAATAATGGAAAGTTTGAATTGTCATGGAAGTATGTAACATTTGCTAATGGATATATTTATCTTTATCATCCATTACATCAAAATTCCTCTCACCCCCTTAAATACAAAATGGAAAACTCTATAAGTGCTTTTAATAATATTCAAAGTTACTTCATTAACAGACTAACTCCAATTTCTGTTCAGGCAAAAAATGGACGAATAATAAAGGTTTTAAATATTGAAGACGTAGAATTTTGCATTCAAAAACTTACTGCAAAATACAAAAACCGCAACAACAGAGTAATATCTCGAATCCCCAAACAGAAAATCGAAAAATTGACCCAAGAACAAATCACAAATCATATCCATACATATAAATCTAAATATTTAGATTGGTTATGTTCTAAGCAATTACCTAACTATCAGATATATTATTGTTTAGAAATTAAATCCAATGTAAACCAACAAGAAAAGGATGAAGACGCATTTATTTTTACGATACAAGAGACTAGACAAATGGTAACTTTAGTTTATGAAAACGTCTTAGAATCACGTAGCAGTATAGTTTTCAAAATAAGAAAAAACAGACTCCCAAATGTCATCCAAGAAATTCATCACTTTTTTTCTTCAAATTCTTTAAATAAAAGAGAACTTATTATGCAAGGAAATGTAAGTAATGAACTTCTTTTTTCATTAAATACTTACTGGAGAATTATGCACACTAACTTCAATTCTTGGAAATCAAAAATTGAAGAAACTTATAACCCATTTATTGCCTAACATCTACACAAATATTTGTCCTAACGCCCATATAAAAATACCAATTATAGTTGTTATGCTAATAAACTTCCACATCATATCCGGGAAACTCCCACACCCAATTATACATAACATTGATACAGCAAATATGATTGTTACTCCTGTTATATTTTTCCATAATTTTACATGTCTTGAATTTAAATCCAAAACATGTATCGTTAAACTGCAAATAATAGCCCAATAAAAGAAACAAATAACATATAACATAACATCAAACAATTTTATTGTTTTCAATATTGATAGTACACCCTAAAACATCTACAATTTTCAAAAAAGTATCTATACTAATAATTGTTTCCTCTCTTTCTATATTAGCAATGGTTAAAGGAGCGCATTCGATTTCTTTTGCTAAAGCGCGTTGAGATAAAGAATGTGTTTTTCTGACATCTACCAACCATGCCAATAAATTTTCATAATTAGCTATAATGTCTTTATCTATCTGAATATGTGCATTAATTACCTGCAAATATTCCATGACTTTTTTTAAATTGAAATTATGCTCACCTTTTTCAAAACGCCTCAATGTAGGTAATAACATTTTCATATCAAATGAAATATCAGAAGTACCCCTACCAGATTCTTGCTTAGCTTTTGCCATTAATACACAAAATTCTTTTCGATCCATAATTTTTATATTTTGATGTTATGACAAATTTAGATATTATATTTGAGATACGCAAATACTTATCATTTTTTCCTTATAATTTTCTCTTCCACAAACCCAACGACCTCATCTATCTTGCTTATACAGTCCTCCATCAAGCCGATATAGTCCTGCATCTTTTCTCCTCTGGAAGACATTTGTAAGCCATCTGGGAGAGAATCGTAAGAGTCTTGCTCTTCATTTAAGATATCCTCCACTTCTCCCTTCGCTTCTTCCAGGGAACTAATAACATCGTTGAATCTACCTTTCCTTTCTTTGTTCATTTATTTAAATACGATTATATTCGATTATACACATTATTATTAAATTTGTAGCCAACTATGATAATGAATATCATGTTGGCTACTCTTTTAATGGCAAATTCCATTGATTACCAAGAGGTAAGGGTTGCTATTGTTCTGTATGCTATTGCCCAAGTATTACGACAATCAGCAGCCTTAATCAAGGCTATCACAAAATTTGCACGGGTGGTCAAGCGAGGCAAGACCTCTTACAATTGATTATTTTTATCTTAGCTGGAGTGCGGAATATCGCACTCCTTTTTATTTAGTTTCACACATGCTAATTTTATTCATATTCTCTATCAAAAAATTAAATGTTGTATATTTGTACCCCCTTTCAGCATCTTTGATATATAAACCAAATCAGAGGGCAAACTTAGGGTTAAGAAATATGTTTAACATATTTAATAGACAACCTCATTCTTTTTAGAACTGTTAGAATGAGGCTCTGTCTCAAAACTGCAAAACAGTCCAGTGTTGTGGCGATAAACCTGTGCATGTTCGTTCCTATTACAGATTTCGGTTTGGTAAATGGGAACACGTGACAGAACATTGCAGAAGACTACCGTGTCATTATCGCTAAAAGACTAGTCTTTCCGAGGATACGTGAGAGGTATCCTCGTTTCTTTTTTTAATTTGTATTACATAAATATTCTTTGCTAAAATACCCTTTTGCAATAAGCCACTTAATCATAGACACACAACTATCAAAAGGGCTGTTCTCGATAGGAGTACCAGCAAAACAATCTACGGTATATCTACATACGGAGAAGTTATACCCATCCTCATACTTAATCAGTTCTGGATGGTGAAAAACATTTGGTCGGTCGCAAAGAATCTCATAAGGAAGCAGTTCAAGTAACCGGACCAAGCTCCATGCTGGAATGTCATTGTTATCTATGTTTTCCAGTGATGGCGGACACAATTGTAGTTCCCATTCCAATGAATCAGTTTTTGATTTTGTACAGCGATATACCAAATCTGCTGTTTCAGGTTTTACACCTAACTCTATTAATTGTTGCGACTGCTCTATGCTTGTTGCAACTTGTGTTATAAACTGTGCCATATCGTTATTATTTTTTCATTAGTTCTTCTTCAAATTCGGCAATGATACAGTCTGCATCACCACCATGTACCCAATTCTCTAAAACAGAAGCCAAAATTTCTATAGCCCTTTTCTTGGCATCTTCTTCACCTTGTTTGTAGGCATCCGTACCTATTCGATCTATGTCTCCTAAAAAATCATAACTCATACTTTCTCCTTCTTTACCAATTCAACTTCTGTCGGCTCTTCATCTTCCCATTTTACTTCGGGAAATAAAGATGAGTCTAGCTTGTAGAAATCATGGGGATTGTCACTACATGGTTGCCAATTTTCCTTTTTATCATGCTTCACGGGTCGTTCTCTATAAAGATACAAATCACCGTCTTTGTCTCTTGCTATATACATAATCAACAGATTTTAGCTGTTCTTTCAATTCTTCAATCATCCGTTCAAGACGATGATATTCATCTCTTCCTGCTGGATAAGACTGGTCAATACAATCACGACAGAATTCCAGACGTTTAATTTGTTGTTCCAATGTTTCGTTCATATTTCTTATTATTATATTTTATTCCAGAGGACAATCACTGGGAATATCAACTTCGTCACTTTCGTAGGGTCGAAGTGCAGCGGCTACTGTCCTTTTTAATTTTTCACAGAAGAGTTTTACGTCATCGTCACAAAACCAATCATACGGATCTGGGTCCGGAAGAATTGTACAATGCGGACATTGTGTACATTTCTCGATTTCATTAACTATTGTTTTACCCATATTGTATATCAACTTTAATTAAACCAATGTTTTCAATATTCCAATCGCTTTTGCTATACTCAAAACCTCCTTCTTTGTTTTTACAGAAGCCGGAATAATTGTCCCATTTGCAGACTTAGAATAGGTCTTGCCACGACATAGTTCATAATCGTAACCCATTACTTGCTTCTTACGAGAGAAACCTATACATCCGTATTGCAGCGTCCATTCAGAACCACCTCCAAACGGCATATAGTTACCTTTATCATCATACCACGAATTTTGATGACGTCTTGCATGAAAATAACGAGTACCAGGTTGATTATACAATAACACCTCGTATGCACTATTGATTGAACGATTATGTAAATTCAATCGTTCGCAATTCAATCGTTGTTGGGTTTCAATCGGTAAATCACAGAATTTCATATTTATTCTTATCTGAGTGTTGGTTTCTCGAATGTAATATTAGGCAGAAGAGAGTCGACCTTATTAGCAATTCTACAATTCCATTCTTGTTCTACATTTGATATAGCTTCCATTATCTTACCGAAAAGGCAAACTGGAATTTCATCGCAGCAGGGGTCTATAAAAGAAACACATCCTTTTTCATCTATCTTATACCGTATTAAAAGCTGTTTACGGTCATCTGTAATTCTCTTTTTACTCATTTCCGATATTTAATAAGTTAAATTTCCATCTTTACTAATAGTAATCACCCCGCTCGTTACCCCAACAAAATAATACTCGGCCTTTGAGATGATGCCTTTGTTTTTCTCCAACATGTGTTCTGCTTCTATTTTATCAAAAGCGGTAACTAAGCAAAGTGTATTATCAATGCATAGTCTAAAAATAAATGTTCCCATATTAATTATTGAATTATTCTACAAACACATTCGACCATCAGAAAAAGAAATGAAACAATAAAAAGATACTTCCAAAACTTAATTTTCTTATCATATTGCTTTTTGTATATATCCCAATCATGTTTCAGAAGTTCTCTACAATCTTCTTTATAATGTTCGAAGTGCTTATTAATGTACTGTTTAACATCATCTACAATATTATGCTTAACTTTTTCTACAACAGACTCCGGCCAACCACGTTCATCATAATTTAATTCGGTAATGACTCCTTGGTGTATCACTCTGTCCACACCATTAATACGAAGGCACATAGAAATTCCACAGTCTTTTACATAACGCAAGAATTTTTCTTGTGCAAGTTGCTCAACTTCTTCTTCTTTGAGTCTGGATATTGCGTCAATCTGCTCAAACTCTTTTTCATCTACTATGATAATGGGGTTCTCAGGTTTCATTCGATGTATTTCCATTGTGTTACTTTCTAAATTGTTTTATTTCAAAATATTAATAGCTTGCTTCAATATAACATCAGCTATTTTTTCATCACCGATCTCTGTTTTGCAAATTATTCTAAGTTGCGTTGCTAAATATCTTGTAGCTTGTGCCAACCGTTGAACATCTTTGGGGACTTCCATATCATTTTCAATCGCAGACCGTCCCAATATTTCTGCTATCCTAAATTCGATTTCACTCATATTAAGACAAGAACATATAACCCTTTTTGATAGCAAGAGCTTCTTCTTTACTATCAAACATTAAAGTTGTTTCGCACTCGCTTCCATAACATAAAGCTTTCACTTTCAGCCACCAATGATAATTTCCACTACCATAATCATCATAATATGGCTCACCGATAATCTCGGTTACATAATGTTCAAGTACATTCATTTATCCTCCTTGTTTTTTGTTTTGACTTCCTCTAATTTGCAACAATTATGTTTATCATCTTGCTTCCAACATGGAAGCCCTGAACCTGAATATAAGTCGCAATAGTCACAACCGTCCCAATTTGGGCGTGCTCTACATACATTGATAATATTTTCCCTTTGTTTATGAGAAAGAAAATAGCTTCTTAATCTTTCCGCATTATTAACATTAGTTGCCATGTTCTCAAAATTTATTATTTATAGACTCTCTTATCTTCTTGTCGGTGCCAGTTTAGTTTTAAACATATACAAATCTTTACCATCATTATCAAGAAGATAATAATCCGGTTTTACTAATGTGATCCAGTAATCTATAGGCAGCAAACGTTCGTCTCCAAAAGAAGGAGACGTGTATTGGCTAGTTGGAACATAATGAGCTTGAAATAAAACCTTATCATTGTTATATGTTGACACGATTCTTGTTATATCTGTGTCTGAAAAGTGTTCCAAGACCCCATGTGTTACCACTACTGTAGATGATTCAAAAAACTTAGGTTCACAAATATTCTCTTTAACATAAAACAATGGGACTTTTCCTAAGTAATTATCCGTAGATATTGAGAGTGTGTTCTTGCAACATAGCTCCAACATAGGAATATTGATGTCAGAGAAGATAACTTTTGAAATTTTCTTTGCATCAGAAGCACCTGTTAATCCAAAATAATTAAACAACCTCTCTCCTATTTGCGAAATAGCAAGGCTTACAGTACCTATTCCACATCCTTCCTCCTTTAAGATAAGGGGTGCTTTCAGGTCGTAGGATATTTGTTGTATATTGATAATTATTTCTTCTATAAACCGGTTATATTTTTTACAAAAGACATTCACATAACTGTCGTTACAGACACGACTTTGATAGAAATTATCCCAGGTATTCACAGACTCTATAATATTATCTTTGCTCATATCTCCTTTTGATTTTCAAATTACTTCTCATCAACATACACCTCTTTCTTGTTGTCAGGCCAAGATTTACGAATCAGGGAAGTGATCTTCTTTCTTTGAAGCCTCTCGATAGCTTTTCTTTTGGCTTCGGCTTTATTATTAGCCGAAACCACTATTTCAAAAGTATCCAGGTCAATCGTCACTCGGTATTTTTTCATATCATTTTTCTATACTTTTTCCAGATCACTGCTTGCTGCAATTCCCTTTAAAACAGCTCCTCCAACTTCAACACGATAAAAGTAAGAAGGCTGAATATTGTTATCTGAATCTTCAGAAAATGACGGATACACTTTCTTTACTCGACCAATTTTACCAACCATTGCCGGTTGCAAATCGTTAGAGACAATTTTCACATTATCCCCAACATTAAATTTTAAATTTTCCATATTATTGTTGTTGAATTATGCAACCTTACGTTGCGTTGTTACTAATATTTTACATAATGCCTCACAAAGAACTCGTGCCATATTAACTTCTACAGCATTGCCTATATACTTTTTCTGTTCTGCTTTTGTTCCTATTAGCATATAATCTTCCGGGAATCCCATAATACGTTTCAACTCTGGAATCGTTAGCATTCTCATTTTTATATCGGAAATTCCGTACATGGCCATGAATTCCTTTATTTTTTTCATTACATCGGTATCTGTGTCGTATATCTCATATACCAGTCCTCCTGAAAACATCTTAATAAAGCTAGGTAGATCTCCCTCTCTAGATGCTTCAATTAAATATGGTGGCATCTTATCCATTCTAGCAATTAACGTAAAACAAGGTTTATCTACTGATCCGCCAGCAGAATTGAATTGAGGGTTCATCAAGTAATGCCATTTACGGTTTGCAGTAATTACTGGTGCCGGTTGATTTATACTTGTGCCGACATTTTTAAAATTTGTATCTAAAATCCAAGGTTTACAGCTTACAAGACTATATTTGGGATTAACAGTGATACAGCCTAGTGGTTTATCCAGCGAAGAAGGTTTACTGTTTCCGTATTGTTGGTCAATAAACACAGAAGAAATTAATGAAAATCGGTCTTTTGTTGTTACGGTTGGTGCTGGTTCATCTACAGATTTACAAAATCCATTTCCATAATGAACAGAAATAAATGCTTTTCCGGTTAGGATATTTAAACGATTTATGCAAGCAACCCCAAGTCGATTTTGAGTAGATATTACTGGACATGGATCATCAACTCCCGGAGCATTGTACTTTCCAGCTTTACTCATTGAGTTATACTTAACCATGAAGGCATCTTTTCCACCTGCTACAAACTTAATAAGTCCTGCATAAATTCTTAATAAAGAAGAATCTACTAAAGGTGTTTTGCGACCAAAAATACTTTTTCCTTCATCATCAAAGTCTAACACATCTCGTACTGCCTTCCAGTTCTTTAATTTTTGGTCTGGCTTTTTAGAATGAGTTTGCTCTGGAAAAACAATAGGTAAACTCCCTTTCGCAAATATTCCGAAAAATCTCTTCCTAGAAGTGTAAGCTCCATAGTCTGCTGAATTTAATATTTTATGCTCAAATTTGTAGCCATAAGACCTTACGTTATCCAGCCATCTCAAATAAGATTTACCTTTATCACGACTAATAGGTTTACCGTACTCATCCAAATCTCCCCATGACATAAACTCTTCTACATTCTCAATTTGAATATAGTCTGGGTTAATAGCCTCAATATACCGAAACAAGTGCTCTGCAAGTGTTCTACTATCTGCATCTCGTGGTTGACCACCTTTAGCTTTCGAGAAATTAGTACATTCCAACGAAGCCCATAAAACTATCAATGCTTCAGGATATTCAGCTCTGCATTTTTGTAGGTGGGAAACTAAAGGTGATAAATTTAGTGTACGAATATCTTCTGTAAAATGAAGAGCGTCCGGATGATTAGCAGCATGACTTGCAATCGCATTTTTATCATGATTTACACATGCTATTACCTTAGCGCATTGTTCGTTCTCTAAACGGGCTTTTTCTACCCCTGTGCTGGTTCCACCGGCACCACAAAATAAATCTATATAAAGTAATTTCATTGTTTTTCCAAGTATTCTACAATATCTTTATCAGGCATATTAAAGGTCTCTTCATCCAGATAGAAATAAATCTGTTCATCTACAGATTCTGCTTCTCGTGTACTCCAATTACCCATATCATCTAATAATTGTCGCGCTAATCTCTCGACAGATACAGTCACCTTTTCTTCATCAGGAGTGTTTTCTAAGATTACTACTGTTTTTATTGGATAATCAGCACCATTCCAATCAATATAATCTGGATTTTGGCAAAACATTCCACGAATAATCGACCATATTTTTTCTGACTGAAAATCAGAATTTTGTATATGCCAGTAACATTCCCAGTATGTAAATCCGGCACTGCGTAGCATTTCCTGAATAACCGTATCAGAGGCACCATTACTTACTGCATCTTGAAGTGCACACCAGTACCCTTGATTGAAGTCAGTCAATTTGGGAGTTAATTCGCTGGCCTTTACTTTTACGCTCCCCCTTTTATCAAAAAAAATTAGAGAAACTAATGTATCATTCTCAACAGGATAAGAAACAGAGGTACATATTTGCATAACTTTCTGCTCGTCACTATTTACAGGATGCCATATTACCTCCGCACCTATATTTACAAAATAATATTTATTCATATTCAATTATATCAAGATATGCTTAGCGAATCTAACAGTTGTTTTAATGGCTGTTTGTCATCTTCATTTTTAGCTGTTAATAATTTCACTTCTCTGTCAGCTAATTGATAAAATTCATCTTTTTCAGCATAATTCATAGCTTTTATATACAATTCAAAAGCGTCTTCAATAGACATGCCATCTGCCGAAATATTAGCTAACAATTCTCCCATACACACTTCGCTTTGTGTGTATTGTTCTATAATCTTTTCAAATGTTTCCATGCTGTTAAAGAATATTTTGCCACCCATACCATATCAAATATGGGTGGCGATAATATTAAATAGTCAAGGTCTTAGTCAATTCGCCTTTATAACCACGTTCACGTAACATGTTTATAAGAGCTTCGTCACTATGCAGACAATCGTTACTTTTTGCCTCGCCTGTCAACAGGCTCGGCGAAGGCTGAAATGCTGCAACCGCCCTCACCATGGTACTGTTGCACTTGTTGTTGTAGCTGAAGTTGCCATTACTAAAGCTCACGAACCAGCTGCCGCCCTGACTGCTTTCACTGCTACTCCAAACCCAAGTTTCATCAGAATCTTCTGTAGGAAGTAAACATTCATCGGGACATCCAATTTCTTTCATTGCTTTGTTTATCTCATCACGATATGCGCAAAGAACTCCTAGCTCCATCAAACATGGCAAATACCACTGGAGACCACCTTTTTGATAGTTCCAGCAACGTTTGGCGGCAGTCATTCCATCAATATCGGTTTGTGCTTCTACGATACGTTTGGTTAGATCAAGTCCAGAGAAAGTTTGCATAGCAACAGATTCATTCTGCTCTTCAGTCAAGACCCTACCAGTGTTTCCCCATTGTTCTTTCCAGGTGTCAAACGCCAAAATACGGCTCATAAATTCTGTTGTTACGATAATGCCAATAGCATTAGTATAATTCATACCTCTTGCTCTGAAATCTGCGATTTCATACTGTTTCTTGTCGGCTCCTAAAACCGAAATAGAATACGTTTCCATACTTGTAAATTATTATTAATATTGATTTTAGAACCACACCAATAGTCTTGGAGTCTTCCAATAAAAATTGAATACTGGGAATATCTCTTTAAGTGTGGTAGTTATTTTTCCTGTAATATTTTTCACATGTCTAATTCGCAAATGGTTAGCTGTTACGATATAGTCTATTCCTGATTGTAACCCTATTTGCGAAAGAAGCGATTTCAAGAATATTTTTATATGTTGCTTTGCATCAGTAATTGAACGATAGTCGAAATCAATGTTAGCTACATACTTGATACGCTTGCGTTTCATTTATTTTTCAGCTTGTTATTAAATTTGATCTTTCCATTTTTGTATAAATCAATTTTCTTTTTTCGATACTTCCGTTTTAACTCTGTCCAATATTCTGTTGGATATTGTTTAGAGTGCTTGCGAACAGGAGGAGATAGTATAGATTGTATAAGCCGCTTGCTAACATTGAACATAGCAGCCAACCTTCTTTGGCTATATCCTTCACGGGCCAAAATTTGAATAGCCTGACGTTGTTCTGGGGACAACTTAGCGCGACCATCAAACTTGGTTCCTGCCAACTTGATATTCTCAATTTTCAATGGCATATTTATTACTGTTTTAATGTGAATAGATTTTATTGTTTTATATGGTGTGAATAGTTGTCCACTTTAACCATTGTTTAACACAAAAGGCTGCTCTATTTTGTTAGAACAGCCTTTGCTTTACAGACATCACTTTAACTATGGTCGATTGTACCTTAGTCCGTCTGTATGAATAAACCATTTCTTCAAACTTCCGTCTGACTTCTGAACTTTCTCAATATCCACTGTTAACCAATGAATAGCTCCCTCACCGAACTTGATTTCCCTTTTGGTTGGGTGTCTCCAATAATCAATCGTCTTTTTATGTCCCATATTAATCATCGTTTATTGCCACTGATTTCACCTTGTCCGTAACAAGCATGTATTCCATGACAATTTATGACCTACAAACACAAATATATTCCTCAGCAATCTTATATTCCTCATAGCGTCCATCCCAATGATTTAGCACAGAGCACCAACCATCCTCATTTATGATTGAATCCAACCAATCACTCAATGAATCAGTAGTTCTTTGAGCCGCCACAGATTCACGCCATAAATACGCGTATTCATCATCATTATGTACTATATCATTAGCTATATTGGTCAGTTCATCTTCCGTGCCAATATAATAATCAATACCATTTGCACAGTATAGTTGTTCACCATAGGAACATTCTTCAAATGTATCATTCAAATCACCGAATGTACATCCCAAATGTACTCCCAATGCAACAAAGCGTTTGGCTTCATCTTCGTCACATTCACGTAAATCCATTACTTGCTGGATGATTTCTTTTGTGGCAATAAACCCTTCTTTCCCCATGTCAAAAACCGCTTCCAGTTCTTCTGTTAACGCAGTTTCTTCTTCTTCAACAAGGTCACAAATATTATTTATGATCCCTTCAATATTATCTGGAAGCGGACTGTATAACCAGCCATTACCATATTTATATCCATTATCTACATATAAGCCTTTTATAGCAAGAAAGAAACATTTTACGTTGTAGTCTGAAGATGTATGGAAGCATTTGTTTGACAATCCAAGGATATATTGAATGGGATTATTCCTCATTTTCTCATAAAGCACATTTCTCACCTGTATTATAGCCGCGTCACTAATATTAAAATTCTTAACAAGAATCTGAAAAGAAATATCATCAAACTGTTCACGGTAATGTTCATTATATGTTTTAAACAACTCCACAAAGTAATTGTAGTCGTTAACATATTGCTCACCGTTTAAATATTCATCTTGACGAACTGTACCGCCAGACATACCACCTAGATGATATTTGTTCCAAAATTCCAAAAGTTTCTTTTGTCCTTCTGTACGAGGATTTATATGATCGTAGCATTGCCCAGCACTCATACCACCAGCCCCACATACCGAAACGCTGAAACTTTGTTTAAATTTTTGCAATGTTTCACGGTTTATACGAGTAGATTCTTCTTTATAAACCTCAAAATCTACAGTCCAACTGTTTTTATTTTGGTCCCGAAATTGGACGGAACGTTTGAATATTATATCGTTTCTCATAATCAATCTTTCTAATTTTATTTTCATAAACCAGAGGAAATGTACCTAAACTGGTTTATGAAAACTGCCTTGATTAAGTTATTTACGCCATTCCTTCATTTTAGCAACCACATCAATGTTGTTGTCATCCAGCGTTTTCTTCAACATACCAATCAAACGCCAACCTTCTCTATTCTCGTACAACTTTGCCTTCTTATTCAAAAAAGCAAGGGACGCGTTTTTACTTAATGTTTTTCCATTGTCATCAATGATAACGCAATTATGAAAACGAATCATGTTCTGCATTGTAAAGAACGCTCCAGCTCCTTTGTAAGCATCTAGCCATGCTGCATTTTGAGGAGTACCCCAATGCATTTTGATACGCCTTTTATTGAACTCCTGCACCGAATGCCAAAGTTCATAAGTGTTTTCGGCATGTTGTATTTTATGTACTGCAAACAACAATGGCTTGATTACTTTTTTATCAAAATCATCAACGAAAATGTTTTGGCCGTTGATACGTTTATACGGTACCCCTTTACATTTTCTCAATTTCAACTTCTCAAATCTCTTTTTGAGTTTCTCGATATAGTCTTTTGCCATATCTAATACCACTCTTTTGTTGAACCAGCGATTTCGATCTCTGAAATTATCGACATCACCATTCTGCATCATTTTGTGCTGGGCGTACAACTCGTTATTTAGCATCTTCCACTGATATTCATATCCCATATTACGAATCACCTCTGAAACTCCAATTGGCTTATAAGCACCGTGGGTATTGGTAGTTATATAAATTATGCGGAACATCTGTGCCATTACCCAACGTCTGAATAATTGCCGATTAGGAATTGTGCCTTGAATTATAATGGCCTGGAAGATTGGATCATCTTCTTCCAAGATACTAATGACACCATCTCTTTTTGAGGCTATAAACTCCAAACCATCTGCACTTTGCATTGCAAAAAGCTCACTAACATCAACACCAGCTTTCTTTAGAGCTTCAATACGCTCCTTAGCTTTGGTTTGATTAGCTGTAAGCGTAAACTCGGTACCACACTCAGGACATTCAAATTTTAACTGTTTCATAACTTATTAATAATTTAATTTTTAGTCTGATTATTTATTTCTCTACTGTAACCCAGTTTTTGAGAATTACTAAATCTCTATCTTTGTTGCTTTGCCAAAACCATTTACCCATTTTATTAGCATCCCAACCTATACCCAATATTATTTGACAGAGAATGTATAATTCCAATTCGACTTGTGCTATATCTCGACCAACTCCAAACAACATGTCTTCATCCTCCAAATCTTTATCAGACAAAGCCTTAAAGTATTTTCGGCTTTTACATTCACTCATTGTTGATGGAATAGAATGTTTATATCGAGTATATAAATGCTCTACATTAGACAGAAACTCATCAAGAGAAGCGCATAATTCCACACCTAAGTCTCCCTCATACTGCGAATTCTGTATAATATATTGGCCATTAAGTTTGAAACTTCGTGTTTTAAAATCTACTTTAAACTTGGTTCCGTTCTCTACAGCCTGTATTGATTCTTGATAAATATTTTTCATAATGTTTACTTTTGATTTTATACTCAAACCTTTGACACATTTCTTTAAAAGCCTGATATTAACATCCAGAATACGCCGGAATAAAGGTTTATAAAACCGTAGATGCCGGCGTAATTGTCGGATAGTTGTTAAACGCAAGGTTCTTGTATAAATGAAAGTTGTGTTACTTATAAAACAGCCCCCATTTAGCGTGACACATGTCTATATGTTTATGATATATACTGTATCAAGTAATGCCCGCGTAATCCTAGGTCATACATAGGATGACCGTCATCACGCGGGCATCATATCTTGTCCAGTATGTTAAATTACTAAATCCCAGACTGTAAACTTTGTGTTAAGTAATAAGTTGTAATTCTCAAAATATTGGCACATTTCTATACTTATTCGATTTAAAGCTGGTGTGATCAGGAACGGACCAGGACAATTAGTACTCGGTCCTTCCTGATATATAACCAGCTATATAAATGATATTTCTTGAATTACATTTCTGTGCTAAATAGTTATCCTCATAATACTGATACATTACTTTACCCAATAGATGTAATCCGGTTGGATTATCCTGGACCCGACAGATATAATCTTCGGTTCCAGGATATAATTTCTACCGGAGTAGTGAAAATATATTCCTTGGATAACTTCGATGTATTTCGCTTATTTTACAAGTCCTCAAATGAATGGCACATCACTTTACTCTCATGATAATTATAAATATGACCTGATCGAGAACCTGAGGTGAGAGGCTATGCAGCCTTGTAACCTCCGGTGAACGATCAATAGTTCATACTTTAGAATATGAAATTTTCTTCTTGAACTTGCCTGCTGTGCTGCTTTATAAACCCTCATAACAATCGACACATTTCTTTATCTTCATTGATATAATCCAGATGATTATATGGTACCCGGAGTAGATACTGAAGGATGTAATCCTTCAAGGATAGAATCGGGGTACCTAATATATAATCTGGATATTAAACACTTGTTCCTCGGATTCATTTACTGTGTGTTCAGATTGTAGTTACAATATTGCCACTAAAGTATTGTACGCTGCTCTTCTGGTCAAAATAGCATTCTGCATACAACCTATTGTCAAATAACCTTCAATTTCTTTACTCTTAGATTTATTTCGATTAGCCTTTACGTTCCGACCAATACCTCTAACAACACAACCATCCGGCTTATCCTTAACATAGCCAAGGCCACCAACTTTATGTTTCCCAGTTTCAACGGCTCTAAGGCAATCCATTACGAATTTATTCAATTCATTAATATCAACCCGAACATTACATACTGGAAGGGTCTGAGTCGCCCAACTATATTCTCCATTGCCTTTATATAAATATCGGTTAACCGAATCCACAGCCTTCTTCAACGTAATACCACGTTTTCTGATGGTTCTTGATTCTATTTCTTTCTGGAAGGTTTTAAGACGATTGGGAGAGAAAGAAATCATACTTCCCTTAATGCTGAAACCTAGAAATTTAAACCACTTGTCCATAGTCAGGTACTCTACTTTCTTGGGATTCAAATTCATTGATTTTTCGGCCAATCTCTTTTGTAAAATGGTCATAGCCTTTTCATAGTCCGGACCAACGAACAACATATCATCCGAATACCTTACGTAAAACCCATTCAATTGGGACAGTTCATCATCCAAGCTATATAGCAACACGTTGGCTAACCAGCTTGCTACTGCGCATCCTTGTTTAAGTGATTGATATTTCTCATGCAGTTCGTTGTTCTCATCGAAATACAATCCGCAATGATAGTATTTTCTTAATACATCAATTAACACAGAGTGACCATACTTAGCTTCCACCTTATCAAAAGCTGCGTCAATAAACCGGATAGGAACAGTGTCGAAATATTTACTTAAATCAGATTTCCAGCCCACATAACCATCACTTTTCATGTCAACAATTGTGTGACTTACTTCCAGAACCACTTTACCGCAACCAATACCGACCTGATAAGATTTACAAGCAGGATGAATCATCTCTGGCATTAAATCAAATAGCAAATCATTCGCGATGCTTAGGATTATACGATCAATAGGTTCGTTGACATATACAGTACGAAACTCTCCGTTATCCTTCGGAATTTGTGCAATATGTGGTGGTGTTATTTGATATTTACCATTCAACATAGCTTCTGCCATACGAATTCTGGTTGGTTCTTCTGTCAGTTTGATAAGTTCGCTCTTCCGAATATCCTTCAGAACGCCTTTCTCAATTGCTTTTGTCCATCTATTAATGTCGAAGAACATTGTAAGAATCTTATCTTTCATTTTATATCTCCTTTCTTTTTGAGTTGTTCCTTATATCTCCTGTGCTCACGAATTGTTGCTGCCCATTCTGCTTTTGTAGGTTTGTATCGCCCTTCTGCTTTACGCTGTTTTAAACTCTCTTTATTTTTCAAATATTTGTCTGGGCAACAAATAAATTGAATAAGACGCTTGCTCACTCCAAATATTTTAGCAAGTTTAGAGTAACTGATTAATTGCTTTTCTCTCAACCATTTTATATATTCTTTTTGGTCTGGAGTGAGCTTTATTCGTCTATCATATTTGGTTCCAGCGATACGAATCTTTTCTGATTTATACGGCATCGTTTTGAGGAAACATTAAATCATCGTGCAGGTTATTGAGACACCGTTCATCAAACCAACGCCAGACATCGAACTTTGGTGTTCCGGCTGGGAAGTTGAGGAAGTCTTCTTCAATCTCATCATCATTGTTTACCGGAATATCCCCAAACATTTCCCATAATTCTGAAAGGGTGCATAATTCTACATGCTCTTCACAAATATTACACCAGCAATCTTCTTCCTCAACTGAATCATTATAGCTGATTTCATCTGTGTTTGGATTTACCCATGCTCTTTCTTCAACATTATTACTTCCACATTTGGGGCAATACAATGTGTCTAATGACCTTATCCCCTTCTTTTTAAACACTATGTCAAACTGTTTGAGATTTGAAAGTTCGGTGAGAACCATTTCTGTAATAAAGGCTCTCATCTTATTAATCTGTTCATCTGATGATATTCCCCATATATTAGCCGCAGCTTGTACTGCATTTTGCATGGAAAAACAGATTTGAGTCCAATCATCATACTCTTTTTTATCTTCGAGGATTTCATGGATTAGCGTTTTTGCTTTCTCAATATATTCTTGATTGAATGATTTTGATGTTTTCATATCCTATTGTGTTAAGTTCTTCTAACAATGACCGATATTCTTGTTCAGTAGCTAAAGGCCAATTTTTCAGAATGTCAGGAGAGCAACCGGCGTGTTGTCCGATGTGCATATAGCTTGTCAATTTAGTTTTGGACCTATCCCAAAATTCATTCACAAATACAGCACATATTTCTCCTTCTTCTGGAGATTTTACGAAAGTTATTTTTGTTTCATTTTTCATACATATCAATTGTTGTTATACCATTCTATTTCAGCATCATTTGCTTCACGATACAGCATATATACACCACCAATAGTTGAGTTGTAAATAAGGATGTATCCATCCTTTTGATGTACGGAATCAGTGCCATTACTCACCCACCTTGGTTCTTCGCTGCAAATATCATCGTCAGTCCATTCATCGCTATCCCATTGCTTCAGATAATCAATAACAGCTTTTCCATTCGCATCGGTAAAAACAGTCCCATACCCTTTACCATCGTACAGTTTATCACATTCGTCCAGCATGTCTCCGTACTGGACATCAATGACAATTCTATAAAGCTTTTGATTTCCCATTGAACTTAAATGCGGCATAACTATCTTTTCTTATTACGTTTACGATCTCTTCTTATTTGTTTCTTATTGCGTCCATTTTTAGTGGACGAACCTTTATATGTAGGAGGAACCCGTCTCCACGGAGTCGATTTCTCTTCATAGTCTTCTATTCTTTCAAAATAGACCGTAGGTGGATTTTCAAATAATATCATATTCATTTTTATTCTTTATTGAAGTAAAATCGTTCTATCAAATCTCTGTTCATCAATCAATTTAGGAACACCCGAAGTTAAATCCCAAAGCCGGTATTCCTCAAACATTCGAGTTTCCGGATTTATCTTTAGTGTCAATTTCCCAATACTTATAGTTGTTTCCTTTTTTGGAAAAAACACATCAGTACCTCGAATAGTAAGTCCCCATCGGGTAATGGCTTTTGTTTTTGGCTCAAACATATTGGCTCCTTTCTTATTTATATTATCTTTATTATTACTTTTGCAGAAAAAATATCATGAAAAACATTAATTTTATATCAACCATTCTCGGGCTTGTATTTCCTGTCATTGGAATCTTATTAACTGTTTTATATAAAAGTGACAATAGGATAACGGTACTTTTTTTTATTTTATTTTTACTTTACGAAATACCTATACTGATTAAAAGATTTCTATTCTATAAGAAAGAGAGAGTAAACCCCAATTTGAAAAATCTTATTAGAACTGAGTATTCAATGAGTATTTTTTCTTTTTGGGTTTATTCGATTTTAGGATTACTAATTGTCGCCTTTGCAATTATCTATCTATTGCATGTTTCTCTTGAAATACACTACCCTGGCTTTATACAAAGGATGGTTAATTCGTTAGAAAATTATTAATAATATTCAACTTGTACGGATTTGAGGGTTAATACTTCTTTCCGTGCATCTTTTCACGGAGTTCGTTATACTTCATTTTCTGCTCGATGTGCCAAAGCAGGTCTATATCTAAGTGCTTGGCAAGCCCGAAGATTGATAGTATCATATCATTCACGGCTGTAGGAAAATCAAATATTCCGTCATATCTAACAGGAAGTGTAGAGATGGAATAGATTGATTCGGTGAAAGTTTCGTCTTTACAGGCTTCTGCCATATCTTCAATACAGTCATCAATATCTCCGTTGGCAAGTTCAAGGTTTATTCCTCGAAGTCCTGCAAGATCAAGCAAGCGGATAACAGCATCAGCTAATTCTTCTTCGATTGAACCTTTAATGGTTTCGTTATATGCAACTTCGTAACCGCGCTCTTTGGGAATATCTGGGTCTAACCCTTGACAAATGCGACTGTTAGCAATCTTCTTATTATACCAATCAACATTGGCTCGTTTACCTTTTCTATCAGCTTCCACAGCTTCCATGAGTTCGGATATTATAAAGCAAAGAAGATGTTCATTACTCAACTCCTGATTGTGAAACCCATGCTCGCAAGCGATTTTATATGCTTTATCCCGTAATTCGTTTAAATTCATTTTATTCATATCTATTCTGTTTTATACTATTAATATTATCCTTTTTTCTATACGAAGTAAGTTGTGATTTGTGTCAGGGGCAAGCCATACAAGATACCATTCCCCTTTTATAAATCCTTTCCACATTTTACCTTCGTATCTTCCTGTAGGTATTGAAGTCGAATATTCTTTCAACCCCTTAAACGTTTGTTCGCTCATAAGTGCATGGGTATCGTCCAATTCAATAAATCTTCTGTGAGGTTGTTGCCAATGTTTCCCTAATGGATCAGTAATTGGCGGTATTATCTGTTCTCCGTTCATTTCTTGACCACTTAAAATTACCAAACCCTGATGTCATAGTCTCTAAAATAATATTCCAGTTCTTTTATCCCTTCCAAACTGTGCAGTCCACCCTCGCCAACTACTTCAATATCAACAGATATTTCATAGTCTGTTTTAATATTTACCTTAGAACTATTGAAAGTTTTTTTCACGCATTCTAAAATGCTCGAAGAATCTGTACCATTTTTTACTATATTGAGTACCATTGTTTTTTGAATTTTAATTATGCAACATCATCTAACGGTCCACTATAAACTCTTCCATCCATATAATACAACCTGTCCTCATACTGGTTGTTATGTAATTCCTCCCGGATTGCATTTTCATCATTGGCCCAATACTCATATTCTTCATGCCAGCATTTGAAAAAACTGTCGTAGCATTGTTCTATTAAGTCTGTGAGCGAAAAGTTGTCCGGATAACTGCACCAAGTTTTATAATATTTAATGATAGGTTCAAGCAAGTAATAATCGTAACACATACCAGTTAGTGGACAATCCTCTAAAGATTTAATAACCCTACTTCGTCTATGCTTATAAGTGTGTTTCCCGTCTATACACTCACCTGAAGTTGAATAATATTGGCCATGCGTAATGTATGGCATAATATTATTATTGATATATCGGAACAGTAACTTCCCACACAAATCCTCTGCGTAAATGTCATTATCACAATTAACTGGACATTCAAAAATTGGGTTATAACTACATTTAAAATTAAAATCGTATCCGCTATAGTTAACACTCCAACTATATGATTGGGTGTTTGTCAATTTCTCGAAAGCTCTTAGAGACGTTACATAATCCGAACCATAACCCTCCATGCACTGCTCCATTATATTCCAGCGTTCACGCTCAATAATTTCCTTTTGTACCTCATCCGACAATTCATCAAAAGTGTACAGTTGCAATGTTATTGTTTTCATTGATTTAAGATTGTTGGTTTTCAAACTCCATATAAAGGAACTCTGATATATTTGACTGGAAATTATAGGATATTCCCCATGTTCCAAAAGTTTCAAAGAACCAGTCAACAAGAAAGTCCCGGTCCTCGTTAGCTTGTTCGCTGTCTTCACCGGCATCTAATCTAGCGATCATAGCATTTACAAGAGGCGTATCGTATGTAACCTCTCCATAAATATGATAAGGGTAGTCATAATCAATGTTATTGAAATTACCACAAATCCTGTGGTCTGGATTATGCAAGTATTTCTTCATATCAGAATTAAATTGCCAAGCCATTACATTGCTGTAATCTTCCAGATATTCATCCGAAAAGTTCTCCATGATAAAATCTTTATTTTCATCATCAACCATGCTTTCACGTGCATCTTTGAGAATTTGACAAAGGCGTGTCGCCATATTGTCAATATTTATATACTTCTTTTCTTCCATTTTACTACTTTATTTGAAGTTGAAGGTTATCATTACCATAAGAATACATCATTACAGAAGCTCCACAAGGAGCATTTTTACCAGCATGGAAACATCTCACACCTATTTCACGAAGTTTCTGAAAAGCATCAAATGATTGATTTTCGTTTGGAAAATGCAAATCAATAGAACTACCAATATCTACATGCTGTACCTGCAAGGATACTTTGTTTTTGTGATTTAAGACTATTACATCCATATTATTCATCGTTTTCTTGTTCACGTCTATATTGTCTGTATCTATCGTATGCTTTAAATGTCTCTGCTATAGTTTCAGAGAGATCATCAAATTTTAGAGGAGTAATTTTTGCAAAATATGCAATCCCTTTAGTTGTATAACAACAATTTGTTACAAGTCTATCTGGAGTGCCAAACAAACCACGAACTTTAAATCGGTCATCTGATCTTACTTGGAAATGTTCTGACAACACCTTCAATGTTTCATTACCAGCTTTGACTGCTTCTTCCAAAGTATCAAATATACCTATGGCAATTGTCTTACTACAAGAAGTAGCTGGGCAGCTACCTATCGGTCTGTCATGATAACGAAATTCTATTTCTAACAATTCCTTTTGCATATTTCCTTTTGTTTTTATTATCGAATAGTTTTTTGATGGTGTCCATAGTTGTCCACTTTTTGAATATTAACTCGCTTTAACTTTAAAGGAAAAGGCGCAACCAGAACAATAACATTCTGGTTGCGCCACCCTTCAAACAAAAACATGTCGAACAACACACATGGAAACAACAAATATATGTAGTGTTCCGGGAATCGAACCCGGATTTCTACCATAACACTTTACTCGTGCTTACGATACTCTTTCACTTGTTCAATATCATCCATATTGTTCCACCAATTTGAAAAGTCATAGTAAACAAGATCTTCATCAAATTCTTCTTCCCCATTTTCATCTGTAGAAATATAGTCTTCTCTGTCAAGGCTGGCTATATTAATCATATCTTCGGTGTCTGTGATACCATCAAACCAATCTTGCGCTTCTTTCACATCATCTTCACTAACTCCTGCATCAAAATGTTCTCCATCCTTGTATCCAAGCCAGGCTGCGATTGTATCAAAATCAAACCAAAAGAAATTATTTATGTCATCATCGGTCCAACCACTTTCAGGAGCAGCACTCTCCATTATGGATTCAATTTTATCTAGTTGTTCATCGGTACAGTTCGTTGCCCGATCCTCACCCCCACTCCAAAATTTGAAATCTCGAAGTGAAATTTCTGATATAACTTTCATAGTTCGTTTGCTTTTAAAAGTTCCTTAGCAACTTTTCCTACTCTCAACAAGTATTTATTCCATACCCTCACATCAGAGATTCTGTTCTGAACAACAGCACTATAACCGCATTTAATATTCAATTCTCTCACATCATAAGGGGAAACAAGCATACCTCCATGTTGTGCCAAGTTATAATCCGGTTCTTTAGGAAATGATTTTATATACCTCTTAATAATTTGAATACTCTCTTGCTTATCCTTTCCTTTGGATAATAATTGTGTCTCAATACTATTCATAACAGCATTGAGATTAGGATTTACTGAATACTTCATATTACAATAGTTTTATGTATGAATGCTCCAACGTCTTTCAGTCGCATTTGGGGACATAATTATCCCGCCGCAAATTTTGCGTTCGCCATTTACCACCTCAGAGAATCCAAAGCTATTTTTCGCAAAATCACCGTATATTTCAATATGTTGGTTAACGGCAAATCTCACCCATTTTTGTAGACTTTTCAAGCAATCTTCAAAACTTGAATCTTGCAATTCCGAAGCAATATTCTTGACCTCTTTTACACGCTCTGATATTTCTGGGGACATTTTAAATTCCAATGGTTTGTTTATGGCTGCATACTCTTCAGGGTATTGAATGGAAAGTTGATGTATCCGGCTTCCCCAGATATTATTGAATATTGAAATAACCTTATCCTTGGATACTTTCTGAAGCTGTGCTCCATCCCAATAAAAATACTTATTATAGTCCAAATCGTCCCAATAAACAATACTTGCTATTATCGCAAGAGAATCTTTCATAATTGCAAACCGGTTACTTTCTGACAAAAAAAGACCTTCTACACTGGGACCAATAAAACACAGATGTGTTCCGTGTGTGCGCACTAACCAAAAAAAATGGCTCATTAATCTTTTCAAGAGTTTTCAAATCATACTTCTCGAAATCAGAGATGCACAATTTAGTATCGTATAACTCTTTGCGCATTTGTTCGATAATTTCTGGTATCATATCCTTCCACTTTAATATATTAAACTTGTTGTTCCTTTCTTATCTCTTACAATCCGTGGTCCGGTAGGGTAAAAATATCTAAGTTCACCAGTATAGCCGCGATATTCAAGTATGGCAATTATAAGGTTTTCCGGCACATCTTTTATTCTACGGAAAGTTTTAATAATTTCCGATATAAGTTCTGTATCATCGCCACCACTTAAAAGGGAGGTTAATTTAACCGTAGCATAATATCCACTTACGTAGCCATTAACACTCATACATTTATAACTTTTGAATATCGAAGTTCTCCAGTATATCCACGTCTACGCAATTCAGCAAACAACATGTTGTCATCAAAGTCAGACATTTTCAGAGTAGCTTTTACTCCTTGTTGAGTTATGCCCCCACTGGATTTGCGTCTTCTTTCTTTGTCACACTTCTTACAATAGTTTGCCAACCCATCTTTGGTTGCCTTGTTCTTAGAAAAATTTGATTTGGGCAAACTCTGACCACATTCTTTACACACTTTTGTTTCCATTATTGTCTTGATATTAATTGTTCTCTTCAGGATGGAGTTTCAAATACTCGGTAAGTTCACAGTCATATATTTGTTCCTGAACAATTTCAGAAACAAGGGAATCTCCTTTAGTCTCCCAGAATTTCACCAACAAATCAATATTGGCACATTCGGGATGCTCTGTAATTATGCGCTCTCGGATTTCTTTTGGGATGCTATCGACTACATCGCACACATAATTCAAGCGGCAAGCTTTTAATGTTAGTATAACAATAACACATCCCACGATTACTTTGAATATCTTTTTCATTTGATACGTTTTTTACCGCTGTACATTTCCAGTGCACGCTCTACAAGTAAGTTCTGATTCCTGTCATCCAAATTGGCAAAAAATTCTTCTACCGCTCCATAATGACCATTTTGACTATTATATTCACGATACTTATTCCATAAATGCCTCCATCCACATTCGGCTTTTTCAAAAGCAACAGCACATTCGTGCTCATCCCAGCAATTCCACATATAGTAGAAGAAACTGGCTATATCATTCTTTTTTGCCATTATCTTTCACATCAATCATTATAAACTTGAAATATTTCCAACTCCCCAATACAATACTATATTGCTTCTCATCCTCTAGTTGGTACATGGTACCATCTTTCAATGTTAGGAAGTAAGTGTTTCCATCTATTCTCACAGTCTTCTCCACGCGCTGTATGTTTCCTGTAAATACCCTTATAGTTTTGGCATTTATCGCAATACAGGAAAACAACAGGCATATAACTACCAAGATTCTATAGAATTTACTACCAATTGCAGTAGCTACTTTGATATACTTTTTCCGCTTATATACCACAACATACTTCTTCATAGATTTACGCTTTAAATAAATCATACACAGTTTTTCGCTTCACGGTAACATTTTGAGATTTAGGCAAATAGAATGTCATATTTGCACAAGAGGTAGAAATGATTTTCACGCTCGTTCTTTGGATTCTTGCTCGTTTCATGCTTTATATTTTAAAGGTTTACAATCAGACACAAAAATGGCACGCACTCAAAAGTACATGCCACAATTAAAGTGGGTAACAAAGACTCGCACTTCTTGAACGCTACGCTTCCACGTTCGTTTTACCCATAAAAATAGCACGCCTGTATTCACCTCCAGACGTGCTATATATGTTATGACTTACCAGTTCTTTAGTTATGCAGCCATTCGCGCATCATATTCCGCACGCTTTTGAGCATTTCCCAGAACTTCCCATGCTGCATTTACCTCTTGCATCTTTTCATTGGAACCACCGGCATCAGGATGAGCAGATTTAGCAGCTTGTTTGTATGCAGCTTTAATTTCCGCTTCCGTAGCATCATGCTTCACACCCAATATTTCATAATAGTTAGCGGCTTTTGCGACTACTTCTTCAAAGTTCAAACGGAATTTCAGAGCATCGAAAGACGCTTTTGTAGCAGTATGGATTTTCTTCTTAAAATCACGCGCTGCACAATCCAGGTCTTTCTTTGTAGGCACCAAACCAATACGGCTCCATACACTTCCCTCAACATCCCACTTCTTTGACACTTTGCAATCACTTGTACGCACTATGATTTCAGCCGGTGTACCGCTACGCAATTTGGATGCAATACCACCATTATCCTCACGCAGCCCAGCTTCCACCGCTTTCACAGTCCAGAACGTAGCTACCACATTCTTCCACACGCGGAAAATCTCGTCCTGTGTCTTATCCTTTGGCGTGTATTCATCACCGGCAAAATTCAGTCCTGAATAATGCGTTTCTCCGTCACGGTTTACACTCTTATACACCAAAGTTACGCCTACCAACTCGTTTGCGTTCAAGTTCTCAAATTGTACACTGTTATACCTACTAATTGTTCCCATGATTACTGTTTTTTAGGAATTTTCTGCAATAGCGCATTGTAGGCAATCGGGGAATCGAACCCCGACCTACCAAAATAGGAACGCACCACCGAAAACGTTTACACGCTTTCGATTGCGTTAAAGCCCAATCAGAGCATACTGGACATTCACCTATCCAGCACACTCTATGTACAACTTTTTGCCCGTCACTAACAGCGCAACGGAGCCGTGCGCCCTGTGTATGAGTGCTCACCAACTGCAACCAAACCGATTGAATTGCAGCTTTTTACATACGCTTTCGCCTATGTGGTAGGTAATTTCCATCGTTACCGTTAAAGCACACTTTTGGCATACACTTTTTCACTGTTAGGGCTGCGTTGCGTTGGTGATTACATATATACGCAAGGGCATATATCTTTCTCAGTTCGCATTAGGGGCAGATTTTCACACCTTTGTGTAAACATCCGTTTTTCGGTATGCAGTTGGCAACTGGGCACAACTATGGCACAAAGTTTACACTTTTCCCTTTTGCTGCATGGAGCTACGCACCTATGGCACGCTTTTGAAGCAGACTTATGTATATAGCTCCCCCATAGTGCCAGCGACGGTTTGCATGACAATCTTTAATAACTGACCATTACAGTTATGGGTATTCTTTTCCCGTTCACAAAACATCCCGTTTTATGTCTGAGCGTGCGCTTTTGCTTTCGCTTTCGCACTCCTTTTGCTTTTATGTACTACTTTCTTTTGTCCGTTTCTTACTTCTTGTTTTTACGGTTATTAATTACGTTTATTATCTCGTATCTGTTTGCGGTTTTCGCTTTTTGTAGGTTTACAGATAAAACCAAAACGGAAAGTAAACACTTTATCAAGTAGCCGTTATCTTAACTTGACGTTGCAAAGATATGATACTTATTTGAAGTACGCAAACAAATAAGCAAATAATTTCATTTCAAGACTAAAAATAATTTATAAATATCTGATTTTCAACAACATACAAACACAAAACAAAGAGAATCATCTATAAACAATTGATAATCAACAAAATAAGCATTCCCAACACGTGCGCGTGTATGCGTGATTACTTATTAGGGCAAATCGTGACACACGTACACACATGTGCACACATATACGCGCGCGAGATGTTGTTACCTGGATGCAAAAAGGAACGGGAACAAATCACATACACAAAAGGATAAATTTGTAATTATTTCAAAAGAGTATCAAAAACAAAAGAATAGGCAAAACAAAGAACAAAAGCACATTTGTTTCACTTTTGTATATTAGTGAAACAATATAATCAACTGATTTACAGAAATATAACAGCAAAAAATATGAAAAAAAGAAGGCAGAGCCGGTCAATTCTGGAGCGGATACCGCATATATAATCCGACCTGATTTTTCAATCTCGTTTTTTCAAAAGTCGATCATAGTATAAAAAGCCAATTCTCTTCCAGACCACGTTATTCAATACAATAAAATTATCTCCAATTTCTAACATTAATTTTATAATATATCGAATCTGGAAGTAGAGATTTTGTAATTATCCCAGCATCAATTTATTAACTTTATTTTTCTAGTACAGAGAAATAATTATTCTCCAATATATTCAAATTGATAACGATATAAAAATTCAATATATAAGTTTTCTGATTTTTTTCAGCCACCTATTTTTTCAGTCTCGTTTTGTGGTAATTAAGCTAAATTTTTATATCCAAATTGATGTTTATCAAAAAATCATATTACATTTGCCTAACAATTGATTATTTTATCCAAATATGAAAACTAAAAAACAAGTAGAGCATTTTCTAAGAAAAAGAAAATATAAGTCTGAAATTGATTTTAAAGGAATCAGTTCTTATTGCAAAACGGAATATAATATTAAGCTGCATGTACCTTCCAGTTATTCAGACGATCCTGAAGCTCTCGATTACGCTACATTTGCTAACTGGTTTGACAAAGGATTTGGAGCTGGAGATGCAGTAAAATGGAACGATTCTATAGGTTTGGTACAAGAAGGGAATGTGAATACTGTTTTAATATGCCTTAGAATTGACGGAAATACGCCTAATTTCGACAAAATAACAATCCCTGTAGACATTATAACCCCAGCCGGAGAAAATGCTTTAAATCGCCTCTATTTAGTTTTAGATGAAAATGGCCAGGAATTTGGCAACCCATTTTTCGTAATTTCCACTAAATATATTCCCAAATCATGTGATTTAGTATGCTTCCATAACCATAAAACAGGTCAAGAAGGATATGGAGTCGTAAGACTTGCAGATAAATCCTCTGGAGACATTGTTATGTATTGCTATGTTATCAAAGGGGAACCGGTTAAATACAGCATGAACGAGTATTTGGGAAAAATAGATGATTTCTCGTTCACAACTTTCAAGCCAGCGGATTATCAAAGAAAGGCTCTGGATGTAGAATTAGCTAAGGTTGGTAAGACATGGAATCATTTTCTAAAACGAATTGAGCCTTTGAACATGAAAGTAGCTACAGGAGAACGCTACTGGTATATTACAGATAAGATGCAAGTTACTTCAGATGTAGAAAAAGGAACTGTAACAAGCAATAAACGTTATCTGGCAGGCAATTATTTTCGAAGAGAGAAAGATGCGATTAGAATACTGTCTGAAGAAATAGAAATTAGAAGAAACTTTTTAGCCGAACCCGAAATAAGATAATCAAGTCCGGCTAAGGAAAAGGATTCTGGAAGGTGGCAAAAGACTTCATGGTTGTTCTGCCATCTTTTTGTTATAAAGCTCTTCCACATCACTTGCCTGATTTACTTGCACGTTATAGTTTATAATCTTATCGACTGATAACTGTTGAGGATGAAGTTTAACTGTATTTTTTTGAGGAAGTTCTTTCCAGAGGGTTCTCAAATCTTCCACAGGTACCTTCGATTCGTTTGAGAAACGTTTAAGTAAATCTTCATAAACTGCTTTTGTCACTTCCGATGGACGAGGTTGCTGATTACTCTCCCGTTCTTTCACGAACTCAATCATAAGCCATATTGCATATTCGGCATCCGTCAACATGTTCGTATCTCTTTCAGCGACTTGTCGGATAGATTCAAGAAATATTAATCTGGAGGTTCGGTCCCCTACTCCCTTCCGTTTAATTTTTCTGGAAGATGAAGGAGATTGATTGATGTTTTTAATTTTACTGGGAGTCACATAACATACAGGTTCTCCATTCTGCATCTCAACATCGAATCCAAAAATATTCTTCATGTCTTGTTCCGAAAGAGAGAAATCCGGATTGATAGTTTTTAAATCATTCCAAGCACGGTAAAGAATATCTTTGAAATATTCAGCTGGAATGTAATTACCTGGAGAGTCTTCATCATATTGCAAGTATCCCCAAACTTCTCTTATTGCCATATCAAAATCATTATCGGCAAAATCTGGAAGGTTAATGATAGTTTCAAAATCAGAAGAAGAAAGATCTGGAAAAGATAAGTCACGAGAATTGAACCATTCCAAAATCTTCATATCAGTTTCTTTATTAAACTCACTTCGTTCGTTATGATTCTCTTTATTCTCTATATTATCTATATATATCTTATTCTGTTGTTCAATATGAGCGGACCCTCGTTCAATATGAACACACCCCTGCTCATATTGAGCGCACCCTCGTTCATATTGAGCGGACCCCTGTTCATATTGAACGAGGTTAGATTGCTCTTTGACTATATTTTCTGATAGTTTTTCTATGTCTTCACCTTTTTCTTCGTCTATTTGCGAGGGTGTGTTCATATTGAGCGAGGGTGTGT